>Ga0209465_10000007_pt1 | contig 85079 bp, 85 predicted proteins | sample PanSoiPlot1MoBio_FD_188321 | JGI IMG/M metagenome (GOLD analysis project Ga0209465, IMG submission 188321) | Tropical forest soil microbial communities from Panama analyzed to predict greenhouse gas emissions - Panama Soil Plot 1 MoBio (SPAdes)... | ecosystem: Environmental > Terrestrial > Soil...
ACTTACGCGACCTGCGCGAAAAACTCCGCACCGATGGCGATCGCATTCATCGTGACATCGTGGAATACGCAGCCTTGAGCCAACAGGTGATGCAGCTCAGCAGAATCATCTCCGAAAGCGTTAAGAGCCTGCCGGACTCCCCAAATACCGAAGGCTGAAGGTGGCCGGCCGCTTTAATAAGCCCGTGCTGCCAATGGAGCAGTCCGCCTCGGAATCATCCAATGACAATCATATAGCTGCCCCAATGCTTGCCGAGATTTAGCCATAAGTTCGCGCAGGGCACGTGTGGCAATAATAGCGTGTCCGCCTCTGCAAGCGCGGCAATGTTGGTGTCAGACGTTGCGGCTCTGCCGCGCAATGTGTGTGTTTTGCGCAAAGCGCGGATCCGCCGCTCGGGGGCTGCTTATGTCGGGACGCTTGCGGCGGCCGTGCCGGCCATTTCAGGTCATTGGCGTATTGGCGGCGGTTCTGCCGGTTGCAACGAATTCCTGGCAATTTTATCTCGCCGAGCGCGCCGGTACGCGATCGACAACGGACAAGTTTGTTCGCGGTAGGCTCAGCGGGGGTCTGACCGCCAGCCTGACTGTTTTTCTGAGTAACTGTCGAGCTATGCCTGCGGGTTGAGCAAAGCATCCGCAGGAGAAGGCAACGACTTTTGTTGTGACATCGGAGCTTTGAAAGCAGGGAAGCGCGATCATGAGTTCTCCGATACCTCTCGATGAAGATATCGATCCTGCAACAATGTATGCTCCGCCCTGGGCTCGCGAACGGGTAGCCGGCGCTCAACCAGATGCTGAGCTACCGCCGCCGATCCAAGCCGGCGGCCGCGGTCGTAGCCTCACGAAATCGCGTCCGCAGTTTAGTGGCGACCGCGCGATGCTGGAGCTACAGCGTCAACTTGCGCTTAATCCGAGCCTGATCCCGGAACCATACGCTGATGGCCGGTCGAGCATCGGTGCAATCCTCTTCCGCTTATGCGGCGTCCTCGGCGTCGCCACGACCGTGGCATGGGGCATCGTCACGTATTCCTTCCCAAACGAAGCATTGGTCGCAAGAGATGTCGTGGAATCAGTCTCGGCCGAAAATTTCGCCTCGCTCGGCCCCAGTGATCACGTTGGCCTCACCGGCGCGGCTGCATCGCAACCGGCCGACACTCAGCAAAGCGAGCCGTCCGCGAGCCCGTCGAATCCGCCGGGCCTGACCGTGGTGACCGTCCCCAGCCAGACGGTCGCAAGTGGCGCTGCTGATTCGACAGCGGCCTCTGACGCGAGCACAGCCAGATCATCGGCACCGCAGGCGAATGATTGGCCAATCGTGCAGGACGAACTCGAAATGTTGCTGAAGAGGGGCAAGGAGTTCCTTGCCGACGGCGACCTTGCTTCCGCTCGTCTCCTGCTGCGACGCGCGGCCGAAGGCGGCAGCGCCGAAGCCGCGCTCGTTTTGGGCACGACTTTCGACCCACTGGTGATTCAGCGGCTTGGCGTGCTCGGGGCGCATCCGGATATCGGCGAGGCTCGCCATTGGTATCAACGCGCAGCCGAGCTCGGCTCGAATACCGCGTCGCAGCGATTGGCCCGGCTTACTGCGGCACCCTGACGGATCGCCCACTCCGGTCTGTCGCGGCCGTACCGGCACCGTTGGCAGTTAGACGCCCAGATACCGGTGCTGAATAGCAGGCGCTTGCACCAACTCCTGCGATGTTCCGACCCAGACAATGCGGCCGCGCTCGATGATGTAATGGCGATCGGCGATCCGCGTCAGCGCCTTGACGTTTTTATCGATGACAAGGATCGATTGCCCACCGCCGCGAAGGCGCTCAAGCGACTGCCAGATTTCATCGCGTACGCGGGGCGCTAAGCCTTCGGTCGCCTCGTCTAAAATGAGAAGACGTGGATTGGTCATCAGAGCGCGACCGATCGCCAGCATCTGTTGTTCGCCGCCCGATAGCAGGCTCGCGATGCTGCCAGCCCGTTCGGCGAGGCGGGGAAACAACGCCATGACCTTTTCCAGGGTCCATGGCGTGCTGGCATCTCGATAGTTTGCCGCCGTTGCCACCAGGTTCTCCCAGGCGGTGAGGTTCGGGAACACCTGTCGACCTTCCGGTACCAAGCCGATCCCGTGCTTGGCGATGCGGTAGGCGGGAAGACCGCGAATTTCCTGACCATCGAAGCGAATTGAGCCGCCTGCAGGAGCGGTCAGCCCCATAATCGACCGCACCGTCGTGGTCTTGCCCATGCCATTGCGCCCGAGCAGCGAAACCATTTCGCCACGTCCGATTGTCAGAGAAACGCCGAACAAGACGCGGCTTAATCCATAGCTCGTTTCCACGTTGCTCAATTCGAGAAGGCAGTCAGAACTAGCCATGCGCCAGACCTTCGCCGAGATAGGCTTCGCGCACTCCCGCATCGGCGCGAATAGCCGGCGGATCGCCGGTCGCGATTATTCGTCCATAAACCAGAACGCTGATGCGGTCAGCGAGCGCAAAGACTGCGTCGATGTCGTGTTCGATCAGAATAACGGTGATAACGCCCTTGAGCGTACGCAGCATCTCCAACAAGCGAGCGGATTCCTCAAGACCCATCCCGGCCATCGGCTCATCAAGCAGCAACATTCTTGGCCGAGCGGCAAGCGCCATTGCGATCTCCAATTGGCGCCGCTCGCCGTGGCTAAGGTCGGCAACAAATGTGGCGGCACGTTCAGCTAGACCCACGCGCGCAAGCGCCGCCTGCGCCGGTTCGCGCAATTCGGTCTCATGACGCGCATTCCGCCAAAAACGAAACGAGTGGCCGGCGTGGGCTTGCACCGAAAGCGCGACATTGTCGAGCGCGGTGAAATCCGGGAACAGTGTCGTGAGCTGAAAAGAGCGCGCTAGGCCGAGCTGGCTGCGCTCGTAAACTGGCAGATTTGTAATGTCGCGGCCGTCGAATCGAATGCGCCCGCTATCCGACGTGACCTCTCCGCTCAATTGGCCGATCAACGTCGATTTACCGGCGCCGTTCGGGCCAATAATCGCGTGCAATTCACCGACTGGGACTGCCAGCGAAATGCCGTCGGCGGCGATCACTCCACCGAAACGTTTGGTCAGCACTTCGATTTGCAGCAAAGCGTCAGCCACGGCGCACCCCGGCAATCAAGCCATCAATTCCGCCGTGCATTGCGATCGCCACGAATAGCAGGAACGGTCCGAGTATCAGATTCGAGTATTCGGTTACGCGTGAGAGCCCCTCCTCGAGGACCAAAAACGTAAGAGCGCCGATCAGGGGCCCGAAGATCGCCTGCATGCCGCCTAGCACCACTATGACGATGAGGTCGCCAGAGCGGGTCCAGTGCATCATAGCGGGACTAATAAAATTGGTGTGATTGGCAAGGAGCGCGCCGGCAAGCCCGCACATCGCTCCCGCGACTACGAAACAGAGAAGCTTATAGCGGAACGTGGGAAACCCGATCGCACGCATGCGGCGTTCGTTCGACCGCGCGCCCTGGATCACCATGCCGAAGCGTGAATTGACGATCCGCCAGACCAGATAAATGCCCGCCAGTAGAAGCACGAGGCAAAGGTAATAAAATACGGTTCGGTTATCGAGGTCGAGCAGAGCGCCGAATTGGCTGCGTTTATAGATCGTCAACCCGTCGTCGCCGCCGTAGCGGTCGAGTCCGATTGCGACATAATAGATCATCTGGGCAAAAGCGAGCGTGATCATAATGAAGTAGACCCCGCGCGTGCGCAGGCTCAGCGCACCGACGACAAGCGCATAAAGCGCCGAAGCGGCGATTGCGATGGGCCACTGCACGAATCCCGATGCGACGCCTTCTTTGGCGAGAATGCCAACCACATATCCGCCGATGCCGAGATAAGCAGCATGGCCGAAACTAACCATGCCGCCAAACCCCATGATCAGATTGAGACTGAGCGCTGCGATCGCCAGAATGACGATACGGGTGAACAGCGTCAGTGTGAAAGCATTTCCGTTAAGCGCGGTGTACAACGGAACCAGAGCGAGAACAGCGATCAGCGCGGTATTGATGACAATTCGCGGCGTGATCGCGCCAAGCCGCCAAGTTTTTTTTGACGCCAGGCCAGTTGAGCTCATCTACCCGCCGCCGGAAATAAGCCCTCTGGGCGAACGATCAGTACCAAGGCCATCACCAGATAAATCATCATCGATGATAGTGCTCGGCCCAAGCTCGAGGAGGCGCTTTCGCTGAGAAATGCACGCAGCAGGTCAGGCACGAATGCTCGGCCGACAGTATCGGCAAGTCCGACGAGCAGCGCCGCCACAAATGCGCCGCGGATCGAACCGATGCCGCCGATTGTGACGACGACAAAGGCCGCGATCAGGATGTTCTCGCCCATGCCGATCTGAACAGTGAGGATGGGCGCCTGCATCAAACCGGCAAAGCCGGCGAGCGCGGCTCCAAGCCCGAACACGAGCGTGTAAAGTAGTTTAATGTTGATGCCCAGCGCGCCGACCATTTCGCGATTGGAAGCGCCGGCGCGAATAAGCATGCCAAGACGCGTGCGCATGATCAGGAGATAAATGATTACGGCAACGCCGAGTGTCACGCCGATGATCACTAGCCGGTAAAGCGGATAAAACAGGCCCGGTAATACTTCGACCGCATTGAGCATCTCGCTCGGCAGAGACAAGGTCATACCGGCTGGCCCCCAAATCAATCGGACCAGCTCGTTAAAGAACAACAACAGCCCGAACGTACCGAGCACGTGATCAAGATGGTCGCGGCCATATAAACGGCGTATCGCAACGACCTCGAGGAGCACCCCGACCACGGCAGTGGCGGCGAGCGCCAGGACTGCGCCGAGCAGGAAGCTTTCGGTTCGTTCCGCAAAGCTCGCAGCGAAATACGCGCCCAGCATGTAGAGCGAGCCATGCGCTAGATTGACCAAATCCATAATGCCGAAAATCAGCGTCAGGCCCGCCGCCAGCAAGAACAAGAGCGCGCCAAGCTGTATGCCGTTCAGAAATTGCTCAAAGAAATAGAGCATGGCTGAGCGCCAATCTTACTAGTCAGGCACGCTTGTCGCGCGCATGCGCCTCTGCACTGCCTGAGCGTGGCACACGTGGATGGCTGGGCTCGGTCCTAGCTTGATCGTGAGACCGGCCCGGCCATGACTTATCAAGTCAACCATTACTTCATCGGACAGCGATCGTGGAAGCGATCCTGGTCGTTCTCGACGATGGTGGCGACGGTATGAAGGGAATAGGTCCCGCCAGGATTCTTCATCGCGTCCTGCAAGTAGAAGTTCTGGATCGGAATATGGTTATTGCCGAACTTGAAGTTGCCGCGCACTGATTTGAAGTTGGCCTTTTCCATTTCCTTGCGCATACCTTCTTTGTTGCTGAGATCGCCCTTTATTGCCGTTACCGCCGAGTCGATCAATCCGACGGCATCGTAGGTCTGCGCACCGTAGAATGAGGGCAACGTATTGTGTTTGGCTTTATAGTCGGCGACGAATTTCTGGTTGGTGGGATTGGGCTGATCGGAAACCCATTGCTGCGCACCAGGGACACCGACGGCGAGATCCTTCAGGCGCGGCAGTGACAGATCGTCGATCGTGAAAGCTGTGTAGAGCGGGATCTGTCCTCTCATGCCGGCCTGGACATATTGCGTGACGAACTGCACGCCTGCGCCGCCCGGATAAAATGCAAAGATTGCATCAGGCTTTGTCGCCCGAGCCTTCGACAGCTCCGCGGAAAAATCGAGCTGGTCAGGCCAGCGCGTGAGCTCCTGTCCGACGATCTGGCCCTTAAACGTCTGCTGCACGCCGGCGAGCATATCTTTGCCGGCGGCGTAATTGGGTCCGATCAGGAATGCAGACTTCACGCCCTTCTGATTCATATACAAACCGACCGCGGCAGGCGTCTGATCGTTTTGCCACGAAGTGGAGAATGCATAAGGTGAGCACAGCTCTCCAGCGAACTGCGATGCACCGGCATTCGTAACCACCGTCATCGTCTTCGAATCGACCAGCGGTTTGAGCGAGGCAAGCAACACATTCGACCAAATGTAGCCAACGACAAAATCCACATGATTGGAATCGATGAGTTCTTGGGTTTTCTGCACGCCGATTTCAGGTTTGGTTTGGTCGTCCGCATAAATCACTTCGACCGGCAAGCCTCCCAACTTGCGGCCATGATGGTCGAGACCAAGCTCGAACGAGTTCTTCATATCGTTGCCGATCGCCGCCGGCGGCCCGGTAAAGGTCGAAATGAGGCCGATCCTTATGGTCTTTTGCTGCGCCACCGCGGGCCCGGCAGCGAGCGCCAGCGCGGTTCCCGCCGCGATCCATACTTTTGTCATTTACCCCTCCTTGATGGATGAAGGCCGCTCGTCACAGCATATCAAAGTACTCACGGTGCTCCCATTCACTGACGTCGGCATCTTGTGTGTCGTTGGTCGTTTCCTTTTTGCACCGGGCAATCTCAGCTTCCTTCATATGAACATAATAGTCCACAAATCCGTCGCCAAATCCGGCGCGCAGACACGCACTGCCGCGTAATGCCGTAAGGGCCGCTGAAAGCGTCTCCGGCAGGGCCTCGGCAGAGCTCATTTTATAGGGCGCTTCTGTTGCCGGACCGGGATCAAGCCCGCGGGCAACGCCGTCCAGCCCGCAATAGATTTGCGAGGCCATATAGAGATAGGGGTTGGCCAATGGTTCGCCACTGCGGTTTTCAAGATGTGTCGAGGGGTCGCCGGAATCTCCCATGACACGCATCATGGCTCCGCGATTGTCCTTGGCCCACACAGCTTGGATTGGCGCCATCGTATTGACGCCCCGATAGCGTTTGTAGCCATTGATGGTAGGCGTGGTGAATGCAGTCGCTGCGCTAGCGTTGGCCAAAAGACCGGCTAAAAACTTGTGTCCAAGGGGAGACAACGCCTGTTTCTCGTTCTGCGATACAAACGCATTCGCCTTGGACTTCGTATCAAGCAGCGATTGATGCAGATGCCACCCGCTGGCGAGTGTATTTGGCAGCCGCGGCCGGCACATCAGACTGACGAGGTAGCCCTGTCGGCGCGCCACTTGCTTGACCGCGCTGCGCAACAACACCATAGCGTCCGCGGCGGCCATTCCCGTTGCCGGCGCCAAAGTAAGTTCATACTGGCTCGGGCCGAATTCCACTTCGAGCGATTGCAGGCGTAACCCGAGCGCCGTGATGCTCTTGTGCAAGATTTCCAGAATAGGCGCGACCTGATCATAACGACCCTCGGTCAAGTATTGATAACCATGGGTCGTATGGCTTACCAGCGGCGCCTCGGCCGGCCAGGCGAGCGTGTCAGCCGCAAGCCTCGGGTCCTCAATCTTGAACAGATGAAACTCGACTTCGAGCCCAGCGACAAAACCGAGTCCTGTTTTGGCGAGCGCTCCGAGCGCATCACGAAACAAATGCCGCGTCGAAATTGGGACCTTTTTGCCGTTGCCAAAATAGCAATCGCACAGAACCCACCCGGTATTGTCCGCCCAAGGCAGCGTGCAGAAAGTCTGTGGATCAGCGACCATGATAAAATTGCCGGCGCCGGTCATTTCGCTAATGCCCATTCCCGCGCCCGGTTCGAAAACCGGAAACACCGTGCGGTGTGCGGTGTCCTTGGCTAAAAGCGTGCTGGTCATTGTCACGCCGCTGCGCAACGCGCGTGCCGCCTCATCGGCAACGAACGCCTTACCCCGCAACACGCCATGCTGGTCCGGGAATGAGAAACGAACGAGCTCAAGCTTTCTTTTGCTGATCAATTTCTCGACGCCAAGCGCAGCGCACGCTTGCGCCTCGCTCCACAGCGCATGGCGATCGACGAAATCCAAAGCGAACGACCGGCGCCTGTGCGATGACATGCTAATTGTCCCGAGCTTGTTCGCCGACGGTGCTACAGAAATGGTCAGGGGATTTTAGCCCAGCTCGCGGCATTGCGCTTGTTCGCGTCGGTGCGCTCCCAGTAACCGCGCCAGTCCTCCGTCGGGCCTATACCATCGATCGCCGCAGGGCCCCTCATCGACTTTGCCGAGCCTATATCGAAAACGATCGGCGGCGACTGGCCTTTTTCCACCGCGTCGATCGCAGCGCGCAACAGACGTCGATACGCAGAAATCGCCTTGTCGGATTGTCCGAGATGCTCCCGGGTGCGATCGGCGATCGCGCCCATCGATTCACAGGCCCACTGGTCGTGCACATTGATGTCGGCGCCCATCCCGGTATACGTGTCGCGCTGCTGTTCGTTCGGATCGAATCCGTAGTTATTGCTCTTGTTTTTGCGCGGGACGTAATCCGGCAATTCATACAGTTGCAGCCGTTGCCGCCTCATCTCATCTTTATCAACGGGCGCGCCAAAGCTCGTGAAGATCGCGTACCAATAGTGCTTGGCATCGTCGATCGGTACGTGCCACTGGGTAATGGTCATTTCCCGACTCATCGGAATTACGAAAGCGTTCGGGAACATTAGGTTCGTTACCCGCACGTGAGTGCTCTTCGCGTCGATCTCACGCAGCGTCAAAATGCGAAAGCCGAAGTCTGTCGACTCCACCTCGATACGCGGCCGCGGAAACTCACGCATGATTTTGGTCATCGGCATCGCTGAATCGATCGACGTATCGCGAAATAGCTTGCCATAGCCTTCCTTCGGATCCTCATCGTGGAAAAAACGATGCAAGAAGGAAGTGTGCGCCGGATCAATGCCCACCTCCAAAGATTGCAGCCAGTTGCAATCGATCATGCCTTTGAACGCGAAAGTGTGTGAGTTGGGCGCAACAAAACAATCGAAATCGGGAAATTGCGGTGGCGCTCCTGCACCCATATAGGCAAACAAGATTCCGCTGCGCTCGACGACCGGATACGCCTTCTGCCGTATGTTGCGGCACAAATTGCTATCTTGCGGCTCCGCGGGGGTCTGCAAGCATCTACCTTCGACATCGAACAACCAGCCATGGAATGCGCAGCGGAGGCCGCCGTCCTCGAGACGACCATAGGTGAGGTCGGTGCCCCGGTGCGGACAGGCCCGGCCGAGCAAGCCATACTGTCCCTTGTCGTCCCGAAACATCACCAGATCTTCGCCCATAAGCCGGACCGGCTTTATTGGCCGACGGCTGTCGAGTTCGTCGACCAGCGCCGCCGGTTGCCAATAGCGGCGCAAAACTTCGCCGGCAGGTTTGCCGGGGCCAACGCGCGTGATGCGATCGTTCTGTTCCGCACTGAGCATAGCGATCTCCGAGACGATCTTAGCGTAGAACCGCCAAAACGTTGAAGTGGACCTATTACGACAATTAATGATGCGGCGTGCCTCTGATAAACGACACCTTATGTCGAACAGCTACTTATTCGTAAGACGAAATTGATGGCGCAGGAAATTGAACTCGGTCTCGACACATTCGGCGATATTCCAAGCTGGTCCGGATGGACAACCGCTAAGCCACGCGCAAGTCATCCGAAACGTGGTGGATGAGGGGGTACTTGCCGACCAAAGCGGCGTGTTTTGCATCGGGCTTGGCAAGCACCATTGGCCGGACTTCGCCATATCATCGCCGGAGGCGCTACTGGCCGTGATCGGCGCACGCACCAAACATATTCGCCTCGCCTCATCCGTGACGGTGCTGTCGTCGGACGATCCGGTGCGGGTGTTCGAGCGGTTCTCGACGGTTAACGGCATATCAAACGGGCGCGCCGAGGTAATCCTCGGCCGCGACTCTTTCACCGAGTCTTTTCCGTTATTCGGCTACGACCTTTCTGACTACGAGATCTTGTTTGACGACAAGCTCGATCTGTTTGCGGCGCTGTTGAAGAATGAGCCTGTGACTTGGCGCGGCCAGACCCGCCCTCCCCTCATTGATCAGCGTGTATTTCCCACGATCGAAAGCGGTACCATGAAGACATGGATCGGGGTCGGTGGCAGCCCGCAATCGGTTGTCCGCGCAGCCCATTATGACCTGCCGTTGATGCTCGCCATTATTGGCGGCGATCCAAACCGGTTTCGACCTATGTCGATCTCTACCATCGGGCCTTCGCACAACTTGGCAGGCCGGTTCGTGAAATCGGCGTGCACCACGGCCGTGTCGCCGAAACCGATGAAAAAGCACGAAACGGACTCTGGCCAGACAATAAAAAGATGCGCGATCGGATTGGCGCCGAACGTGGCTGGCCGCCGATGACGCGCGCCGACTTCGATTCGGAAATCGAGCGCGGCTCGCTCTATGCCGGTTCACCGGAAACAGTGGCGCGCCGCATTGCCACAACAGCCTAGGCACTCGGCATCTCTCGCTCCACATGAAATACAGCGCCGGCGCCCTGTCGCACGAGAAGATCATGCGCTGTATTGAACTCTACGGCCGTGAAGTGATTCCGCGGGTGCTCGACTTGCTCGCTCGATAGCGCCCGCTCTGGCGTCAATCCATCTGGCCAGCGACCCAGGTATGACGCACTTCCACGCTGTTGGGATCTATTGCCACAATGTCAGCGCGCATTCCAAACGCAAGCTCGCCGATCCGGTCGCTCAAGCCAAGAAAATGAGCCGGGTGTGTCGAGGCGAAGCGCAGCGCTTCCGTCAGCGGCACATCGAGTAGACGCACGCAATTGCGCACCGCGCTCGCCATGTCCAGACAAGCGCCGGCGAGCATGCCGTCCTGGCGTGTGCAGCGCCCGTCGCGCACCATGATCGATTGGCCGTTGAGCTGGAATGTCCCGGCCATCCCGCCGACTGGAGGCATCGCATCGGTCACCAGCATGGGCCGTCCTGCGCCGCGCAAGGCAAGCCGCAGCATGGCTGGAGCGACGTGAATGCCATCAACAATTAGCCCGTAGCACACGACGGGCGATTCCAGGGCGGCGGCGATCGGTCCGGGCTCGCGGGAGTCGAGCGCCCGCATAGCATTGAACAGATGGGTAAAGCCGGTCAGTCCGGCAGCCATCGCCTCCCACGTCTGCGCATAGGTCGCCATGGAATGGCCGAGCGCGACGCGAACCCCCGCTCTTGCGAGCTTGCCAATGAAATCGCCCGGCACCTGTTCGGGGGCCAAGGTGACTAGCGTTACGCCGCGGCGCCGGGCCGTGATCAAATCGAGGTCGTCTGGCGTGGGTTTCCGTATGAAGCTGCTGTCGTGCACGCCGGTTTTCTCCGGCGAAAGGAAAGGACCTTCGAGATGGATGCCGAGCACACCGGGGTCGGCATCGCTCAGCGCGTCGATCGCCGCCACGGCCGACCTCATTTTTTCGGGACTATCGCTGATCAGTGTCGGTAACAGCGCAGTGGTGCCAAACCGCCGGTGCGCGGCCACAATTTTCCGAATATTCTCCGGCGTCGGCGCATCGTTGAACAGAACATCGCCGCCGCCATTAACCTGAACGTCTATAAATCCAGGTGCCAGCCAGAGACCCTCCGGCAATTCATGCACCGGCGTGGCGGGAGAAAGTTCGGCCCGCGGAACGACCCTTTTGATACGCGAGCCATCGATAACGATTGCCGCATCGCGATGCAAATTCGTACCGTCAAATACGCAAGCCGCAGCGACCGCATGCTCCCCGCTGCCCACATTGGCGCTCATCGCGTGCGTGTTACTTTTTGCAGATGCCGCGGCTGATCGGCATCAGTGCCCCGCTCTACGGCAAGCCGCACCAGGAGCGCATAAAAACTTTGGATCATGCAGATGGCATCGGCATCGGGGTGATCGGCAGCCAAAAACGGTAGACGGCCGCTTTGCCTCTTGCCCGGCTCGGCAACCAACACGCTGGCGCCCTTTCGACGCAGATCGGCAACGAGCGCCGCCAAGCTCGCAGCAGCTTCGTCGCCCGGTTTGAATGCAACGATCGGAAAAGCATCGCCCACGAGCGCAATCGGTCCATGACGAAATTCGGCCGCGCTGAAGGCTTCGGCATGAAGCTCACAGGTTTCTTTGAGCTTCAAAGCAGCTTCGCGGGCGATCGCGAGCGTCGGGCCGCGGCCGATCGTGATCAGGCTCTCTGCCCGAGCGAGCGCGGTGAGCGCCTCGTGCCAATCGAGCTGGCCTGCCTCAGCCAACCGCTTTGGCAGGCGCGCATGCGCTGACCGCATCATCGGATCATCTGCCCAAATCGCTGTCAATTGCAGAAGCGCCGCAAGCGATGCAACGAAGCTCTTGGTTGCGGCAACGCTTCGCTCAATGCCGGCGCCGAGCGGCAGAACGAATTGTGAGATTTCGGCAAGAGGACTGTCAGGATCGTTTACAAATGCCGCCGTAATCGCGCCGGAGGATCGCGCCATCGCGGCAGTCTCGATCAGGTCGTCGCTGCGACCGGATTGCGAAATTGCTACGAACAACTGTCCTTTCAGATTGAGCGCGCGGCGGTATACCGTTGCGGTGTTTGGGGCTGCCGCCGCGACGGGTAGACAGCAGCGAAGCTCGAACAGGTGCTTAGCAAAGGTAGCGGCGTGGGCGGAACTGCCGCGCGCGCAAGTGACAACGAGCCGCGGCGGATGACGATGAAGTTCGCTGATTAAAGCCGTCAATGGTGGAGCGAGAGTGGCCGCTTGCCGATCAACCACCGCGGCTGCCTCTTGTAGATCCGTTTCGATGCCGGCGGCGAGCTTCATCCGTTAGCATCCTCGCGCAAGGGAGTATCAGGCGACGCGCTGCAACGACTTTGCCGCGGAGCGCGCGAGCGTCAGCGCGCCCTGCACCGGGTCTCCGGCGGGTTCAGTGAGCCGCTCTTGCGTTTCTGTCGTAAGCCACGGCCGCAACGCCGAGGCGAACCCGCCCACCAGTGCCAATCGCGGAACGTCAAGCTCGATTAGCTTTGCCGCGAGTCCATCGATATGCGCTGCCGCCAATTTCATCAATTCGACCGCCACCGCATCGCCGCGGATCGCATGATCGACAATGCGGCGCGCGAATACACCAAAGTCCCGCGGCGCGGCGGCCGTTGTCCAACCGACGATCGCGTGGGGGTCGTTGGCAAACTGGGCAAAAAGCTCTTCCAACAATCCCGTCCATGCAATCCGGCCGTCATGCGCCCACAATACCCGCCGCAACGCTTCAGTGCCGATCCAGGCCCCACTGCCCTCGTCGGAGATCGGTGGGCCCCAGCCGCCGATACGATAGTTCTGCCCTTTCATGACCGCCCAGCCCACCGCACCAGTACCAGCGATGATCACCCCGCCATCCCTGCCGCCGTGCGCTCCGACGCACGCCGCATGTGCATCGGTCGTGATGATGGCCGCCCGAAAGGGATGGCTATATTGCTTCGCGGCGGCCAGTTGACTCGGCTCGCTGGCACCAGCCAATGCGAGGCAGGCAATCACGCGCGAAATGTAGCGCTCCGCAAACTCGGCATTGCTAAGACATTGCCGCGCGATCTGGAGAATGGTGGTAAAACTCGTCTCTATTCCGAGCCGCAGATTTGCCGGACCGCCCTCGGCCGCCGCAAGTACCGTCCCGGAATACGTGGACAGCCGGGCACGCGATTGCGTGCCGCCGCCATCGACGCCCAGAAGGAGAGGCTTTTGGTCGACCATTAGCTTCCTAAAGTCACGGAATCGCTCCAGATTGTAAGAACAAAATGGGGGGAGTTTGGTTTGTTTTAAAGTTCCCCTGATCGTCAACGCCTGTTGTACCGGCGTCGTATGCCATGGACACTGAACGCGCCAGTCCGCGTTATTCGGACATCGACCTGTGGGAATCGGGCGATATTCTCGACGCATTGATTGAAAGCCAAATGGCGGCAGTCGCGGCCGTGCGCCCGGCGTTGCCCGCCATTGAAAAAGCCGCCGAAGCCATGCAGGCCCGCCTGTCGGGTGCCGGCAGGCTGATTTACGTCGGCGCCGGGACCTCGGGTCGGCTTGCTGTCCAGGATGGTGCCGAGCTTATCCCAACGTTCAATTGGCCGCAGGACCGGCTGTTGCTTCTGATGGCAGGAGGCAAGGATGCTCTTCTTCGTTCGGCCGAGGGCGCCGAAGATGAGATCGATCAGGCCACCCGCTTGGTGCGACAGCACCGGATCGGTACCGCCGACGTGATAATCGCGGTGGCCGCAAGCGGAACAACCCCGTTCACCCTCGCCTGCATGCGCGAGGCGAAACGATGTGGCGCACTCGCTATCGGGATCGCCAACAATCGATCCACCCCGCTACTAGTCGAGGCTGATTGTTCGATCTGGCTGGACACCGGCCCAGAGCCGATCGCGGGGTCGACTCGAATGAAGGCAGGCACCGCGCAGCGCGTGGCGCTCAACCTGCTCTCGACACTGGTCATGATCCGGCTCGGTCGCGTGCACGAAGGACTGATGGTCGATATGCAGGCCATCAACGCCAAGCTCGTTGCCAGAAGCGAGAATATATTGCGCCGACTTAGTGGCCGCAGCGAAAACGAGGTCCGCGATGCGCTAGAGCGTGCCGCTGGGAACGTAAAAAAGGCATTGCTCATTCTCCACGGCTGTACGGTCCAGAAAGCCGACGCGCTCCTTGAAGAATCCGGCGGCCGCTTGCGGATCGCGTTGCGCCTCGTTGGCGGCGCTTCTGCAGCCGCCTCCGAAATGCTCACCCTTGACGCCGACTTTGCATCTGGCGTGCCTACCAAGACCGAAGAATGAGAGAATCCCGCAGCGGTCTTCGCTTTATTTCGCTCGCTTTGCCAGCGCGTCGAATCGCATCAAGCGTTCAAGAAGCGGCGCAAAATCCTTAAGCGCGATCATATTTGGCCCATCGGAAGGCGCGCTGTCAGGATTTTGATGCGTCTCGATGAACAGGCCGGCAATGCCGACGGCGGTTGCGGCACGCGCCAGCACCGAAACAAAAGCTCGCTCGCCGCCGGAAGAAGTCCCCTGCCCACCCGGCTGCTGCACCGAGTGGGTGGCATCGAAAATGACCGGTGCGCCGATTTTCGCCAAGATCGGCAGTGCCCTCATGTCCGACACAAGCGTGTTGTAGCCGAACGAGACACCGCGCTCGGTCACAAGTACGTTTGGATTGCCCGCAGCGGTGATCTTGGCCACGACATTGCCCATGTCCCAGGGCGCGAGGAATTGACCTTTTTTCACATTGGTCGGACGACCTGTCCTGGCCGCGGCAACGAGCAGATCGGTCTGGCGGCAGAGGAAGGCAGGAATTTGCAAAATATCGACGACTTCGGCGACGGGCGCGCATTGATCTGGTTCGTGCACGTCGGTGAGGACCGGGATACCAAGCTCGTTGCGTAAGTCGGCGAAAATCGCCAGTGCCTTGTCGAGGCCGAGGCCGCGCGCGCTCGATGCGCTGGTGCGGTTCGCCTTGTCGAAAGATGTCTTATAGACAAAGCCGACCTGCAATTTCGCACTGATCTCCTTTAGCGCCGAGGCGGTGTCGAAAGCATGCGCACGGCTTTCGAGCGCACAAGGGCCGGCAATAACGGCAAGCGGCAGCGCATTGCCGAATTTGACCTTTGCGACGGTGACGATCGTATTCGGCTTTTCGCTCATTACAGCACGGGACAAAACGCACCGGCTTATTTGGCCACAGACGCAGGCCGGCAGCCGATAGGATCACACCAGCCGGCTTTGCTCCACTGCCGCCCCGATAAAGGAAGCAAACAGCGGGTGCGGCGCAAAGGGCCGCGATTTCAATTCGGGATGAAATTGCACGCCGATAAACCACGGATGGTCGTCATATTCTATGATTTCAGGCAGCAAGCCATCTGGCGACATGCCCGAGAATCGCATCCCATGTTGCGCCAAACGATCCTTGTACGCGGTATTGACCTCGTAGCGGTGCCGATGACGTTCGGAAATTTCCGTTACGCCATAGATCTCTGACACGCGCGAGCCGCGCTGCAAGAGCGCGGGATAGGCCCCAAGCCGCATCGTGCCGCCCATATCACTGCCGATGCCCCGTTTCTGCAGCTCGTTGCCCTTCATCCATTCCGTCATGAGGCCGACAACTGGTTCGCTCGTGACGACAAATTCAGTCGAGTTCGCTGCCTCAATCCCGCAAAGGTACCGCGCCGCCTCAATGACAGCCATCTGCATGCCAAAGCAGATGCCGAAATACGGCACGCGGCGCTCGCGCGCAAAACGTGCCGCACGGATTTTGCCCTCGGCGCCGCGCTGGCCGAAGCCGCCGGGCACCAGAATCCCGTCCACATGTTCGAGAAACGGCACAGGGTCCTCGTTCTCGAACACTTCGCTTTCGATCCAGTCGAGATTGACCTTCACCTTGTTGGCCACGCCGCCATGTGAAAGCGCCTCGATCAACGACTTATACGCGTCCTTCATCCCGGTATATTTGCCGACAACGGCGATCGTCACATCGCCCTCGGGATTGCGAACGCGCTCGTTGATGAGGTGCCAGGTCGCCAGGTCGGGCGCCGGCGGATTTTCAATTCCGAATGCGGCAAGGATCTCATCATCGAGGCCGGCGGCGTGATAGGCCTCCGGCACGGCGTAAATATTGTCGACGTCGCGGGCTTCGATCACGGCGCTTTCACGCACATTGCAGAACAATGCGAGCTTGCGCCGCTCGCTCGCCGGGATTTCGCGGTCGGTCCTGCATAGAAGCACATCCGGCTGAATGCCGATCGCGCGCAATTCACGGACCGAATGCTGAGTCGGCTTGGTCTTCAATTCACCCGCGCTCGGAATAAAAGGCATCAGCGTCAGGTGAATGTACGCGACGTGCCCGCGCGGCAGATCGTTGCCGAGCTGCCGAATGGCTTCGAAATACGGCAGGCCCTCGATGTCACCTACCGTCCCGCCGATCTCGCAAAGCACGAAATCGAATTGATCGTTGCCCTCGCGGACGAACTCCTTGATGGCATTGGTAACGTGCGGAATGACTTGGATTGTAGCGCCGAGGTAGTCGCCGCGGCGTTCCTTTGCGAGGATTTCCTGGTAAATGCGCCCGGTCGTGATGTTGTCCTGGCGGGTCGCCGGCCGGCCAGTAAAGCGCTCGTAATGACCCAGGTCGAGATCGGTTTCGGCGCCGTCATCGGTGACGAAAACCTCGCCGTGCTGATAGGGCGACATCGTCCCCGGATCGACGTTGAGATAGGGGTCGAGTTTACGCAGCCGGACCCTATAGCCACGCGCCTGCAACAGCGCGCCGAGCGCTGCGGATGCGAGACCTTTGCCGAGTGAGGAGACCACGCCGCCGGTGATGAAGATATACCGCGCCATGGGACCTAACCCTTAGCGCGCCTTGGTCGATTCGACGAGCGATTTTCGGGAATGCCGGCCACGCGCAAGGAAGAAGGGATCACTCGGGGCGCAAAAACAATTGACTTACAAGTCATTAGGGGGACGTCTTTAGAAGAAACAGCAGGTAAGCGGGTTCGCGCTTTTTGCGGCCGCCAAACCCTGCTCACTTCGATTGCGGCACCTCTGGTCCGCTCGGCGCCGGGGCCGGCTGCGAGGACGATCTCGAACCAGGCGCAGGCGGCAGCGAGGGTATTCCTTTCTGCAACTGGTCGAGGACCCCGCCGCTGGTCGGTTGCCCGGAGGGAGCGGCCGGTGCTTCTTGGCTTGGCGGAGCGCCGGTATTGATGATCGACGCCGGATGGCGCTGGAAGCTCGCTAGCCATGACAAAGCGAGACTGGTGGCGAAAAAGCCCGCGGCTAAAAGCGCGGTGGTGCGCGACAAAACGTTGGCCGTGCCGCGGCTCGACAGGAAGCCGCTGGTCGAACTGATCAAGCCGCCGCCCTCGGACTTCTGCAGCAGCACCATCCCGATCAGTGCCAGAACCAGCATGAGATGAATGACAATAATGACCGTCAGCATTCGGTTATCCGCACTTGCGTTCCCGCTCTCTCATATAGGGAAGCCGCGAGGTCTCTACACGGTCCGAGGCGGCATTTCTATGGCGGCGTGCTGCGTACCACCGCCCACGGCTAGGAGCCGACAGGCCCGTCACCTATCGCGATAGACCCCGGCGATTGCCAGGAACTCGTCGGGATCCAGACTAGCGCCGCCGACAAGTGCGCCATCGACGTTCTCCTGTCGGAGCAGCTCCCTCGCATTGCCCCTTTTCACCGAACCCCCATAAAGAAGGCGCATGTCCCGTCCAGGTCCACCGAGATGAGACGACAATTGCGTCCTGATAGACGCGTGCATGTCGCGCACATCCTGCGGTGTCGGTGTCACGCCCGTCCCGATCGCCCAGACTGGCTCGTAGGCGATGACCACGCCTTCCCCATCCTGCGGCAAGGAGCCGTCAAGTTGCGCGCGCAAAATATCCCTGGTTTGCCCGGCATCACGCTCGGCTCGAGTCTCACCGACGCAGACGATCGCAAGCAGGCCCGCACGGCGCGCGGCAACGGCCTTGGCACGGACCGCCGCGTTGGTTTCCCCATGATAGCGGCGCCGCTCCGAATGGCCGACAATCACGGCGCTCGCCCCCGCATCGCGCAGCATTTCCGCGGAGATGTCGCCAGTATAGGCGCCGGCAGCTTCGGCGTGACAATCCTGCCCGCCGATGAGAAGCGGACTTCCACGCGCAGCCGCCGCAAAGTCAGCGATGAGCGTTGCCGGCGGACAGACGATAAGTTCGACTGAGCCAAGCCCGCCTGCACCGGCAATTATTGTTCCGAGCTGAGCGACCGAGGCGCGCAGGCCATTCATTTTCCAATTGGCTACAACGAGCGGGCGGCGGGTGGTCATCTTGCTCTCGATCCAGTAATTTGAAGTCCCGCACGCCGCAATTGCGTCAGTCTCCGCGCCTGCGACAAACAGCCGTTAGCAGACCGCTTGCGGGCGGAAAAGAGGCGCTTTAGGCCTTGGTCCATCGGTTGCGGCAAGACAGGCCCGTCCTTATAGTGCGCCGCCGCGCTGATCGGCTCACTTCAAAGTTGGACAGATGTTACGAGGTATTCGCAAAACCTCCGAAAATTGGCTTGGCCGCACGGTCATGGGCGTGGTCATGTCGGTGTTGGCGGGCAGCTTCGCCATTTGGGGGATCAACGACATTTTTCGCGGTTTCGGCCGCAGCAGCCTGGCCAAGATCGGCGATAGCGAAATTCCGGTCGAGCAATTCCGGCAAACCTACCAGGATCGCATGCAACAGATCGGCCGGCAGCTCGGTCGACCGCTAACGCCCGAGCAAGCTCGCGGGCTGGACCGGCAGGTGCTCGGCGAGATGATTGTGCAGACCGGACTGGATCAACGCGCCCGCAAGATGGGCCTCGGCCTGTCCGATACCGATGTCGCGCGTCACATAACTTCGGATCCGAAGCTGCAAACCGCAAATGGTCAATTCGACAAGGCAAAGTTCGATTTCATCCTGCGCGACCTCGGCTATTCCGAGCAACGCTTCGTCGCCGAACAGCGTCAGGAAATTTTGCGCCGGCAGATCCTTGATAGCGTAACCGCCGATATTGCGCCGCCGAAAACATGGCTTGATGCCGTCAATCAGTTCCAGAACGAGGAGCGCAATATTGAGTATATCGCGCTCGGTCCGGCACAAGCCGGCAACATTCCGCAGCCGACAGAAGAACAACTCAAAAAATATTTCGACGAGCGCAAGATCATCTTTCGCGCGCCTGAATATCGCAAAGTCGCCGTCGTCTCGGTAACGCCCTCGGACCTCGCAAAATGGATGGAGGTTTCCGACGACGACTTGAAAAAGGCCTACGAGCAGAGGCGCGCCAGCCTCATCACACCAGAGCGACGACACGTTGAGCAGATCGTATTTCCCACGCGCGCTGACGCCCAAGCTGCCGCCGACCGCATCAAAACCGGTACAAGTTTTGCGCAAATTGCCAGCGAGCGCGGTCTCAAGGATCAGGATGTCGATCTCGGTACTTTGCCAAAGGCGCGGATTTTCGACCCGGTCGTAGCGGAGGCGGCTTTTTTGCTAAAGCAAGGCGAGGTCAGTGCACCATTGCAAACCCGCTTCGGTGCCGCTGCACTGGTGACCGTGCTCAAGATCGAACCTGAAGTTACGCCATCCCTTGCCGATGTCGCCCCTCAGCTTCGCGCCGATATTGCGCGCGAGCGCGCAGCAGGACAGGTGCGAGATCTCCATGACAAAATCGAGGACGCCCGCGCCGGTGGCAGCACCATTGAGGAGGCTGCGGCGAAGTTGAAACTACCCGTAACAACCTATGAGGCTGACCGCTCCGGACGCGATCCGAGTAGCAAGCCGCTCAGCAACGTGCCGCATGCGGCCGACATCATCAAAGCCGCTTTTGCTTCTGATGTGGGCGTCGACAACGATCCGCTCGATGCTGAGGGTGGTTACATCTGGTACGACATCGCTGCCGTTACGCCGGCACGGCCGCGCAATCTCGACGAAGTCAAAGCGGACGTCGAACAACGCTGGCGCAATGATGAAATCAGTCTACGGCTGAAAAGCAAAGCGGACGAGCTGGTCGACAAGTTGAACCACGGCGAGACATTTGCGGCGGCCGCGTCCGCCAGCGGAGTCAAGCCAGACACGGCGAAAAATCTTAAGCGCGGTGTCGCGACCGGCAGCATTTCTGCGAGCATGACCGACGCCGTTTTCCGCACCGCGAAAGGTGCCTATGGCAGCGCGGCGAGTGATGATTCCTCGCAATGGATTGTGTTTCGTGTGACAGACGTGAAAACACCAACGCTCGATGAAAAGTCGCCCGACAGTGAACGTCTGACGCAAGCGATGCGGCAGGAACTCTCTGCGGACCTCACCGGCCAATATGTAGCTCGGCTCGAAGACGATCTCGGCACATCCGTAAACGCCGCGATGCTCGCGCAAGCGACCGGCAACTCCGCGCCGGACAGGGAATAGATGCACATCGAGCCTACGGGTGAAACGTTCGCAGCGCGTTATGCAGCGGGCGACGCGCAGGTCGTCTGGACCACGCTAGTGGCTGATTTGGAAACGCCCGTCTCCGCTTTTCTCAAGGTCGCCGGTTCGCGGCCCATGAGTTTCCTGCTCGAATCGATCGAGGGTGGCGCGGTGCGAGGTCGCTACTCGATCATCGGCCTCGAGCCTGACCTCATATTCCGCGTCACCGGCCGCCAAACGCAGATCAATACTTCGCCACAGGCCCGACCCGACGCATTTACGGTGCTAGACGAACCGCCGCTCACTGCGCTGCGCCGGGTGCTTGGGGAAAGCCGCATCGCCCTGCCCGAAGCGTTACCGCCGATGGCCGCGGGCGTATTCGGATACCTCGGCTATGACATGGTGCGCCTGATGGAAGATCTGCCGGCTCCGCGGCCGGACTCCATCGGCATTCCCGACGCCCTCCTGATACGTCCGACGGTAATCCTGGTTTTCGACGTGGTCGAAGACACAATCACGATCGTCACGCCAGTGCGCAGCAAACCCGACGTCACTGCAAAGACCGCGTGGGCACGTGCCGCCGACCATTTGTCAGCGGTTGTCGACGCGCTTGACAGGCCGCTCGACAAAGTGACCACCCCGTTCGCGACGGGGCCTGTGCACGTCAAACCGACGTCGAACACAACGCCTGCTGAATTCCGGCACATGGTAACGCGCGCAAAGGACTATATTGCGGCCGGCGACATTTTTCAGGTCGTGTTATCGCAACGCTTCGAGGCGCCGTTTGTTTTGCCGCCGTTTGCCCTCTACCGCGCCTTGCGCCGGATCAATCCATCGCCGTATCTGTACTTCCTCGACTTCGGCAGCTTCGCAATTGCAGGCTCCAGTCCTGAAATCATGGTGAAGACCGCAGGCGGTGTCGTGACCATTCGTCCGATCGCTGGGACGCGGCCACGCGGCGTCACGGCACGCCAGGACCAAGCACTGGAAACCGAGCTCCTGGCCGACCCCAAGGAGCGGGCCGAGCATCTAATGCTGCTCGATCTCGGTCGCAACGATGTCGGTCGGGTGGCCGAAATCGGCAGTGTCAAAGTTACCGACCAATTCTTCGTCGAGCGCTACAGTCAAGTGATGCACATTGTATCGAATGTGGAAGGGAAGTTGCGCAAGGACTGCGGCGCGCTTGACGCTCTTGCAGCGGGCTTCCCGGCCGGCACGGTCTCTGGCGCGCCGAAGGTGCGCGCGATGCAGATCATCGATGAACTGGAGGGGGACAAGCGCTCGCTCTATGCGGGCTGCGTCGGATATTTCTCAGCTGGTGAACAGATGGACACCTGCATCGCGCTGCGCACCGCGCTGCTCAAGGATGGCATCATGTATGTGCAAGCCGGCGCCGGCATAGTCGCGGATTCGGACCCCGCGCTTGAGCAGCGGGAATGCATCAATAAAGCGATGGCGCTATTTCGCGCGGGCGAAGAGGCAAAGCGTTTTGCCAGTATTGCGGGGCGCGGCCAATAGGTGGCCAGATTGCCGTCATACTATTTGAATTCGCGCTGGGGATCACATGTGCGAACTTTGCGCGAACGCCTGCCGTGGCGCCACCACACGACGGGGTGCTCTGGGATTGTCCTTTTCGGCATTGACCGCCGCTTTTGCCATTTCCTCGGGCAACCAACACCAAAAAACTCCGCCGGAGACACAAAACGTCATCGCACCTGATGCGGCGCTCGATCGTTTGATGAAAGGCAACGACCGCTATGTGCAAGGCGTATCGTGCCGGCACGATTTCGCTCACGAGCGCGAGGCGTTGGCCGGCGGACAGAATCCGTTCGCCGCTGTGCTGAGCTGCGTCGATTCCCGGATTGCGCCCGAATGCTTCGACACAGCGCGCGGAGATCTGTTTGTCCGCCGCATTGCCAGAAATTGCGAGCGACGAAATGATCGTCAGCTCGAATACGCAGTGCAGGTCCTCAACACGCCGTTGATCATTTCTTGGACACGATGCCTGCGGCGCGGTCGATGCCACGATCAAATCCGTCAAGGACAGCTCGACATTACCCGGCCATCTGCCCTCCCTGGTCGCGGCGATAAAAACCGCCGTTGATGCGGTTCAGGGGCAAGGTGGGGATGTACTTGGGAATGCGATCCGGCGCAATGTCACACTTAAATGTCGATCGGCTCAAAGTCGCGCCGCCGATTCTTAGCGCGTTTGCGTAATCGGGCACCACCACCAACATCACCATTATCGCGGGTACTGAAATGTATGCATGCATCCGATCCGGATGCCCTATGCACACGGCTTGCAGTCGGCCACGCGGTTTGATGCGCGCACAGGCTCAATCGATTGTTTGAATTGCCGCCGTGCCGCAGGATATGGTCAGCTAAGCAAGTTCCTCGCCCAGGACACCGTGGCGCCCCAGGCCATCGCCAATCCAGAACCATACCACCAGGAGTCCTGGTGGAAAGCTTGGTAGATCACGACCGCACCCGCGATCACGATCGACATTGCCACACCCGTTTTGACTGTTGCTCGTTTCACTGCCGTCCGTGCTCCACCCCGGAACCTAGCGGCAACTCGCTTGCGGATGTTTGGTTCCTGAGCACGGACACGACAGCGGTATGCTCGCAGTCGGCGGCATACCTGATTGCCATGGGCGGGCCTAGTCGTCGGCCGCAACAAATTTATAACCTGCATCCCAACGGCGTACCCGAGCGGTCGACGGCATCGGAAAATGCGTCGCGCATATGATCGTTGGCTCATCGCAGAATTGATCGAAGATTTGGCGCCGTGTCCGTCCAGCTTGCGGCGAGTCGTAGTCGGCCATCATGCCGAGCTCGGGGTATTTGCCCTGCAGTGGGGAGTGGATCATATCCCCGGTAATTAACGCCTCGGTCCAGCTACGGCCGACTGAGACTGAGTAATGATCGATCGTGTGCCCGGGCGTTGGAATAAGCCTGATCGTGTCGTCAAAAGCAAAGTCGCTTTTGACGATCTTGGCGCGCTTGGCTTCGACGATCGGGAGTACCGAGTCGATGATCCAGGGCACGCTTTCCGGATTGTCCTTATGACGCGCGGTCCAATGAGCGAGTTCGCGGTCGGCCATGATGTAGGTGGCCTTGGGAAAAGTCGGCACCCAGCGGCCGTTCTCCAGCCGCGTGTTCCAGCCGACATGGTCCGTATGCAGATGCGTGCACATCACGTAGTCGATGTCGCCGACCGAGACGCCAGCCGCCGTCAGCGCTTTTTCGAAACGGTCGCTGTTCATCATGTGCCACGCTGGTCGCGCCGGACGCGGCTTGTGATTTCCGACGCAGGTATCGATGAGAATATTGTGATGGGGCGTCTTTACGAGGAAGCTTTGGACGCAGATCACCAACCGATCCTCGCGATCGACAAACTCCGGTTGCAGCCATGAGCGGTTCTCGTCCAACTGCTCTTTGCCAAGCGAAGGAAAAAATTTCATCATGTCCATGAATGGACCCTGCTGCTCGACGACCGGATGAATGGTGATCTGATCGAGCGCTAGAGGCTTGGACATCTGGCTATCCTTTTCCGTTCGCGTGCGGTGTCGGTGAGTGGGAACCTAGGCGGGCTACGCCTAGAGAGACCGTTCGCCGCGCGCAGGCGGCGCGCCATGATGCGCATGACGTTGAGCGCGAAATACGGCGTGAGCTGACGAGAAACAGAAATTGCTTCTCGCTCACGGAAACGAGCTTCGTATCTGTGACGGCGACGGTCGTTGCGCTGCGGGGTGATGAATCGATCAAGGTCATTTCGCCGAAAATGCCGTATTGGGGGGAGCGTTTCCAGGACTCGATTGCCGAGACGGATTTCGATCTCGCCGCTTTGAATGATGAATAATTCGTGGGCGGGGTCGCCCTCCCTGAAGATCACCTCACCCGCCTTGAGGTCTCGCGTGCAGGAGCACCAGCACCTGCCAAGTGTCTGAAGTCGACCGGCGCGTCCGGCATAAGGTACTCTACACTTTGAACGGGGCGCTCCGACTTGCACCGTGAACGCAGTCATTTCCCCTAGCCTATTCGAGCAGGGCGTGGGCTGGAAATTATTTACTTTCGCGGGGATCGCGGTGGATTGGGTCCACCCACAACACGGTCTCGGGCTTCTCCACCGGCTCAATGTGCAAGTTGATGGCGATAGCCTCGCCGTCGCTGCGCACCAAGACATTCCAGAATCTGTTCGGGACTGGCATTGATTTCCTGATGCGGCACGTAGGGCGGGATAAAAATGAAATCGCCGGGATTCGCTTCGCCAGTAAATTGCAGTCGGTCACCCCAGCGCATTCTCGCCTTGGCGCGCACGACATAGATTATGCTTTCGAGGTGGCCGTGGTGATGAGCGCCGGTTTTCGCATCGGGCTTGATCGTGACCGTGCCTGCCCACAGTTTTTTGGCCCCGGCGCGGGCGGATGGCCGCCTTGCGATCCATGCCCGGCGTTGAGGGCACGTTCGGGTCGAGCTGGTTGCCGGGAATGAGCACGCCGTCGTGCTTCCAGCGCTCGGCGGAGTGATCGTGCGTCATTCGCCCTCGTTTTCTTGACTCTCTTCTGTCAGGCGCTCGACCGAGGCAACGCGTTCGCCTTCCGCAGTCGAGAATACGATCACGCCCTGCGTAGCGCGGCCCGCAATGCGGATACCGTCGACCGGACAGCGAATGAGCTGACCGCCATCGGTGACTAGCATGATTTGATCGCTTTCCTCAACCGGAAACGAAGCGACGAGCCGTCCATTCTTCTCGGTGATTGCCATCGCGACGATGCCTTTGCCGCCGCGACCTGTGGTGCGGTACTCGTAGGATGAGGTGCGCTTGCCAAAGCCTTTTTCCGAGATCGTCAGCACGAACTGCTCGGCCGCGGACATCTCGACGTAACGACTCTCGCCAAGTTCGATCGCGCCCTCGGCCTCCTCCTGATCGACGCCGCTTTCGTCGCCGTTACCGTCGCCGCGCCGCACAGCGCTGGCGCGCTTTAAATAGGCCGCACGCTCCTCCGCGGTTGCTTCGACGTGGCGAAGGATCGACAGCGAAATCAACTTGTCGCCATCCGCCATATTGATCCCGCGTACACCCATTGACGTACGACCTTGAAACACGCGCACATCATTGACCGCGAAACGGATGCATTGCCCGGCTGCTGATGTGAGCAGCACGTCGTCATTCTCAGTGCAGATTTGCACGTCGACAATGGCGTCGCCTTCGTCGAGCTTCATGGCGATGATGCCCGAGCGCCGCACATCAGCGAAATCCGACAGCTTGTTGCGCCGGACCGTGCCGCGGGTGCTGGCGAACATGACGTCCAGCCTGTCCCACGTGCTTTCGTCTTCCGGCAACGGCATGATGGTCGTGATATTTTCACCCTGCTCCAACGGAAGAATATTGATCAAAGCCTTGCCGCGCGCCTGCGGCGCCGCTTGCGGCAGACGCCACACCTTCTCCTTGTAGACCTGCCCGCGGGACGAGAAGAACAGCACCGGAGTGTGCGTCGAGGCCACGAACAGGCGCGTGACGAAGTCCTCTTCGCGCGTCTGCATGCCAGCGCGGCCCTTGCCTCCACGTTTTTGCGACCGATAGGTCGACAATGGCACACGCTTGACATAGCCGGCATGGGAGACGGTCACGACCATGTCCTCGCGCTGGATCAGGTCTTCGTCCTCCATCTCGCCTTCCTGATCCACAATCACCGTACGCCGCGGCGTGGCGAATTCGTTTTTGATCGCAGTGAGCTCCTGCTTGATGATTGCCTGGATGCGGGTTCGCGAGCGCAGTATGTCGAGATAGTCGGCGATCTCGGCGGCGAGCTTGTCGAGGTCGGCCTTGATTTCGTCGCGCCCAAGCGCGGTGAGGCGTTGCAAGCGCAAATCCAGAATTGCCTTGGCCTGTTCCGCCGATAACCGCGTCGCGCCCTCGCGTGAAACGACATGACGTGGATCGTCGATCAGCGTGACCATCGCGGCAACATCGCGCGCCGGCCAATCGCGCGCCATCAATTCGTCACGCGCTTCATTGGCGTCCTTGGCGCCGCGGATGAGCTTGATCACGGCGTCAATATTGGCGACCGCAATGGCAAGTCCGACGAGCACGTGGGCACGATCGCGCGCTTTGCCGAGCAGATGTTTGGTGCGGCGATAGACTACTTCTTCGCGGAAGGCGATGAACGAGGCCAACAGGTCCTTGACGTTCATTACCTGAGGACGGCCGCCCTCGAGCGCGACCATGTTGGCGCCGAACGACGATTGTAGCGCAGTGAAACGATACAACTGGTTGAGCACCACATCAGGCACCGCATCGCGCCGCAATTCGATGACGACACGATAGCCATGACGGTCGGATTCGTCGCGCAAGGCGCCGATGCCTTCGATCTTCTTATCGCGCACCAATTCGCCGATGCGCTCTACCAGATGCGCCTTGTTGACCTGGTAGGGAATTTCGCTCACGACGATGGCTTCGCGTTCGCCGCGCAGGGTTTCAAACTCGACCTTGCCGCGCATGACGATCGAGCCGCGGCCCAGATGATAAGCGGCGCGTATACCCTGACGGCCGAGGATAATGCCGCCGGTCGGAAAATCCGGGCCGGGTATGATCGCAATCAAGTCGTCGATCGAAAGCGCCGGATCGTCGATGAGCGCAATGCAGGCATCGACGACTTCACCGAGATTGTGCGGCGGAATATTCGTCGCCATGCCGACGGCAATGCCGCCAGCACCGTTGACAAGAAGATTGGGAAAGCGCGCCGGCAGGACGGCGGGCTCCTGCTCCATGCCGTCGTAGTTCGGTTGGAAATCGACCGTATCCTTGTCGATGTCTTCAACGAGGGTGCCGGCGACGCGTTCGAGCCGCACTTCGGTGTAACGCATCGCCGCTGGCGCATCGCCGTCGACCGAGCCGAAATTGCCCTGCCCGTCAATGAGCGGCAGGCGCAGGGAAAAATCCTGCGCCATGCGAACCAGCGCGTCATAGACGGCCTGATCGCCATGCGGGTGATATTTACCGATGACGTCGCCGACGACGCGCGCAGATTTACGATACGCCTTATTCCACTCGTAGCCGTTCTCGTACATCGAATAGAGGATGCGGCGATGGACCGGCTTGAGCCCGTCGCATGCGTCGGGCAAGGCGCGGGCCACGATTACGCTCATCGCGTAATCGAGATAGCTCCGCTTCATCTCTTCGGTGATCGAGATGGGGCGAATGTCGGACGGTGCGCTACCCTTGCCGCCGTCGTTCGGCGGCCCATTATTCTGGTCTGACAAAGGCGAGAATCCTGGGCAAGAAACCTGGCGAATCGAATTTAATTTTTATAGCCGATCAGCCCTGTTAAGGCCACTCATATCGGCATCTGCAATATGGTGTTTTCCTCTGCAATTTCAAGCTAATAGAGAGTACTTGCGGAGCCAGAACGGGAACCCGAAAGCACTGATCGCTACGACTGTTGTTGCAGATGCTACTGGATTACGCCGTCTCGGCCTTTCTGACCTTGTTCGTGGTGGACCCGATCGGCCTGACGCCGACTTTTCTCGCCGTCACCGAGGGCCTGCCACGCCCTGCCCAGCACAGCGTAGCCATCCGCGCCAGCATCATTGCTGGAGCGATACTCGCCGGCTCTGCACTCATCGGCGACTGGCTTTTGCAGACGTTGCAAATCTCGTTGGCGGCGTTTCGCATTGCCGGCGGACTGCTCCTGTTCTCCATCGCTTCCGAAATGGTGTTCGGGCTGCGCATCCGGCGGGAAAGCGAAGCGGCCGAGCAAGCGGTCGAAGAACACGTGCGCAACATCGCGGCGATTCCGCTCATGGCGCGGGTCCCGGCGCGATCGCCGCGACAATCTTGCTGGCGGGCCACGCACGCGGCAATTTGCTTTTGATCGTCGCTCTCGTTGCGATCGTGATACTTGTCGCCGCTTGTTGCGTGACTGCATTCGATTTCGCTGGTCGGATCAGCTGACTGCTCGGCATGACCGACAATATCGTCCTGTCGCGTCTCCTCGGCGTGCTGCTCGCAGCCTTAGCGGTCCAATATGTCGTCGACGGCGTCCGCGCAGTTTTGAGCGGATGATCGCGGTCATTAAATTCAATCGAAGCGCGGCTGCCACACCATCAGCGCCAGAGTGGCGGTGATCAATATAACGACGGCGGCCGCGAGAGCGGACCAGATCTTGAAGAGCGGCCTGTAATCTGCTGGCAATGGAACCCCATCCAGCGCAACCTGGCGGCTCAGACGCCGGATACGCATTTCGACAAAAAATGCGGCGAGCCAGCACGCGACCGTAACCGCATAGATCGCGAGCGACCAAACAATCCAGAATTCGCCGAACGAAAGTCCAATCGCCCATGCCAGCGGAAGACCCGAGATGGGCTGCAAGGCAATAGCGGCGATCATCACCATTTTCTCTACGGTAACGACAAATTGGGTAGTGACGGCAACAACTGAAGGATTGCCGGAACGGTGTCCGAGCAGCATGAACGTCGCAAGGCACAGCCACACGCCAAACATCGCCGCGGCGGCGAGCACGTGGACGAACTTAAGCGCGAAGATAACGTCGAGCATCGCGGGGCCGGTTCAGTAGATCGGACCGCTGCCACAGGAATTCACGCGCAAGCCGAGCACAGTCCCGCAACTCGAACGCTGATTGGTGCCGGTCAGAACGGGATTTCGTCGTCCATGTCACCGCGAAGCGAACCGCCGGCGGCGACCGCGGCTTTTCGGGTTGGACCCGGCGAGCCGAAACCATTTTCGTCCGCCGCGGCATCGCCACTCGCCGGCGATCCAGCGCGGTCAAGCAAAGTCAGTTCGCCGCGAAAACCTTGCAGCACGACTTCCGTCGAATAGCGATCCTGGCCGGATTGGTCTTGCCACTTGCGCGTCTGCAAGGCGCCTTCAATGTAAACCTTTGAGCCTTTTTTCAGATACTGTTCGGCGATCCGGCACAGGTTCTCATTGAAGATCACGACGCGATGCCACTCGGTTTTCTCGCGTCGTTCGCCGGTCGCCTTGTCGCGCCATGAATCCGAGGTTGCAAGCCGCAGATTGGCTATCGGACGGCCGTCCTGGGTGCGACGGATTTCCGGATCGGCGCCAAGATTGCCGACCAGAATCACTTTGTTCACGCTTCCTGCCATCGTCTTACTCCGCTCGTTCTCCGCCTATGCACCCACCAGGCTGCTTGCCGTGGCGTTTTGCGCTTTGCGTCGGCAAAGCCTCTTGTACTGGGACAGTAGTGCCGGCTCCATTGGCTGCAAGAATGAACGCCGTTTTCCACACGTGTTCTGTTGAACTCGCTCAGCGGTCACATGTTCTCTATATGTTCTAATAATCTTCTACGTATGCGGCAACCCCGTCGCAGGTACAACCCAGTTCGATGAGCGATTCTCACTTTACGTGTGAGGGAGACTCTATATTAACCAGAGCGTGTAGAAAATCTCCGTCTGTGGCTTTTGCGTCACACACTTTCGCTGGCAAATCAGGCACTATTCGGACCTCGATGGGAAACCGCCTCGCAGGGGACGCATGAAGCGTTTGGTATTGGCTGGAGCCTTGGCGGTCGTCGCTGCCGGCCAAACGCTCGCTTCCGACCTACCGCCTCCCTCTCCAGTTCCGCCGCCACGCGCGCCGGCGGCATACATGCCTCCAATCACGCAGTCTATAACTGGGGCAGCGTCTATTTCGGCTTCAATCTCGACTACGGCTTTGGCAGCAGCAAATGGTCGGATCCCGCCAACTTTTCTGACCAGGGTACGACGACTGGCGACTTCAATCTGAACGGCTTTCTGGTCGGCCCGACCATCGGCGCTAACTTTCAGGTCGATTCGCGGCCGCGAGGGTTGCGAACCAGAAATTCTTGGTCTCGCCGTTTCACCTCGAACGTCGGTTGGTTTGCCGCCGTAACGGGACGTGTCGGCTATGCGGCGCGACGATCGACGGCATTACCAAAGCGGTCGTCGGGGCTGAAGCCGATTTTGACGGATCCTGGATCGACGGCAAGCGCACTGCGCCCGCGCCGAAGCCAACATTGCTACAGAAAGAACTCGATTTCTGGAATGACTGGCTGTTTTACGCCAAGGGCGGCGGTGCCTGGATGCACGTCTCCTACACAGAAGATCTTCTCGTCGCGGGTGGGGTCACCAGCGGCACGCAGGTCATCAGCGACAATCGCACCGGCTTCACCGTCGGCGCCGGCATTGAATTCGGGTTGGTTGAGAACATCTCCGGCAAGATCGAGTACGACTTCTACGATTTCGGCAGCAGAAACTACAATTTCGGGATCACGCCGGTGTCCGTCAGCTCTAACCTCCACACCTTGACAGTCGGCATCAATTACAAGTTCAACTGGTCGGGCGGCCCCAAGCCATAGCCCCCCGATTTCACTCGCGCGCCCGAACCAATTTTGCGGGAATAGCGCCTTACCTGCTGGCAAAAGCTAGCCGTTCTCACTATGTTCGATGCTGGCTCGATCGAGCCTTGAGGCCGCTCGCGGGTTCTATTGCGCTCGCTCGGCATAAGCGAGCTGAGCGCAAAACGCGACCGCAATTGCACCTCCCCGTCCGCAGAAAATCGAGACTGCGCGGGCTAGATTTGCTGAAACTCTTCGGCGGCGAACGGCTGCCGCGAGCGTACATGGAATGGACGACCTGTTCGACAAAGCTGCCAAATCGTCCCGAAGCCGCCGACCGGATGACCGCGGCGCGGACGATCGCCGCGTGATCGCCATCCGCGGTGCGCGCGAGCACAATCTTAAAAACATCGAACTCGACATTCCGCGCGACCATCTCGTCGTGTTTACGGGTCTATCCGGCTCCGGCAAATCCTCGCTCGCCTTCGACACGATCTATGCCGAGGGGCAGCGCCGCTACGTCGAGAGCCTGTCCGCTTACGCGCGGCAATTTCTCGAAATGATGCAGAAGCCGGACGTCGATCAGATCGACGGCCTGTCTCCCGCCATCTCGATTGAACAGAAGACCACCTCGCGCAATCCGCGGTCGACCGTCGGCACGGTCACAGAAATTCACGACTACATGCGTCTGCTTTGGGCGCGTGTCGGCGTGCCCTATTCGCCGGCCACCGGGCTGCCGATCGAAAGCCAGACCATCTCGCAAATGGTCGACCGCATCATGGCGCTGCCAGAAGGCACGCGGCTTTATCTGCTGGCGCCGGTGGTGCGCGGCCGCAAGGGCGAGTACCGCAAGGAGCTCGCCGAGTTCATGAAGAAGGGCTACCAGCGCGTCAAAATCGACGGCAAGTTCTACGAGATCGCCGACGCGCCGGCGCTCGACAAGAAATTCACCCACGACATCGATGTGGTGGTCGATCGCCTGGTGGTGCGCCCGGACATTGCAACGCGGCTTGCTGATTCACTCGAACAGGCACTGAAGCTTGCTGACGGTTTGGCGGTCGCCGAATTGGCGGATGATGCAGGCGTCTCCCCCCTTGAGGGGGACAGTGGCCGCCCGAAGAACGGCCGAGAGGCAGACAAAGATAAAACCAAGCTCGCGGCGGCAGCTGCCGCCGATGCGCGCCGCCTCGTCTTTTCGGAGAAATTCGCCTGCCCGGTTTCCGGCTTCACCATTCCCGAGATCGAGCCGCGGCTGTTTTCGTTCAACAATCCGTTCGGCGCTTGCCCTAAATGCGGCGGGCTCGGCGTAGAGCAACACATCGATGCCGACCTCGTCATTCCGGACAAGGACCGCACGTTGCGCCGCGGCGCCATATCGCCATGGGCGAAATCGAGTTCGCCCTATTACACACAAACGCTGCAGGCGCTCGGAAAGCATTATCGTTTCACGCTCGACACCAAATGGAAGGACCTGCCGAAAAAGACGCAGGACGCCATCCTTTACGGTTCGGGCGATACCGAGATCCGCTTCTCCTACGACGACGGTTTGCGCGCCTATGAGACGCGGCGGCCGTTCGAAGGCGTGATCACCAATCTCGAACGGCGCTATCGCGAGACCGACAGCGATTGGGCGCGCGAAGAGATCGCGCGCTATTTCACCGACGTGCCTTGCGATGCCTGCAAAGGCTATCGGCTGAAACCGGAAGCCCTGTGCGTGAAGATCGGCGGATTGCACATCGGCGAAGTGTCCGAAATGTCGGTCAAAGGCGCAGCCAAATGGTTCACTGAGCTACCTCAGCGGCTTACTTCCAAGCAAAATGAAATCGCCGTGCGGGTGCTCAAGGAAATCCGCGAGCGGCTCAAATTCCTGGTCGATGTCGGGCTCGAATATCTCTCGCTATCGCGCGCCTCCGGCACGCTCTCCGGCGGCGAGAGCCAGCGCATACGGCTTGCCTCCCAGATCGGCTCCGGGCTGACCGGCGTGCTCTACGTTCTGGACGAGCCGTCGATCGGGCTGCACCAGCGCGACAATGCGCGGCTTCTCGAAACGCTCAAGCGGCTGTGCGATCTCGGCAACACCGTGATCGTCGTCGAGCACGACGAGGACGCGATCCGCGCCGCCGACCACGTGCTCGATATCGGCCCCGGCGCCGGCATCCATGGCGGCCACATCGTGGCCCAGGGCAAGATCGACGATCTCATTGCTGCCCCGCAATCGTGGACCGGCAAATATCTCTCCGGCGAACTGGTGGTTCCGATCCCCGAGCGGCGGCCGCGCAATGCCAGCCGCACGCTGAAAATCATCGGCGCGCGTGGCAATAATCTCAAAAACATCACCGCCGAAATTCCGCTCGGCCTGTTCACCTGCGTCACCGGCGTTTCAGGCGGCGGGAAATCCACGCTGCTCGTCGACACGCTGTACAAGGCGCTGGCGCGGCGGCTCAACAATGCCAGCGAGGCCCCCGCCCCATACGACCGCATCGAAGGCGTCGAGCATCTCGACAAGATTATCGACATCGACCAGTCGCCGATCGGTCGCACGCCGCGTTCCAATCCGGCGACCTATACCGGCGCGTTCACGCCGATCCGCGAATGGTTCGCAGCGCTGCCGGAATCGCGCGCTCGCGGCTACGAACCGGGCCGGTTTTCGTTCAACGTCAAGGGCGGCCGCTGCGAGGCTTGCCAAGGTGACGGCGTCATCAAGATCGAGATGCATTTTCTGCCCGACGTCTACGTCACCTGCGACGTCTGCAAGGGCAAGCGCTACAACCGTGAGACGCTGGAGGTCCTTTTCCGCGGAAAATCGATCGCCGACGTGCTGGACATGACGGTCGAGGAGGCGCTGGAATTCTTCAAGGCGGTGCCACGCGTGCGCGAGCCGCTAAAACTCCTGCACCGCGTCGGCCTCGATTACATCCATGTCGGCCAGCAGGCGACGACGCTCTCCGGCGGCGAAGCGCAGCGCGTCAAGCTCGCCAAGGAATTGTCAAAGCGCGCCACCGGGCGCACGCTTTACATCCTCGATGAGCCGACCACGGGGCTGCATTTCCACGATGTGGCGAAGCTGCTCGACGTGCTGCACGAGCTGGTCGAGACCGGCAACACGGTCGTGGTCATCGAGCATAATCTCGAAGTGATCAAGACCGCCGATTGGATCATCGATCTTGGGCCGGAAGGCGGCGACGGCGGTGGCGAGATCGTCGCTGCCGGCGCGCCTGAAGATATTGCCCGTCATTCGGGTAGCTATACCGGCGCGTTCCTCAAGCCGGTACTGGCGCGCCGAGCGCGGGGCGACAGCAAAACCAAGCGCGTCGAGGCGGCGGAGTAATTCAGCCTTCCTTGCTGCAACAGCCGCGTGGATCAAGGCAGTCGCCGAAAGCACCCGCCCCTAGAGCTTTGCGGGGCAGATTTGCCCGTCACGATCTTCTCAGCCCTGGTGACGGATGATATCTGAAAGCCATCGTGGAATCGCAGGGCTGAGGCCGAAAGGTGACCCGCAAAAAACCCGCTGTCGGCGTGATCGGCAGCTTGCATCTCATGGAGGGCAAGTTTCCAGCGCAGCGCGTCGGCGAGCGTAATCTGCGCGCGGTCGCCGAGGCCGCCGGCGCGCTGCCGCTGATGTTCGCTGGCTCGCCGGAGATTACAGACATCGCGGGGCTGCTCGACACCGTCGACGGGGTTCTCCTCACCGGCGCGCGCGCCAATGTTCATCCGAGCCTGTTCGGCCAAGAGGCGCACCCGAGCAGCGAGCCCTACGACCAGGCTCGCGATGCGCTGGCGCTCACCTTGGTCAAGGCCTGTGTCGCGCGCGGCGTGCCGCTGTTCGGCATCTGCCGAGGTGTCCAGGAAATGAATGTCGCCTATGGCGGCTCGCTGCATCCGGAGATCCGCGACCTGCCCGGCCGCATCAATCATCGCGCGCCGCGGCTGCCGAACGGCGAATTCCATCCCGATGTTCAGGTCGTGTTCGCCGAACGTCACGACGTGCGGCTCACCCCGGGCGGCGTATTTGCTAAGCTCCTTGGCACCGAATGCATTCGCGTCAATTCGCTCCACGGCCAGGGCATTCTCGAACCCGGCAAGCGCATCGTCGTCGAGGGCGTTGCGGATGACGGCACGATCGAGGCGATCCGCGTCGCCGACGCGCCCGGCTTTGCGCTCGGCGTGCAGTGGCACGCCGAATACGAGCCGCGAAGCAATCCCGTCAATCGCAAATTGTTCGAGGCGTTCGGCGCGGCAATCGCGCAACATCAACACGCGCGCTGATCCGTTCTCCACGCCGGGGAGAAGGGAGCACGACATGGCCCAAGAGGGTCTCATTTCGGTCGCCAGCCGTTATTCCGCCGCTGAAACTATGCAGCGATTGCTCAGCGCGCTTGCCAAGCGCGACATGGCCGTTTTCGCCGCATCGATCACGCCGCCAATGCCGCCGCCGTCGGCCTTTCTTTGCGGCCGACGGAAGTAGTGCTGTTCGCCAATCCCAAAAACGGCACGCTACTGATGCGGGACCAGCAGCCGGCCTGCATCGATCTACCGCTCAAAGCGCTGGTTTGGCAGGACGCGAAGGCAAGGTCTGGCTGAGCTACAATGCGCCGGAATGGATCGCCGCGCGCGCCGGGCTCGGTGGCGCCAGCGCCGGCGCGGTCGCCGCCATGACCAGGGCACTCGCGGCCATTGCCGAAGAGACAGCGAAATAGGCGCGGTGAAATTCAGTCCATATCACCACCGGGCATAGTCGTTCTGTCATGGCGAGCCAACGGGACCGGCCCGAAGTGGCCGGCCTGATGACAAAGCTCCCGCGAAGCAATCCAGACCGTGCAATTCAAAACTGGATTGCTTGGTCGCTACGCTCCTCACAATGAGGGATCGCGCGCCATCTCCTCCAGCCGTCCGGCCAATTGCCGAAGCTGCCATTTGCGCGCCAGTGTGGCGGCTTTGGCGAAAGTCGGATTCTGATTGGAAAGACTCGGCAGCGGCGCTTTCTTGTTCATGGTGGCAATGGCGCGATAGAGCCGCAGACCCTCTGCAATACGTGCGAAGCGCCCGGCTTGGAGCACCGCGTCGAGGGTGCCATAGCGCCGCAGCAGCGCAGCAGCGCCCTGCGCGCCGACGCCAGGCGCGCCCGGCAGCTTGTCGGAAGGATCGCCGCGCAGCGCGATGAAATCCGGCACCTGTTTGGGCTCGACGCCATAGCGCTCGCGCACCTCATCCGGCCCAATCCGCGCCAGCTCGCCGGCGCGGACGGGATAGAGGATCGTCGTGCGCGCCGAAGCGAGCTGAAACGTGTCACGATCGCCGCTTGCCACCAGTGCGGTGCCGCTGCGGCGCTCTTCGGCGCTTGCTGCGGCGGCGAGGAAATCGTCGGCTTCGTAACCCGCGCGCTTGGCGTTGGCGAAGCCGCAGGCGGTGACGAATTTCGGAATGAGCGCAAGTTGCTCGACCAGATCGTCGTCGAATTCCCGGCCGCTTTGATAATCGGCGAAGGCGTCGTGTCGATAGGTCGCCGCCTCAAGCGTGTCCCAGCCGACCAGCACCGCGCGCGGCCGCTCGGTGCGATAGAGCTTCAATAACCGATTGGCAAAGCCGAGAATGGCGCCCGCCGGCCGGCCGCCGTCGCGAAGAATGTTCTTGGGCAAGGCATGATAGGCGCGATGCGCGAAAGAATCGCCGTCCATCACCAACAGCGGCCGGCGCTTCTCTGGCTGCGCGTGCCCCTTTGGTCGCTGTCGCTTGGCGATTTTCATGAACTCCGAGCACCGTTCATTCCCGCGTAAGCGGAAATCCGGATGATCTACAATTTCATGATCGGCCGCTTGCCCTTGGCCGTTTTCTCGCTCGGCACTTTCACCAGCGCCTCGCCGTCGAGGACCACCTCGTCGTCCACTACGCAAATGCAGGACAGCCGAGCGCGCGACTTTTCCGGAATGAGTTCGCGCACCGTGACGGTGACGACGACCGTGTCGCCGATCTTGACCGGCGCCCGGAAATTCAGCGTCTGCGAAATATAAATCGCCCCCGGCCCCGGCAGCCGTGTCCCAAGCACGGCGGAAATCAAGCTCGCGGTATAAAGTCCATGGGCGATGCGCTTGCCGAACGACGTGCGCGCCGCGAAGTGCTCGGAGAGGTGGATGGGATTGCGATCGCCGGTGAGCTGGGCGAAGCCGACTACATCCGAGGACGACACCGTCTTTTCCAACGTCTCGGTCATGCCGACCGAGAGGTCCTCGAAAAACAGCGTGCGCAGCGGCGGCAGATTCATCCGAGCGCTTACAATCGACGCGCTATTGCTTGGGCGCCATCGCGCCCCCGGCCCCCGGTCCACGCGGATCGTTCCGGTTTTCCATGCACTTTTTCAGAAACGCGTTGCGCGCCGCGCCCTGGAGCTTCTGATCGTCCGCGCCGAATTTGCAGGTGGCCATTTTCTGTTTGGCATCGACGGCAAATGACGGGCCGGTGGGCACCAGCATGAAGACGGCAGCGGCAAGAAGCGCATAGCGAGACATGGTTTATCCCCGGGGGCTTTGAACCGAAACGATAATACAGGAACGTCGCGCGTTGAGCACCATCCAGCTAATTGGCGCTATAGTGCGGCCCATGCCCCCGCCAGAGACTGGCCACGCCTTCCTCGACCGGATCGTTCCCGGCCAGACCGGCATGGCGGAAATCGTGGTCGGATCTGAACATACGGCGCCTTTTGTCGGTTCCGGCCGGATCGCGGTCCTGGCGACGCCGGTCATGATCAATCTTATCGAGGCGGCCGCACTTGCGGCCGTCGAACACCTGCTGCCGGCCGGTCACCAGAGCTTGGGCATCCAGCTCGATATCAGCCACACGGCCGCCACCCCTATCGGACTGCGGGTCACTGCTACCGCGGAGGTAGCGCAAATCGAAGGCCGCACCGTCACGTTTCGCGTAACCGCACGCGATGAATTCGAACCGATCGGCGGCGGCACCCATCGCCGCGTGGTCGTCAGCGTGTCGCGGTTCGACGAACGCGTGCAGCGAAAGCTGACACGGAAGAAGGCTGGGGCCGCCTAAGTCCTCACGCCCGCGAGCGACCGGCGACCCAGCCGAAGATCACAAGCACGATGGCGGCCACCGTCGCGGCAAGCGCGTGGGTGGTGTGGATACGCGCGGAACCGGCGGCGTAACCCGGCATGAATGTCGGCAAGGAGCCGGCTTGCGTCGTGAAGTAGACGATGGCGGCGACAGCGCAAACAATCGCCAAGACATAAGCGAGCACTTTCATTCCAGTCCCTCCCCAGCTGCGGCGCCAAGGCGCGCCCGTTCCATTATATCGCAACTGCATCCGCCGAAACCGGCCCGGCATGCGCCGCCTCGCCGCTCGCCAGCGCGGCAAGAATGCGCGTGACCAGGGCGCGGGCAGAATCGGCGCTGAGCTCGATAGCCACTCGATCGCGTCCCCCCTCGCCTTCATTGGTGAAGTCGATGGCCAGCGCATGATCGAGCGTCGAATGATACGGATGATCGAAATAGACGTTTGCGGTATCGATGCGCATCCAACCCTTGCGGCCCTTGGCACTGCCGACGAGAGCGGCTTTCTCGACGATGTAGGAACACATGATGAGGTCCTTGCTGCGATTGCTGGGTTTCCAATTGCTGCGTTACTGCTGCTCGCGATTGCTACTCGGCGGCGACTCTGGACGGGGCAGCCGCCAGATATCGCGCGAAGAAGGCAAAGACTTTCTTCCAGCCGTCCAACGCCTGTTCGGGCCGGTATGCGTCGCGCGCCGTATTGAAGAAGGCGTGGCCGGCGCCATTGTAGCGGTGGAATTCGTAATTCTTGCCGAGCCGCTTAAGCACGGCCTCCGTCCTGTTCACCTGATCGGCGGTTGGATTGGCGTCGTCGTTACCGAAGATTCCCAACAGCGGACAACTCAGCGTTTCCGTCAGATCGATGGGAGCGACCGGCCGCTTCTCGTTGAGATCCTTTGGATCGTCGACAATGACATTGCCGCCCCAGCAATCCACCGCGGCGTCGATCCCAGGAAGTGTACAAGCGGCGAGATAGGTGTGGCGGCCGCCAGAGCAAAATCCGATCACGCCGATCTTGCCGGTCGTATTCGGCTGCGCCCGCAGAAAAGCCATGGCGCCGGCGACATCGCCCACGACTTGCGCGTCAGCCACTCCGCCGGCCGCGCGCACGCGCGCTCCGAGATCGTCGGGGCTTTCGGTACCTTCACGAAAATACAAATGCGGCGAGATCGCCGCGTAACCGTGATGGGCCAGTTTACGCACGACCTCCATAATCCATTCGTCCCATCCGGGAAGATGATGGATGACGACGATGCCGGGATATTTGCCGGAAGCGACCGGTCTCGCGTAGTAGGCTTCGCCCTGATCGCCATTGTGTCCGCGAAACCTCACCGGTTCAGCCTGCAAAGCGCGATAATGACTCATGATCAACTCCATCTCGTGAGACTTGAAACGAAACTCGTTAGCGTCGATCGTTCATTGCGGACAACGGTAGAGCACCGCCTTGTAAGTCATATCGCGGTCGACAAATTCTATTGTATTGTCGGGCCGCGGCGTAAAGGTGATATCGCCGATCAGCGGTCCACCGGCGAATTTACATTCCACATGGGCCATGATGCTGACGCCGTCCTTTTTTTTGTCAAGGATCGTGCAAACCCCGACATTGGACACGATCTCCTGCGGTGAAATGCTGACCTTGGCCGTGGCTGGGTCGCTGCCATCGCCTTTGCAGGCAACGTTCTGAGTATAATTGCCCGTGAGTGGAAAATCGTCGGCGGCTAGCGCCACGCTGCCGGGGCCGAATACGGCGAGCGCTAACGGGACGATTAGACAACCAAAGTTACGCACGCGCTTCCCCCAAAGTTCATAGCGTCGCCTGTACGACGCCGTAAGTTACCCCACGAATTTTTAGCGAAAGACCGGCCGACGGCCAATATCTTCACGCCAGCCAAGCAAAGCTGCACGGTCGGGTGAAACGAGGGCGGCGCCGTGCGGCGCCGCCTCAAAACTTGGGTAATCGCAGCTAGTGAGCCGTAAGACCGGAGGAGTCCTCTTCCACCACCGATGGTTCGGGGACATCGACCGGTTTCGCCGCGGCTTCCTCCCAGACGATCGGCTCCGGCTTACGCACCAGGGCGCGCGCCAGAACCTCGTCCATGCGCGAGACCGGAACGATATCGAGACCGCTCTTGATGCTGTCGTTGATCTCGACCAGGTCCTTGGCGTTCTCTTCTGGGATGAGCACGGTCTTGATCCCACCGCGATGAGCAGCGAGGAGCTTCTCCTTCAAGCCCCCGATCGGCAGCACCCGCCCGCGCAGCGTAATCTCGCCGGTCATTGCGACATCACGGTGCACCGGGATGCCGGTCATTACCGACACGATCGCCGTCACCATGGCGACACCAGCAGAGGGGCCATCCTTGGGCGTTGCGCCTTCGGGCACGTGGACGTGGATATCGCGCTTGTCGAATGAAGGCGGCTCGATGCCGAAGGCGATGGCGCGCATGCGGACATACGAAGCCGCCGCGGAGATCGATTCCTTCATGACGTCGCGCAGATTGCCGGTGACCGTCATCTTGCCTTTGCCGGGCATCATGGCGGCTTCGATGGTGAGCAGCTCGCCGCCGACATCCGTCCAGGCCAAACCGGTAACGACTCCGACTTGATCCTCGTCCTCGACTTCGCCGAAGCGGAACTTCGGTACGCCGAGATATTCGCCGAGGACGTTCTCGGTGACCTTTAGCGACTCTTTCTTCGAGATCGTGAGCTCTTTCACCGCCTTGCGGATCAGAGTCGAGAGCTCGCGCTCCAGGTTGCGGACGCCCGCCTCGCGCGTATAGCGCCGAATGATCGTCAGCAGCGCTTGGTCATCGACCGACCACTCGTCCGGACCCAGTCCGTGCTTAACGACGGCGTGCGGAATGAGGTGCTTGCGCGCGATCTCAACCTTCTCGTCCTCGGTATAGCCGGCGATCCGTATAATCTCCATGCGGTCCATCAGCGGCGGCGGAATGTTCAGCGTATTCGCCGTGGTGATGAACATCACGTGAGACAGATCGTAATCGACCTCGAGATAATGGTCGTTGAAAGCGTGGTTCTGCTCGGGATCGAGCACTTCGAGGAGCGCCGACGAAGGATCGCCGCGGAAATCGGCGCCCATCTTGTCGACCTCATCGAGCAAGAACAGCGGATTGGACGTCTTCGCCTTACGCATGCATTGGATGATCTTGCCCGGCATTGAACCGATATAGGTACGCCGATGGCCGCGGATTTCCGCTTCGTCGCGCACGCCACCGAGCGAGACGCGGACGAATTCGCGACCAGTGGCCTTGGCGATAGACTTGCCGAGCGAGGTCTTGCCGACGCCGGGCGGGCCTACCAGGCACAAGATCGGGCCCGTCAGCTTATTGGCGCGCTGCTGCACGGCGAGATACTCGACGATCCGTTCCTTGACCTTCTCAAGGCCGTAATGGTCGGCGTCGAGGATCTGCTCGGCGAGCGTAAGATCCTTCTTGATCTTCGACTTTTTATTCCACGGGATCGAAAGCAGCCAATCGAGATAGTTGCGCACGACGGTGGCCTCCGCCGACATCGGAGACATCTGGCGAAGCTTTTTGAGTTCGTGTTGCGCCTTCTCGCGCGCTTCCTTCGAGAGCTTGGTGTGTTTGATCTTCTCTTCGAGTTCGGCAAGTTCATCCTTGCCATCCTCGTCGCCGAGCTCCTTCTGGATCGCCTTCATCTGCTCGTTGAGGTAGTACTCGCGTTGCGTCTTCTCCATCTGACGCTTGACCCGCGTACGGATGCGCTTTTCCACCTGCAGAACTGAAATCTCGCTTTCCATCAAGCCCAGCACCTTCTCCAGGCGCTCGGTGACGACAGACGTCTCCAGGATCATCTGCTTGTCGGGAATCTTGACGGCCAGATGCGAAGCGACCGTGTCGGCGAGTTTGGCATAGTCCTCGATCTGCTGAACGACGCCGATCACTTCCGGCGAAACTTTCTTGTTCAGCTTGACGTAGCCTTCGAACTCGTTGATCACCGAGCGCGCCAGCGCCTCGGCCTCGACCTGATCGCCGGAAGAATCCGCGATCACGACCGCTTCGGCCTCGAAATAATCCTCGCGGTCGGTGTACTTCTTAACCTGGGCGCGCGCGGCACCCTCGACCAGCACCTTCACCGTGCCGTCCGGCAGCTTGAGCAATTGCAGCACGCTCGCCAGCGTGCCGACGCTGTAAATCGCATCAGTGGCGGGATCGTCATCAGATGCGTTCTTCTGCGTCGCCAGCAGAATGAACGTGTCGGAGCGCATGACCTCTTCAAGCGCCTTGATGGACTTTTCGCGCCCGACGAAGAGCGGAACGATCATGTGCGGGAACACAACGATGTCGCGCAGCGGCAGTACCGGGTAGGCGCGGCTTTCGCCTGTCAGGAGCGGCGGCTTGGGTTTGGCGGCGCTGGTCATGGCCTACTTCCTTTTTTCTTTAGCACCTCCCTGCGGCCCGCTGGTTGCGCCGCCGCTAGGGACTGCCCGAGACCAAAACGGCTATCACCCTAAGGTGATCGTGACCGGTCCGGTCTATTCCATGCGATTCCTCGTACGTTTTCCGCGGTCGCACGCTATAGGTGGCGTTGCCACGCCAACGTGTCAAGAAAGCCCGGCTTTTCGAAGAAAAACGCTCCCCCGAGGAGCGGTTCCGGGCGCTACGCACCGAATCGCGGGTGCGGGATTCGCCCACCCCCTAGGCGCTTGCCCCGCCGGCCTCCCCCGCACGATCGGAACGGTCGGCGTAGATGTAGAGCGGCCTGGCGCTGCCTTCGACCACTTCGCGAGAGATCACCACTTCCTCTACGCCTTCGAGGCTCGGCAGGTCGAACATGGTATCGAGCAGAATGCTTTCCATGATCGAACGTAAACCGCGAGCGCCGGTCTTGCGATCGATCGCCTTGCGGGCGATCGCCGCGAGCGCCTCTTCGGCAAGCGTCAAGTCGACCGTCTCCATTTCGAACATGCGCTGATATTGCTTGACCAGCGCGTTCTTCGGCTCGGTCAGGATGCGCTTGAGCGAGGCCTCGTCGAGATCCTCCAGAGTGGCGACGACCGGCAGCCGGCCCACGAATTCCGGGATCAGGCCGTATTTGAGAAGGTCCTCCGGCTCGACATCGCGGAAAATCTCGCCCTGCTTGCGATCCTCGGGCGCCATCACTTTGGCGCCGAAGCCGATCGAGGTGGAGCGGCCTCGTGCCGAGATGATCTTCTCAAGGCCGGCGAAGGCGCCGCCGCAGACGAACAGAATGTTGGTGGTGTCGACCTGGAGAAATTCCTGCTGCGGATGCTTGCGGCCGCCTTGTGGAGGCACGCTGGCAATCGTGCCCTCCATGATTTTCAGCAAAGCCTGCTGCACGCCCTCGCCCGACACGTCGCGCGTAATCGACGGATTGTCGGATTTGCGTGATATCTTGTCGATCTCGTCGATGTAGACGATGCCGCGCTGCGCGCGCTCGACATTGTAATCGGCGGATTGCAGCAACTTCAGAATAATGTTCTCGACATCCTCACCGACGTAGCCGGCTTCAGTCAGCGTGGTGGCGTCCGCCATCGTGAACGGCACATCGAGGATGCGCGCCAGCGTCTGCGCCAGCAAGGTCTTACCTGAGCCGGTCGGGCCGATCAGCAATATGTTCGATTTCGCCAGTTCGACGTCGTTATGTTTGCTCTGGTGATTGAGCCGCTTGTAGTGATTGTGGACGGCGACCGAGAGCACCTTTTTGGCGTGATCTTGGCCAATGACGTAATCGTCGAGAACCTTGCGAATTTCACGCGGGGTTGGAATCCCATCGCGCGACTTCACCAGCGAGGATTTGTTCTCCTCGCGAATGATGTCCATGCAAAGTTCGACACATTCATCACAAATGAAAACGGTCGGGCCGGCAATGAGCTTACGCACTTCGTGCTGGCTCTTGCCGCAGAACGAGCAGTACAGCGTGTTCTTAGAATCGCCGCCACCAACCTTGCTCATTCCAGTCTCCGTCTCCGCCGATGCGGCGCTTAACCGGGCATCATAGAAACCGCCCCGCTAAGATTCCGTAGCACTAACTGGCTATGGTCCCAGCTTTGATGGACCGATCGGCGCCACCGTCAAAGTGCCAACGCCAAACAGTCTGACGCAAGCGACATGCTAGCGGCGTGCCAATCAAGAATCCATTAACGATAACGCGACTTTGCACCGCTGTGTTTTCTGGATCACAGGTCCAAGAAAACGCTTGACCCGGTGGTGGAACTAACCATTTGCAGCGGCCGAATCGGCCGATTTCGTGGCGCTGGTTCCGTTGCCCCTAGCTGACCCCTTTAAGGACGGGCTCAGCTTTGAGGCTCGGTTCCTCCGGACGTTTCTCAATGACCTTATCGATCAGCCCGAAATCTTTGGCCATTTCGGCGGTGAGGAACATGTCCCGCTCCAGCGCATCCTCGATCTTCTTGAGCGGCTGACCCGTATGTTTGACGTAAATTTCGTTTAGCCGCCGCTTGAGGTTCAAAATCTCTTGGGCGTGCAGCATGATGTCGGTGGCTTGGCCTTGGAACCCGCCGGATGGCTGGTGCACCATGATCCGCGCATTAGGGAGCGCGAACCGCAGATCCTTGGCACCGGCTGCAAGCAACAGCGAGCCCATCGACGCCGCCTGACCTGTGCAGAGGGTTGAAACCGCAGGGCGGATGAATTGCATGGTGTCGTAGATCGCCAGCCCGGAGGTCACCACCCCCCCTGGTGAATTGATGTACATCGAAATTTCCTTTTTCGGATTCTCGGCCTCAAGAAAGAGGAGCTGGGCCACCACCAGCGAGGCCATGCCATCTTCCACCGGCCCGGTGATGAAGATGATCCTTTCCTTGAGCAGCCGCGAATAGATGTCGTAGGCCCGCTCCCCACGGTTGGTCTGTTCGACCACCATCGGGACCAGATATTGCATGTAGGTGTCCTTGGGATCGCGCATTACTCACCTGAAGTTACTGACCTAAATTCGGCCCACCGTTTTCCGCCAGAGCGCCCGCCGATTACCTAATCTGGCTTGAGTCGGGTCGGTTTGTCGAAGCCCAGAGCACGGTGACCTCTCGGGCCCAGATATGCGCTGATATCCCGGGGGCAAGACGCAGGGCTTTCCGCCTAACGCCTCATCAATCCTCGTCCTCCTTGAAGAGCTCCTCGCGGGAAACCTGCTTTTCGGTCACATTGGCCAATTCAAACAGGAAATCGATGACTTTGTCCTCGAATAGCGGGGCCCGCACCGCCGCCAGTGCAGCGGGATTGTTGCGGTAATATTCCCACACCCCCTGCTCCTGGCCGGGCATCATCCTGGCTTGAGCGACGATGGCCTGAGTTAGCTGATCGTCCGTGACCTTGATGTTATTTTTCTCGCCGATCTCAGCGAGGACGAGGCCGAGCCGCACCCGGCGCTCAGCGATCGTCCGATATTCCTGCCGGGCCCTTTCCTCGGTCGTTCCCTCATCCGCGAACGTGCGGCCTTGCTGTTTGAGGTCATTCTCGATCGTCGACCAGACATTATTGAACTCCTCCTCAACGAGCGTGGGCGGCGGATCGAATTTGTGCTTCGTATCCAGCTGATCCAACAATGCGCGTTTGATTTTCTGGCGCGATGCCGCGGCATGTTCCCGTTCGATCCGTTCGCGCAGCGCGTCGCGAAGCTTGCCAAGCGATTCAAGTCCGAGTGTCTTGGCAAATTCGTCGTCGAGTGTGAGAGAACCCGGCGTTTCAACCTTCTTCGCCGTTACAGCGAACACGGCGTCTTTGCCGGCAAGGGTCGCGACGCGGTAATTGTCGGGAAATTTCGTGTTAACGGTGCGGCTCTCACCGGCTTTGATGCCTTCGAGCTGATCTTCGAATCCAGGAATGAACTCGCCCGAGCCGAGCATCAGCGCGACATCATCTGCAGCACCGCCCTCGAACGGCGTGCCGTCAATCGTGCCTTGGAAAGAAACTGTGACACGGTTGCCTTTTTTGGCTGGCGCCTCGCCACCGTCGTTAAAGGGACGGTTCTGCTCGGCGATGGCCTGCAGGGCGGGATCGATCTCAGCATCCTCGACCGGGGCCGTGAGGCGCTCGAGCTTGATGGTCTTGAAATCCGCAAGTGTAATCGGCGGCACGATCTCCATCTCGACCGTGTAAGCAAGATCGGACTTTCCGGCGATGATACCCTCGACGGCGTCTTCTTCCGCCGAAAGCACGACCTTGGGTTCGGTCGCCAGCTTCAACCCTCGCTCGGTCACGATTTTGCTGTTGGCCTCGCGGACCGCGGTTTCGATCACTTCAGCCATCGCGGATTTGCCGTAGAGGCGCTTGAGATGGGCGACCGGCACCTTGCCTGGCCGAAAGCCACGCAGCTGCACCCGGCCCTTAAGATCGTCGAGGCGGGCATTCACCTTGGCTTCTAGATCGGTTGCCGGGACAATGACGCGATATTCACGCTTAAGGCCCGCAGCGGCGGTTTCAGTTACTTCCATTGGCACTTACTCTTCATGCTCTTCATGGTCCTTAATGCCGTTTATGGTCCCTGGTGCGGACCAAAATATATCGCGTTTTCCGGCACATCCTGCCAAGGTCGTGAGACGCCGCCCGAACTGGTGCGGGCGGAGGGACTCGAACCCCCACGACTTTCGTCACGGGATTCTAAGTCCCGCGCGTCTACCAATTCCGCCACGCCCGCGACGCGCTGGGCGGCCGCCGGCGCGCTTATAGCATTTAGGGCGCACGGGCCACTATAAAATAGCCAAGCACTCACGGGCTTAGGCCTAACCCAGCAGCCCGCGATAAACGGTCGGCAGGGCTTCCGGCAGATCCTCGGCAATGACTCCAGGCCCGAACGCGCGGGCCGCTTCCCCGTGCAGCCAAACCGCCGCAGACGCCGCTGCGAAGGCCGGCATGCCTTGGGCCAATAATCCGGTCACTATTCCGCTCAGAACGTCGCCGGCCCCTGCGGTGGCGAGGAAAGCTGGCGCATTCGCTGCGATGCACGCGCGGCCGTCCGGTCCGGCCACGACTGTATCGGCGCCTTTGAGCAAAATCAGCGCGCCGGTAAGGAGCGCTGCCCTGCGCGCCCTTTCGAGTTTCGATCCTACTTTAGTACCTTCATCCAACGCATAGAAATAGCGTGAGAATTCTCCCTCATGGGGTGTTAGAACGGTCGCCTTTAATGTTCTGTCCTTGAGCGCCGTCGCGAGCCGCTGCGGCGCTTTGGCGAAACTCGTGATTGCATCAGCGTCGAGGACTACGGCTCGTTCCCCGCCTAGCGCGGCCAAAACAAGTTCGCAGGTCTGGTCGCCAACGCCGAGACCCGGACCGATCGCAAGCGCGTTAAACCGCGGATCGGCCAGTAAGTGCGCCAATTCGGCCGCCCCATCCGCTGGCCGCACCATAATGGCAAGATTGGCCGCGGCATTCACCGCCAGCGCCTCGCGCGGGCTTGCGATGGTGACAAGACCTGCACCGGCGCGCAGCGCGCCGCGTGCCGCAAGCCGCGCCGCACCCGTGGACCAAAATGGCCCGGATACGACCACAGCATGTCCGCGATTGTATTTGTGGCCATCCATCCGCGGGGCCGGAAAATCTTGGCGCCACAATGGAGGAACGTTCTCGAACGTCCGCGGTGCGATGCGCCCCAGCACAGTCTCCGGAATACCGATCTGGGCAACGGTGACGGCGCCGCAATGAAAACGACCAGGCATCAGAAGGTGGGCTGGCTTCTTACGGAAAAAAGTTACGGTTTGCGCAGCGTTGATTGCCAACCCCATGACGGCACCAGAACTGCCGTTAATGCCGCTCGGCAGATCGACCGCCACGACCGGGGCCGGTTGCGCGTTCACCGCCTCGATCATTGTACGCGCCAAGCCATCGACCGGACGATCAAGACCAGCTCCGAATAACGCATCGACGATGATGTCCGCGCCGGCAAGCCCGTCTGGCACAGCGCTGGCGACCGCCCCAGTCCAGGCCTTGGCCGCCGCCGCGGCATCCCCCTTCAGCTTGTCGGCGCTGCCGACGAGCAGGACACTGACTGCGTACTGACGCTCTGCGAGCAGGCGTGCAGCAACAAAGCCATCACCGCCATTGTTTCCGGGCCCGGCAAGCACGATGACGCGGCTGCCGGAAGGTCGCGTTGCGGCGACTGCTTGGGCTACCGCTTTCCCGGCATTTTCCATGAGCGCGCGACCGGCAATACCCTGCACAATTGTCAGCCGGTCGGCTTCGCTCATTTCGGCATTGGTGAGCACCTCAATCATTCAAAGCCCAGAATAACCGAATGCTGCATTGCGCGGCGACGGCCACAACAGGCTATTGCCATTGACAACTTCCTAGGCGGCCTGCCTAGTTTTTCGGCTAATGTTGTTTCGATGGTTCCCCTGCGACAAGTGATTTGCCCCACAAACGACTGATACCGCTTCCACTTTCCTAGCGAGCGGCATTGGCACGGGACCTGCTAACCAAAAGTCGGTTCCAGGGCGGAGTCTGCAGGTTCGGGAGCCGGGAGACGGGACGCGATGAAAAAAATTGAGGCGATCATCAAACCGTTCAAGCTCGATGAGGTGAAGGAGGCACTGCAAGAAGTCGGTCTGCAAGGAATTACGGTCACCGAAGCAAAGGGGTTCGGCCGCCAGAAGGGCCACACTGAACTCTACCGCGGGGCCGAATATGTGGTCGATTTTTTGCCCAAAGTGAAAATCGAGATTGTGCTCGGTGACGACATGGTTGAAAAAGCCATCGAGGCGATCCGGCGCGCCGCTCAGACAGGGCGGATCGGCGACGGCAAGATATTCGTCTCGAACATCGAAGAAGCGATCCGGATAAGAACAGGGGAATCCGGGCTCGACGCAATCTAGATTGCTGGTCCGACTGCTTGCGCCGTCTGGCTGTAAGCGGAATGAATCAGTACGGCGAGGCATCCAACAGCATTACGAAAGGGTACGCAGAACATGACGACGCCAAAGAATGTCATGAAGATGATCAAGGATAACGACGTCAAATACGTCGATTTTCGATTCACCGATCCGCGCGGCAAGTGGCAGCACGTCACCACCGACATCACGACTGTAGACGAAGACACGTTTGCCGAAGGCATCATGTTCGATGGTTCTTCGATCGCCGGCTGGAAGGCGATTCACGAGTCTGACATGCAGCTGATGCCGGATCCCGCAAGCGCCTGCATCGATCCATTCTTTGCCGAAACGACGCTCGTCCTGGTTTGCGACACGCTCGAGCCTCTCACAGGTGAACCTTACAACCGCGACCCACGCTCGATCTGCAAGAAAGCGGCGGGCCTGGTGAAATCGATGGGCATCGGCGACACCATATTCTTCGGACCGGAAGCTGAATTCTTCATTTTCGACGACGTGAAATTTTCCGCTACGCCCTACAATGTCGGTTATCGCATCGATTCCGTGGAGTTTCCGACCAACTCCGACACCGAATATGAGGGCGGCAATCTCGGCCACCATATCGGTTTCAAGAAAGGCTATTTTCCCGTACCGCCGCTCGATACCGCGCAGGATATGCGCTCGGAAATGCTCGCGGCCATGGCGCGGATGGGGGTCAAAGTCGAAAAACACCATCACGAGGTCGGCTCGGCGCAACACGAGCTCGGCATGAAATTCGCGCCGATGGTGCGTATGGCCGATCAGATGCAGATCTACAAATACTGCATCCAGCAGGTCGCGCAGGTCTACGGCAAGACGGCGACTTTCATGCCGAAGCCGATCTATGGCGACAACGGGTCCGGCATGCACTGCCACCAGTCGATCTGGAAAGGCGACAAGCCGCTATTCGCCGGCAACAAATACGCTGATCTCTCCGACACCTGCCTGCAATATATCGCGGGCATCCTCAAGCACGCGCGCGCCATCAACGCGTTTACGAATCCGACCACGAATTCGTACAAGCGGCTTGTCCCTGGGTTCGAGGCGCCGGTGCTGCTCGCCTATTCAGTGCGTAATCGTTCGGCGTCGTGCCGCATCCCGCTGGCGTCCTCGCCAAAGGGCAAGCGCGTCGAGGTGCGCTACCCCGATCCGTTGTGTAATCCGTATCTCGGCTTCGCCGCGATGCTAATGGCCGGGCTCGACGGCATCAAGAACAAGCTCAATCCGGGCGAGCCGACCGACAAGGACCTCTACGACCTGCCGCCGAAGGAACTGAAGAAAATCCCGACGGTGTGCGGCAGCTTGCGCGAGGCGCTCGGCAATCTGGACAAGGACCGCGACTTCCTCAAAGCGGGCGGCGTGTTCGATGACGACTTCATCGACAACTATATCGAGCTGAAGATGGCCGAGATCATTCGCTTCGAACACACCCCGCATCCGGTCGAGTTTGAGATGTATTATTCCGCCTAAAGCGCGGTGCGTAGCTTCCCTGCATTGCGATAGCGATGCGAATTCAAGGGCGCCGGATTGGCGCGCCCTTGTTTTTTGTGGGGACTGGCAGCCACCTGTGACATTTACTCAATGGTTTAGTGACGGCCACGATGCTTCACTTGAGAGCTATCAATGCCTAAATTGTAGCGAACCGTTAGGAGTGCACCATGCCGCAAGCCGCAGCACAGGGCGCTACTTTGGATATCGCGCCCGACCAGATCGAGGCCACGCTCAACTATATCGTGGACGATGGCAACAAGATCTTCACCATTGTCGCCGCACCCGGCGGACAGGACGCGCGCCGCGGCGGTACGCCTGATCCGCGCCGCGTCACCATTCACAACGGCCGGCCCCATGCCAACGAATTTGCATTGGAGCGTCACGGCTTTCGCTTCGTGCGCCACGACACCAAAGTCGCCGACTTTTACGATGAGGATCAGATCCGACGCGTCTACTACCCGGAGATGGAAGCCCTGATCAAAGCCGAAAGCGGCGCCAAACGCGTCGTCGTGTTCGACCACACGCTGCGCACCGCCGATGACGAGTTGCGCGAGTCGAAGCAGATCCGAGAGGTCGTTCGCCGCGTCCACAACGACTATACGGAATGGTCGGCCCCGCAGCGCGTGCGCGACATTCTCCCCGACGAAGCCGAAGAATTGTTGCAGCGGCGTTTCGCCATCATCCAGGCTTGGCGGCCGATCCGCCATCCAGTGGAGACTTATCCGTTGGCCATGGCGGATGCGCAAACACTCTCGCCGCAGGATATGGTCGTGTCAGAGCGCCGGGCGCCCGGGCGCATCGGCCAGACTTATGCGATCAAATACAATCCGGCCCACAAATGGTACTGGTTCCCGCGCATGCACCGCGAAGAGGCCTACGTATTTAAGGTGTTTGATTCAATGAAAGACGGCCGGGCGCGGTGGACCGCGCATACGGCTTTTGAGGACCCGACCACGCCGCCGCACGCGCGGCCGCGTGAGAGCATCGAAATTCGCACGATGGCGTTTTTCTAACGTCAGCGGCCTCTACGCGTGCCAACCGCGCAACGGGTTCGTTGCGCGTCGTTTTCGCAGAATGCCTAACGCTTCGAGAACTGGAAGCTGCGGCGGGCTTTGGCTCGGCCGTATTTCTTGCGCTCGACGACGCGCGGATCGCGAGTAAGGAAGCCGCCGCGCTTAAGCACGCCGCGTAGGTCCGGTTCATACCGCATCAGCGCCTTGGATAGGCCATGCCGCACCGCACCGGCTTGGCCGGAAAGACCGCCACCCGACACGGTGCACGCCACGTCGAATTGACCTTGGCGGTTCGATGCAACGAGCGGCTGCTGAATGAGCATGCGCAGAACCGGGCGAGCAAAATAGGTTTCCACCGGACGATCGTTGATGACGATCTTGCCAGCGCCCATTTTGATCCACACCCGCGCCACGGCGTCCTTGCGCTTGCCCGTGGCGTAAGCGCGGCCCTGCTTGTCGAGCTTCTGAACATATTTTGGCGGCTGTGGCGCCGCGGCCGGCTTGAGCGAAGACAGCTCTTCGAGTGTCTGAATCGTCTCGGCCATTAGGCAGTCCTCTTATTCTTGCGGTTCATCGCGGCGATATCGATCTTCTCCGGCTGCTGCGCCTCGTGCGGATGCTCGGCATTGGGATAGACCCGCAGATTGCCGAGTTGGCGGCGACCGAGCGGACCGCGCGGCAGCATGCGCTCGACGGCCTTCTCGACGACCCGCTCTGGAAAGCGACCGCTCAGGATCGACTTGGCCGAACGCTCCTTGATGCCGCCGATAAATCCGGTGTGCTTGTGGTAGATTTTCTGCTGCACCTTGCGCCCGGTGAGCACCACCTTAGCGGCATTGATGACAATGACATTGTCGCCGCAATCGACGTGTGGGGTAAAAGTCGGCTTGTGCTTGCCCCGCAGCCGCAACGCGACCAGGGAGGCAAGTCTGCCGACGACGAGGCCGTCGGCATCGATCATCACCCACTTCTTTTCGATCTCGGCAGGCTTTGCCGAATAGGTTGTCATGGTGCATCCATCCGCAGGAGCGCGCGCTTTGATGGCGTGGCGGCTGCTTTTAAGCGGAGCCGCTGCGGGCGTCAACTTGGCCAATTTTATTGCGTAATACCAATGGCCTCTTCTTACGGTATTATATTACCGTGGGATTGAGTAGGTTGAGGTAACGTGAGCGACGAGCTCGTCATCGCCATCCGCGCGAATAGCGACCTCGCCCACTGCGAGCTGACTGCCAAGCTTGAGCAGGCGCGCTTCCGCAACAAGGTCTCCGGCGGGCGGCTTGCGCAGGAAATTGATGGTCAGATTTGTGGTGACCGCGAGCGGCACCCAGCCGATCGCCGACAGCACCGCGACATAGGTGGCGAAATCGCCCAGCGCCATCATTGTGGCGCCGGACAGCGTTCCGCCTGGTCGCAAACTGCGCCGGTTGTATCGCTGCCGCAAACGGCAGCCGCCGCGCCAAAGCGCCTCGATGTCGTAATCACCGCCGGCGTTGCTGCCTTCTGGGAATTCGGCGCGAAGCCGCTCTACAAGCTCCTTGCGGCTGATCGCCGGCACCGCCATTTCTAGGGCGCCGGCTGAGCTTGCTTTATTCTTTCCGGAAACGGCCATTACTAGACGCCTAGACTAGAGACCTGGCTGCATGTCCTGTTTTAGTTCGATACAATGCGGACTGGCGATTGCAAACTCACGAATATTAGAAGGCACCATGAGGAGCCAATGAGCGCCCAACCCGCTGCAGGCCCCTCGTCACTCATTCTTCTCCGCGAGGATAAGGACGGCGTCGCCATTCTTACCCTCAACCGGCCGCAAGCACGCAATAGCTTATCAGAGGCGCTGCTGGAGGCGCTTAGCGACGCGCTCTCGGCCATCGCCCATGACCGACGTGTCCGTGTCGTCATCATCGCCGCCAATGGTGCCGCCTTCTCAGCCGGACACGACCTCAAGGAGCTCAATGCGCGCCGCTCCGATGAGGACCTCGGCCGCGCCTATTTCAAGCGCATCATGAGCTTATGCAGCCGGCTCATGCAGCAGATTGTCACGCTACCGCAGCCGGTCATCGCGGCCGTGCAGGCAACAGCGACGGCGGCGGGTTGCCAGCTCGTCGCCAGTTGCGATCTGGCAGTGGCGTCGGCGGTGGCAAAATTCGCGACGCCGGGTGTGAATATTGGCTTGTTCTGCTCGACGCCGATGGTTGCACTGTCACGGAACGTGCCGCGCAAGCATGCCATGAAGATGCTGCTGACCGGCGAGTTGATCTCCGCCGAGGAGGCTTTGCGCATCGGTCTCGTCAACGAGGTGGTGCCACCCGGGCACGAGCGCGCCGCTGCAATCAAACTGGCCGAAAAGGTCGCCAGCAAATCGACGCATACGGTCAAGATCGGCAAGGAGGCCTTCTACCGGCAAGTCGAAATGCCTCTTGCCGAGGCTTACGATTATGCGGCGCAGGTGATGGTCGAAAACATGCTGGCGCGCGACGCCGAGGAAGGCCTCAGCGCTTTCATTGAGAAACGCGACGCGAAATGGCAGGACTGCTAGACAAACGGACAAGCGCGCCGAACTTCGAGTTCTGACAATGAATCACGATGCCTATTCTGACAGCTATATTCGCGGCATTCTCAATACCGTGAAGACGATCGCGATGGTCGGCGCCTCCGAGAAGGATAACCGGCCGAGCTATTTCGCTTTCAAATATCTGCTCGAACGCGGCTATCATATGATTCCGGTCAATCCCGGTCATGCCGGAGATACAATGCTCGGCCAGAAGATCTATGCGCGATTGAGCGACATCTCCAAGCCGGTCGAGATGGTCGACATTTTTCGCTCTCCCAAATATGCGCTTGCGATCGTCGAGGAGGCCTTGTCGCTCAAGCCGCGGCCGCAGGTGATCTGGATGCAGCTCGGTATACGGAATGACAAAGCGGCGGCACTTGCCGAAGCCAATGGCATGAAGGTGGTCATGAACCGCTGCCCAAAAATCGAATACGGCCGGCTGTCCTCCGAAATCGCCTGGATCGGCGTCAACACGCGCACGCTCAGCTCTAAGAAGCCGCCGCCCGGCGGCTTACAGCGAATGTCGCTCAATCGCAGCACGGCGCCTGGTGGCGTCACCGCGGCGGCTGACCGCGCTCAGCGCGGAGAAAGCGGTCGATAAAGTTCGTGCTACAGCGTGAGATTTTGTCGGGATGCCCACCGGCTGGATGGTGGCCTTAGCATTTTCCCCTATTAACGCTTAGCCCATCGAACCCGGTTTGCGGCTCTATAACTACTTGATATTACAGAACGCGATGGGGACACGGCCCGGTCTATAAACCCGGGTTCCACCTGCCGATTTCCCAATCAGGATCGGGCTTAAAGGAAGACACGATGAACGAACGCATTCCGGGCTTTGCAACGCTCGCCGTGCATGCCGGCGCCCAGCCCGATCCGACCACCGGCGCGCGCGCCACGCCGATCTATCAGACTACGTCTTATGTCTTCGAAAGCGTCGACCACGCTGCTTCGCTGTTTGGCCTGCAAACTTTCGGCAACATCTATACGCGGATCGGTAATCCAACGACCGCGGTGCTCGAGGAGCGCGTCGCAGCGCTCGAAGGCGGTACGGCGGGCGTTGCAACTGCATCCGGTCACGCTGCTCAGGTCCTGATTTTTCATTGCTTGCTACAGCCGGGCGACGAGTTCGTAGCCTCTAAAAAGCTCTACGGCGGATCAATCAATCAGTTCAACCACGCGTTCAAGAACTTCAATTGGAACGTTGTCTGGGCTGACCCCGACGATATTTCCTCGTTTGAACGAGCAATTAGTCCGAAGACCAAGGCGATCTTCACCGAATCGATCGCCAATCCTGGCGGCGTGATTACCGATATGGGAGCGGTGGCGCAGATCGCCCGCCGCGCAGGCGTTCCCTACATCGTCGATAACACATTAGCGACCCCGTACCTGTGCAAACCGATCGACTATGGCGCCGACATCGTTGTGCATTCGCTGACCAAATTTCTCGGCGGGCACGGCAATTCGATGGGCGGTATGATCGTCGACGGCGGCACGTTCAATTGGTCGCGTGAACGGCGCTATCCAATGCTCTCAGAACCGCGGCCGGAATACCATGGCGTGGTCATGCACGAAACCTTCGGCAATTTCGGTTTTGCCATGGCCTGCCGCATGCTGGCTTTGCGGGATTTCGGTCCTGCTATTTCGCCGTTCAACGCCTTTCTCATCCTCACCGGTATCGAGACCCTTCCGCTGCGCATGCAGAAGCACTGCGAGAACACGCAAGCCGTCGCCGAATGGGTCGCGGCGCATCCGAAAGTCGCATGGGTCAGCTACCCGGGGCTGCCGGGCGACCGCTATCACAACCTCGCCAAAAAATATTGCCCGCTCGGCGCCGGTGCGGTTTTCACTTTCGGACTGAAGGGCGGTTACGACGCCGGCGTAAGCCTGGTCACCAACGTGAACTTGTTTTCGCATTTGGCGAATATCGGCGACACGCGGTCGTTGATAATTCATCCGGCGTCAACGACGCATCGTCAGCTTACGGACGCTCAGAAAATCCAGGCCGGCGCCGGCCCTGATGTCGTAAGGCTCTCGATCGGTATCGAGGACAAAGACGACATCATCGCCGATCTCGATCAGGCCCTTGCGGCGGCGTAAGCCGCAGCGAAACTAATCGCTAAAAGCTGAACACGCCGAATTGCCAGCTATGGCGTCGACGCCACAATTCGCACCGACGCTGATTCGCACGGGATGAGGCTGGCAAGATGAACAACAGCCAGTGTCAGCGTCACCATGGCCATCGCCTGGTGCGCCAAGGCCAGCGGCAGTGCCACAACCGACAGAAGCGTCCAAATCCCCAGTACTGCTTGCACCGTGAGGGCTGCGGCGAGAAGCACGGCGCCAGTAAGGGCGGGCCCTCTCTTATTCAGCCTTGCGATGTTGAACAGATGAAGTACCGCAACAAGCCAGATCGTGTAGCCGAGCACGCGATGGTCGAATTGCACTGTCAGCGGATTTTCAAAAAAGTTGCGCCATAGCGGCACATCGAAGAACAGCCGCGTGCCCTGCGGCACCAAGCCGCCGTCGATGAGCGGCCAAGTGTTGAACATATGGCCGGCGCGCAGGCCGGCGACCAGGGCACCGAAATAGATTTGCAGGAGGATCAGCGCCAGCAGGCCCAAAGCTCCAGCTCGCACCCATACCGGTTGCACCGACGTGACGCTCGCTGCCCAGCGCTCGCCGTCGTATCGCCATGCAGTCCAGATGATCGCGGCATAGATCAGGCAAGCGAGAACGAGGTGCGTCGCCAAGCGATATTGAGACACTTCGACGCGATCGACGAGGCCTGACGCCACCATCCACCACCCGATCGCGCCTTGAAGCGCGCCAAGACCAAGAATTACCCACAGCGCGGCGCGCCGGCCTCGCGGGATCCAGTTGCGCCAAAGGAACCAGATAAACGGCACCGCGAAGACAACGCCGATGACGCGGCCGATAAGCCGGTGTGCCCATTCCCACCAATAGATCGTCTTGAACTCAGCAAGGCTCAATCCGGCGTCGAGCTGGCGGTACTGCGGAATGGCTCGATACTTCGCAAACTCCGTTTGCCATTGCGTGTCGTTCAGCGGCGGTAGAACGCCCGCGAGCGGTTGCCATTCAGTAATCGAGAGGCCGGATTCCGTCAGACGAGTTGCGCCGCCAATTAGAACCATCGTCAGGACGAGGGCGGCAACGGCGTAAAGCCACAGCCGTATTGCGCGTCCATGATCTAATATTTGATGCGGTAAAGGTTCGATCGCTCGCATTACAGTCGCTTGCCGCGTGTGCGCGGACCATATAGTGCTGCGCCCTGCCCTCGCAACCGTCTAGAGTGGATCAATGCCGACACGCCTGCGGAAATTGATCGGCGCCGTTGCCCTGTTTGCGCTCGTAATCGCCTGGGGGCTCCTCGCCATGGCGGTCGCGCAACTTCCGGCGATCCGCGACAGCAAGATTTTATCGCTGGCCTATTATCTGATTGCCGGACTCGGCTGGGTCTTACCCGCGATGCCACTGGTAAGCTGGATGAGCGGATCGCGCTCAGGCGAACAAGATCGCGGATCGAGATCGAACGCCTGATCCGTGCTCGCCGGCTACGTCATGTCGGTGCGTCGAAGCCCATTCCACAACGCGCTGCCGATGCCCGACAAAAGGACGCGCAGATAGCGCATACGCTGGAATTCTCCGTCCACCGGAATGCGCGGCAGCGCGGTCATCCGTTGCTTGTGCCGCGCAAACAAAACGCCCGCTCGAGACGTAACGGCCGTCTTGAAGCCAAGTTCGGCGGCAACCTCGAAGTCACGTGTTCCGCAGGCTGCACGGTCGCCATACGGATAAGACAAATGCGCCGGCCTGACGGTTAGAGCTGCTTCAATCACCGAACCGCTTAGTTCGATCTCGGAGCGTGCCGCATCTTTCGCAAGCCTCCCCAGGATCGGATGATTGACCGTATGCGCGCCAATCGTCACGAGCGGATCGGCGGCAAGCTGGTCCAGCTCTGACCAATCCAGACACACCTCTTTGCAGAAGGCGGCGACATCCACCTGATAAAACGCCGCCAGCCTGCGAACGACGTCGCGCATTTCCGCTTCGGTCGACCGATTGCGCAGCCACCAATAAAGATCGTGATAAAGCGTGCGCTTCTCCGCGACTGTTTCACAATCAAACTTGCGATCGCCGCCATTGATCACAAGACCGATACGATCATTGCGTGCGATCACCGCTTCCAGCGCGAGCCACCACAATTCTCCCAGGCGATCGGGAAAGCTCGTTGGCACGTAGATTGCAAAAGGCGCATCCGCGTCCTTAAGTATCGGATATGCCCATTGCAGCACGTCGCGGTATGCGTCATCGAAAGTGATGCAGACAAAGCGGCGCGAAAAGTCTCCCTCGATCATCCGGCGATGCATCTCGTCAAGGCTGATCAGATCCAATCTGGAGCGGCGCAACGCCCTAACGAGGCGGCCGAAGAAGCGCGGCGTCACTTCAAATGAGCGATTAGGTTGGAATCGATCGGGCCGCTGCGGTCGCACGTGATGCAACATCAGAATGGCACCGACGCCGCCGAAAAAAGGACGCGACACGATATGTGCACCAGTGAAATAAAGCGAAGTCAGGCCTCCGCCGATGATCCTCTGCTTAACTCCCCTCACGGATTTTCCTTCATTGCCTGAATCGAGACCTCAGGCTTGCGCCTGTTTCGCGATGACGATTGCAAGACCTTCAAGTGCAGGACCTTCAAGCCAGACTTGCGTTATCCTCGCGTTCCAACGCGGCGTCGGCATCCAGGGACTGTGCGCTACGTATCGCAGTGCAGCGCCAAATTCGACGCCAAGTGCGGCGCGAAGTGCGACGCCAGTTCCGGCGCCAAGTGTCGGTCAAGTGTTCAGCCCAGCAAGCCGCAGCGCACGGCAAGAGCGGTGAGCCACACCAACCCTGCAAGGCAGAGGCCGCAGAACACAGCCGCCGAACCGAAATCTTTGATGCGCCGAATATCGTTATGCTGCTCCCGCGTGACATGGTCGGCCAGTTTTTCGACCGCAGTGTTAAGGAACTCGATAGCAAGCAAGACCAGCAAGGCGCCGATCATGCTGGCGCACCAGGCGCCGCTCGGGGCTATCACGAGCCCTAGAGGCAAGCCCACCAAGACGAGCAAGCCTTCATCCCGCAGCGCCGCCTCGGTTTTAAACCCGTCGGCGAGTCCACGCAGGGAATTCTGAGTAGCGGTGTAAAGCCTTTTCAAGATTGCACCGATGAGCGAGAGAGCAGGACGTCAGTCGCCACTCTAGTTTGCGGTCACGGCGATGGCGAGCGGATGTTGCGGCCAAAATGACCTATCACTATAGTCGCCCCATCATCGGAGCGTAGCGCAGCCCGGTTAGCGCACCAGTCTGGGGGACTGGGGGTCGCGAGTTCAAATCTCGCCGCTCCGACCAAATAAGCAGAGGGGTTTGTATGTCCAAACGATTGACGGCGGCGATCGCCGCGATGAGCATTTGGAGCGGAGCGGCCTTGGCGCAGGAAGTCAAGGTCGGCGTTGTGCTGCCTTATACCGGCATCGGCGCGGAATTCGCCCAGCAGATGGATCGCGGCATGGAGCTTTATCTCAAGCTGAATGCCGACCAGGTAAAGCCCTACACGATCAAGTTCATCAAGCGCGACTCTAAGGCGCCGAGCGGCGCCGACGCCAAAGTTGCAGTCCAGGAACTGCTTACCCAGGACAAGGTCGATGCACTTGCCGGATGGGTTTATTCTCCCGACGCAATCGCGTCCGCTCCACTGATTACTGCCGGCAAAAAGCTTGCCGTCATTATGAATGCGGGCACAGCATTCATCACCAATCTTGCGCCCGACTTTGTTCGCACGTCATTCACGATGTGGCACGCCGGCTACGCGCTTGGTGTAGCCTCCGCCAAGCAGCTGAATGCGAAGACCGCCGTGGTTGCTTATTCCGATTTCCCGCCCGGCAAAGACAGTCTTGATGCGTTCAAAGCGGGTTTCGAAGCCAACGGCGGCAAGGTGATCGACGCAATCCCGGCAGGCGGGCCCGGCGCGGTCCCGGATTTCACGCCGTTCTTCCAGCGCGCCAAGGACCAGAAGCCGGATGTCCTCTTCGTCTTCGTTCCGGCCGGCGATCATGCGGTCGCAGTGGCCAAGACTTATACCGCACTTGGCATGCGCGCAGCCGGGATCAAGCTGATGGGACCTGGCGACATCACCCAGGACATCAAATTGCAGGCCATGGGGGATGCTGGCGTCGGGCTCATCACCATGCACCACTACAACGCCGATCTCGACAATCCGGAAAATAAGCGTTTTGTCGCCACCTGGAAAAAAGAATACGGCGCCGACTCGACTCCCGATTTCACGGCAATCGGCGCCTATGACGGAATGGCAGCGATCGTGCACGCCGTACAGGCTACGAAAGGCAAGATGGATGGCGACGCTGCGGTAAAATCTCTGCTCGGTTGGAAATTCGACAGTCCGCAGGGCCCGATCATGATCGATCCGGACACGCGCGATATCGTCATGAACGAATATCTCGCCGAAGTGGTGAAGGGCCCGGACGGCAAGCTCCATCAGAAGGTCATCGGGCAGATCGACCGCGTAAAGGACGAATGCAAAGCACAAGCGATCGGTCCCTGCGCGCCGAAGAAATGATCGACATAAGTCGGCAATTGTTCACGTCGGAGGCCGTTCCACACGCGGGGGAACGGCCTCATAACATTTGCGGCCAGCGGGATTGTCGTGATCGCAGGGATTGATGTCGCCAGCATTCTGTTGGGTGGCCTCGCGGCCGGGACGGTGCTGTTCATCGTTTCGGTCGGGCTCTCAGTCACCATGGGCCTGATGGGATTTGTCAATCTCGCCCACGGCGCCTTCGCCATGTTCGGCGGCTATGTCATCGTCCTGGCCATGAACCGGGCCCAGTTCGGCTTTGCCGCGGCACTCGCGTTCGGCCTTGTCGCTACGGCCGCATTGAGCGTGGTGCTTGAGCAGTTCCTCTATCGCCGGCTGTACCGCGCCGGCGAACTCGATCAGGTGCTGCTGACAATCGGCCTGATTTTCATCTTTATGGCGACGCTTACGATCCTGGTCGGTCCGCAAAGCCAACCGTTGCAATTGCCGCCTGAACTTGGCGGGCAGCTTAACCTTGGTTTCGTGCAGTATCGGACCTACAGCCTATTTCTGATTGCAGTCGGGTTTCTCATCGTTTGCGGAATCTGGCTTGCGTTCGAACGAACCCGGATCGGCGCGCAAATCCGCGCGACGGTCGACAATCGGCGAATGGCGGAGGCGCTGGGCATCAATGTCGACCGGCTGTTCACCATCACTTTCGCTTTCGGCAGCGGGATGGCCGGGCTTGGCGGTGGGCTGGGCGCCGAGTTTCTCGGTCTCGACCCGCAATATGCGCTCAAATATCTGGTCTATTTTCTGATTGTGGTTTCCGTCGGCGGGCTCGGCAGCGTGGTCGGCGTCTACTACGCCTCGCTGCTTCTGGGCGTGCTTGATTTTGTCCTCAAACTTTTTCTGCCCAAGGGCGGCACGATCTTCATCTACGCCCTGACAATTCTGATCCTGCTTTGGCGCCCGCAGGGCCTGTTTGGAAGGAAAACAACGTGAGCGTCGAGGCCACGCCGGTCCAACCGGGCTCCGTCGTCTTGCGTCTGGATAATCAGGCGGCCCGTGCCCTCGTGCGTCGCCATTACTTGCGCTGGTGGGAAACATTGCCGTGGCTAGCGGCTGCGGCCTTCTATTTCGCCTTTCCAGCCTATCTAGGCTTCGGCACTGCGCTTCTGATCACGATACTGTTCGCGTTATCGCTTGATCTCGCTCTTGGTTATGCCGGCATCGTCACGCTTGGCCATGCCGCATTCTTTGGCGCCGGCGCCTATACGGTCGGGCTTTTGGCTTTCCACGGCATTTGGACCGAGCCGATCACAAGCCTGCTCCTGGCTGCGATTGCGGCAGCAGCGATCGGGCTTGCCTCAGGCCTGGTCCTGTTGCGCACGCAGGGGCTCACATTGCTCATGCTCACGCTGTGCACAATGGCTCTGCTGCAAGAGGCCGCCAATATGGCGCACAATTATACCGGCGGCTTCGACGGACTGCCCAGTCTCGACATTGCGCCGTTGTTTGGAAAATTCGAATTCAACCCGCTGTATCCCGACACTCAGTATTTGTACACGCTGGCGATCCTTTTGCTCTGTTTTACGTTCATCCGCGCTTTGGTTTATTCACCCTTTGGCCAAAGTCTCACTGGTATTCGCGAAAATCTACTGCGCATGCATGCGATCGGCGCGCCGGTGCGCCGGCGTTTGGTTGTCTGTTATACGATTTCCGCGGCGATAGCCGGCATTGCCGGCGGGTTGTGGGCGCAGACCAATGCCTACGTCAATTTAAGCGCGCTCGATCTTGACCGCGCCGCAACTGTGCTAATTATTTTGATCCTCGGCGGCTATGGTCGCCTTTACGGTGCGTTCATCGGCGCTGTGGCCTATCTGGCACTCGAACATTTCCTGGCACGCGTCTATCCGACGGCTTGGCAGCTCGGGCTTGGGCTCCTTCTGGTCATCGTCGCGCTCTACACGCGTAATGGCATATTGGGCCTCGGCGAAGTCCTGTGGCGCCGCTACCGGCGTGCGGCAAAATGAGCGAAATCCGGTTGGAGACGCGCGCGCTCGCTCGCCAGTTCGGCGCACTCGTGGCGGTGCAAGCGATTGACTTCAAGCTGGCTGCCGGTGCGCGGCATGCGGTGATCGGTCCGAACGGCGCCGGCAAAACCACCTTCATCAATCTTTTGACCGGCGCGTTGCCGCCGTCGCTCGGGTGCGTGTTCCTGAATGGAAAGGACATTACACACAAAAGTCAGGCCGAACGCGTCAAGCTCGGCGTGGCGCGCACGTTTCAGATCAACCGGTTGTTCCGCGGGCTTTCCGTTCTGGAAAATGTTTGCATCTCGATTGCCGAACGGGTCGGCGTCGCGCCAGCGATGTTCTACCCGATAGGAAGGCGGACGGACGTCATCGACGAAGCCATGGATTTACTCCAAGTGCTCAAGCTTGCAGGTGATGCCGCGAATCGCGTTTCCGAATTGCCTTATGGACGGCAAAGGCTGGTGGAACTAGCGATCGCGATCGGTTTAAAGCCGCAGGTACTGCTGCTCGACGAGCCCGCTGCCGGTGTGGCTAGTGCGGAGAGTCATATCATTCTCGGTGCCATCGAACGTTTGCCGCAGGATATGGCCGTCCTGATCATCGAACACGACATGGATGTGGTCTTCCGCTTCGCCAAGCGCGTCACAGTTATGGTTGGCGGCGCGTTATTTGCCGAAGGCTCGCCACGGGAAATAGAAGCCAACCCACAGGTGCGCGCCGTCTATCTCGGGCAGACCGGCCATGGGTAAAGCGCTCGAACTGCGCCGGGTTTCCGCCGGCTACGGTGAAACAGTGGTGGTCGAGGACCTCGATCTGACGCTCGCACCCGGCGAGTGCATCAGCGTGATCGGACGAAACGGCGTCGGCAAAACGACGCTGCTGGCGACGATCATGGGCCAAACCGTGATGCACAGAGGCGACATCGTCCTCGATGGTGCAAGTCTGACGCGCGTTCCCTCTTATCGTCGGTCTCTCGCCGGCCTCGGCTTCGTTCCCCAGGAGCGCGAGATTTTCCCCTCGCTTACGGTGCGCGAAAACCTCGAAGTCGCCGCACGGCCGGGCTCGTGGACTCTGGCGCGGGTGTTTGAACTGTTTCCGCGACTGAAAGAGCGCCTGGACAATTCGGGCAATCAACTTTCCGGCGGCGAACAGCAGATGCTATCGATCGCGCGCGCCTTGTTGACCAATCCGACGATTTTGCTGATGGACGAGCCTACCGAAGGACTAGCGCCAATCCTGGTCGAGTCTTTGACCGCGGCACTGGCTAAACTGCGCAATGTGAGCGCGCTTTCGATTGTCCTCGTTGAGCAGAACAGCCGCATCGCGCTCGCGTTCTCGGCGCGTACCGTCATTCTCGACAAAGGTCGGATCGTCTACGACGGCGAGTCGGGGCCGCTGCGCGAAGATCCAGACCGTCTCGCCAGGCTCATCGGCATTGTGGAGTAACAGGTTCCGATTCCGCGTCTAATCCTTTGCGCTTGTAAAGGTTTCGGGTCCGGCGATAATGCAGAATGCTGCATCCTCGCCCTGCGGCCCAGAATAAGCGGCAGGACACAAAAAATGCGGACAATCGACAGGTGGACTTTAACCTTCCTCGCCATCGTGGCGACCGTCGGCGCCTTTTCGTTCGGTGCCGCCGCACAGACCCGCCAGTTCTCTTTTGCCTACGACCAGCCTAAAGGCAGCGGTTACGATGCCGGCGCCGACATGTTCGACAAGAAGCTACGCGAGCTGAGCAATGGCGCCCTTTCGATCAACAAATATCCCGGTGCACAACTCGGCACCGAGGCGCAAACCATGCAGAAAGTGCAGACTGGCGACATTGATTTCGTCTTCTTGTCGACCGCCAATGCTTCGACCGCCCAGCCGGAATCCGGGGTATTCTCGATTCACTTCATCTTCCGCGATGAGAATCACGCGATCAAAGTGCTTGGCGATCCCAAAGTGATCGCCGCCATGCGCGATCTATATGCCGCGAAGATCACGGGCGCGCATATGCTCGGTCTTGGCTCGCAGGGGCTGCGCCACATGTACGGCAAGAAACCCGTGCAGAACGTGGCGGACCTCAAAGGCATAAAGATGCGCGTACAAGCGACCGTTACCGAAGACAATACGTTCCCAGCTTATGGCGCCCAGGTCGTGCATATGCCGTTCGGTGAAGTCTACACGGCCTTGCAGACCGGCGTCGTCGACATGGCCGAAAACGGTATCAACAATTACCTGATCAACAAGCACTACGAGCCAGCCCCCGTGCTCTCTCTCACCGAGCATGAGGCCAACAACGCAGCCCTGTTCATCAGCGATAAGGCCTGGTCGAGCCTCACCGACGAGCAAAAGAAATGGCTGCAGACGGCGGCCGATGAGGTGAGCAAGAACGAACCGAAGGCCGCCTTCGAGCTAGAACATCAGGCGCTTGCCAAATTGGAAAAGATTGGCGTCAAGGTCGTCAAGGATGTCGACAAGACCGGCTTTATGCAGATCAGCAAGCCAATTCAGGACAAGCTTGCCAATGATCTTGGACCAAACGCCACCAAGGTATTGGTGATGGTGCGCGGAGCGAACTAGCGCTTATTTGACAAAAACCGGAAGCCATACCCGGCTTTCGCCTCTCTGAAGCTGCCGAGCTTTCCGATGACGCAGTTTGACGGATTGGTGTTGCAGGAGCAGCGCCATTTGAAATGGCGTTTGCTCGACCCGCTGGAAAACGTCCTGATGATCCTGTGCGGGATCGCCATCACCGGCTTTAGCGTCGTCGTGCTAGCCGACATTGTCACGCGCGCCCTCGGGCACCCGCTCTTTTGGGCGCAGGAAGCGACGATGAGCTTCTTCATCTACGGCATCTTTGCAGGCGTCGCTGCCGCAACGCGCCGCAACGATCATCTCTATCTTGCTGTGCTTACGGAATCTTTGAGCGGCGGAAAGCGGCTGTTCTTCGAACTGTTCAATCGCGGCGTGGTGCTCGCGGTCGCGCTTTGCATGGTCTATTTCGGTTACCTGAATTATCTCGACGGCTTTAAGAGCCTGCGCATGCCGTCGATGACTCCGATGGCGACGCTCTATGTAGCGATCCCGATCTGCGGCGTGCTCGTCGCCCTCTTTACCATCGAGCAGATGATCAATGGCTCCCGTCACGGCTTTGCGGATCCAAAAGGCGCGGTACATCACGAAAGCATCGGGAGCGAAGTGCTGTGACGGCAAATGGACTGCTCATCACGCTGATGGGCTTCCTGTTTCTTTTTCTCGGCTATATGGGCGTGCCGGTCGCTTTCGCTCTGATCGCTTCGGTGCTGCTTGTGACAATTTTCACACCAGTCAGCGAAGCCTCGATGATCGCGCAGATATTCAATGGCATGGATGTCGAGGCACTGCTTGCCGTACCGTTTTTCCTTCTTGTCGGCGACCTAATGACCTCTGCCAACATCACAATGCGCATGATCACGCTGTCACAGACGCTGGTTGGCCATTTTCGCGGCGGGCTTGCTCAAGTGGTGACTTTGTTCAGCATGTTTTTCGCCGGCATTTCCGGCTCGTCGGCCGCCGATGTCGCCGTTCTGACCCGCACCCTTGCTCCGGAAATGACGCGCGAAGGCTACGACCGTGGTTTCACCGCCGCACTGATTGCCTCTGCCGCTACCATGGCGAACCTCATACCGCCGAGCATCATGGCTGTCGTCTATGGTGCGACCGGCAATGTCTCGATCGGCGGCTTGTTTCTGGCCGGCGTGGTCCCGGGCGTTTTGGTTGGCATTGGACTGATGATCTACAGTCACTTCTTCGGGCCAGTCGGAATCAAGCGTAAGCGCGCGACCTTCGGCCAATTCGCAAATGCGACGAAGGAGGCCGCAATCCCGCTGATGATCCCGGTAATCATCATGGGTGGTATTCTGACCGGCCAGTTTACGCCGACGGAAGCGGGAATCATCGCCGTCGCCTATATCGTGGTCGTCGTCATTCCGTTCCTTAATTTCCGCCATGTACGGAATTTACCTCGCGATATGGCGATGACCGGACTGTTGTACTCGATCCCGTTGATCACCATCGGCGCGGCTTCGGCATTCGGCTGGATGCTCGCCTACCTGCGCGGCCCCGCTGTGGTATCGGACTGGATCGCCAATGCCGCCGGCAATGATCCGACCAAAATCATGCTTCTTTTGGTCGGCTTGTTCGTCATCGTTGGTGATTTCATCGATGCAGTGCCGGCGATCATCATTTTCATGCCGCTCATCATGGACCTGACCAAGAACGCCGATATCAATCCGGTCCATATGGGCGCGGTGATCATCACCACGCTTGCTTTTGGATTGATCACACCGCCTTATGGATTGTGCTTGTTGATGGCTGCGAAATTCGTCGGCATTAAATTTTCACGCGCGATGATTACGTCGCTGCCGATCTATATCGTCTTTTTCGCCGCAATCGCCTTCACGATCTTTTTCCCTGATGTGGTGCTGTGGCTGCCGAAGCAATTATTGCCGCAGTCCGTCGGCTGCTTCAAAGCGCCTAGCGGGCAAGGCTACATTTGTCCCTGATAGGCCCCTAGACGGTCTCGCAGTCTGGGTTTGGAACGGCAATGCGTAAGCCGCGTTGACTTTCCAGGGTCTTCTCCAAATACTTAGCACTAAAGCATCAAAGGCGCACAGAGCGAGTGCGCCGGGGAGGAATGCCATGAAGACGTCACGCCGGACATTGTTGAAGAATTCCGCCGCGAGTGTCGTGGCATTGGGCATTTCCGGACGCATCGCCAGCGCGCAAGCAGAGAGCGTTCGGATTGGCGTGGTCTACGACTTGTCCGGTCCATTTGCAGCTGGCGGCTCGGCCGCCTGCGCCGTCGGAGCGCAGATCGCGATTGATCTCGTCAACGAGCGCGGCGGCGTCGCCGGCAAGTACAAAGTCGTTCCAGTCAATGCCGATTGTCAAAGCAAGGTCGACGTCGCGATCAACGAAGTCGAGCGGCTGATCGACCAGGAAAAGGTCGAGATCGTCAACGGCGTCTACGCCAGCGCGCAGGCCGTCCCGCTAGCCGCCAAGGTCGATGCCCAGAAGAAGATATTGTGGATCACAACCGCAATCGCCACCGCAGTCTTCAAGGACAAGAACCTGCAATATGTGTTTCGCGGCCAGATTCACTCCGACCAATATGGCGAGGCATTTGCGGCATTTATCGCCGACAACGCCAACGCGAAGCTCGGTACCGATCCGCAAAACGTCAAAGTGGCGATCATTCACGAAGATGGCCCTTACGGCGTGGGCGTCGCCGAGGCCACTGAACGGTTCGGCAAGCAGCGCGGTCTGCAACTCATCCTGCGCGAGGGCTATTCGGCGACCGCGCCGGATCTTTCTTCACTCGTCACCAAGCTCAAGCGCGCCGGCGCCGACGTTATTTCCCATTGCGGGTACAACCCGGACATCACGCTGTTCTTGCGCCAGGCGCGCGAGAGCGGCTTGCAGTTCAAAATGTTGGTTGGCAATGGCGCCGGCTACAGTCAGCTCGACAAGCTGCGGACAACCTTCGGCAAGGACATCGACAATTTCTGCAATATCGATCCGGTTCCCGCACAATTGCTTAATCCAGCTTCCCTTGCGCCGGACATGGGCGATCTGATCAAGATCATGGTCGAGCGCTACAAAGCCAAAACCAAGGCCACCGACGTCCCGCCGCATTGCTCGATGGGCTTCAATCAGACGTGGGTGCTTCTCAATAACGTTCTGCCGGTTGCCAAAGAGAAATACGGCGGATTTGACGCCGAGGCGGTGCGCAAGGCCGCGCTCGATGTCGATATTCCGCCCGGCGGCACAATTCAGGGCTATGGCGTGAAATTCTATCGGCCCGGAGCGCAACTCGCCGGCCAGAACGAACGGTCAACTCCGGTTGTAATGCAGAATGCCGGCGAGCATATTTCTGTGGTCTGGCCGACCAATATCAAAACCCAGGATCCCGTACTGCCGCTACCGAGCTCATCGATCTACTCGATGCGGGCCTAATGCTGGCGGTCGAAGGCCTTTGCAAACGTTTCGGAGGATTCCTGGCCGTCAACCAGGTTTCCTTCGAAGTTCGTAAGGGCGAGATTCTCGGGCTGATCGGCCCGAACGGTTCCGGGAAAAGCACCACCTTTAACCTGATCGCCGGCACGCTGCGACCGACCGCGGGATCGATCCGCTTCGAGGGCGAGGAAATCGCGAGCCTCGCCACGCATAAGATTTCACGGCGCGGTATCGGCCGCACATTTCAGATTCCTCGGCCTTTCACGAAGCTTTCCCTTGTCGAAAATGTTGCGCTCGCCGCCTATTACGGCGGCAGCGGCGGCCTCTCGCGCGCCGAAGCCTGGAAGCGTGCGCAGGAAACCCTCGATCTGATCGGACTGCCGAGCCATCCGGCGGCGACGCCGAGCGGCCTCGGTACGGCTGCTTTGAAGAAGCTCGAATTGGCGCGGGCCCTTGCCACCAGGCCGCGCCTTTTGCTCGCCGACGAAAGTCTCGGTGGTCTTGATGCTTCTGAAATCGAGCGCGCCGCGACTTTGCTCGAAAGTATCCGCAGCCGCATGGACATCACGATCATCTGGGTCGAGCACATCATGGGTGTATTGATGCGGATCGTCGATCGCGTGATCGTGCTGGACCACGGCGAGAAAATTTTCGACGGCATGCCCGCGCAGGCCGCGGTCGAACCGCGGGTTACCGAAGTCTATCTGGGAAAGCGAGCATAGAATGCTGTCGCTTGCCGGCATCTCTGCGGGTTACGGGTCATTTCAGGTATTATTTGACGTATCGCTCGAAGTGCCGCGTGGCGAGGCGGTCGGGGTGATAGGACCGAACGGCGCCGGCAAGACCACATTGATGCGCGTCATTTCCGGGCTGGTGCAGCTCCAGACCGGCGGCATTAGCCTGGAAGGACGGCGGATTGAACGCCTTCCGCCGCATCGGATCGTCGAACAGGGCATCGCGCACGTTCCGGAGAACCGGCGCCTGTTTTCTCGGCTTTCGGTCGAAGATAATTTGCGCATCGGCGCTTACATGCCGCGCGCCCGGCAGGACTGCGCTAAGCAGCTTGAGCGCGTCTACGACTTGTTTTCGCGGCTGAAGGACCGGCGTCAGCAGCTCGCAGGCACGCTTTCCGGCGGCGAACAGCAGATGTGTGCTATCGGCCGCGCGCTCATGTCCAATCCGAAATTGCTCTTGATGGACGAACCGTCCGCCGGCCTCGCCCCGCTCGTTGTGGCGCAGGTGTTCGATCTGGTTCACCGCATTCGGTCAGACGGGCTCACGGTCCTGATCGTCGAACAGAACGTGCAACAGGTGCTCGACGTCGTCGACCGGGCGTATCTGCTGGAAGTAGGCAAGATCAAGCTTGCCGGCACGTCGGCCGAACTCAAGGGCAATGATTTCATTCGCAAGAGCTATATGGGCCTGTAGAAAAGATGGACATCTATCTTCTGGAGGCGATCCTTAACGGCATCCTGCTTGGCGGCGTACTGGCACTGCTCGCGCTCGGGCTCAACTTAATTTTCGGCGTCATTGACGTGGTGTGGATTGCCTATGCCGACCTCGTCATGTGCGGCATGTATCTCATCTATTACCTTTACGCCGAATTCAACTGGCCATTCCTACTCGCCTGCGTCGCGGCGATCGCCTTTGTCGGCGTACTCGGCATTTTGGTCCATGTCATGATCATCGCCCCGATTCTTGGCACGGCACCCATCAATCAGCTACTCGCAACCGGCGGGCTGCTGTTCTTTCTGCAAAGCTTCGCCACGCTCCTTTTCGGAACTGATTTTCGTAACATCGGCGTGCGACTGCCGATCATCAGGTTTGACAGCATCTACATCAGCTCGGCTCGTCTATTGGCGTTTACAGTGGCGGTCGCAGGCGCAGTGGCGCTTTATTTTTTTCTCAAGAGAACCTTTGTCGGAACTGCGATACGCGCAATCGCGCAGGACCGCGACATAGTCGGCTTGATGGGCGTCGATCAGCGGCATATCTATCTCGTCACTTCGGCGATCGGCGGCGCCTTGGCTGGCCTCGCTGCTTGTCTTTTGATCTTGCAATATGACGTCCATCCGTTCATCGGCAATACGTTCGGCCCGCTCATTTTCATGATCTGCGTGCTAGGCGGGTTGGGCGACATGATAGGCGGCTTTGTTGCGGCTTTCTTGATGAGCCAGATCATCGCTATTGGGGGGTATTATTTCAGCACCGAATTGTCCTACGTCTTCGCCTTTACTTTTTTCATCGTGCTGATGTTCCTGCGACCTCACGGAGTGCTCTCGCGGTGACGGCCCGACATGCCATGCTCGCCATTCTCCTCGCGGCGCTCGCTACGCTGCCGCAAGTGGTGGCGCCCTATTTCATGCATTTGCTGATCCAGATCTTGCTATGGGGCTTCGTTTACACTTCATGGTCGATTATGGGGCGCTTTGGCTTCGTCTCGCTCGGCCATGGCGCGTTTATGGGAGTCGGCGCGTATGTGCCGGCGCTGTTGTGGAATTATTTCGGAGTGACGCCCTGGATCGGCATTCCGCTCGGTATCAGCTTGGCGGTCGTCCTTGCGCTCGTCATCGGATATCCGTGCTTTCGCCTCAAGGTTGTCGGGCATTATTTCGCGCTGGTCACGCTGGCGTTGGGCCAGGTGGTGATGCTCTCGATCGTGGCGGCGCGCGACGTCACCGGCGGATCATTGGGTTTCACTCCTAAAGCGGTCGGCTATTCCTGGTTTGCTCTGCAATTTCCGCAAAAGGTCTATTTCTATGTGATCGCGCTCGCGCTTTGGTTCGGCGGGCTTGCCGTCTGGTATTGGGTCGATCGGGGAATTGGGCGTGAGGCGCTTGATGCCATCTCCGAAGACGAAGAAGCCGCCGCAACGATCGGCATCAACGTTATCCGCGAAAAGCTCCGCGTCACGGTCATTAGCGCCGCGCTCACCGCACTCGGCGGCGCCATCTATGGGCAATATATGATGTATCTCAATCCCGAGACCGTGTCGGGCATCGCGGTGTCGCTGCAAATCGTTTTTGCGGCGATCGTCGGCGGAACCTATACGGCACTTGGTCCCACTGTCGGCGCGCTCTTGACGATCTCCTTGAACGAAGGCTTACGGGTCGCGTTCGGCACCAATTTCATCGGCGCGGCGAACACAATCTATGGTGTTCTTCTGGTCCTGTTCATCATCTTCATGCCGCGCGGAATCGTCGGCATGATCGAGGATGCCACCAAGCGCGGCTGGCGGATCAAGCCACTCTGAACGTCATCATAACGAGCGTGCGTTAGGGCGAAAGCACGCTTCTCAGAATACACGCGAGTGTGTAGCCTTCACCGCTATTCTGCGCGCGGAAGAAACACATGAGACAAAGCCGGCGGAACGTTCTGCAACTCGCGGCTGGCCTCGTGGCGCTTGCCACGGACACGCGGATTGCCGGCGCCCAGAACTACCCGACACGGCCGGTGCGGATCGTATCGGGCTTTCCGCCCGGCGGCATCAACGACACCTATGCGCGCCTGATCGGTCAATGGTTGTCGGAGCACCTCGGCCAGCAATTCATCGTCGAAAATCGACCCGGCGCCGGCGGCACGCTCGCGGCAGAAATGGTCGCAAAAGCGCCGCCGGACGGCTACACGCTTCTGCTCACCACCTCGGCAGATGCCTGGAATGCGACGCTCTACCAGAATCTCAATTTCACCATGGACCGTGATTTCGTTCCGGTGGCAACGATTTCACGCGGACCCGGTGTTTTGGTAGTCCATCCGTCGCTTCCCGTTACTTCAGTTCCTGAACTGATCACTTATGCCAAGAGCAACCCCGGCAAGCTGACGATCGCCTCGGCGGGAATCGGCAGTGCCCCTCACATGTATTGGGAATTGTTCAAAAGCGTGACCCAGGTCGACATGGTGCATGTCCCCTATCGCGGCGGCGGTCCGGCGGTAGCCGATCTCCTCGGCGGTCAGGTTCTGGTCTATTTTGGCACCTTCGCGTCGGCAATCGAGAATGTCAGAGCCGGCAAATTGCGCGCACTCGCCGTGACGTTGCCAGCACGCGTCGCGGTCTTGCCCAACGTTCCGGCAATGGCGGAGTTCTTGGCCGGCTATGAGGCAAGCATCTATGTCGGGATCGCCGCGCCGCGCGGCGTTGCCGTCGATATTGTCGAGCAGCTCAACAAGACGATCAATCTCGCTTTGGCCGATGCCAATATGACCCGGCGGATTGCCGAGCTCGGCGATACGCCGTTGCCTCTTTCCACATCCGAATTTGCCAACCTGGTTGTGTTCGAAATCGAAAAATGGCGCAAGGTGATCGCGGCCGCCAACATCAAGGCGGAATGAACGGGGGAGACCGTAGGCGATGCAGAACTCGATCAATCAGCGCTGGCTGTTGGCAAGCTATCCGCAGGGCATGCCGGTCGCCGCCAATTGGGTAATGGACGCGCAACCGGTGCCCGATCCGGGACCAGGCCAGATCGTCGTCAAGGCGAAATGGCTGTCGGTCGACCCCTACATGCGCGGCCGCATGAGTCCGGCGGCCAATTACACCAAGGGCGTCGCTGTCGGCGAGGTTATGCATGGCGGCGGCGTCGGCGAAGTCGCAGTCTCTAATCATCCGGCCTGGAAGCCGGGCGACATCGCCGAGTCGATGAGCATGGGTTGGCAGGAGTGGTCGGTTCTGACGCCTGAGATCGTTGGCCCAGCAGGCGTGAATAAAATCGATCCGAAACTGGCGCCTATTCAAAGTTCGCTGTCCTGGCTCGGAATGCCTGGCATGACCGCTTACTTCGGGCTTCTCGACGTCGCCCAACCACGGCCGGCCGATACAATCGTCGTATCCGCGGCATCGGGAGCCGTCGGCCAACTCGTCGGCCAGATCGCCAAGTTGGCGGGATGCCGTGCGGTGGCGATTGCCGGCGACGACCGCAAACTTCAATGGTGTCGCGAAATCGGTTTCGACGCGGGGATCAACTACAAGAAAACAGCCGATCTGGCCGCCGCGGTGAAGGAGGCCTGTCCGAAAGGCGTCGATATTTTCTTCGATAACACCGCGGGGCCGATCCATGACGCGGTCATGAAAAATCTGAACATCGGCGCGCGGGTGGTGATTTGCGGCCGGATTTCGCTCGCCGCGCAAACCGGCAAGCCGGACATCGGCGAGCGTTTCATGGGCCATTTGATCGTAACGCGCGCCAGCATCCACGGCTTTCTTGTCTTTGATTGGTGGCATCGACGCGAAGAGGCGTTGCGGCGTCTCGCAACGTGGCACCGTGACGGGAAAATCAAATTCAAAGAAGATGTGCTCGAAGGCATCCAGCGGATGCCCGAAGCGTTTCTGCGGTTACTTGAAGGCAAAAATTTCGGCAAGCAGATCGTGAAAATCAGTTCATGAATGCAGGTTCTACCAGGACTAATAGCGCGAGATTAGATCACCGGTAACCACCGTCGGCCATCACAATCGAGCCGGTCACGAACACGGACAGGTCGGAAGCTAGAAAGATCGCCGGCCCCACGATGTCCTCAGGCTTGCCCGCGCGACCGAGCGGCGTGTGTTCGACAAACATCCTGACGAGAGCGGGATTGCTCGCGCGCACTTTTTCATTGAGCGGCGTCTCGATGAAGCCCGGCCCGATCGCTTTGACCCGCACGCCGTCCTTGCCAAGCTCCGCCGCAAGCGCACGCGTAAAGCCCAGGACGCCGTGCTTGGATGTGGTATAGGCGGGCGAGTTCGGCGTCCGCACATCCATGAACGCTTGGATCGAAACCGATATTGACGATCCGGCCTTTGCTGGCGCGCAGTCGCGCCAGAAACGCGTGCGTCACATTGAAAGTCGCCAGGATATCTTACCAGTTGCAATCACCGCTCCCCCGTGGGCGGTAAACGCATTTCGCCGGTTGATCCCGGCATTGTTGACGAGAGTCGAGCCGCGACCGATCTTGTTCTCGATCTCCTCGGCAACCTGCCGTCAACGATCGCGCTCTCGGACATCGAGCGTGAGACTGTGGCCTTTGCCGCCCGCGCGATTAATTGTCTGGGCGGTCTCGGCCGCAGAATTGCCGTCAATGTCGAGGGCGACGATTTGCGCGCCTTCTCTTGCATAGCCCAAGGCAATGGCGTGACCGATACCCGACCCACTGCCGGTTACCACTGCCAGGTGTCCTTCGAGCAAGCCTGCCATGGTTCTAGTTCTCACCAGTCCGCGCATTGAGCGCATGAATTGGCCCTGTCGGCAGAGCTGCCTGCCGCGATTTTTCGTGCTGTTTTTAGCTACGCTTGAACGCCGGCATCACGTCTTTGGCAAACCAGCGCAGCTGTTCTTTAAATTCCGCCGGCGCGAGCCCCTCGGCCCAGTGAATCATGAAACTGTCGAGCCCCGGATATTTGGCTTCGATCGATTTGATCCCGGCAATGACATCGGCCGGCGGCCCGCAAAACCAGGCCTTTTGCTCTACACCGTCCTTGAGGGATGGGGTGCGCGCGGGCGCGCCCGGCGAACCCCAGGTCCGGCCCTGCTCATCTGCATAACGCACGAACCCGAATGGCGCGAACCATTTGAAGCGCTCGTCATGGGCAGGCTCCAGCCGGCGTATCGCTTCTTCGCGGCTGTCGGCTAGATAAACGCCGGCGCCCCAGATCATGTCCTCGCCGAGCTGTTTACCTTGACCGTGCTTGCGACAGGCCGCGTGATAGGCGCGCACCACATCATCCAGAATTTTCTCGCCGTTCAACGTCACCATCGCCTTGAGGCCATGTTGCGCCATCAGCTCGATCGTCTTGCCGCTGGCGATCGGCATCCAAATCTCGACCGGCAGATGCTTCGGTCGCGGCACCATCGTGATGTCCTTGAGCTGATAGCCGCGGTAGTCGACCGGCGGCGGACACTCGTAGTACTTGCCTTTGAAATGGAATGAGGGTTCGTTGAAGCAGGTCAGCAGCAGTCGAAGCTGCTCTTCAAACAATTCGCGATTTTTTTCGGCATCGAGCAACGGCGCGCCGAATGTCTCGACCTCGCGCGTGTGATATCCGCGACCGAGCCCCATGACGATGCGGCCGTCAGTGACGATGTCAGCCATCGCGTAGTCTTCGGCCAGCCGGATTGGATGCCACATCGGCAAGACGTTAAACGCGCAACCGAATTTCAGGCGCTTGGTTTGCGTCGCAAGCCAGAGGCTGAGCTGGATCAGGTTGGGGAAAACTTCATATCCCTCGCGCTGAAAATGGTGCTCGGCGGTCCACAGCACATCAAAGCCGAGCTCATCCATGAGCTGCGCCACCTCACGCGCCGTGAAGAAGGCTTCCCGCAGGCGCTCGTCGGAATAGCGGCGATCATTCGCAGGAGTTCCGCGCAGGCCGATGTTCTCGAGCTCGATCTGGCCGACAAATAAGACGTGGAATTTTCTAATCATGCGAGTCCTCGGCGCAGTGCGATTGGGACCGATGCAGCCCCGATGCCCAGCCGATCGGGTTGTACGATAGTGTCGCTTGGTCGCTTTGGTTAGACAATCCCGCCGCGGGGACGGAACGTTGGATTGCGTCGGGACGAAAAGGCGTTCAGTCCTGACCGAGGGCAGCGCTTATGATGCGCCGGCAGGCAAGCAAATCATCGAGCGCCATTTCGAGCTTGCGCCGGCTCTCCGGGTTCGCAAGATCCCCGGCCTCTTGTCCGGCGCGATCGGTGTCGTCTGTGGAACCCGAAAACAAGTTCGGCTCGCCTCGATCAGCTCCTGACCCATCGTCCTCGGAGTCCTCTGCAAGCTGGGGTGGCGGAGGTTCGGCGCCTGCGGGCCAAACGTTTTCCACGAATGCGGCGCCGTGTTCGCGCAATATGCGCTGAACACCGCGAATGGTGTAGCCCTCGCCGTAAAGCAGATGGCGGATGCCGCGCAAAAGATCGACGTCGTCCGGCCGGTAATAGCGGCGACCGCCGCCGCGCTTCATCGGCCTAATTTGAGAAAAGCGACTCTCCCAAAAGCGCAGGACGTGCTGAGGCACGTCGATTTCGTCGGCGACCTCGCTAATGGTGCGGAACGCGTCCGGCGCCTTTTCCACAACCGCCATTGTCACGCTCACTGCGCCTCGGCGCCAGCCGGTTCAGCGTCTTCAGAATTGATGCGCTGTTTGAGGATCGCCGACGGCTTGAACACCATGACCCGGCGCGGCGAAATGGGAACTTCCTTTCCGGTCTTGGGATTGCGCCCGATGCGCTGACCCTTTTTGCGCACCACGAATGAACCAAACGACGACAGCTTCACGGTTTCGCCGCGTTCCAGGCAATCGGTGATTTCTTTGAGCACCAGTTCGACAAGTGTCGCAGATTCGGTGCGCGACAGTCCAACCTTCTGATAGACCGCCTCACACAAGTCTGCACGCGTGACCGTCTTTCCCGCCATCGCCAGCCCCGAGAGCACCATGGATCGAGCAATTGCCGATCAGCATATCGTGCTGAATTATCAACGATATTAGCTTGTCGGGCTACGGTCAACGGTCGAGAAGCCGGTCTTGAGGGTCCGCTGAGGTCATGCCGGCGAGGCGAAAGCCTACCAACGCAGCAGCGCGGCGCCCCAGGTAAAACCGCCGCCCATCGCTTCGAGCAATAGTAGATCACCACGTTTGATACGCCGGTCGGCAACCGCGTCGGCGAGCGCAAGCGGAATGGATGCCGCTGACGTATTGCCATGCCGATCGACAGTGGTGACGATCTTTCCCGGTGGAATGCCGAGCTTGTGCGCCGAGCCGTCGATAATCCGCTTGTTCGCCTGATGCGGAATGAACCAGTCGATGTCCTCGGCCGTGTAGCCGGTGACCTTGAAGGCGTCCTCGACCACATCGGTGATCATCGCCACGGCGTGGCGAAACACTTCGCGACCTTCCATGCGCAGATGGCCGACAGTGCCAGTCGCGGACGGCCCGCCATCTACATAGAGTTTCGATTTGTGGCGGCCGTCGGAACGCAGCCGCACCGTAAGCACGCCCCGATCCTCCCGCGTTCCGGGCTGTTGCTGGGCGTCGAGCACCACCGCCCCGGCGCCGTCGCCAAACAGCACACAGGTGCCACGGTCGGCCCAATCGAGAAGGCGCGAGAAGGTCTCAGCGCCAATCACCAAAGCCCGGGAGAAACCGCCCGATTTGAGCAAAGAGTCTGCCGTCGCCAGCCCATAGACAAATCCGGAACAAACCGCCTGCAAGTCGAACGCAGCGCCGTGAGTGATGCCCAACCCTGCCTGAACCGAAACAGCGCTTGCCGGAAAAGTGTTATCGGGCGTTGAGGTCGCGAGCACAATGAGATCGATCGACTGCGCGTCGACATGCGCGTGCGCGAGCGCCGCCTGCGCCGCGCGTATGGCCATATGCGATGTATGTTCGCCCGGTGCCGCGATGCGGCGTTCGTGGATTCCGGTGCGCTGGACGATCCATTCATCCGAAGTGTCGACCTTTCGGGCCAGGTCCTCGTTGGTGAGGATCTGAGCGGGTAAATAGCTGCCGCAGCCGACCACGACCGAGCGAAGCACAGTCACGAAGCCGCTCCGCCCAAGATTCCGCTCACGACTTGGGCTATTTGTTGCGGCCTCGGTTTGCTGTGGCGGGCGAGCGCGGCGCGAATTTTCGCCAAGAGCTCGTCGCGCATCACCCCATGACCCAGGTCGATGGCAGCGGCGAAGCCTTCCGCATCGGTCCCGCCGTGGCTCTTGATGACGATACCGTTCAAACCGAGAAAAACGCCGCCATTGGCGCGACGCGGATCCATGCGCTGGCGCAATTGTCGGAAAGCGGATAGCGCGAGCAAGTAGCCTATGCGCGCGCTCATTGAATGGTTCATAGCGCCCCTAAGATACTCGCCAATCTGCCGGGCTGTACCCTCGGCGGTTTTCAACGCGATGTTCCCGGCAAATCCCTCGGTGACGACCACATCAACCTTGCCGCGGCCGATGTCGTCGCCTTCGACGAAGCCACGATAATCGAGTTCAGCGAAATTGCCCTCGCGCAGGATGCGCCCCGCCTCGCGCACCTGTTCCAAACCTTTGGCTTCTTCGACCCCGATATTGAGGAGTCCAACCGTTGGTCGCGCAACGCCGAAAAGGATCGTTGCTGTCGCAGCCCCCATCAGTGCGAGATCGACCAAATGATCCGCCTCGGCGCCGATCGAGGCTCCGACATCCAGCACGATCGATTCGCCGCGCAGCGTGGGCCATAGCGCAGCGATGGCCGGACGCTCGATCCCTGGCAAGGTCTTGAGATTAAATTTCGACATGGCCATGAGCGCACCGGTATTGCCGGCGGACACTGCGATGTCGGCATCGCCCTTCTTCACCGCATCGATTGCCAGCCACATCGAGGACTTCCAGCGGCCGTAACGCAGCGCCTGGCTTGGTTTGTCTTCCATGCGGACCGCAACTTCGGTGTGAACCAATCGGGAGCGCGCTTTCAGCCGCGCCCTGCCGTCGAGAAGCGGCGCGATCAGCGAGGAATTGCCGAAGAACAGGAATTCACTGTCCGGCTGGCGCGCGAGCGCAAGATCCGCGCCCTCCACGACGACGCCAGGGCCGTGATCCCCTCCCATTCCATCGAGCGCAATTCGGACCTTGTCTGCCATTGAAGGAGCGTGCGGTCACGCCTGTGCCGGTGGCAAAAATCGCAAGCGGTTGTGACCTAACTTCATGCGAATTTTGCACTCAAAGTGACTGATCAAAGTCCATAATAGTGAAGCGATTTTCGCCTCTGAGATCGACCGCTCCAGCGCTGCCTGGGAACGTCCTCGCTTGACCTCGACTAGCCGGAAAGCAACCGGCCGGGAGAATAGCGGTTCGATATCCGGATACAACACCCCGCTGAAGGCGGCTTTTCACCCGCCCTCCTGGCGTTTTGCCAGCCGCCCAAGCGCTGCAAACGGGCCCTGATCGCGCTTGGCCTGCCCCGGCGCCTCGAAGACCGCGTCGGGTTTGCGTGGGTATGGGTCGATTCCGAGGATCAAGAATTCCGTCGCCAGCGCGCCCAAATCCACGACTCCCCCGACAAGCGGCTCGGGATCGTCCAAATTGACACTATGCCGCTGTCTCTCGGGATTCTGCGAATGCGCGATCGTCTGCGGTTCAAACAGGAGACCGATCGATTCGTCCACCTCGTTGGCGAGTGGCTCGAGGCTCACAACACAGGTTTGGCCAACAGTCGCAGAGACCGATCCTGTGACATGCAGGCCGCCGTATCCTCGCCTGACGACGTCGAAACTGGCCTCGAATCGAGGCAGATCACGCAAGCCGGCGATTTTGGCCACCGCGGCCCGCACTGTCGCGTCGGCGACGAGATCGAAATGTTGTCCAGTCTCGGCAACCTCCTCGACCGCAACAGGAACATGCCAGGGTGCGATGAAATCTTGCGCTTTGGCTTCAGCCATGGGGAATAGCCTCCGGTTTAGGAAAGGCAGCTGCGCTGCCCCATAAACTGTCCCCATCACGGGTATCGAATTCGCGCAACACGGCGAGCATATAGCGCGCGAGCCGCCGTGGTCCGTCGCCATTCACTCCGTGAAAGATATTGCGCGCCAGCGCCTTCTCAAGCTCCTCCTGGGGGTTGGCTGCCTGAAGTGCGGCGAGATAGGCGCCCTGTCTGCCGTAAAATGCTTCGCCAAAGTTCTGCATCCGCCTTGGCACAGCGAGATCGCCCACTCCCATTTCACGCAGATTGGCGTCGAGGTCGCGGCAAAACAGGTCGAACAATTTCTGGCCGATGCCGCGGGCGGAACTTTCGTCGCCGTCCAAACGCGCCAGCACCAGAACGAGATGGAGAACGATGAGGTCGAAGCGCCCGAGCACCGTATCGGGCACGCCGTAATCGGTGTAAAACGCCGCCGACCGAGCCTGTGCCACGATCACGCCATAGAGGTCGTGGATGCTGCGGCTAGCCGCACTTGCGCGAAAATGCTTCAGGATCATAGACTTGATGGGGGTCGCTACGATTGTTTCGAGCGTCCCCCACGGCTCTGTGGTTTGCCAAATTTGAGCTTTGGGGTTACGGCACGCGCGGGCGGGACGCAAGTTAGGGACGCTAATGCGGGGCAATGGGGTTGCTGACAGGATTCGAGGCGTAACGACGGCTTGCGCGATTGCCGTTGCACTTGCGCTCTCAAGCTGCACCAACGAAACGTTCCAGCGCGGCTATGTATTGCCCGAAGGGGCGCTTGAACAGATTCCGCTCGGCGCATCGCAGGAACAGGTCCTGCTTGTGCTCGGCACACCCTCGACCGTGGCCACCGTCAGCGGCGAGGCGTTCTATTACATCTCACAAAAAGCCGAGCGCGCGATCTCCTTCATGAGAACCAAAGTGACCGATCAGCGCGTAATCGCGGTGTATTTCGACCGAGACAGAAAAGTGCAGCGGCTGGCGGAATACGGATTGAAGGATGGCAAGATCTTTGACTTTGTCAGCCGCACAACGCCGACGAGCGGCAATGATTTGAATTTGATCTCGTCGATCGTCCACAACCTTCAAGGCAAAGGAAGCTGATCGGCGCACAGCCCCGCGCGATGCACTAATTCAATCCGCGATCAGTGAGCCAGTACTGCAAGCAGCAATAGCGCGACGATATTGGTGATCTTGATCATCGGATTGACCGCCGGCCCGGCGGTGTCCTTGTAGGGATCGCCGACCGTATCGCCGGTTACCGCCGCCTTGTGAGCGTCAGATCCCTTGCCGCCGTAGTGGCCGTCCTCGATGTATTTTTTAGCGTTATCCCAGGCGCCCCCGCCCGATGTCATGGATATCGCAACGAACAGGCCGGTCACGATGACGCCAAGCAACATCGCCCCGAGCGCCGAGAATGCGGCCGATTTGCCCTGTGCGCCGCCGCCGGCGACGAAATAGATCACGAAGTAACCGACGATTGGGGACAGAACCGGTAATAGCGAGGGAACGATCATTTCCTTGATTGCGGCGCGCGTGAGCATGTCGACGGCGCGACCGTAGTCGGGTTTGTCGCGACCCTGCATGATGCCCGGCCGTTCGCGGAACTGCCGCCGAACCTCCTCGACGATGGATGAGGCGGCTCGTCCCACCGCGGTCATGCCCATCGCTCCGAACAGATAGGGCAGGAGCCCGCCGAACAAGAGCCCGGCAACCACGTATGGATTGTTCAACGAGAAGTCGGGCGCTACACCTTGGAAGTAAGGATGCGACGCAGCGTTGGAAACAAAAAATTTCAGGTCCTCATTGTAGGCGGCGAACAAGACAAGCGCGCCCAGCCCGGCCGAACCGATCGCATAGCCTTTGGTAACGGCTTTGGTGGTATTGCCAACCGCGTCCAGCGCGTCAGTCGATTTACGAACTTCTTTAGGTAATCCGGCCATTTCGGCAATGCCGCCGGCATTGTCGGTCACCGGGCCGAAGGCATCGAGCGCCACCACGATTCCGGCTAACGCCAGCATCGTCGTCACCGCAATAGCGATGCCGAACAGCCCTGCGAGATTATAGCTGACCAGGATTCCGGCGATGATTACTAGTGCCGGCAGCGCGGTCGCCTCCAGCGAGACGGCAAGGCCTTGAATGACATTGGTGCCGTGGCCGGTAACGGACGCCAGTGCGATCGAGCGCACCGGGCGGAAATTGGTGCCGGTATAGAATTCAGTGATCCAGATGATCAGCCCGGTTACCGCCAAGCCGACAATACCGCACACGAACAAAGTCAGTCCCGAGTAAGTCGCGCCCGGCAAGGGCCCGAAACCGATCAGCTCATAGGTGACGAAGGCGATACCGATCAGCGAGAATACCGCTGTTGCAATCATTCCCTTGTAGAGAGCGCCCATGATCGACTGACTGGCGCCGAGTTTGACGAAGAAGGTGCCGATGATCGAAGCGACAATACAGGCGCCCCCGATCGCCAACGGAAACGACATCATGCGCATCAAGGTGTCGCCGCCGGTACGGCTGAAGAAGATCGCTGCAAGAACCATGGTCGCGACGGTGGTCACGGCATAGGTCTCGAAAAGGTCCGCGGCCATGCCCGCGCAGTCGCCGACATTGTCGCCGACATTGTCGGCGATTGTCGCCGGATTGCGGGGATCGTCTTCGGGAATCCCGGCCTCGACTTTACCGACGAGATCTCCGCCGACATCGGCGCCCTTGGTGAATATGCCGCCGCCGAGCCGGGCAAAGATCGATATCAACGACGCGCCGAAGCCGAGCGCCACGAGCGAATCAATCACCTCGCGGTCATTCGGCGCCATGTGCAAGGTGCCGGTTAGAAAGCCGAAATAAAGCGTGACGCCGAGCAGAGCGAGTCCCGCCACCAGAAGCCCGGTGATTGCGCCCGATCGAAATGCGATTTCAAGCCCGCCGGCGAGCGAGGTGATCGCCGCTTGCGCCGTGCGCACATTGGCGCGCACTGAGACATTCATGCCGATGAACCCGGCGGCGCCGGATAGAACGGCGCCCACCGCGAAACCGATGGCGACAAGCCAACCGAGAAAATAACCGACGATCAGAAAGATCACGACGCCGACCACCGCGATAGTCGAATATTGACGCTTGAGATAGGCCTGCGCGCCTTCGCGTACCGCAGCGGAAATCTCCTGCATCCGGGCGCTTCCGGCATCCGCTTGCAGCACCGACCGCGTGGCCCAAATGGCGTAGGCAATTGCCAACGCGCCACACAGAACAATGAGCCACAATGTCGTCATGCTGGTCCCCGGTGTTGTGAAGGTCCGGCTTAATGCCGGATTGCAAAGAAGGCGCCTCGCATACAATGGGCACGCGGGCGGCGCAAATCGGCGCGGACATTGCCAAACTTGCCCCTGCCGCGCAACGGCGGCGGCATGCCGCTTTCCCCAAGCTTTACGCGGCGCCGAGATAGCGGATTGGGCGCCCCGGGCCGATCACCTGCGCCGCGGCAATGATGGCATTGGCATCGATCCCATAGTGCCGGTAGAGGTCGGCGACGGAACCCGTCTGGCCGAAATGCTCGACACCGAGTGGCCTGACGCGGTGGCCGTCGACCGCGCCAAGCCATGCCAGGATCGCCGGGTGGCCATCCAGCACGGTGACAATGCCGCAATCTCGGGGCAGACCGGCAAACAACCGCTCGATGTGCGAGCGGGCATGCACAAGCCCGCGTTCGCGGGCGCGGTAGGCCGCGGTCCAGCCGGCATTCAGACGGTCGGCCGAAGTGATCGCCAACAAGCCAATATCCCGGCGATCCTCCGCCATCAGCCCGACAGCCTGGATCGCTTCTGGCGCAACTGCGCCCGTATACGCCACCACCAACTGGCAATTCGGCCCCGGTGGCCGCAGCCAATACGCGCCGTCGACAATGGCCTGTCGCAAGATCGGGCTTATGTCCCGCGTGATCTGCTCGATCGGCCGGGTCGACAGCCGCAGATAAATGGAGCCGCCGGTCTCGTCTCGCAACCAATTGCGTTCGGAAGTTTCGCCGCCGCCGTCGCGCTGAATGTAGTCCAATGCGAAAGCGAGAATGACGGCAAGTTCATCGACGAAGGCCGGCTCAAAAGCTGCGAGACCATCCTGCGCGATCCCGATCAACGGCTCGGCAATCGACTGATGGGCTCCGCCTTCCGGGGCAAGGGTTATGCCCGACGGCGTCGCCACCAGGATGAATCGCGCATCCTGATAACAGGCATAGTTGAGCGCATCGAGGCCGCGGGCGATGAACGGATCGTACAAGGTGCCGATCGGCAGAAGGCGCTCACCGTTGATTACATGAGACAAGCCAAGCGCGGACAGCGCGCAAAACAAGTTCATCTCGGCGATACCCAGTTCGATGTGCTGGCCCTTCGGCGAGAACTCCCAGTTGAAGGTGGAAGGGATACGCTCGCTCTTGAACGTGTCAGCCAAAGTCTCGCGGGCAAACAAGCCACGGCGGTTAACCCATGGTCCGAGACTTGTGGACACCGTGACATCGGGCGAAGCGGTAACGATGCGCTCGGAGAGCGGGGTGACATTGCGGCCAAGCTCGTTGAGCAGCGCGCCGAAGCCGAGTTGCGTCGACATCTGCGGCTGGATCGTTACCGCAAGCGCATCTGGCACCGGGATACGCTCGGCTTGCAGGCTGCGGCCGCTGGCGCTTGCAAACGGCACGCGGTCGAGAAACGCTTGAATTTCCGCTGCTGAATGTTCAAGCCCCTCGAACCGCGACCATTCCTCGCCGGGACGTATGTTCATTGCTTTGCGAAACGTCTGCATTTGCGACGGCGTCATGAGGCCGGCGTGATTATCCTTGTGGCCGGCAAACGGCAGGCCATAGCCCTTGATCGTATAGGCGATGAAGCAAACCGGGCGCTCGTGATCGACCGCATCGAAAGCGGACATGATCGATCCCAGATCATGGCCGCCGAGATTGTTCATCAGCCGTGCCAGCTCGTCGTCGCTGCGGCGATCGAGCAGCGCGGTCACCGGACCCTGATCGCCGATTTCGTCATTGAGCCGCTTGCGCCATGCCGCTCCGCCTTGG
>Ga0209465_10000009_pt1 | contig 76301 bp, 62 predicted proteins | sample PanSoiPlot1MoBio_FD_188321 | JGI IMG/M metagenome (GOLD analysis project Ga0209465, IMG submission 188321) | Tropical forest soil microbial communities from Panama analyzed to predict greenhouse gas emissions - Panama Soil Plot 1 MoBio (SPAdes)... | ecosystem: Environmental > Terrestrial > Soil...
AATCCCCGAACTTCGATTGCGGGCAGTGCGTCGCGAAAAAGCGAGAATACCGGCGCACCATCCATCATGGCTGATTCGAAGTAAAACCGCCGCCGCTTCGAATTCGCCAACGCAGTCAGCTCGCGATACGCGTACACAACGGGTCCCTTGTTGGCGCTGATCGCGTATGCGCCGCAGTGCAGAGCGGTGCGCAGATAGGTGATGGCGGGCTCACCGCTATCGGCATTCAGCGAGCTCGCCTCAAATACCACGTCCGGTTTCGCGCCGTGCAGCCAACTCGCGCAGTGTCCCGCCGACCAACCCCCCGAGAAGTCGCGCGCTAACAGCTTCTGAGCCGCGAACCCTTCATGAGCCACCAACCACCCGGTCCGCCGTGACGCAATTCCAGTGATGTGCCACGTAATTCCGTACCGTTCTGCGAGCTCCTGCCGTTTGCGCTGCAACAGCGCTATAAGAGCGGAGCCAACATTGCCCAGCCCAATGATGCCGAGGTTGTAGGTGTGGATGGCGGCGTCTCCGGAGACGAAAGTCTTTGTTCCATTGTATCCGGCACAGTCGCTGCGAAGAAAAAAGGCGCCATCCCGCCTCGCGGGTTGGCGCCATGCTCGATTGTTACTGCTGACAGCTTACTTGCCGCCGAAGGTGAAGTTTACGCCGGCAAAATACTTAAAGTTGTTTTGATTGCCGGTGTAGCTGGTTCCGTTTACGCCGAAGCGGGTGTAGAGGTAGTCCACTTCTACGGGGCGAAGCTGGATGTGAGGCGTGACGGCGTAGTCAAGACCACCGCCAAATTCCATAGCAAATGCGTTGTTGTTGCTGCTGGCGCTGGTAAGGCCATGAATGTTGTTATAGGCATTCGCGTAGGCGTTGCTATGTGCAGCGCCGAACAGGGCCTCGCCGAAGGGCTGGAATTTGCCCGAGTGCTTCTTGATCTGCGGGCCGAACATGTAGGTAAACACGTTGCCCTGCACGTTGTACGTCAACGGAATAGTGTTGTTGACGAGCTGGTTCTTCAGTCCGCTGCCCTGGGTGTAACCCATGAAATCTGCCTTGATTCCGATCCAGGGGGTGACGTTGTAAACGAAACCGCCGCCGCCGCCGAAGATGTTGAAGCTGGTGATGGGGCTTAGGTTAGGGTGAACATTGACGAACGAGAACCCGACGGGAATTTCAAACTTCGGCACATCCTGTGCTACTGCAGCCACGGTGAACAGGAGCGTAACCACGAGAGCGAACATTAGCTTCTTCATTGCCTTGACTTCTCCTGAAACTGTAAATTGCTCCGGCTCTCGGTCCGCGAACCATGACTGTAAGGGCGAAGTACGCGCGTACACCTAGAATTCTTGACCGCTCGCTCGGAGATGGGTTGCGGTTTAAGACTCCCTACAATTTTCGCAACCCACGTATCTAGACGCGTGTGAGAACAAAAAGTTCCCCGCAACTTTTTGTTGAGATTGGGGTTGTATGCAGCCAAGTGCTCAATTTGTGGGGTAAATGGTTACCTGGCGAAATGATTTGTAAACACTTTTTTGCTCCACTCACCCCGAAGTCCACCTAATTTATAATCACCAGTCAAGCTGCGTCCACGATGCCCTGCGTTCTGAACTTTCATGCCATCAGGTCCGAGGTTAGCGGCATCCCACACATAGCTAGGCAAACTCTGAGCGACAAGATCATTCCAACCGAGTAAAGGAGCGCCTCGATGGCCATCAAAGCGAGCGAGCAAATCTGGTTCAACGGCAAGCTAATCCCCTGGAACGACGCCCAGCTGCATGTTATGTCCCATGTCGTGAACTACGGTTCGTCCGTTTTTGAGGGAATCCGTTGCTATCAGACCGACAAAGGTCCCGCGGTGTTTCGTTTACGCGATCACATGCAGCGCTTGCTCGACTCGGCCAAGATCTATCGCATGGAGCTCGACTACACCCTCCACGAGCTTATCCATGCCACGTTGAACCTGATCGTGGCCAACAAAATCACGCCCTGCTACATCCGCCCCATCATTCTGCGTGGGTACGGCACAGTCGGCGTTGATCCCACAGGCTCGCCCGTTGATGTGTACATCGTGAATTACGAATGGGGAAAGTTCCTCGCCGGCGACGAAGTGGGCATCGACGTCTGTGTCTCCTCCTGGAACCGCTTGGCCCCGAATACCATGCCTACGATGTCCAAAGCCGGCGCCAACTACATGAACTCGCAACTTGTTCGCATGGAGGCGCTGGTCAACGGCTACAGTGAAGGCATTGCTCTGGACGTCAACGGCTACGTTAGCGAGGGCCCAGGAGAGAACATCTTCCTCGTCCACAAGGACCGGCTCTACACGCCTCCTCTGGCCAACAGCGTACTGCCAGGCATCACGCGGAGCTCGGTGATACATATTGCGCAAGATTTAGGCATACCGCTTCAGGAACAGGCCATTCCCCGCGAATTGTTATACCTGGCCGAAGAGGTATTCTTCAGTGGTACCGCCGCCGAGATCACGGCGATCGGCTCCGTCGACAAGATCAAAGTTGGCGATGGCAACGTTGGTCCTATCACTCAGGCCATTCGTTCCGAGTTCTACGCCATTGCCAATGGCAAAGTCGAAGACCGCCACGGCTGGCTTACGCCAGTGCCCGTGAAACAGCCGGTGGCCGTCTAGAAAACGGCTGAACGGAAAACAATAGGGCGCAGAGATTGCGCCCTGTTGTTCTTAAACTGGCCTTACGAGAGCTCGCTACTGAATCGACTCCAGGTAGTTCGTCAGATTTCGAATCCGTAGCTGCACTTGCGGCTGGCTGTGGCCCCCCATTGAATGGAAAATCGGTCCCCACACCGGCATATCTTTGCTACCGTGAGTCAGGGTCACCGTGGCGCCCCGAATCACCGCTGATACGTGCGCCGCCGGAAAAGTTCCCCCGTTCTTTATTGCTAAGGATGTCAGGTTCGTCGGCAAAACCTTCAACGCGGGCGCTGCCGGGCCGTCGCCTTTGCCATCAACCCCATGGCACGAAGCACAGTAAGCATCATACATTCCCTTGCCTGATGACGGATTAGTGTAGGCTGCGGGCACGCGCTTGATTTCAGGTTTTGTGGCTTGCGGCGTCGCGGCGGGAGCTGTCTGAGCACTGACCATAACCGCGCAGGGCACAGCAAGAATTGCGAACAAGCAAAACAGTCGAGTGGACATACCTTCCTTCTTTTCGGGCACGAGTGGGATTACAAATCAATATTCCTCACGACGCCCAAATGTGCAGCGACCGGCATCACAGGCGCTCGGTGATGCCATGTCACAATTTCCCAATTTAGGAATTAATTGACTGACCAATTTGAAGTTCTTGCGAACTTCGATTCGTCGTGTGGCAAGGAGGTCAAGGGTACAGGTTTCAGAAAATCCTCCGCGTCCTCCGTGTCTCGATGTTCAAATCACCATCGTCTTCAACTGCGGATTGATCAGCAGCGGAGCATCGGTCGCTTTCTGCACATCTTCCACACTAAGCCCGGGAGCGATCTCCTCGAGCACCAACCCCGCTTGCGAGACTCGAATGTAGGCCATCTCGGTTGCAAGGTTATGCACCACCCGCAGGCCGGTAAGCGGCAGCGTGCAGCGCTTCAGAATCTTCGGAGCCCCGTCGCGCGTGGTGTGTTCCATTGCTACGATCACCCGACGCGCGCTGGCCACCAGGTCCATCGCGCCACCCATGCCTTTAACCATTTTGCCCGGAATCATCCAGTTGGCGAGATTGCCTTCTTCATCTACTTCCATCGCGCCCAGCACGCTCAGGTCGATGTGCCCGCCGCGAATCATGGCAAATGACTCCGCGCTAGAAAAGTAACATGTGCCCGGCAGTTCGCTTACCGTTTCCTTGCCCGCGTTGATGAGGTCAGGATCTTCCTCGCCCGCCAAGGGATATGGCCCTACGCCCAGCATGCCATTCTCACTTTGCAGAACAACCCGCATTCCGGGAGGAACGCAGTTAGCCACCAGCGTCGGCATGCCAATGCCGAGGTTCACATAAAATCCGTCGCGCAACTCCTGCGCCACTCGCCGCACGATCCGGTCGCGCTTTTCCGCGTCTTTCTGCTTGTCGGGTTTGGGATCAGCCATTGGTGCCGTTCCTCAGAAGAAATCATCACACAGACACATAGGTTCCTAATTCGGATTTCTCTGTATCTCTTTGCTTCTGTGGTGGAATTTTGTCGTTCCTTATACCTTGCGCAATGTCCTTCTCTCAATCCGCTTTTCGTAGTTTTCCCCGTGAATAATCCGCTTTACATAAATCCCAGGTGTGTGTACATGATCGGGATCGATCTCCCCTGGCTCGACCAGGTGCTCGACCTCGGCGATGGTGATCTTGGCTGCCGTTGCCATCATGGGATTAAAATTCTGCGCCGTCTTGCGATACACCAGGTTGCCCCACTTGTCGCCCTTCCACGCTTTGATCAGCGCGAACTCGGCGGTCAGCGCATGTTCCATAACGTAAGCGCGCCCGTTGAACTCGCGGGTTTCTTTCCCCTCTGCTACTACCGTTCCGTACCCCGCCGGCGTGTAGAACGCAGGGATGCCTGCCCCGCCCGCGCGAATGCGTTCGGCAAAAGTGCCTTGCGGAATCAGCTCCAGATCGATCCTGCCCGTGATTACCATCTCCTCCAGCAGGCGGTTCTCGCCCACGTAGCTGCCCTTATGTGAGCGAATCTGTCCAGCATAGAGCATCAAGCCGAGGCCAAACTCGTCCACGCCCACATTGTTGCTGATGGTAGTGAGGTTCTTCACACCCTTCTTCACCAGCGCGCGAATCAGGTTCTCGGGAATCCCGCACAGCCCAAAACCGCCCACCATGATGGTTGCGCCGTCCTGAATATCTGCGACGGCGTCGTCCGCGCTCGCAAACACCTTGTTCATCGACATGGTTATTTTTCCGAACGGGCGATTGTAATTAGTCAGAGCGAATGTGGCAAAATTTGGACACAAGACTCACCGCGCAGAGCAAAAGAGCATGCCCTTATACGCAATAATCAATCGCCGTGGGGACAATTACAAAAAAGGCTTACCGCTGGAACAGCAATCCGACTGGGATGCTCATGCCGCGCTCATGGACACTCTCGTTGCTGAGGGTTTCATTATTCTCGGAGGGCCCCTGGAAGGCAGCGATGAAGTGTTGCTGATCGTGCGCGCCTCCTCTCCCGAGGAGATTACCAACCGGCTGCGGCAAGATCCCTGGCACAAGAGCGGCCTGCTTTACATCAGCCGAATACTGCCGTGGACACTGCGGCTCGGGTCGCTACCGCGTTGAGATCGATCGCGGCAAAAGTATCGCTCGTGAATCCCAACTCCTCCGGCTCTATCTTACCGCGAATATCGCGCGGGTTCTGACACAGGCCAAAACCCAGTCTGAAGCCCTATCAAAAATTGCTTTTTTCTGCCAGCCTGGTCCTGCACTTAAACCACCCGCTAAGGCTTTTGCGCGAATCTATTCGCGCTTTCGAACATCTCCTTTAACCCTGGCCCTTTCAGGTTCTCGCGCAGGTGCGTTATCTGTTGCTCGAAGCGCAGCATCACGTCCTCGATGTTCTCGCTGTTGGTAATCGCAATGTCGCGCCACATCGAATACGGGCTATGCCCGATGCGCGTCATCTCGCGCAGAGCACGTCCACCGATCTGCATTACGGTCTCGTCGTCGCCCAGCTCCTCATGCAGCACCGAAGTCAATGCAGTCGAGATCATCTGAGGCAGATGGCTGATCCATGCGCACAGCAGGTCGTGGCGTTCAGGATCAAGCATTACGACCCGCGCCCCGATCGCCCTTAAGAGGTCAGTGAATTCTTCCTGCAATGGCGTGTACTGATGGTTGGCGACAATCGGTGTGATGAGCCACACCGCACCTTGAAACAGGTCAGCGTCAGAGTGCTCGATGCCGCTAAATTCCTTGCCTGCCATAGGGTGTCCGGGCAGCACGCGCTTCCCTGCTTCATCCCCGAAAACCATGCGTGCCCGATCGACGAACATCCGTTTAGTACTACCGGTGTCGGTGATGAGTGTGGTGGCAGGAAGGGTAGGTGCGATGGCTTCAAACTGCGACAGGGTAGTCCCGACCGGCGTAGCAAAGGCGATGACATCGCTGCCGACAACTGCGCGCTCTAGATCGGCTTCAGCTCGATCGATGACCGTGCGCTCCAGAGCCGCCTCAAGGACTGACCGCCTGTCGCACCCCACGATCGTCCCGCCAAAGCCATGTTGCTTGAGTGCCAGCGCCAGCGACCCGCCAATCAGGCCGGTGCCAACAATCGTGATTTGCCGAATCGACATACAGAAACTCACTCTTCGTTTGTCATTCTGAGCGAGAACGCGCCATGACGAGGGCGTCCGAGTCGAAGGAACTGCATTTCTGTCCGCACGCACTAAACCCATGCGGGACCGAAAGCCTAGATCGCCCTTCCCACCGCCGGTGCTATCATCCGCAGCTTCTCCATCAGCTCCACAAACTGTTCCGGGAACAGCGACTGCGCTCCATCCGAAAGTGCATGATCCGGATCGGGATGCACCTCGATCAGCAACGCATCCGCACCGGCTGCCACTGAGGCGCACGCCATCGGCGAAACTTTGTCGCGCAATCCCGTTCCGTGTGACGGGTCGGAGGTAATCGGCAAATGCGACAGCTTGTGCACAATTGGAATCGCCGAGATGTCGAGAGTATTGCGCGTGTACGTCTCAAAGGTCCGTATGCCACGCTCGCACAGAATTACTTCGTAATTCCCGCCTGACATGATGTACTCGGCGGAGAGCAGCATTTCTTCAATCGTCGCGGCAATGCCTCGCTTCAGCAACACCGGCTTGCGCACCTTGCCCAACTCTCGCAGCAGGTTGAAATTCTGCATGCTGCGTGCACCCACTTGGAAAACATCGACGTAAGGCATCATTGTGTCGATTTGCGAGATTTCCATCACCTCGCTGATCACTAGCAGGCCATGAGCATCGGCTGCTTCGCGTATGAGCTTCAAGGCTTCCACTCCCAGTCCCTGAAAGGTATAGGGGGAGCTGCGGGGCTTGAATGCGCCTCCTCTTAGAACTTTTGCTCCAGCTTTTGCTACCTGATCTGCTGCTCGGAAAATCTGCTCACGCGATTCGACGGAACACGGCCCGGCCATCACAACCACTGACTTGCCGCCAACCTCGACGCCATTGCCCAGCTTGATGACCGAATCATGCGGATGAAACTGCCGCCCCACGAGCTTGTAAGGCGCACTGATGCGGTGCACCTTCTCGACGCCGGGTAACACCTCAAGGTCGCGCGTATCGAAGTCAATTCGTTTGCCGACGGCGGCGAGCACCGACTGGCGCGCACCCGTAGTGCGATGCACCGCAAAACCCATGCGCATCAGGTGATCAGTCACATCCTGAATCTGCTCTTCGGTGGCCGTCTCCAGCATCGCAACAATCATTACGTATGGCTCTCCTGCTTAGCGATTAGCACTTAGCATTTAGCACCTGGCACTTCATTGTGTTACGGGTGATGCGTGGTCATAAAGCTAGCTGCTAATTGTTTTTTTCAATCTCTCGGCTCGATCTCTGTAAGCTCGCCCTTCCGTTCCTCCGCCGGCTGCGGGGCAATCTCATCGCTCTGGATCTGACGCATCACATCCACCAACCGTTCGTAGATCTGCCGTAACTGCACCTGCGACAAAGGTCCGTGGTTCTCGCGCTGGATGTTCTCAAAGATGATGCGCTCGCGGTCGGGTTCGTAAACTGGCAGGTTTGAATGCTGCTTCAGTTTTCCGATCTCGACAGCACAGCGCGCCCGTTCGCTGATGAGTGCCACCAATTGCCGGTCGAGTTCATCGATCTTCAGCCGCCACCCAATAATATCCATGGTATTTCGCCCACCCAGCCACGACGCCTCACTTGTCAGTAGGCTGCGCTCACGGTTTCTGAACTACAGTTCTCCGTGTCCTCCTTGCGTCCGTGGTGAATAAGTTGTCCCGCATCAAGTTCGCCGTAGCGTTTGTAAAAATTCTCCCACAGCATCGGCCTCGCGTCCTGCATTTCGCTCAATGCGCTGCACAATCGCGCTGCCAACCACGACTGCGTCGGCAAACGAGCCCACTTCCGCAAACTGATCTGCATTCGACACACCAAACCCCACCGCGATCGGCAGTTTCGTCATCGAACGTAGCCGCTGCACGAGCGTTTGCGCGTCACTCGCTACTTGTTCTCGAGTTCCCGTAATCCCCGTTCTCGAGATCGCATAAACAAATCCTCGCGAGCGTCTCGCTACCGCACGCAACCGCTCATCCGTACTCGTGGGCGCCGCCAGAAACACCGGCGCGAGTTTATGTGCTGTCATGGCGCGCAGATACTCGTTCGCTTCTTCCACGGGTAGGTCGGTGATAAGTGCGCCGTCGACTCCCACCTGGCTGGCAGCAACACAGAACTTTTCCAGCCCGAACTGCAAGATGGGATTGAGATAGCTAAAGATGATGAGCCCAGCCTGCGAATTCTGGCGGATCGTTCGGGCCACGCCGAGAACTCCTGTGAGATCGGTACCGTTCGCCAACGCGCGCTCGCTGGCACTCTGGATCACCGCTCCATCGGCAACAGGATCGCTGAACGGAACGCCGAGCTCGATCACATCGGCGCCGGCCTCGATAGCCGCAAGTGCAACATCGTGTGAAACCTCCAGGCTGGGGTCACCGCACGTGATGTAGGCCACGAGCCCGGGCTTGTGACGGAACTGAATGGACATGAAAGATTAGGGTAACAGGAGAGGAGGAGAAGATTCGAGAACGGCGAGTGGACCGAATCGGGCTTCGCGTCGCTGCCAGTCGCGCTAAAGACCTAAGGAGGGTTTGCCCCAGCGACAATTCTGTTCACGCGGCAGCCGTGAAGAGTGCATCGACGTAGATCGGGACAAGCCCTTTCGGCTTTGCTCAAGGCAGGCTTGAGCGTGGGTGCTCCCACCCGAAATGCAGTTATCCGTGGTTGTTATCGATTGTCCGAAACAGCGGGTCCCTTGACTCCGGCAGCCCACATGGGCCGCCGTCTTTCCGGATGACACACGTTGGAGTCTGTCGCGTGGTTACAACGCGAGGTTTTCGCGCAGGATGCCGATGTCTTTGTCGCCTCGGCCAGAGATGTTGACGATCACTACATCAGAAGAAGACATCTTCGGGGCGCGCTTGATGCATTCGGCGACGGCGTGGGCTGACTCCAGCGCGCAGATGATTCCTTCGAGATGCGCCAACTTGCGTAGCGCGTCGAGCGCCTCTTTGTCGTCGGCGGAGACGTATTCAGCGCGGCCCTGGTCGTGTAACCACGCGTGCTCCGGGCCGATCGCGGGATAGTCGAGCCCGGCGGAAACGGAATGCGTCGCGGCGATCTGTCCGGACGTGTCCTGCAAAACATAGGAGTAAGTGCCCTGCAAGACGCCGGGGCTACCGCCGCCTTCTCGGTCAAAGCGGGCGGCATGTTCGCCGAGGGAGTGGCCGCGGCCTCCGGCTTCGACGCCGATGAGGGCGACGCCGGGATCGTCGAGGAAGGCGTGGAAGACGCCGATAGCGTTGGAGCCTCCGCCAACGCAGGCGATAACAGCGTTCGGCAGCTTGCCCTCCGCCTTAAGAATCTGCCGCCGGGCCTCTTCGCCGATGACGCGGTGGAAGTCGCGGACCATGGTGGGATACGGATGCGCGCCGAGGACGCTGCCGAGCAGATAGTGGGTGGTGCGGACGTTGGTGACCCAGTCGCGCATGGCCTCGTTGATGGCGTCTTTGAGGGTGCGCGAGCCGGAGTCAACGGAGCGGACTTCGGCTCCGAGGAGCCGCATGCGGAAGACGTTGAGCTCCTGGCGCCTTATGTCTTCGGCGCCCATGTAAACGACGCACTCGACGCCGAAGAGGGCACAGACGGTGGCGGTGGCCACGCCGTGCTGTCCGGCTCCGGTTTCGGCGATGATGCGGTGCTTACCCATGCGGCGCGCGAGCAGGGCCTGTCCGATACAGTTGTTGATCTTGTGCGCGCCGGTGTGGAGGAGGTCTTCGCGCTTGAGGTAGATCTTGGGGCCTTGCAGGGCTTGGGTGAGACGTTCGGCATTGAACAGTGGAGTGGGGCGGCCAGCGTAGGTATGGAGAAGTCTCACATATTCGGCGCGGAATGACTTGTCGCGGCGTGCTTCGGCGTAGGCAGCCTCGAGCTCCTGCAAGGCGGCCATGAGGGTTTCGGGGACGTAGCGTCCGCCGTAGGGGCCGAAGCGGCCTTTCTGAGTATGAGGGCGTGCGGTCGTGGTGGACATGTTTCTTCCCATTATGAGGGATTTCAGGTTTAAAGAGGGATTGGGGGGCGGATGGATGGTAAGACATTGTCATCCCACGAAGCGCAAGATCGGCCCTTTACGAGGACCGGGCTCCGCCGTTCCCTGCTTCGTTGCGCTGACTGCGTGGAAGCGGGAGAGCGATTTATCAGCGGGGTGTAAAATGCAGACCCCTCCACTCGATCGCCCACGGCTCCCTCGGTCGGGATGACAAATCACTAATCAGTGAGTTGTGCCGCGCGGGCAGCAGCGATGAAGGCACGGAGCTTGGCAGGGTCTTTTTTGCCGGCGGAGAGTTCGACTCCGGAGACGACATCGACGCCGCAAGGATCAAAGAGGTGGATGGCGTCGGCGACGTTTTCCGGATTGAGGCCGCCAGCAATGATGACCGGCTTGTGACGCTTGATACGCTGGACGAGCGGGAGCGCCGCATGCCAGTCGAAGGTCTGGCCGGTGCCGCCGTGGGAGGATGCAGAGCCAGAGTCGAGCAGGAATCCGTCGATGAGGCCGGCGTGTGCAAGATACCCGTCGAGCTTGGCTGAGTTGGCGAGGAGTTCGCCGGCTTGCAGAGTCTTGATGATTTTGCGCAGGCCAAGGGCGCGGCGGAATTCGGGAAGCTGGTCGGCGGGCTCACCGCCGTGGAGCTGGAAGCCGGTGCATCCGACCAATTCGGCGAGTTCTTTAAGTCTGCCGGGAGTTTCGTTGACGACCACGCCGATTTTCTCCGTGCTGGAATGAAGTTGGCGGATGATGTGCGATGCGGCCTGGAGCCTGATCTGGCGCGGACTGGCCGTCAGGATGAAGCCGAGGGCGCTAGCTCCGGCGTCAAGCGCGGCGCGGGCATCGTCAAGGTTGGTGGTGGCGCAGATCTTGATCCAGAGCACAAGACAGTTTCAAGTTTCGGGTTTTGGGTTTCAAGAGGCTCGGGCTCAAGCCCTCGCCGAAATCTGGGGTCCCTAAAGGGACTCTCAACTTCTTTATATAACGGCTACCTGCCGTTGAAAACGCTGGGCTATCCTATTTCGTCTCTCACGTCGGGACTGTCGCGCAGCAGGCTCTGGAACAGCACCGAGTCCTATCCAACAAGATAACCCGATGCAATTGGAAAGCACCTCTTCAAGCAGTGGCAGTTGACTTCGTCAGCAGATCATGGAGCGCCTCGCCAGGGTTGGGCGCTCGCATGAGGGATTCGCCGATGAGGAAGGCGTCGAAGCCAGCGTCGCGGAGACGGGCGACATCGACGGCGGAGTCGATACCGCTTTCGGCGACCTTCAGAATACCGTGCGGAATGCGCTTAGCAAGGTCGAGCGAGGTGTTGAGGCTTACTTCGAATGTGTGTAGGTTGCGGTTGTTGACGCCGATGAGGTCGCATCCGGCGGCCAGGGCGCGATCGAGCTCGAAGGCATCGTGGACCTCGACGAGGACGTCGAGTTGGAGTTCGCGGGCGCGGAGGTGAAGCGCAGCAAGTTGCTCTTGCGAGAGGGCTGCAACAATGAGGAGGATGGCGTCGGCGCGATGGGCGCGGGCTTCGAGAGTTTGGAATTCGTCCAGCATGAAGTCTTTGCGCAGGCATGGGACAGTAACGATCTGCGAGGCGAGTTCCAGGTTTCGAAGTGAACCTTGAAAGAATGGCTCGTCGGTGAGGACGGAGAGGCAGGCCGCACCGGCGGATTCGAGCTCTACGGCAAGCGCCTGCACATCGAATGCGGGGCGGATTAGCCCTTTCGAAGGAGAGGCCTTTTTGAGCTCGGCAATGATGGCCGGGCCGGATTGGGCGACGCGACGCAGGTTTTCGCGGAAGCCACGCGGCTGATGCCGGTTGGCCGCAACCGTGAGTTCGGCCAGGTTGGCCGTAGACTTGGTTTGGGCAACCTGGGCGCGGGTCGCGGCGAGGATTTCTTCCAGCTTGGTAGCCATTTGGAATAAGGAGAGTATAAAAGTAAAGTGGTGGACCCAGGTTAGCGCCCGAGGGAAGGATTTTCGGGTTCGGAGAGGAATTCGACGCCTTTGGCCTTCAACTCTTCGAAGGTCTTGCGGCAATCGGCGGTTTTGGAATGTTCCGCGAGGTTTACCTTCGTGGCTCGTAACAGGCGAGTAGGCAACAAGATATAGCGGTTCACTCTCGTGGTTCCCGAGCAGTTGACTGGCGTAAAAGGGGTCTTGCGAAGCCTATAATCAAATTGCTCTGACGATTAGTCCGCCGACTACGCTGCTGCCCGCCAGGAGTTTGAGGGTATGGTGTAGCCGGAAGCCTGCGTGGAATGAATAGCTCTGGCTGTGAGCTTAGTGGGCCAAGTCGTCGAGCGGCCCCGCACCTTCTTTCCTCCACATGGGTTATAGAGGGCGCCCACTCCGTTCTGAATCCAAGAGCGATGCGGACGACAGTCCGATTGGTTCCACGCCCAATGAACGGCTCAGACCCTCGCCTCGTTCTCCAATCCGCGATATCTCCGCAGTTTCACCAGCCTTCTGTCATCATTCGACGAGGATTCGTCCTCGTAGCGCTGATAGTTTCGCTGGTCATCTGCCGCACTGCTTTTGCAGCAGGGTCTCCGGCGGTCCGGAAGCAGGAGGCACGCACCCAGTACGAGACGGCCCAGCGAATGCGGGAGGCGCTCAACGGGCGACCAGCAAGCGAGCGGACGCGCAAGGACTATCAAAGGGTGGCCGATGCCTACCGCAAGGTTTACTACCGGGCTCCGTTCTCGTCGAAGGCTGACGCAAGCGTTGTTGCGGTGGCGGAGATTTTGGCCGAGATGGGACGCCAGTATGCCCCCGACGAAAAAGACTCGCACGCCGCCATCATGGAGTATGAGTTCCTGCGGCGGGAGTATCCCGGCAGCAAATACCGGGTGGAGGCGCTGTTCACCATTGCGCAAATCTATAAAGAAGACTTGGCCGATGAGGCGGCAGCCAAGGCAACCTTTGAAGAGTTCCTGAAGAAGTATCCGCACAGTCAGCAGGCGGTGAAGGCCCAGGAAGCGCTGGCTGAGTTGACCCATTCGAAATCCCGGAAGAGAAGCGAATTGGCGGCAAAGAACGATGTGCCGGTCGAGGCGGCTGTGCCGACGACCGCGGCGAAGAAGACTGGCGCGGCCCGAGTCACCGGAATCCGTTACTGGTCAACCGCCGATTACACACGGGTGGCAATCGATGTGGACAGCCAAGTGAAGTACGAAGCTGGGCGTGTACCGGATCCTGACCGCATCTTCTTCGATTTGCCGGATACTCGGCTGGTTTCGACTCTGCTAGGCAAGAGTTTCGATGTGCAGGACGGATTCCTGAAGAAGATACGGGTGGCGCAGTATCAGCGGGATGCAACGCGCGTGGTTCTGGAAGTGGACGATGTGACGGAATATTCGGCATTTCTGCTGCCCAATCCGTACCGGCTGATCGTTGACATTCATGGCAAGGACACGCGGAGGGCAGCGATAGTGCAAGACAATCTTCCCCCTGATACTGCCTCCGTGCAGCAGGCGAGAAACGAGGGGAAACCGACCGTATCTCCGAATGTTGCCAGTCAGTCCGCTACCACGCCGGGAATGGTTGCGAGCGCCAGCGCTGCGTCGCTGAAGCCTGAACTCAAGGACAGCGCAATCTCTGCCACCGGTTCGGCAAACGATGATAAAGCTGCACAAAAGGAGTCATCGACTACCACCACGGCTTTCAAGAATGCGAACGGCGAGCTGACGCCAGCCAGTAAGGTGTCAAAGTCGTCTACGACTCAAGTGGCGAAGGCTAATCCAAAGGTCGAGGCTGAATCCAATGGCTCGGACGAATTGGTCGCCAAGGCGACCACCAAACCGACCACTGCACCCACCGCGGTAACAGTGGTTCCGGAGAAGAAGCCTGAAAAGCCCGCCGTAACCATAGTGAAGAAGCCGGCAAAGACAAGTCCTGTGGATATGCGGCCGGTGCATGCAGCTACCCCGACTTCGGAGGGCGACCGTAGCCTGATTCGTGCGTTGGGATTGAAGATTGGACGGATCGTCATTGACGCCGGGCATGGTGGCCACGATACGGGAACGATAGGGCCGAACGGCTTGCAGGAAAAAGACCTGGTGCTGGATGTCGCGCTGCGGCTAGGCAAACTGCTCGAGTCTAAGTTAGGTGCAGAGGTGATTTATACCCGCGATGATGACACGTTTATTCCGCTGGAGACGCGCACGGCAATCGCTAATGAGAAGCAGGCGGACCTGTTCGTTTCGGTACACGCTAACTCAAGCCAGGATTCGTCCGCGCGAGGGGTCGAGACGTATTACCTGAACTTCACAACCAATGCTGATGCGCTGGAAGTGGCCGCCAGAGAGAACGCGGTTTCGGAGAAGTCGATCTATGAGCTTCAGGACTTGGTCAAGAAAATCACGCTGAAAGACAAAATCGAAGAATCGCGCGAACTAGCCGGCGATGTGCAGGCATCGTTGTATGCGGGACTCTCGCCGAAGAATCCGACGCTGAAGAATCGCGGGGTAAAGAAGGCTCCGTTCGTGGTCCTCATAGGTGCAAATATGCCGAGCATCCTGGCCGAAATTTCGTTTGTGTCGAACCCCACCGATGAGAAGAAACTGGAAACCCCGGAGTACCGGCAGAAGATTGCCGAGTCGCTGAATAAAGGAATTTACAAGTATGTCAGCGGATTGAGCGGGGTGAAGGTGGCGGCGAAGTACGACAAAGATGCGGGGAGGTGAAGGGTAGCAACTAGCAGCTAGCAGCGGCTGGCAAATTGCAACTAGCAGCTAGCTGCTTGCTCTTCCCTTTCAGCCAACGCTCGTCAGCCATCAGTCATCCGGCTCAGTTTTCGGGCATCAGGAAGGCCGCCCAGAGTTCAGCCGCGCCCACTCGATCCCTCATCTTGCGGTATCCTGCGGCCAGCGTTCAGTTAGTATGGCTTGTGCCGATTCCCAAGTTAAGTCCGTACAGGGCGCTCGCTGAGCGAGTCGCCCAGCAGTTTTCTTCCCTGTCGCCCGTGGAAGCTGTAGCGTTGGCGGGATCGCAGATATCGCCGTTTGCTGATGAGAGCTCCGATATTGATCTCTACGTTTACGTTATGGAGGACATTCCTCTGGAAGAGCGAGTGGGGATTGCTGCAGGCTCGCCGGGTGCGGAGATCGGCAATGCCACCTGGGAGCCGGGAGATGAATGGATCGACGTTGCGACGGGAAGCGCTGTCGATGTGATGTACCGGCACATTCGTTGGATCGAGGAGCAACTGGACCGAGTGTTGGTGCGACACGAGGCGTCCGTCGGATATTCGACATGCTTCTGGTACAACGTGCTGTACTCCCAGGCTCTGTTTGATCGCCAGGGTTGGTTTGCGGAGTTGCAGCGGAGAGCTGGCCAGCCATATCCGGCTGAGCTGAAGCAAGCAGTTATCGCGAAGAACTATCGTTTGCTGAGGGACACGCAATCTTCGTTCCTGCACCAGATTGAGCTGGCGGTGCAAAGGAATGATTCAGTGAGCGCGAATCATCGGGTGGCGGCGTTTTTGGCGAGCTACTTTGACGTGTTGTTCGCGGTGAATGAGATGCCGCATCCGGGGGAGAAGCGGTTGCTGCAGCATGCAGCAGGACTGCCCCAGTTGCCACGTGGTTTTGAGCGGGACGTCAGAGCTGTTGTTGCGGCCGTCGGATGCGTCGATGTTGTTGCGCGGGTGAATAAGTTGGTGGATGGGCTGGAGGGATTGGTGGGGATTCGCTCGGACTGATGTCCTAGCAAGAACTGTGCCGCCGGTTAAACCGTCACGGGATTCTTAAACTAAGCCTACCTCGCGTTGAACGCGGGGCTACTTTCTGCGTCCCACAAAAGCGGACTCCGGTGTCAGGCGAGAAACACGACATACACAAGCCTGTCTGTTGAGACGATTGGCCCTCATCGAGTGGCGAAAGAATGCCCAGACGATCGGAGGTAATTTGTGATCAAGGTTGCGGTTCCCGTTATCCACGTCTCAAACGCCGCGGCGGCGCAGGAGTTCTACTGCACCAGGTTGGGATTCCGGCTGGAGTTCGCGCATCGCGGCGATCCGGCGCAGGCGAACCCGTGCTATATGGGCGTTTCGCGCGATGGCGTGTGGATTCATCTTTCATCGTTCTTTGGAGATGGAGTTGTCGGCGGGGTGGTGAACCTGGTGGTGGACAGCGTCGACGAGTTGCGCGTCGAGTTCTTAGCCAGAGGTGTACAAATTGCGGTTGGTCCGGTAGACCAGACATGGGGCACGCGAGAGATGTACGTGAAAGACTCAGATGGGAATTGCCTGAGGTTCCAGAGCTAACCTGGTTGGAAACTTTGGCCGGGGGACAGTAGTCTAATGACTGAGCGTATGCGCCAATCCTCTGGTGTCCGGGCTCTCCCGATGAAGTTTCTGTATAAATCGATTCTCATTGTCGGGCTTTGGTCGGCGACTGCTATGTCGGCTGGAGCGCAGAAAATTCTCCCCAAATCCTTCGCAGGATGGATCCAGACCGGCAACCCGGCGACCGTTTCCCAAGCACAGCAGTTTGATACTGCCCGTGCCCCGGTGCTCAATGAATATGGATTCACTACGGGGGAGACGGCGACTTACACTCGCCCGGACGGGCGGACGCTGACGGTGAAGGCTGCCGAGTTTAAGGATGCCACCGGAGCATACGGGGCGTTCACGTTCTATCGCGATCCCGAAATGAAGGCGGAGCGGATTGGAACAAAGGCAGCGTCGGCCAACGAGCGCATCCTTTTCTTCCGCAGCAACGTCGTGGTGGATGCCGCGTTCGATCGTGTGACCGGAATGTCGGCTGCGGAACTGCGCGAGCTGGCCGGCATGCTGCCGGAGGCTAAGAGCACGGCGGCGAACTTACCGAACCTCCCCGAATACCTGCCGAAGCAAGACGCCGCGGAAAATTCCGCCAAGTACATCCTCGGACCGCAGGCACTAGCGGCAGACAAGACGCCGCTATCGGCAGAAGTGGTCGGCTTCAATTTCGAGCCGGAGATCCTGACGCAGAGCTACACAACCGCGGACGGACCGGTCACGCTGATTCTCCTGCAGTATCCAACACCACAGATTGCGACCGAGCGGCTGCGCGCGTTTCAGGCGGCGAGTTCGTCAAATGCGCTTGCGGTGCGCCGGACTGGACCGATACTCGTTGTGGAGAGCGGCAAAATCAGCAGCGATGAAGCGAAGAACCTGCTCAATGCAGTGAACTATGAAGCTGAAGTCACGTGGAACGAAGCGACTTCGATCAGCAAGAAAGACAACATCGGGAATCTGCTGCTGGCAATTTTCGGATTAATCGGCATTTTGTTGTTGATCGGTTTACTCTTTGGCGTGTTCCTGGGTGGAATTCGCGTATTGGTAAGCAAATACATGCCGGGTTCGGTCCTCGATCTGCCGGAGAATGTGGAAATCCTGCAACTCCACCTCGACGACCACCCTTCCTCGGAGTAAGCGGCTGAAAATGAATGGCTTATGGTTCTTGCGAGCCAAGATCGGTCAATTTCGGCCAATTTCCTCAGCCAGGGCTTATTTGTGTTAAGTTGTTGAAAATACAGCAATTTAAGTTGGAGAATCTGCTTGACAGGGGGGTAGGGCGAACCTAGTATTTGTTCCAGAAAGTTTTGACGGTCTAGCCTCCGTTGGAACTATTCTCCCTTGAAGAGAAGGCCGCCCTGTTGCCGGGCGGCCTTTTCGTTCGTAAGGCCACGGGTTGGGTGCCGTATCGCATCGAATTGCATCGCTCTAAGTGCAAATAAGTCAGCGATTGCGAAAAGAATGTTGATCGTGGCGCACGCACCTTTGAGTAGAGTCGGGGAATCCAAGTAATTTCATGGCCATCACCAGCGAACCTAAGAAGCTTCCGAAGAAGGTGCCCTCGTTTAAAGCGCTTCCGGAAATCTGGCAGCTCATTCGTCCGCGCCGAGGACTGTTGGCAATGGGATTCGTGTTGATGGTGATCAACCGGGTATCGGGCTTGGTGTTACCTGCATCGACCAAGTTCCTGGTGGACAACATCATCGGTAAGCGTCAGTTGCGAATGCTGCCCTTGCTAGTGGGGATTGTCCTTACGGCAACTCTCGTACAGGGAATGACGTCTTTCACGCTGACCCAGACCCTCTCGAAGGCAGCGCAGAGGATGATCGCGGAGTTGCGCCGGCGAGTGCAGGAGCACATCGGGAGACTCTCGGTTTCTTATTACGACTCGAACAAGACGGGCACCATGGTATCGCGTATCATGAGCGACGTTGAGGGAGTGCGCAACCTGGTAGGCACGGGCCTGGTGGATTTCGTGGGTGGACTGCTGACTGCGGTCATAGCGCTTGTGGTGCTCATGCGCATCAGCACGTTGATGACCATGATCGCCTTTAGCTTCCTACTGGTTTTCGGGGTGGGGTTACGCAATGCGTTCAAAACTATCCGGCCAATTTTCAAGGAACGTTCCAAGATCAATGCAGAGGTTACCGGCCGTCTGACGGAGTCGCTAGGCGGGGTGCGAGTTGTGAAGGGCTATCACGCCGAGGAGCGCGAGCATCGCGTCTTCAGCGCAGGCGTGGAACGGCTGCTCCAGAACGTTTTCAAGACACTGACAGCTACTTCGCTGATGAGCCTGACTTCTTCTTCGCTGATGGGAGTGGTCGGGGCGATCGTAATGTTCATCGGCACGCGGCAGATTCTAGCTGGCACCTTGACGCTGGGTGGATTTTTCACTTACACGATGTTCCTGGGCTATCTGGCGGCGCCGCTGTTTCAGGTAGTGAACATCGGCACGCAAATCACGGAGGCCATCGCAGGATTGGAGCGCACGCGCGAGGTGCTTAGCGAGACTCCGGAGGACGAAGACCCGGAACGTAGTGTGACGCTGCCCACGATTCGCGGCGCTGTAGAGTTCGAGAACGTAGAATTCGCGTACGAGGCGAAAAAGACAGTATTGCATGGTATCTCGTTCCACTCGCAACCGGGAACGGTGACGGCACTGGTAGGGTCGTCGGGTTCGGGAAAGTCGACCATTATCGGACTGGTAGCGGCGTTCCATAAGCCTCAGTCAGGCAGAGTCTTGGTGGATGGAGTGGATTTGGCGGCCGTCCGACTCGATTCATACCGTACTCAGCTTGGTATGGTGCTTCAGGATTCCTTCCTGTTTGACGGAACGATTCGCGAAAATGTGGCGTTTTCGAAACCAGACGCCACGGAGGAAGAAATCCTGCAGGCGTGCCAGATCGCGCGAGTGGACGAATTCGCGGAGAAATTCGAGCTGAAGTACGACACCGTGATTGGTGAACGCGGAGTGAAGCTTTCCGGCGGTCAGCGACAGAGAGTGTCGATTGCGCGAGCGATCCTAGCCAATCCGAGAATCCTCATCCTGGATGAGGCAACATCGAGTTTGGACTCGGAGTCCGAAGCGTTGATTCAGGCTGGGCTCGGATATCTGATGCAGGGGAGAACAACGTTCGTCATCGCACACCGGCTGTCGACCATTCGTCGCGCCGACCAGATCCTTGTGGTAGAAGCGGGACAGATTGTGGAGCGCGGGACACACGAGTCGCTGTACGAGTTGGGTGGACGATACTTCGAGCTCTACACCAAACAGCATGGTCTGGCGCAGAATCTGTTCCTCGCGCCAGGAGAGGGCGGCGAGCCGGAAGAAGTCGCGAGTCCGAGCGGGTCGTCGTCGATCTCAAACGATGTCGAAGAGTTGGATCGCGAGACGGTGTAGGCGTTACCCACGATTGCCAGAGAATTGTGGAGGACCCGGCGAATCCTTCGACAAGCTGAGGACATGCTTTGGGCACCGCTCCTTTGTAGTTTAGTTTCCCGACAGCGTTGGGGTACACTTCGCATAACGCCCAAAATTTAAGCTACCAGAGGACCTGTGAGACTCAGAATCCCAACCGTTTGGTTTGTCTCGGCTGTTTTCTTCCTTTCCGGTTGTAACTCAAAGAACTCAGAGAATAAGGCAAGCCTGCCGGCCGCGGCTTCGAGGCAGACGATTGCGGACCCCCGGCCCGCGCCGAATCCGTTGCGCAATGCCTACTTTGGCGATCTGCATCTGCACACCAGCTACTGCATGGATGCATTCGCTTTTCGGGACTCGCACCATTCCGGAAGACTCGTATCGGTATGCGATGGGCGAGCCGGTAGAGTACTTCGGCAAGCAGTGGAAGCGGCTGGCGCCGCTGGATTTCCTGGCGGTCACCGATCATGCCGAATACCTAGGCACAGTGCGGGAGAGCATCAATCCCAACGGCCCTTTCGCGAAAAGCGAATGGTACACCGCGATGACCAGCTCGGACCCAAAGGTCAGCGGCCAGGCTTTTCAGAAGTTGCTCGGCTCGACTATGGCGAACAAGCCGATTCCAGAGTTCAACAATCCCGACTTACGGGCGGCTGCCTGGGAGAGCTACGCGACCATTCCCGACCGGTACTACAAGCCGGGTAAGTTTACATCGTTCGTCGGCTTTGAGTGGACTTCGATGCCGCAGGCGCAGAACCTGCACCGCTGCGTCATCTTTGCCGACAAGGGTCCGGCGTTGCCATATACCGCGTTCCAGTCGGTAGACCCCGAAAACCTTTGGCGCTACCTGGAGGGCGAGCGCAAGCTCGGCCTAGACGTAATTGCCGTTCCGCACAATGGCAACGTCAGCAATGGCTTAATGTTCGCAACCAGGGACTTGTCCGGTAAGCCGCTTACACGAGAGTACGCTGAGCGCCGGATGGCCAACGAGCCGCTGGTCGAGATCATTCAGGCCAAGGGGCAATCCGACACGGATCCGGCCCTCTCTCCCAACGACGAGTTCGCTGATTTCGAAATCTGGAAGTACCTCCTCGATGGCTCGGGCGTCGCGAAATCCGAAACCGGCAGTTACATTCGACAGGCCTATGGCATAGGGCAAGAACTTCAGGCAAAGCTCGGGGTGAATCCTTTCAAATATAGGATCGAAGCCGGAACCGATTTCCATTCCGGCATCGACTCGACGGAACCTAGCAACTATGCCGGTTCGCATGGCAACCAGGACGCCGATCCGCGGGCGGTCGTCACAACTACGAAGTCCGTGGTGGGAGAACCTCCGACCGCGCTCTCATCAGGCGGCCTGACTGGCGTGTGGGCCGAGGAGAACACGCGGGCATCGATCTTTGCAGCATTCAAACGGAAGGAGACTTTCGGAACATCGGGTGTACGGATCCAGATACGAATGTTCGCCGGATGGAAGTATCCCAAGGACTTGGTGAAGAGTGCTAACTAGGTCAAGACAGCTTATGCGGATGGTATACCCATGGGCGGCGACTTGTCGGCAGCGACCGGCACCGGTGGTCCGACCTTTTTGCTGCATGCCGTGAAGGACCCGCAGAGCGGCAATCTCGATCGCATCCAGGTCATCAAAATCACCACTAAGAACGACAAGAGCACGAAGAAGATTTTCGATGCGGTGTGGAGTGGCGATCGCAAGCCCAATCCGAAAACGGGCACGGTTCCGGCTGTGGGCAACACCGTGGATTTGAAAACTGCGACCTACACCAACAATATCGGCGCGGTGGAGCTGCTGGGCGAATGGACTGATCCCTGGTTCGACCCCAACGCTTATACCACTTATTACGCGCGGGTACTCGAGATACCCACGCCACGCTGGTCAACCTACTGGTCAGCTAAGCTGAATCTGCCGCCCAACCCGAATGTTCCGGCATTCGTGCAGCAGAGGGCGTGGACGTCGCCGATCTGGTACACGCCGGCGAAGTAATCCGCTGAACCGGCGTTATCATTGAGCCATCGCAGGAGTTTTTAGTGCATCTCTTCCCCAAAGCCTTGTTGTTTTCGCCGGCTGCTATCTGCTCCCCGCACAGACGTTGAGCCCAAGCGGTCCAGTTCCGCCGATCGATTCGTGGTGCAGGAAGTCGTCATCTCCAGTAATGCGACCCTGAGTTTCGGGCAGCTCAGTGAAATCAGCAACAAACTGGTTTCCATGACCATGGCGGACGACGATGAGATAGCCGGCGACTACATTTAAATACGAGTTTCAGCGGCGCGGGTATTTTTGATGCCGAGATAGCGAACCTTAAGATGGTCCCCGTTGATCCACTAGCGAAGGAGAAGCCTGGGCCCTTGAAGCATCGGTCGATGAAGGGCCACGATTCCATCTTGCGGAAATCAGATTTACAGTGAACCAGGCTTTTAGCACCAGTGAGTTGCTCAAGATTTCCCTTTTCATCCGGGGGATGTTTTCGATGCGCGCAAGATAGAACGTTCAACATCGACGAGGGTATCCAGTACCTGATGGGGGAGTTGAAGATCGAAGGCAAGAGCAACGCAGCTGACAAATTGACAGCAAAAATGGGAGCTGAAGCCGGGTGAGAGGGCCGAAGCGCAGCACAAACCGTGCGAGACGCCAAAAGATAAAGAGAAGGAAAAAACGAACCGACGGGATCGTGATCGATAGCTGAGTCAGGTTAGCGCCCCACAGAAGGGCGTGAATCCTTGGGGCTAGTTCAGGACGAGTTCTGGAGCACCCAATTGTGGGCTCGGTCGCCTGCTGTGGATCGGGACACTACTTATTCCTACCCATTTTCGCCAAGGAAAAGCGAAAAAGGGTGGGGCACCCACCAATTAGTGATTTGTGGCGAAAAGGCCCACCCAAGCCCAATACTGGGAACCCCACGAACAACCCCACCCGGCCAAAAGATGGCCGAGTGGGTCACCCGCGAACTTGGGGCACCCGACGTGCGAGTAGGTCGCCCGCATTCGTCGTTCCCGATCGGAACCTCTACTGATTGATGTTCTCCCTCTTCTCCAGGCGGTTAATCAGCGTCTGGATTTGTGACTTGGCGTTGTCAGGGGCGGCCCCTTGGCAGAGCTTCATCTGCTTAAGGGCTTCGTCATAGTTGCCTGATCCAACCGCGACGCGTGCCAGCCCGGCGTAGGTGAACATGTTTGTCGGGTACTTGTTGGCCATCTCGCGATAGATAGCAAAAGCTTCGTCTTGTTTGTGTTCGCGCTGTAACTGCCTGGCGTATTGGTAGGACTGAGGCGCGTCAGCCTTAGCCAACGCCATGGCCGAGTATTTCTGCGCCTCCTCGGCCTTACCCATCGCTGCCAGTATTTTCGATTTGGTCATGAGGTTGTCGTAACGCTCTTCCTGCTGGATCGACTGGTCGGCGTACTTCAGGCCCTGCGGCAGGTTAACCTTGGCATCAAGGAAGTAGTTTGCGGCATCGTCATAGCTCTGCCAGGTATACTGAACCAGGCCGCGAAACTGCTTCTGCAGGCTCGCCTCGACGGTCTGCGGAACGTTCACCGAAACCTTGAATGGCACCCCGAGCTTGTCCCAACGGAGCGTAACGAGCGCGGAGTCTGGGGTAAGCTGATCGAAGTCGTACACCAGCGCGTTGTGGAAGTCCGACGCCGTGGGCTTCACAGTGACGCGCAGAACGTCTTCGTCCTGTTTGTAGGTGAAAGCTCCCCAGGCAGTATTGGTCTTGGAGAAGATGACGGTCCAATCGTTCTCCGTGGGAATCATGAACAGGCCGTAAGTGCCCTGCTCCAGTGGCTTACCTTCGATGTTGACCGGAGTGGAAAAGGTGATGGTGGTATTCTCGTTCGCGCCGGTGCGCCAAACTTCGCCATAGGGCACCAGACCTCCCCAGACCTTGCGATCATTGACCAGTGGACGGCTGTACTTCACGGTCAGGTTAGTAATACCGATGGTCTGGCTGACTTCGGCATTCTGGCTTTTGCGCGGCAGGTCGAGTAGAGCGGACTGAGCGTAGCAAATGCCAGTGAGCAATACGAGAGAGACGGCGAGAAGCAGAGAGCGACGTTCGTACATGCGCAACTCCTTTACGTGCTGAGATTTTCTGCATCGGAACGGACGGCAGATGCGGTCACCTAACCCGATGGAGGTGAGCGACATTTTGACTCAGCGATGGGTAGAGGGTTAGCTGGTGGAGTGATGGGCGGCGGTCTTTCAGAGGCGAATACAGGGATTGCTGGGACAGCCACGAAATTCACAATTGCCAAAAGCAGCGGGCAATTGTGACCCCTCCCGCGGCGGGCAGGGCAATTTTGGGACACCTAAGATCAGTCCGACCACTCGGCGGGCCTGCGGTCCCAGCGGTGGTGCCGCAGCTGTGCAATCAAATCTGCGGGCAGCGGGCCCTTGTCGCTGTAGCTCACATTGGCGGCAACGTGTTCGGGTTTGCGCATGCCGACGATGGTCGTGCTCACGGTGGGATTCGACAGCACGAATCGTATCGCCAGTTCGGGAAGAGTCATGCTATCAGGCAGGATGTGCTTGAGGCGCTCGACGCGCTCGATGGTCGGCACGAGGTTCTCGGGTGAGAAATAGCGCCCGCGCCAATCGCCTTCTGGGAACCTGGTCTCTGTCGTCATCTTCCCGCCAAGACTTCCTTCGTCGAGCGGCACGCGGGCTATGGTGCCGATGTTCATTTCGCGGCACAGCGGAAAGAGCTCGTCTTCCGGGGCTTGGTCGAAGATGTTGTAGATCACCTGCACAGCATCAACGAGTCCAGTCCGAATAACCTTGATCCCATTCCAGGGCTCCCAGCGATTGAGGCTGAGACCGAAGGCGCGAATGGCGTTGTCGCGCTTGAGTTGCTCGACCGTCTTGCGAAAATCAGGATCGTCAGTCCAGCAGTCATCCCACACGTGAAATTGCAGCAGGTCGATGGTGTCGGCGCCGAGATTCTTGCGAATCAGGTTGGCGAAGCGAAAGACGTGGTCGGGAGAGAAGACGTCAGCGTACTTGTAGGATGGCAACGCCGGCCACCGGAAGTTCTTCGGCGGGATCTTCGAGGCAGCATACAGCCGCTTTCCCAAATCATCTCGGATGAGCTGCCCAAGCAGTTGATCGCTCTTGCCCGATCCGTAAGCCCAGGCGGAGTCGAAAAAGTTGCAACCGGCATCGGCCGCTTGTTGCAGTGAGGCTGCGGATTGCCGGTCGTCCGAGCCGGTCCAGCCCGACATTCCCCACAATCCATAGCCAATGTCGCCAACGTTCCAGCCCGTGCGTCCGAAGGTGCGGTATTGCATGAGAGCGTGCCTCGAGAAGAAGAATCGGTCAGGGTGATGGTATCAAGACGCGTCTTCCCGGGTACGCAATCGTCGGCAAACAAATCTGGCGCCAATCGCCTCCAGGGTTGGCGCCAGGCGTGAATGGCGGGCTGCCTGTTGATTCGCGTCATTTTGCTGTCGCCGTTGTCAGTCCAGAAGGGCGTCGGACGGTGGTAAGCGCGGGCGGGCGCCTTCGGCGCCACATAGGTGAAGGGGACGGTCCCAGCAAAATTGACCTTAAACACGTTGTGCTGGAAGCGCGCGCAGCGTAGCGAACTGGCTGGTGCTTGCAGAACTGTGTATTGGCCGCGCGGTGCGTACCTAACTTTTGTGAATGCCAACCGATCCGTCTTCACACTACGAGCCCGTGGCACTGTTTGCGTACACTCCGGCCTTGAAACCCGGAACTCGAAACTCTTCTCTTGATAGAATCTCCTCTTGCCCTCGACGAAGAAAACTCCGAAATCACCCTCCGTCTCTGCTACCGCCAGGCCCGTAGACGCTGCAGCAAGGCCCGCTGACTCCTCCCGTAAGCCGCAAGGCACCAAGGGCCCCATTTTCCTCGTTGACGCCATGTCGTTCATCTTCCGCGCCTACCACGCCATGGCGGCGCAGCGCCCGATGTCGACGAAGACTGGGATTCCCACCAGTGCGACCTACGTGTTTGTGAATATGCTGCGCAAGTTGCGCGACGACTTCCATCCGCAGTATCTGGCCACCGTCTTCGACGTCGCCGCGCCTACCTTCCGCGACCAGCAGGCCGCGGCCATGCCGAGCTTTAAGAAGTTCGACACGAAAACCCAGACCTACGTTGAGGTTGAGTATGCCGGCTACAAGGCCAATCGCGTTGCGATGCCGCCCGATCTCGCGCAGCAGATTCCCTACATCCGCCGCGCGCTCGATGCCTATCGCATTCCCATACTTGAGATGCCCGGCTTTGAAGCTGACGACGTTATCGGTACGCTCGCAAAGAAGGCCGCCGACCAGGGCTACTCGGTCTTCGTCGTCTCCAGCGACAAGGACATGATGCAGCTGGTCAATGACCGCATCTGGATCCTTAACCCTCCCAAGAACAACCTTATCTGCGATCCCGCCAAGGTCGAAGAAATCCTTGGCGTTTCACCCACGCGTGTTATCGATGTCATGGCGCTTCGCGGCGACTCCATCGACAACATTCCCGGCGCGCCCGGCATTGGCGACAAGGGTTCCGTCGACCTCATTCAACGCTTCGGCTCGGTTGAGAACGCCATCAAGCGAGCTGCGGAAATCGAACGCAAGACCTATCGCGAATCACTGCAGACCAATCGCGATATGGTCCTGCTCAGCAAGAAGCTCGTCACCATCGACTCTGACGTCGCCGTGGATTTTGAGCCGGAAAAGATGCAGGCGCGGGAGCCCGATCCCGCAGCCGCGCGCGTTCTCTTCACCGAGCTGGAGTTCACCACGCTGGTGAAGGACTTCCTTATCGAATCCATCGAGCTCGGCGAGACGGATTATCGCGAAGCAAAATCGCCCGACGAGATCACCGCGCTGCTCAAAGAAGTTCGCAAGTCGGCCGACAAAGTCCTTGCCGTCGCTCTCGAACGCTCCGGCCGACTCGTGGACGAGTCCGTCGCTACCGAACCAGAAGGCACCGAAGAACCCGAGCCCGAGCCGCAGCTCCGGCTCAGCGCAGCCACTGAATCGGCAGCGCCGCCGCCTTTACATCTTCGTGTCGCGATTTCTGCCAAGCCTGGATCCGCGCTTTCCCTGGCGCTCGACACCTCCAGCGCCGCGCAGGCCCTCAAGCAAGCTCTCGCCGATCCAAATGTCCCCAAAACCATCCACGATTCCAAGGCTGCGCAGCACGTACTCGATCAGTACGGCATCGCGTCTGCCGGCGTGCAGGACGACACGCTCCTTTACGCTTACCTGCTCGATCCGACCTACTCGCGTTACGCCCTGGCCGACGTGGCCTTTCGCGTTTTCAATTTGAAAATGTCCGACTCGCTGGGCGAAGCTGCCGACCTCACCCAGCGCCTCGCGGCCAAGCTCCGCGATGAAGTTGCCGGCAAGAATCTACGCAACGTTTACGACGAAATCGATCTCCCGATGTCGCCCGTTCTCGCGCGGATGGAAGACGCCGGCATTCGCATCGATACCGTCGTGCTCGGCGAAATGTCGAAGACCCTCGAGCACGACGCAAATTTAATCTCGCACCAAATCTGGGAAAAATGCGGTACCGAGTTCAACATCAACTCGCCGCGCCAGCTTGGCGACGTGCTCTTTAACAAGCTGAACTTGCCCAAACCTGTAAAGTACGGCAAAGGCAAGACCATCTCTACCGCCGTCGATGTCCTGGAAGGCCTTGCCGCCGAGCATGACGTCCCCCGCCTGGTTCTGGAGTACCGTCAGCTCACCAAGCTGAAATCGACCTATGTCGACGCCCTCCCTGCCATGGTTAATCCACGCACCGGGCGGGTGCACACCACCTTCAACATGGCAGGTTCGGCCACCGGACGCCTCTCGTCCATCAATCCCAACCTGCAGAACATCCCGATCCGTACCGAGCTCGGCCGCGAAATTCGCGCCGCCTTTGTCGCCGAGCCCGACAGCGTACTGGTTAAGGCCGACTACTCGCAAATCGAGCTGCGCCTGCTCGCGCACTTCTCCGAAGACCCGTTGCTGGTTGAGGCCTATCGTCGTGGCGACGATATCCACTCTCTCACCGCGCAGCAGGTCTTTGGCGTGCCCGCCGGCGAAATCAACGCTGAGCACCGCCGCCGCGCCAAGGCCGTCAACTTCGGCATCGTTTACGGCCTATCGGCTTTTGGCCTGTCGCAGCAGATCGGCATCGACCAGAAAGAGGCTAAGCGCTTCATCGAAGCCTACTTCGAGAAGTACGCCGGAGTGCGCCGCTTCATCGACCGCACGCTCGAGCAGGCGCGTGCCGAGCTGAGGGTCGCGACGCTTTTTGGTCGCATCCGTCCACTGCCGGACATGCTCAGCAAGAACTGGAACCTGCGCGGCTTCGCCGAGCGCACGGCCGTGAATACGCCGCTGCAAGGCACCGCGGCCGACCTCATTAAGCTGGCGATGATCCGCATCGACGACGAAATTCGCCGCCGCAACCTGCGCTCACGCATGCTCTTGCAGGTCCATGACGAGCTGGTTTTCGAAGCTCCCAAGGGCGAACTCGATACGATCAAGCCGCTCGTTATCGGGGAAATGGAAAAGGTCCACAAACTCAAGGTGCCCCTGAAGGTCGATTTAGGCGTCGGCCCCAACTGGCGGGACGTAGAATAGGCAGGGCATCGATCCGATCTGGCCTAGGCGAGTCAATCTTGCCTGACACAGCAATCTCTGGCGCCGTCGAATTTGAAGCTCATCATGGTCCGTCCTGGGCCGTGATGACTGAGCTGGTGTCAAGTGCGGCTGAGTTGCCAAGCCATTTCCCACGAAAAGGATTCGGGTTTGAACCCCAGGCAACGACGCGGTCTTTTGTCCGACCCAATGTCCGGAGACTGCTTCGACTGTCTGTTCGACCTTGGGGCGGAGGTTCGGTCGGCTTGGCGGTTGGGGGTCTGGGCACTAGAATCATCGCAAGCGCAGGCACACAGAATTTCGAACGCTCCGAGTTCATTGGTCACCAACAATTAGAACCTTTTGAACCAAACAAGTCCGAGCCGTTACGCGATTTGACGAGCGCGCAAAGCCACCAGCGTTCTGAGGCTATGAGTGCCTTTTCGCAAGACTTCGGCGATGTATTCCTGAGGACAAGCAAAGATCTCTGCCAGCGTGCGGATTTTCAGCTCTTGAGAGTGTTTCAGCAGAACAACGACACGCTCAGCGGGTGGGAGGCAGCGCAAGCTTGCAGCGAGGGTAGGCAAAGCGCCTCGTTCCTGACAATCCGTCGCCGCAGGCTGGTTGAGCCGGCAGTATTCAAGACAGTGCTTAACCAGGATTCGATACAACCAGATAAAGACCGAACTTCCACAGTCCAGCTTATTCATGGAAGCAAATGCATCAAGGAATATCTGTTTGTAGATGACCTGCGCCGTGTCTTCGGAGCCCGTCAGCGCAAGCACAACCCGCATCACCATCGCATCGTAGGAGCGGACCAGTTCCTGAAACGCGGCCGCGTCACCACGTTGCGCTGCGAGCATCAATTGGGAGCCGCTCAGATCTCCTGATCGGAGGCTGAAGCCAAATCCCTCGAAATTGGTCCCTTGTGCCACTTCCAAGCCTAAAAACTCGGTTGCAAAGCCTTAAATTTCTACCAGTTGCGCCGAATTACGGTCAGGCTGACATCGTCCGACAATGGCTTGCCATTCGCGAAATCCTGCACGGCAGCGAGCAACGCCACAAGCGCGTTCGGTGCAGTCAACTGCTTCGTCTGCTGCAAAGCTGTTAATAACCGAGCCGAGCCGAATTCCTCACCCGCTACATTGCGGCACTCCAGCACGCCATCGGAGTAAGCCAGCAGCGTGTCCCCCGGTGCGAGCCGCACCTGACCCGACTGAAACGTGGCGTCGTCCATTGCGCCGAGAAGCGGGCCGCCGGCCTCCAGCAGTTCGACCTGGCCATCGGCACGCAGCAAAATCGGTGGAAAGTGTCCGGCGTTGCAGTACGCCACCTGCCCTGAATTGCAATCGATCTGTGCGAGAAAAGCCGTCACAAACGGCGCTGCGGGACGCAAATAGCAGAGATGGCGATTCATTTCCTTAACGGCTTCCGCAGGGTCGGAATCGGGATGACCGTAACTCTGTAACAGTCCGGCGAGATTGGTGAACCACATGCCGGCCGCGAACCCCTTACCGGCAATGTCACCGAGCGTCGCGAGCACCTTGGAACCATTCTGCGAGAGGACGGCGAAATCACCGGAGAGATATCGTGCCGCAAAAACTTCGCTGGCGAACTCCATACTTCCGCATTGCACCGACCGCGGGCCGCTCAGCTTGCGCTGGATCTGCGCGGCTTCGAATAATTGCGCATGCAGATCGAGACGTTCGCGTACTAGCGAGTCCATTTCTTCCAGCAGGGGCACATTAACGGCCACAGTTGCGGCCTCGGCTCCCGTTACCAGATCACGATTGCGATAGCGGCTACCTTCACGCGGCTTGACTCGACTCCTCGGCATACAGCTCTCCATGTTCAAAGCGGTCCCACTGTTAATTGGCGGTTGCGACAGTGCTAGCCCACAAACCTGTATCCCGTGCCATGCACCGTGAGAAAGTACTGCGGTTGCTCCGGATCGGGCTCGAGCTTCTGACGCAGACGCACCAGGTGCGTATCCACCGTTCGGGTAGTCGGGTAGTTGTCATAACCCCAAACATCTTCCAGCAGGCGATCGCGGCTCAGCGTTTCGCCCGAGTGGACAATAAAATATTTGAGCAGTTCAAATTCCTTGGAAGAGATATCAATCGGCTTACCTGACCTGAGGACCCGACATTTACGCAAATCGACTTCCACCTCACCAAAGCTGCGACGGTCCTGGTCCTTGGGGAGGACGGAGGTTCGCCGTAGAACGGCCTTCACTCGTGCCAGCAACTCGCGAATGGAAAAGGGCTTGGTTACGTAATCATCTGCACCCAGCTCGAGGCCGACGACCTTGTCGACTTCCTGGCCGCGCGCCGTCAGCATGATGATCGGGATCGAGCCCCTCTTCGCGCGTAGTTGTTTGCAGACTTCGAGCCCGCTCATGCGGGGCATCATTACATCGAGCACCACCAAGTCGGGAGATTCCTCCAGCGCGCGCTGAAGACCTTCCACGCCGTCGCGCGCAGTAATGACCTGGTATCCCTCAAATTCGAAGTTGTCCCGCAAACCGGCGACCATGTTGGGCTCATCTTCGACCACCAGAATCTTGGCAGTGACTTGTCCTGCATTCGACTTCACTCGCCCCTCCGCTTTCATGCTGGCGTCTCCTGTGTTTGCTGTTGAACCGCAGGATTTAGCACCGGAAGTGTGATGGTAAATTTGCTACCTTTGCCCGGCGCGCTTTCTACCACAACCTCGCCGCCGTGCGCCTGCACAATATGGCGCACCAGCGAGAGCCCTAATCCGCTTCCTTTCGTGTTGTGTACCAGTGGATCGCACACGCGATAGAACTTGTCGAAGATCTTCGGTTGCTCGTTCGCGGGAATGCCAATCCCGTGGTCAACGACCTCCAGGTTGACGCTGCCGTTGTGCCGATAGAGACTCACCCCCAGGTACCTGTCCGAGTCCGAATACTTCACCGCGTTGTTCACCAGGTTCAGCAGTGAGCGTGCGATAGCCTCGCGGTCTACCTGCAGTGGTGGCAGGTTGTTCTCGATCTTTTCCTCGAAGTGAAACCCATTCTGCTCGATTTCGAAACGGTACGATTCCAGTGTGCTGCGCACCAGATCAGCCACATCAGTCTGGCGAAAGGTGTATTCCTTCTTTCCCGCCTCAATGCGCGAGAAATCGAGAATATTATTGATCAATCCTGTCAGGCGTTCGCTCTCCTTGCGAATGATCTCGTGGTACTCATGCTGTTTCATGGGATTGGGAAGGCGTCCCAATTCAAGAGTTTCGGCATAGAGGCGAATCAGAGCGAGGGGTGTCCTGAGCTCGTGCGACACGTTGGAGACAAAATCCGACTTCAACTTGGCCAGCGCAAGCTCGCGCGACACATTGCGATAGGTGAGCCACACACCCGCAGCCAGTAGCAGCGAAAGAGCACCCAGAATCATGTAGCTGGTTCTAAGAAACTTGTTGCTGATGCTCTCGATGGTTGTTCCACGAAGCTTTATGCCGAGAATCAGGCCCGGGAAAACCGTCTCAAAGCTGCGTTCGACTTCCGGACCCCCACCATCCCAACATACGGAAGCCGCCAGCGGGCTTTGGTCCTTGGCGGTGCGCACCATGATTGCCGTTTGCGGATGCGACGTATCATTTGGATCCTGGTCTGGCAGCACGGTGTTCAGGGCCTGGGGAAAGAACGTATTCGCAAGATAATCGGCATCGTAAGCGAAGCCCGCCAACGCGAGATGATCAGACGTGCTACCTCGGGGAACGAACAGCACCACGGATTGGTATTGCCACTTGTCCCCCTTGGCTATCCAGTTTGAAGTGATGAAGACCTTGCGCCCGGCGCTCGCTTCGAATTTCTTCAGCTTGAGCGCATATTCCTTCGAACCCAGGTCAAACCAGTTTTGAACACTGGATGCGAGTCTCCTGCCCTCCTCGCGGAACTCAGGATCATTCGCTCGCCGCGGCTGCGATTGAAATATCAGTTTGCCTTGACTCTTCCACAGAAATGCATGGGCAATATCAGGATGCGCCTCAAGAAAGCTGTCAAGTTGTTCAGGATGGTCGGCGTCTGGGAACTTCGCCCTGGCCGCCTCATTCATTTCAAAGGCACGCTCGGCGATACGTTTTTCTGCGATGGCGAGGACGTGTTGATAGTCCCTCTCAAGGATGGCCTCGACGGCTTTTTCGCGCTGAACCGATCTCAAGTGGTACCCAAAGGCCACGACGAGTCCCGCCGCCGGCAGGACGACTGCAAGCATCAGGACCATCATCCGAGTCCGTTCCGACCAGCGCCGAATTTGCAGTGTCATCATGCGAGACTTTGCGGCAACCTACCCGCAACCCATCGAGGTGAGCATAGAGTAGTCGGTTCAGGCAAGTGTCAAGGCGAAGCAACAAATTGCAACAAATTGTGAACTAAATTCTGTGGGGCCCCCGTTTGTCTCTGCTTAACGAGAAAGTGGGGCTGACGGCCGGATTAACTCTCTCAAACTATTGAGGAAGCGCGGGTTATGGCGGGGATAGGTATTGGCCTAAAAGGTTATAAATCTAGCATTGGCTTATCACGTTCCGGCGAGACGCACCGCACAGGCGGCCAGCGCCGTAGGTATAAAAATGCCGGGCCAAAGCACATGGATTCCTCCTTTGGAGGTTGTTATGGCGCTGGCAGTTCGGATAAACGGGAACGCGGCGCACCGGTTCTAGTCTGGATGGCCATCGGCACGGTATTTATTCTAACCCTGGCAGCCGTAGATTATTTCGGCGCGATTGCGATCCGATAGAACTTCACACCCCGATTGCTCTCTGCAGCGCGACAGCGATGGTCCTTACGTGGCGCTCCATGGCTTCTTCCGATTCGGCCTCGACCATCACGCGAGCCAGCTTTTCCGTCCCCGAATAGCGCACGACCACGCGACCGTTGCCGTCGAGTTCGGCCTCTGCGGTGTGAATAGTCTGCATAACCTCCGGTAGTTGATCCAGCGGGACTTTCTCACGTACGTTCACGTTCTCGATGCGCTGAGGGAAGACCTTCATGTCGCCAACCAGTTCAGCTATGGGCTTGCCGGCCCGCGCCATCACTTCCATGACGCGCAGTGCGGTAAGAATGCCGTCGCCAGTTGTGGTATCCATGTCGCGGAAGAGGATATGGCCGGACTGCTCGCCGCCTAGCGTAGCGCCGGTGTTGATCATCTCTTCCAGCACGTACTTGTCTCCGACAGGAACGCGTAGCAAGCGGATGCCGCTTCGCTTAAGCGCAGCTTCGAATCCCATGTTCGACATCGTGGTGGAAACGACTGTGTCATTGTGTAGCAACACGTGGGCCTTCATGTCGCGCGCTGCCATCAGCAGCACGCCATCGCCGTTGACAACCTTGCCTTGAGCGTCAGAGAACATGGCGCGATCGGCATCGCCGTCAAATGCAATACCAAGGTCATACTTGCCATTTGATTTGGCGACTCCGGCAGCGACGTGCTCGGGATGTAGAGCCCCGCATCCGGCATTGATGTTACGGCCATTGGGGTCGATATGCAGGAAGTCGGCGTTAATGTCGCAATCCCTAAATACCATGGGCGCGATGGCGCTGGCGGCGCCATGGGCGCAGTCAACGAGCACGCGGAGCTTTCCGAAGCGGCCCGGGCCGACGAGCGAAGCCAGCCACTCGGCGTACTGCCCACGCAGCGGGGCTTGGCCGGGCAACATGCTGTATCCGGCATGGTCGGCCTGCGAGGCGCCGTTCGCGAGCTGCTCGATATGGGCAAAGATATCGGCCTCGATGGCGTGCTCGAGGTCATCGGAAAGCTTGTAGCCGTCCGAACCGAAGACTTTAATGCCATTGTCGTACCAGGGATTGTGCGAGGCTGAGATGACGATGCCAGCCGAGTAGCCATTTTGTCTCGTGAGGTAGGCGACGCCCGGAGTGGTAATGACCCCAGCACTTATAACCCTCACATTCGACGCTTCGAGTCCAGTGGCAAGCACCTGGCTGATCCAAGCACTGGATTCGCGGGTGTCTTGACCGATGACGACACGAGCGTCGGCGCCACGCTCGCCGAGGCGTTGTCCGAGGGCGCGTCCGATAGCGTACACAGTAGGCCGATCGAGTGGATACTCACCGGCAACCCCGCGGATGCCATCGGTCCCAAAAAGCTGCCGTTGTAAGTTCTGTTGCGAGATAGCGCTCAAGGATCGCCTGCTCCTCGGGATGGTCTCCCCGTGGTTACAGTAACGTGAATAGGCCCGGGACGCTGAACCCGTACCAGCGGATCAGCGACATACGCGTGCGTCGTAAAGGTCGCTTTACCCACGACGCCGGTTGCATCCACGGGATCGGTGATGGCGGTGTCAATGGAATTGACGCGATTCTGCGGGCCCTCGATAGTGATTTGCGCGGGGTCGACTGTAACGTCTGTGATGCCGTATCCCGCGATAAACGAGCCAATGATACGAGGACGCACATCCACCTTACGCGTGGCGCTGGGATTGAACTCGATGTGAATTTGTGAAGGGACGACTCGAGTGACACTGAGACCACGCGGCACATGCACTTGCCTGGGCCCGAGATCAAACGTGCGCTCGCCGGGGTTAACCCCGGAAAGGTCGAGTACGGCGCTGACTTCCGAGGGTCGTAAAGAACGCACGATGCCCTCTGGACCGCTGACCGATACTTGCACTTCAAACGGGCTCTCGGAGCTCATGATAAGGCTCTCGGGCGGATGGCGGAACTCTACGGGCGCGGTCACGATGGATTCCACGATAGGATCACGGCCGATCATCCACCACAGGCCGATGGCAATGACCAGTGCGAGCGCCTTCAAATCCAGATCAGAGAACAAGTAGCGGCGGAACAGGTCGCGCATGGCTAGAGCTCGGCTCCATCAGGAATGTGATCTTCACGCCTGGCAGCTTCGCGCGCAGGTGGCATGCTAGCAAGCTCCCGATCGGTTTCAGCAGTGGGTAACGTGGTACGTGGGATGTAGCGACGTAGCAGCTCGCTGATACGCTCCCGCAAGTGCTCGGGAGTAAGATCACGCTCGATGGCTCCGCGATGAGCGATGCTAATGCCGCCGGTTTCCTCCGAGATGATTACGGCTATAGCGTCGGTCTCCTCGGTAATGCCAATACCGGCGCGGTGTCGGGTGCCCATCTGCGCAGAAAGCTGCGGATCGGTGGCCAAGGGAAGGAAGCAGGCTGCAGCCGCAATCTTATCTTTCTGCACGATCACAGCGCCGTCATGCAACGGAGCTTTCGGCAGGAAAAGCGTAGCCAGCAAGTCATAGGACAAATTGGCATCAAGAGGAACTCCGCTATCAATGTAGGTACCGAGATCATCCTGCCGCTCGATGATGATGAGCGCACCGGTTTTGTTCTTTGCGAACAAGGTCGCGGCCATCACGATGTCGTCGTAGGTCTCGACTCGGCGACCGCTGAGTCGGGACATCGAGAGCGTGCGTCCCAGACGCACCAGGGAATGCCTGATTTCCGCCGCGAACACCACGATGAGGGCAAAGATGGTCAGGGGCGCTACGGCTGTCACCATCCAATCCATGGTGTTCAGCCCCTTGAAATGCGCCCAGTACACTAGCAGCACGACCAGGGCCACGCCGAGTAAGGCGGGCATTGCGTGCGTCCACTTCAACAGCTTCAGAAACCCGTATACAATCAGCGCCACAAAAAGAATGTCGATGATGGAGCTCAGTGATAACACCGGCATGTGGCCAAGGCTCTGGAGCATGGGGTTCTTCGCAGAGTAGAGCCTGCGATTATCTCCATTCTAAATCAGGGGATGGAGAGGACCGACTGCTTTGGATGATTAGGGCAGCCTTGCGCACAGCTCGCCAGTCCTACTCCGTAGGACGATCTCGAGATATGCGCTTTACCTCGGCAGAGAATTCGCCATGACCGAGTCGCGCGCGGACACTATCCCCGAGCTTGAGTTGGGAGGCGTCCTTGACGAGCCTTCCGGAGGCATCAAAGACGAGCGCGTAGCCACGGGAAAGTATCGCCGTGGGCGAGAGCGCCTGCAATCTACCGTGAAGACCTTCGAGATGTGAACGGCGGGCAAGCAGCACGTTTTCAGCGGCGCGGACGAAAGCGAAATTCGCCGTGACGAGCTGCGATTGCTTGATGGTCAGCAGATTCCCCTCCTGGGTTCGAAGCTCGTTTTCGAGCCGCTCGAGGCGACGGCGAGTTGCCCCGAGACGCACTCGCATGTCCTGGTGACGCAAGCGGGTATCGAGCAGCTCGTAACGTCGTCGGAATGTGCCCAGAGTGTACCGTTCGGCCTGCGCCAGACGGTAGACCATGTCATCGATCCTTTGCTGGCGGCGGGCAATGGCGTCCGGCATGCGCACAAACGCAGGATGTTGTCCGAGTCTCGTCAGCACATGATTGGCACGCTCCAGCTTGTGCTGAACTGCCTGTCGCAGCCGGCCGAAGAGTGTCGTGAGCCTGGCGGCCAGTTCCTGTTTCGACTGAATTACCAGCTCGGCTGCCGCGGAAGGTGTCGGCGCACGCAAATCGGCAACGAAATCGCAGATAGTGAAGTCGGTTTCATGGCCAACGGCGGAAATAACCGGAATATTGGAGGCCGCGATGATGCGCGCCAGCCCTTCTGCGTTGAAGGGAAAGAGATCCTCGAAGGATCCGCCGCCGCGGGCAACCAGGATGACATCTACGTTGCGAGCCCGGTTGAAGTAGCGGACACCTTGCGCGACCTCGGCCGCCGCGGTATCGCCCTGAACACGAGCATCATAGATGAGCACGGAAACGGACTCATGGCGCCGTCGCAACACGTTCAGGATATCGTGCAACGCAGCGCCCCGTGCCGAAGTCACTACTCCGATGCGCATGGGCAAGGCGGGTATGGGCTTCTTGCGGTCGGCGTTGAACAGTCCTTCGGCGGCAAGCTTGGCCTTCAATTGCTCGAAAGCCAACTGGAGCGCGCCGGCTCCCTTGGGCTCAAGCATTTCGGCCTGCATCTGCAGGTCGCCACGTTCGTCGTACACCGTCACGCGACCTCGCACGATGATGACGAGGCCGTTCTCGGGACGGAATCGCAACAGCCGAGCCTGGGTGCGCCACATCACGACACGCAACTGGGCCGAACCGTCCTTCAGCGTAAAATACAGGTGACCCGATTCGACCGGCCGGTAGTTGGAAACTTCTCCTTCCACATAAACATCAGTGAACGAGCGCTCGATCTCGGTGCGCAGAGCGGCCACGAGTTCGCGCACCGCATACACTCTGCGCTGGGGAGGAGCGAATATCAGTCCGAGTTGTTGGTCACCGGGATGCAACGTATCGCCTGCATGGCAGTTTAAACCAATGTCAATACACAGTTACTTCAGCGACCTTCGTGTCGCGGAGCGGGCCTAATCTCTGTGCTATCATCGGCTCGAAAGCTACCACGGGAATGAAACTGGTTGAAGCGCTTGAAGTCCTGAGGAACAGCCCTCCTGCGGAATCGCCGCTCCTTGAAATTCAACTTGCCTGCGGGTTTACTCCCTTACATTTGCAAACTTTCTTGGGAGCGCATCTGCGACGGTTATTCCCTAAGCATCGGGTAAGTATCACTACCGGAGCATTCGGCGACCTGACGGGTAATCTCGAGCGTCTGTCACAGCTGGAAGGTGGTACCGTCGTGGCAGTGGTCGAGTGGAAGGACCTCGATCCCCGCCTGGGGATTCGGATTCTCGGAGGTTGGAAACCGAGTCAGCTCAACGAATTCGCCGAGACGGTACATGCTCACGCAGAGCGACTGCTGGCGGCAATCGAAATACTGGCGGGCAAGAATATAGTCGCCCTTGCGCTTCCTACTCTTCCGATACCTCCAGTTGCTTTCACGCCGGGTTGGTGCATGAGCCAATTAGAAGGTGAGCTACTGGGATCCCGCGCCAACCTATCCAGCAGGCTATCGAACCTATCGGGAGTTAGAATAGCCAGCCAGCAGAAGCTGGATGTGGTTTCGCCGATTGCCGATAGATTCGATGCCAAAGCTGAGCTGAATACCGGGTTTCCCTATAGCCTGGTACATGCTGATAAGCTATCTGAATTACTCGCTAGCATAGTCAACAATCCACAGCCTAAAAAAGGACTGATTACAGACCTTGATAATACGTTCTGGTTTGGCATCCTCGGCGAGGTAAGCCCAGAGGGCGTCAGTTGGGACCTGGACCATCACACGCTCCGTCATGGGCTCTATCAGCAGTTGCTGGCATCCCTGGCAGAATCGGGGGTTTTGATCGGAATCGCTAGCAAAAATGATCCAGCGCTGGTGGAGGAAGCATTTCGCCAGCGTCAGCCGGTACTGGCACAGGAGCAAATCTTCCCAATTGTCGCGAATTGGGGTCCGAAGTCGGAATCGGTGCGGAGGATTATAGAAGCGTGGAACATTGGCACCGACAGTGTGGTGTTCGTCGACGACAGCCCGCTGGAACTGGCAGAAGTGCAGGCGGCGCACCCCGGCATCGAATGCATACTGTTCCCCAAGGACGATGACAAGGCGGCGTATGAACTGCTGTTTCAGTTGCGCGATAAGTTTGGCAAGACCGCGGTAACCGCAGAAGATGGACTGCGTCTGGAAAGTTTACGTGCCTCCGCGGCAATTGCAATGGCCGGCAGGGGTGAGGGTTACACCCCGGAGCGTTTTCTGCAGGAGGCGGGTGGGAAGTTAGCAGTCAGCTTTGTGAGGAATCCTCCGGATCCGCGCGCGTTGGAATTGATCAACAAAACGAACCAGTTCAACCTGAACGGCAAGCGGCACACCGAGGCGTCGTGGCAAAAGTATCTGGCGAATCCAAACGCATTCCTCATGGTGGCAGCATACGAAGACAAATTTGGTCCGCTGGGGAAGATTGCGGTAATGGCGGGCCGCGCTGAAGACGGCACGGTAGCCATCGATCATTGGGTCATGAGCTGCCGCGCATTTTCGCGGCGAATTGAACACGGCTGCATACAGAAAGTGTTCGCCAAATTCGGTGTACGCGAGGCGAGTTTCGACTATGTGAAGACTGAGCGTAACCAGCCGGTGTTGGACTTTTTTCGGGAGCTCAAGAAGACTGAGGTCTCGTCCCTCAGCAAGCAAGAGCTGGATGCAAACTGTCCGGCAGTGTATCTCGAAATTCAGGAGCGATAGAGTGAACGAAATTCAGGACCGGCTTGACCGGTACTTTGCGGCGGTGTTTTCTGATCTGCCGGAAGCGCAGATAAGATCCGCCATTTGGGTAGTACGAGTTCGTAATCACCGCTGGGCAGGCGGCATAGCAGATTGTCTGTGATCCGGAAATTGGGGCGCCGGGCTCGGCTGGCGGACATTTCGGCCACCATCTACTCGAAGCAGATCGAGCGTTGGCGCAGCGGGCACGGGATCACCATCAGCAGAACAAACGGCTATCACGCCACGCAAGCCGGGCCGGGAGCCACGAGGGGCTCCTGCAGGCTCTCGAACCAGAGTTCCAGCATCAGGAGCGCGTAAATCTGGTGACAGTTATTGCGACGGCCACTCTCGTGCTCATCGATGAGATAACGCGCGAAGTCAGGCGAGACGATATCGCGATCCAGAAACTTCTTACCCAGAACGCTATCGTGGACAAGCTCGCGCAGAGGACCGCGGAACCACTGATCGAGCGGCACGCCAAAGCCCATCTTGCCGCGCGTGAGTAATTCGGGCGGCAAGCGGTCGCCAAGAGCTTCCAGCAGGATGCGCTTGCCTTTGCCGTCCTGACATTTCCACGCCGTAGGAATCTTCGTCGCAAACTCACAGAAAAGGTGATCCAGCATCGGACAGCGGACTTCCAGCGATGCTGCCATGGAGGCGCGATCAACTTTGGCCAGGAAATCGCCAGTCAGGAGATTCGTGGCTTCAAAGTACATCAGCTTGGAAAGAATGCTGTCATTCCCGGCATTGAAGTTGTCGGGCAGCATCTGCTCCAGGAAGGCAGCATCGGCGGGCAGCATCCAATCGGGATTGAGCATGCGCTTGCGCAGAAAGTACATCGTGTAATTGGTATTGAAATAGCGATCCAGCTGGGTAGGCGAGCCGAGCAAGCGCAGCTTGTTCTTGCCGTACGCAGCATAGGGCAAGCTCTGTGCTATTGAGCTGATGAGCCTGCGTAGCGGAGACGGAATGCTATCGACATAGGCATAGCGCTGCATATCGCCGATTACGTTGTAGCCGGCAAAAAACTCATCGCCGCCATCGCCGCTCAGGGCAACCTTTACGTGCTGCACCGCGAACTCGGAAACGATATACGTGGGGATCGCCGAGGAGTCAGCAAATGGCTCATCGTAGTGATGAACGAGCTTTTGGATGAGGTCAACGGAATCGGGATGGACGACGATGTCGTGATGCTCGGTCTTGTACTTCTTGGCTACGAGCCGGGCGTAATAGAGCTCGTTGTAGGCAGCTTCTTCGAAGCCGATAGAGAACGTCTTCACAGGCGCACTGGATTGCAAGGCCATTGATGCTACTACCAGGCTGGAGTCGATGCCTCCGCTAAGAAAGGCTCCCAAAGGCACGTCGGCAATCATCCGAATTCGAACGGACTCATCGAAGAGCTCGCGAATCTTCTCTTTGGTCTGCTCCCGCGTCAGCCCGGTCTGGTTGTGTTCATGGAAAGGCGGCAGACGCCAGTAGCGTCCTGGCTTGATTTCGCCGTCGGCTGAGCACTCGAGCCAGCATCCTGGCATCAGTTTGTGAACGCCGCGAAACGGCGTATAGGGGTCCGCAATATAACCAAACTGGAAATAAAGCCGCAGGGCCTCCTGGTTGAGTTCAAGAGGCACACCAGCGACACGCAGGCATTTCAGCTCACTGCCGAAGAAGAAGCCCTCGGGAGTATTGGCGTAGTAAAGCGGCTTCTTGCCGAAGCGGTCGCGGGCGATGAAGAGCTTGCGACGATTGCCGTCCCAGATGCAGTACACAAACATGCCGCGCAGAAGCGCAAGACCATCAGCTCCCTTCTCCTCATAGAGGTGTAGGAGGGTTTCGGTGTCGCTGTTGGTGCTAAACCGATGGCCGCGAGCAATCAGATCCTGGCGGAGCTCCTGGTAGTTATAGATTTCGCCGTTGAAAACAACCCAAATGGTGCCATCCTCGTTGGAGATGGGCTGATGTCCTGTGCTCAGGTCAATAATGCTTAGCCGGCGCATACCGATGCCGCAGGGGCCCTCGGTATAAATGCCCTCATCGTCGGGGCCGCGGTGGCAAATGACGTCGGTCATGGCGCGAACAGCGGAGGGTTGAGCTTGGCCGTTGCGCAGCACAAATCCCGCGATCCCACACATAGTCTTTCAATCGTATCATTCCGCAGAACGCCGGTTGCTTGCATTCAGGCGCACGTGAGAGGATTCGCGCTCGCATGCTGACTGCATGCGATAATCGAACATCGACCCGGCTCATGGCCCCGGGTTCCTTCATCTTTCATCATGACGGAGAGCTTTACAGGCACGCGGCAGCACGCGGCAGAAGTCGCCAGCAGGCAACGATTTGAATTCGGCAAGAACTGGGCATGGTTCCTGGAGGGGCTGAACGAAGACCGGATCTCCGAGGCGGTGAAATCGCTGTGCGAGATGTTAGAGACTGACAGCCTGGTGGGGAAATCATTCCTCGACATAGGTTCGGGCAGCGGCTTGTTCAGCCTAGCGGCGCGACGACTGGGCGCACGGGTGCATTCCTTCGACTACGATCCCAATTCTGTGGGTTGCACACAGGAGTTGCGGCAGCGTTTTTTCCCCGATGACCCTGGTTGGATCATTGAACCGGGATCGGCGCTGGATTCCAATTACCTGCGGTCGGTGGGCAAGTTTGATGTGGTGTACTCGTGGGGCGTGCTGCACCATACAGGCGATATGTGGACGGCACTCGCCAATGCTGCGATTCCTGTTAGGAGCGGAGGCCAGCTCTTCATTGCAATCTACAACGACCAGGGAACAGCCAGCATCCGCTGGAAAAAGACCAAGCGGCTGTACAACCGGTTGCCGAATGGGCTGCGTTTTCTGGTGGTCTTGCCTTCATTTTTGGTGTTGAACTGGCGCAATCTGCTAAAGGACACCCTGAAGCTGCAGCCTCTGAAGTCGATCCGTTCTTACGGCAAGGGTGGACGCGGCATGTCATTCTGGCAGGATGTCATCGATTGGGTGGGCGGGTATCCTTTCGAGGTCGCGACGCCTGAGCAAATCTTCGACTTCTACCGTCAGCGGGGATTTGAGATGACACGGTTAAGGACAGTAGGCGGCAGTCTTGGTTGCAACGAGTTCGTATTTCGCAAGCTGTAATTATGCTCATCGCGTAAAGTATCTCCAATCGCTATGCGGAAATTCCTCAAGGGGTGGGTGCACGCGCTGTTCCTTGTGCTGACGTTTGTTCCTGCGCTGCTCGCGGGCTTCGGCCATCTGAAGCCGATGTACACATTTTTCGCGCATGGGTTCGCAACCGTGCCGGGAGGCATAGGCGACTATCTGCGCGGAGCGTACTACCACCTCACGTTGCGAGCCTTTGACCTGTCCAGCAGGATTTCCTTCGGATCGTTTTTTGCGCATCCCGAAGCTAGCATTGGCAAGAACGTGTACGTGGGGAGTTACTGCATCCTTGGCCGGGTGGCGATTGGCGATGGGACTCTGCTGGCCTCAGGGGTGCAGATGCTTAGTGGCGGGCGCCAGCACACGCGAGATACCGAAGGACAAGCTTTTTCCGGCGGCGAGTTCGTACAGCTAACGATAGGATCTAACAGTTGGATAGGGGCGGCGGCAACCGTGATGGCTGACGTTGGTTCGAGAACAACAGTCGGCGCCGGGTCGGTAGTGACTAAGCCGATACCGGACGATTGCGTGGCTGTGGGCAATCCGGCACGAGTGATTAAAGAAATGGTCAGTGGCTAGTGGTCCGTCGCCAGCAGAACAATAGCAGAGTTCCTGTCCCAATCCGCGAAGAAAAATCCGCTGAGAGACCGGAGATGGAGATATACCTCTACTGCGCTTTAATCAGGCTCTCGAATGCATCTGTGATGGCATCCCACGAATAGCGAGAGGTCACGAGGTGGAGCGCGTAGGCAGCGACAGATTCGCGTTCCGCACGATCGTTGAGTAGCGCGAGACACCGGTCGGCGAAGGCCTGAGGCGTGTCGGCCAGGCGAATGTTCTCCGGGTGCGAAACATCGAGACCTTCGGCGCCGATGGTGGTCGAAACAGTTGCTGTACCAGCGGCCATGGCTTCGTAAATCTTCAGGCGGGTGCCACCGCCTATGCGCAAGGGAACGATAGAGACACTCGCGCCCCACAGATATGGGCGCACGTCGGGAACTGTGCCCGTGACCTTAATGCGTGAGTCCTGCTCGGCAAGCGCTTTGATATTGGGCGCCGGCGTGCGACCGACGATGGCCAAGCTGCAATCGGGCTTGCTCTTCCAGATAAGTGGCATCACTTCACGGACGAAATAGTTGACGCCATCGCAATTGGGTAGCCAATCCATCGAGCCAACGAATACGAGATCGCTAGTGCGCGGCGCGTCCGCAGGGCGACGAAAGTAGTCGAGATCCACACCGGTGGGCACGGGATAGGACTTTACCCCGAACGTTTTCTCGAACATTGCGGCATCCTGCGGTGACACGGCAATCACTCTCATGGCCGCCTGGCAATAGTCGCGCTCACAATTGAACATGCGGTCGGCCTGCATTTTGAAGTAGGCGCGGCGCAGCGGATCAGGGGCTTGCTCGGCGTGGCGGCGCCAGATCACGGTTTCGACGTTGTGCTGGAAGATAACTGCCTTGCTTATGTCGGGAAAATTCGGCGCAGGTGTAAGAAAATCGCAAACCAGGCTATCGAAGTTGATCTTCGTCGTGAGTTCCCCGATTTTGTTGCGCATCGTGGTCGAGCGATAACGGGTGATGGAAAGCGGCAAGGGCGCGAACAGGTTGCCCAAGAGTTGGCCGGCGAACTTCGGCGAGCGCCGCGGTGGAACATCGAGCCTAAGGGGATAAACGTAAGAGCAGTATTCTTTCGCGCGCTGCAACCCTTCCGGCTGTGCCGGATTATCATAGGCGACGTAGTGGACTTCGTGACGCGCATGCAACCGTTTGATTGTTTCGAGCGTACGGATTTGTCCACCGCGCGTAGTGGGGTGGAGAAAGTCAGTTTTGACCCATAGAATGCGCATGAATCCAGTTTCAAGTTTCGAGTTTCAAGTTTCAAGAGAACAAACAAGCGCGGAGTTGTTGGGATGGTTCAAGGGCGAATGGCCCTGAGCGAGCTACGCGCTAACTGCGGCGGGCATCAGGCCCTCCCACAACCGTTGGCGGCGGCCAGTTAGGTATATGTCTCCCCAAAGTTGGAGGTTAAGCAGCCGCCAGATGCGATCTGTGGCATCGTGTATGCCGCGCACGTGCTTGTCGAGCAGTTCGCTCACATAACTCGAGTTGGCGTAGGCAGCGAGAACACCTTCAGGATCGCGGAGGTAATCGCGAATGGTGCCAGCCTCCTCGCGCAGCAACCATGCTGTGATCGGCGTGGGAAAGCCCATCTTCTTGCGATAAACAATGTCGCGGGGGATGAGGTTCTCGACGGCTTTTTTGACGATGTATTTGCCCTGTTTGCCTCGGAGCTTCATGTGCGGTGGTACCGAGGCGGCGAACTCCACGAACTTGTGATCGAGGAAGGGAACGCGGCTCTCGATGCTGGTTGCCATGCTCATCTGGTCCTGCTTCATCAGCAACTCGACCAGGTAAGTCTTCTGATCCGAGAAGAGCAGTCGAGGCAACGTTGGAGAGCCTGATACAGAATTCCAGCGATGGAGGAAGGTCGCATAGGGGTCCTGCTGAAAAGACCGGTTCAGCAACTTCTGCTGCTCATCCAGCCCAAAGGCACTATAGAAATTGTTGAGATAGAGCGATTCAATTTCGGCGCCGCGTCCAAGAAACGTGTGCCCGAGCTTGCGGCGGAGATCCGCGGAAAGCAGAGGCCAGTCGTTCACGCCACTCCGGATCGCTCTACGCAGGCTCGCGGGAAGCACGCTGTAGGAGCGCATCCATTCCGAGTTGAGCTGATAGAAGCGATAGCGGCTGTATCCCGCGAAGAGCTCGTCGCTGCCCTCACCGGTAAGAACGACCTTGACTTCCCGGCGCGCGAGCCGGGAAACAAAATAGAGCGAAACGCTGGAGGGCCAAGCGATCGGCTCGTCTTCATGCCAAACCAGGCGCGGTAATGCGTTAAAGAAGTCCTCCATAGAGACGAAGACTTCATGATGGTCGGTACCAATCCGTTCGGCGACCTGACGAGCCTCAGAGAGCTCACTGTAACGCGACTCGGTATATCCGACCGAGAACGTCTTCACCGGCCCGTCAGCGTGGCGCTTGATGATGGCCGCTATCGCGCTCGAATCGACTCCTCCACTTAAGAACATGCCGAGAGGGACGTCCGACATCAGGCGCATACGGACGACCTGCTCAAGCTGCGAGCGGCATTCGGCGATCCACTCGTGGTCTGGACGATCGTCAAATGAGGTCGGGCAGGGGGCCTCCCAGTATTGCTTAATCTCTATGCGCGCATCGGACCCGCACGTCACAGTGAGTGTACGCCCCGGCAGCAGACGATGAATGCCGGTAAACAGCGTCTGGTCGCCGCTTGTGTACCCGAAGGCGAGATACTCGGGCAGAAGCGCATCATTGAAACCGGCGCTGATCTCCGGATGCTCCAGCAGGGCCTTGATTTCAGACGCAAACGCGAAAAGCCGCCCATTCCAGAAGTAATAAAACGGCTTGATACCGAGCCGGTCGCGAACGCAGAAGAGCTGCCGTTTGTTCTCATCCCAGATGACGTAGGCGAACATCCCGCGATAGCGCAGCGGCGACCGGTCACCCCATTGTTCGTAGGCGTGAATAATCGTCTCGGTGTCGCAGCGGCTCTTGTAACGATGCCCCGCGGATTCGAGCTCAAGCCGAACATCGGCGTGGTTGAAGATTTCGCCGTTATAGGTAATCCAGACCGAATCGTCTTCATTGGACATGGGCTGGCCGCCGGTAGAGAGATCGATGATGCTGAGGCGGCGGTGCCCGAGAGCAACCTCGCCACGAACGCAAAAGCCGGAAGCGTCAGGCCCGCGATGCGCAATGAGGTCGGTCATTCGGCGCACGATGCGCTCGTCGGCAGAAACACGATCGGTGTGTAGAAAGCCAGCGATGCCACACATGGGCTAATAGGTCCCAACAGGAACGGGTTGGAGCGTGGAGTCGGCAGGCGTCATTGCCTCTCCTTCATAAACCTGCCCAGCGCCAAACACGGCGAGCAGCCCCAATATGGCGAGAATCAGTTGCGGTCGCAGCTTACCCATAAATGGGACAACTTCCGTAAAAGCGGTGTAGCTGGAGAACAGCAAGAACGCGAGCCGAGGAAAGGAACCTCGAAGCAAGGGATTGGGCTGGCGATTGATGGTTGCAGTTGCGGCCACGTTCCCCCAAAAACAACTCTGGCAAGAGTTTAGCATGATTACCGTGAGGAACTGCCGGCAGTCCGTTCCCCACCCTCGCCACAGATGCTATACGGCAGCTTCCAGCGGTGGTCTGACCCGTTTGGAGGCGGCCTTCTTCGGCACAAGTTCACAGCGAACGATCGAAGTAGTGAACTCGCGAGTCAGGGCGTTGTGCAAGAGGCGCAACGGACGGATGGGAACACATTCAAACCAGCTCGCCATCAGTGGACTGCGCTGCACGAGCCGCACAAAACGGCGGATCGTCATCTGGTTCAGGCCGCCGGCCACCTCCTGAAACCGGGTGGCGCCATCCGTCTTGAAGTCGGAGCGCCAGCGCAGTAGGGCTTTCTCAGAAAACAACAGGTGCGCCCAGGGAAAGACGGAAAACAGGTGCCCTCCCAGTGGGTGATACCAGGTTGGTCCGAAGCTGATGCGCACGCAACCTCCGGGGTTAAGAAAGGAGTGCATGATCTCGAGAATTTCAGCGGGCCGCTCAAAATGCTCGAAAGCATCGAGGGAGATGATGATGTCGGCATTTATGGGTGGACGCGTGACAAACTCGCAAAGCTTGCCGACGCCACTTTGCCGCGCCAGTTCGCGAGCACGAGCGAGCAACTCGTTACGAATATCTACGCCTATGACCCTTTTGGCCCCGCGTCGGGCCAGTTCGATGCACTCGTGACCTTCACCGCAACCGAAGTCGACGACGGTCTTACCCGCAACGTTAAGCGGCGAACCCAGCAGGTCGAGCTTCGAACGGCCAAGAAATGCTGTTCCGGTGCAAACGTCAGGTTCTTTAGGAGAGATCCAACAGAGACAATTGTATTGCAGGTGGTCTACTGCTTCTGTGGCCCAAGACATCCTCAACCTCGACTCCCTTTAATGGAATCGAAGCGGCGCGGCTATCAATCGAAGATAGGGTCAGCTCGTCTATGTTAACGAACCTGCTCACGCTACAATCCTGAAAGCATGTTCGAAAGAACGATAAATTGCGCAGCGAAAGTAAGAATTGCGCTACTAGTTGTGCTACCACGATGCGGCGATGACTTCCTCGGATTATTGCAGCATCGTGTTAGTGCTCAGTACACTGAGCATTCGATGTTCAGCTTGAGCACGACGCCTTGTCACGAGCTGCTGGAATGAAACTGGCCTACCTGCTGAGTGAGTATCCGACGCTGGGACATACGTATCTGTTGCGCGAAGTGCGGCAACTCCGCAGCGAAGGCTGGGATATTCAGACCATTTCAGTGCGCCGTCCCGGCCCACGACCCTCGCCTTTATCGGAGGCCGAGGCCGAGGAGTTACAGGCAACCTGGTACATCGTGAGTAGCGGGGCCCTGGAACATTGTGCCAGCCATGCGGCAACACTGGCGGGACGTCCACTGCGATACCTGCGTGGGCTCCAGACAGCCTTGCGTTTCGGAAAATTTCGCCCTCGGCAAACGGCTTTGCACCTCGCATATTTCGCTGAGGCGGTTTGGGCAGGACATCGCCTGCAACGCGCAGGGATTACCCACATCCACTCCGTGTACTCCACAACGGTGGCGCTGATTCTGTCGCGAATCTTTGACGTGCACCTCTCCATTACCCTGCATGGGCCAGCAGAATTCATCGACCCGGTGGGGTTTGCAATCCCAGAGAAAGTAAAGGCCGCCGAACTGGTGTGCTCGATCAGCTATTTCGGATGCAGCCAGATCATGCTTTGGTCATCGCCTGACGACTGGCACAAGCTGAAAGTCACCCCTTTGGGAGTCGATCCGGCTGGATGGACGCTGGCAGAGTTTCGCGAGCAACCCTCACCATTCGAATTCATATCTGCGGGACGACTAACCGCGATCAAAGGTTTTCCCCTGCTGTTCGAAGCAATGGCGGAGTTGCGGCGGCAAGGACGCGATTTCCGGCTGACTTTGGCCGGCGACGGTCCTGATCGCGCAATGCTGGAGCAGCAGGCCAAGCGTCTGGGAATCGCAAATCGCGTGGTGTTCGCCGGTTGGAAAGATCAGGATGAGCTCCGGAATCTGTATCGCCAGAGTGATGTGTTCGTCATGTCAAGCTTCGCCGAAGGCGTACCGGTGGTGCTCATGGAAGCAATGGTTACCGGTGTGCCGTGCGTTGCACCGAGGATCAACGGCATTCCGGAGCTGATTCGCGATGGAGTAGATGGACTGCTCTTTACGGCCTCCGATGTGGCGGAACTTGTCGGTGCCTTGGGGCGAATGATGGACGACTCTGCAATGCGCCACAAGATGGCAGAGCTGTCTCGCAAACGCGTGGCCGACAAATACGACCTGCGGAAGAATGTGGACCGGCAGGCGGGGTTGTTGAAAGAATGGATGGACAAAAGCCGGGAACCAGCTACAGCAGCGAAGGAGAAGACCATCCCCGTTGAATTGCCAAAGCCACCAACAGTGTGAAGCTCAACGCTGCAGGAAGGACTCGTCGGTTTCCTGCATGGTCTCGGCGGCTTCGAGCATCACGGTTCGCCCATCCGTCGTCGAGATTGCGCGCCGAAGCAGCAGCCATCTGCCTCCGTCCCCGGAATCCTGTGACAAGTGCACCAGCTTGCGAGAGAGCTCCTCCACGTTCCCATTCGAATAGCGCGCCGTTCACTTGGTCACCAACCAACTCCGGATTGCCGCCACTCGCGATGCCACCACGCAACACTCGCAGGCCATCGCCTCCGTAAGCGAGTTCGAAAGAACTTCGGTGCGCGACGGCAATACGAAAATATCGATCCGGCTGAGGAATTCGGCGACCTGCGAAGTTGCCGGCTCGAAATGGCAGGTCTCGGCAAAGCACAATTGGGCGGCGAGAGCCTTCAGCCGTGTCTTCTCGGGACTGCTTTCTACGATCACCAGCATCGAGCCAGAACAGTCCAGCCTGGCAAAGGATTCTCGCAATTCGGCCTCCTGCCTCACTTCCTTCTGGTCTGATTATTGTCACTCCACAAACATGCAGTCTCCGTAGGAATAGAAACGATAGCGCTCGCGCACGGCATGTTCATACGCCGCCAGCACGCGTTCCCGCCCGGCGAACGCCGAGACCAGCATGATCAGCGTCGACTTCGGCAGATGAAAGTTCGTGAGCAGGGCACCGGCAACCCGAAACTCAAACCCGGGATAGATGAAGAGATCGGCTTCACCAGACTGGGCTGTGACCCGACTGTCCGACGAATACCGGGCAGCGAATTCCAGCGTACGCACTGTCGTAGTTCCGACAGCGACTATGCGGCGTCCGGCGGCGCGAGCGCATTGGATGGATTCGGCCGCCGCATTCGAGATTGAGTACCACTCCCGATGCATCTTGTGTTCTTCAACTACCTCAACGTGGATAGGCTGAAATGTTCCCAGACCAACATGTAGCGTGATCTCGGCTATCTCGATGCCGCGGAGGCGAATCCGCTTGAGAATTTCGGACGTGAAATGCAGACCTGCGGTCGGCGCCGCTACCGAACCCAGCGGCCGGGCATACACAGTCTGGTATTGCTCGCGGTCGGATAGGCTATCGGGCCGGTCGATATACGGCGGCAGCGGAACATGCCCGATTTGGTCAAGGATGGAGAAGAAGTCATCGACTGGCTGAAAGCGCAGATGCCGCTCGCCGAACTCGCCGCGAGCTATGACCTCTGCCGCTAATTCGTGCGAGTGTCGGGTGGCTTCTCCGCCAAAATAGATTCGTTCACCAATTCCCAGTTTGCGCCCGGGATGTACCAGCGCTTCCCACTCGTTGGGCTCAGAAGAAATTTGCCTGGTCAGCAACACTTCTACGGTGCCACGCAGATAATCCCGAACCGCCGGGTTGGACTGTGATACCGGCTGCGCCCGCGAACCGCTACGATGGCCAAACAGTCGGGCGGGCAATACTCGCGTGTTGTTAACCACCAGCAGATCGTCTGGCCGAAGCAGGCCGGGAAAATCTGTAAACGCACGGTCCGCGAAAACCTCTGGGCTGCGTTTCAGGTGCAGCATACGGGCGGCTGCACGGTTCGGTAACGGCTCCCTGGCGATCAGCTCTTTCGGCAGTTGATAGTCGAAGTCGGAAACCAGCACACTACGATTATGCCGTAGCAGAAATTCATGAAATCGCCTTCAGCTATCTTCGCGTTCTGCTATCTTCGCGTTCTGGCGAAACTGGGTTACGATAGAGACACTGGGGATGTCGTCATCCGTCAGGGCAGCTCATGAAATCCCTTCTTCAACATCGGCACGAAATCGTCCACTTTGGAAGATTACTCCACCAGACCGGCCTGGTGGCTGCGACCGACGGTAACTTGTCGGTCCGTCTGGGCGACTCCAACTTTCTTTGCACTCCGACCCTTATGAGCAAAGGTATGATGACTGCCGAGGATCTCGTGGTCGTCGATGCCCTTGGTCATAAAGTCATGGGGGAGCGCAATGTTTCCAGCGAGATTGCCATGCACCTGTTCATCTATCGGAATCGTTCCGACGTCGGTGCCGTAGTCCACGCCCACCCGCCTACGGCGACTGGGTTTGCGGCCGCCGGAATTCCCTTGGATAGCGCGCTGTGCTCGGAAATTGTGATTACCCTGGGCACCGTCCCGCTGGCAAACTATGAAACGCCGGGTACTCCCGAGCTGGCCGAGGCACTAGCTCCGCTGGTCGGAGAGCACGACGCCATCCTCATGGCCAACCACGGCGTGGTCACCTACGGTGAGGACCTTCTAAGCGCCTATATGAACATGGAGACCGTCGAGCACTACGCGAAGATCGCGCTCGTCACACATATGTTGGGCAGGCAAAAGCCCTTGAGCGAAACACACCTCAGCAAACTGCGTGAAATCAGGCTCAAATATCATGGGCAGAACCACGTCGGAGTGGCCGAGGGTAAGGATTAGGCAGCCGACAAAAATAGCACTGAGGGCGCGGATTCCGCGCCCTCTTTTTCATGTCGATTGGCAATTTCAACTAATCGCCGGTAGCTTGAAAACCCTCTTGCGACGAGAATCGCTGCCGCACATCGCCGCCAAACCTCTGGGCCCTCTCGGAAATCCTTGACCGCGTCCGCTCACCTGGTGCGGGGGCAAACAGCATCCCTATTCCGACCCCGATGCCCACGCCCGCAGCAAAACGAACCACGTTCCAGATGCCGCTGCCGTGATCGTTCCGACGGATCGAAATGTCAGAGAGGCGGTCCGCAATCGTTTCATATGCGTCCTTCGCCCTATCGCGGAGCCCGTCAATGGAGTCGCCCATTTTGGAACGCATGCGTGGAGCGATGCGGTCCGCTTGTTCCATCAGGAAAAGGCCGGTGCCTACTGCAACTTCTGCTGCCTTAAGAAAGTTCTTCAGGTTTCTTTTCATGATTCTCTCCTCATCGGTAATCTCCGAGGAGTGGCGCACTGGCCGCCTGCGGAATAGCCAAAAAGTCAAGCACGGCCAAATTAGTGTCTAACAGGTCCACGGAAGTCTGACCGAAACCTTCCTTCCGTTTCGTCATCCCCACGTTAACAACCCATTGCGAACTGTTCCATCCGGTTAATTCTGTAGCCTGACTTAGAATCGTATAAGGGATCAGGCGAATCGCTCAGTCATCTTTCCCCGCCTAAACGAAAACGCAATCCGGCGCGGAAGTTCGCTTTCAAGGCCGGATAACCCAGCACTTCGTTGTAGTGATTATTCGTGGCGTTGTTCAGGTTGGCGTAAGCCGTCATGTAGCGAGTTACGTTGAACCAGCCACCAAGGTCCAGCCGCCCATATCCGGCGGCATAGTAAATCGGCGGAATCAATCCGAACAGGAAATCGGAGTCGGGCCGCCGTCCCACTGCTACAGCGCCGATGGTTGCGCCGAAGCGCTGGCGGGTGTAGGTGATGAGCGCGGTTCCGGCCTGTTTGGGACGGCGCAGCAGCGGCGCACCCACACCATAGATCAATGGATCGCAAAACGGCGGATTGCACGGCGGAGCATCGTCAATCCGTGTCGAAGTGTAGGTGTACGCCCCGGTGAAGGAAAGATGGGTGCCGATCTGGCCTTGTAGCTCGACTTCAGCCCCGTGCGACATCGACTTGTTGAGGTTCTTGTACTGGCTGGTGAAGTTGACCGGGTCTGTGTAGAACTCAATCTGATTGTGGAACTGATTGCTGTAATACACTGCGCTCAGGGTCAGCCGGTTGCCCCAGAAACCCTGCTCAAAACCTCCTTCCCAGGATTTGTTTTGTTCCGGCCTCAAGTCCGGATTGGGCAGCACTGGGTACGTTCCTGAGATTCCAAATGATTGTAGAAAGCTAGGCTCCTTAATGCCCTCGGAGTAGCCTGCTCGCAGGCGCGTCCCGCTGAAAGCTTCATTTCCGCGGAATAGCAGCAGTGTGCCCGAGACGCGCGGTACGAATTTACCGCCGAAGGTTGTGTTGTTCACGTATGCGGCTCCAATCAGCCCTGAGAGTCGCTTCCAAACCAGCAACTCCTGACCAAACAGGTAGTTGTTGTAGCGAACACCATCGGTGTCGCTGAATGAGGCGAAAGCTGTGCCTGGAGCGAAATCTGAGGTAATGTGACCCTTCTCGTCTTCGAAGGTGTAGCCTACCGTAGTCTGCGCCCAATTCCGAGGAGACCATATGCCCTGATAGCTGAACCCCGCGCGATTGTATTTGCTCAGGTTCGAAAAAGGGCTGTCGATGAATTCGCGCCCAGGATCGACATACTGCTGAGAATTCGCCTGGAGATGGTTGTACTCGTATCCCGTGAAGGTGTGTTGCCAAGCACCCGGGCCGCTGAGCGAGAGTTGTCCGCTGGCCAGGAAATTGTTTTGATGCGCAATCTGGTTGCTGTTAGGCGGCAACACGGGATTGCCGTTGAACCACCAGTTCGATTGCACACCCGTCCAGTTGTTGGAGTGGCGCAGGCGGAAGCGGAACAGCACTCGCGGCGAAAATCGGATTCCAATATTTCCGCCCTGCAAAGAATTGGAGTAGGCGTCATTGATGCCTTGCCCTTGCGTGTCGAATTGATTCAGGAAGAAGTTGTAGTCATAGATCTTGTCGGAGCCCGCGACAGAGGCATAGCCATTTGCGGTCGAAAAGGTTCCGCCGTCGGCACCGAATTCGAAGATGGGCTTAAGGCTCGACCCCGTGGAGCTCCACATCTGTACCACACTGGTCATTGCATCTGTGCCGTAAATCGTGCTCTCCGGCCCACGCTCTAGTTCGACTCGGCCGATGCCGTTCATCGGGGTAACGCCGAAATCATAGAACCCACCGGGATCGTTTACCGGCACGGCATCGATGAGCACCTTGTTGTAGCTAGACTCGCCGCCGCGCACGAAGAGACTGGCCTGTCCACCGTAGCGCCCGCTCGTATTCACGATAGCTCCGGGAATATACGGCAGCGCATTGGAGGCAGACGGCGGATTCAGCAACGTGAGCTGAGTATTGTTGAGGTAACCAATCGAGGAGCCTCCCCGGCTGGCGACGTCCGGCGTGGCCGTCGCAGAGACGACGACCGTCTGCGGGACGGTGGCCAGCTTCATGGCGATCGTTATTGGGGCCTTGCTGGGCGACGAAACAGTCACAGTTTGTGCGGCGAAACCCGGCGCCAGTACCTCTGCCTGATAATCGCCTTTAGCAATGTTGGTATAGGTTGCGACGCCGTCACCTGTGGTTGTAAGAATTCCGACTCCGGCGTGATCTTCAGCTCGAAACAACGAGATCTGAACTCCGGCGACACGCTCACCGGAAGGGCTTTGTATGATCAGCGTTAAGTCAGCGGCGAATACTGCAGCAGGTACCAGCAGCCCAGATAAGAAAAAAATGAATCGTTTCAACTCTCCTCCTCACGCGAAAGGGGTTGGATGTCGGTTCGCGCCGGTCTCCTGGCTTGCGAGTCGCGATGCGTGCATCGCCTATAGCAGCGGAGGCCTTCCCGTTTGCACAGTGGCCTCTCGCCAAACGCTCGCTTACAGTTGCGCGGCAGCGCGGGATTTACACCCGCTTCCCTGTTCCGTCCCAGCGGCGGAACGCGCGAACTCAGTGAATGAACTGGAAAGAACGAACCGAGGACTATGCCCCAGGGGAACCTTGACTGTATCGGGAGGCCGAGCACCTGTCAACGCGGCGATGAGGAAAATTGCGCTTCCGCGTACGCTGTAACGCGGTCGAGCGAGGCCTGCATCTCGGCGTAGCAGCGATCCAAGGTGGCTTCATCGGCGTCGGCGGGAACGTAAATCTTCTTGGCGCCGCGAATACACAACCGCGCAAATGGCTTGGGAATCATGAATCGGTCCCAGGTATTGAGCACCCAAGCGCGGTCGGGGGCGACGTAGAAAGCGAGGATCGGGATTCCTGTGATCCGCGAGAGGACGACTGGCCCGCGCTTAGCGACATAGCGAGGCCCGCGGGGACCGTCGATCGTGAAAGCAACGCCCCCGCCCTGAGTAACGAGCTGCCGAAGTTCGAACATGGCGCGGCTGCCTCTGCGGGAACTCGAGCCGCGAATGGGCACAAAACCGAAGCGGCGGATGACGCGCGCAATGTACTCGCCATCGCGGCTCTCGCTGGTCATCACCGCGAGGTTATGGTTGCGAAACATCCACATGGCAGGCAATACGCAACGGTGCCAGAAAACGAAGATGCCGGGATACAGGTCGTCGATACGAGTAAGCGAGCCTTCTTCTGCCGTGGCGTAGGGCGCTTCGACTTTGAAGCGCAAGGTAAGGCCAATGAGCCAAACGATCGCCGGAACGATCCATGACAGCAGAGTCGCCACAATGCGATCGCGGAGAGCGAGGCGACGTTCGGCAGTCGCATCGGCTGTGGCAGCGGATTCTGGCAGCACAGAAAAAATTCTAAAGTGGCGATTGGCCGAATGGCTAGTGGCGACGACAGTTTCAGGCTTCCAGGTTTCCAGTTTCAATTGTTCTTCCCATGCCGTCCTTGCCGGAGAGTTCCTGAACTTGGATTCCCTGGTTGCATAGCGTCGTGAAACTCGACACATTGAAACTCAAAACCGCGGTTTTATCCCGAATAGCGTAACCATCTACGCAACTCCGGTAGTGTAGGGCGCTTGCCGTACATCAGAATGCCGACCCGGTAGATGCGCGACGACAGGCCCAGCAATCCCCAGGTAGTGACCAGCATAAGCACAATGCACAGGGCGATCTGCCACAGTGGCGGGGTTTCGGCCATGATGCGCACGAACATCAGAATAGGAGCAAAAAACGGAACCATCGAGGTCCAGAAAGCAAGCGCTGAATTGGGGTGCTGGAGTACCGGCGTGCTCAGGACAATCGAGAAGATGATCGGTAGCATGGCAGGCCATTGCACTTGTTGTGCTTCCTGATCAGAATTCACCATCGCTCCCAATGCGGCATACATCGTCGAATACAGGAAGTATCCCAGTAGGAAAAACACGGCAAAGGCGATGATGCCGACCGTCGGAATACGAACATTGGAGAGCATCGAGTGTGCCGCCCCGAGGCGGGGGATGGACAACGCTCCGGCAATAGCCAGCCAGATAAGGGCTTGAGTCAGCCCGACAGCACCCACTCCAATAATCTTCCCGGCAAGCAGTTGCTTCGCTGTCACCGAAGACAGCAGCACTTCCATAATGCGCGAGGTCTTCTCTTCGATAATCGATCGCATCACCGCGAAGCCATACACCAGAACGTTTACGTACAACAGCATGACCATCGTGAAGGACACGAGAAAGACTGCGACTCCGCTTGCACCCTCCCTGCCTTTTTCAATGCGCACCGAATCGAAGTCGATCGGTTCGAGCACGCTCTCCACATCGGCTTCGCTCATACCTTTTTGGCCCAACTGCCGCTTCACGACGGCGGAATGAACCGCATTTCGCAGCTCGATGTTCTCGCTGAAATCGGTCACATCTTTCGCACTGTAAACAACCTTGCGATTGGCCAGATTGCTGTCTGACAGCCACAGGAACCCGTCAATCTTCCCATCCGAGATGTCCCGGCGGAGCTTGTCACGCTCCGCCTCCGAGGTATTGCTATCCATTTCGACCCGATAGCGCGGCGCAGCTTTCCTTTGCTCAGCGTTGCCCGCCGGCGGAGTCGTCAACTCTTTTTGCACCGCTTCGGCAATTTCAGCGTTACTGGCAACCAGCACGATGTGTCGGGTTACACCCGATTTCATATCGGACAGAAACGCGGGAATTAGAATCGTCGATCCCATGAAGACCGGCATCAGCAGCGTCATAATGATGAAGGCTTTACTGCGGATGCGTTCCAGGTATTCGCGCTGAATAACCAGCCAGCTGTTATGCATGGGGCTTCACCGTATCGATGAATATCTCTTCCAGCGAAGGCTCCACCAACTCGAAGCGGCTGATCCTCGACCGTTCGCATGCCATCCTGAGAAGCTGTTGCGCATCGGCGCCCGGGCGCAGGCGAAGCTCGACGTAATTCCCGTAGTCGTTGACTGACTCAATCAGCTCGCTGTGATCAAACGGCGCTTCACCCTCATACTGCATGTGAATCGTGTTCTTTCCGTATCGTGCTTTGATCCTCTTCAGATCGCCTTCCAGCACACTGCGGCCGTGATCGATCAAGCAGATGGATTCGCACAGGCGCTCTACCTGATCCATGCGGTGAGTGGAAAACAGGATCGTCTTTCCCGCCTTCTTGAGCTCGATCATGATGTCCTTCAGCATCACGACATTTGCAGGATCAAGCCCGGAAAACGGTTCGTCCAGGATCAGCAGATCCGGATCATGCAGCAGCGTGGCAATAAACTGGACCTTCTGCTGCATGCCCTTCGACAATTCCTCAACCTTCTTGTGCACCCAGCCGTCAATTTGCAGGCGCTCACACCAATCCAGTCCACGTTTTCGCGATTCAGCGGCAGACAACCCATGGAGCCGCCCCAGAAACACCACGTGATCAAGCACCTTCATGCGTTTGTAGAGACCGCGCTCCTCGGGAAGATACCCAATACGTTGCAACTGCTCGCGATGGAACTTCTCTCCGAACAGCCACAGCTCGCCATCGTCCGGCATGGTAATGCCAATCATCATTCGGATGGTCGAGGTTTTCCCAGCCCCGTTGGGACCCAGCAACCCGTAGACGCTGCCTTCGCGAATTTTCAGAGAGAGGTGATCGACGGCAATGAAGTTGTCATACGTCTTGTGAATTCCGCGCAGTTCAACGGCAGCAGGCATCTTCGGGTGATTTGTAAGAAATGAACATACACTACCGACCAAGCGCCCCTCAAACGCGATTGGTTCGTGAAATTTCTGTCGGTTATGATCCGGTTTCGGGCAGCCGGCTTCGGCTATCCGCCAGATGCTGCGCTGTGACGTCGAAATTGATCCCGACCATGCGCCGAGGTTTTCCCCAAGCATCGTAAAACACTTGGCCACGGCTCGACACCCAACGGGTGCGTCCTGTGGCTGTCCGAATGCGGTACTCGCGTGACCAGTTGTGCAAACGGTGACGAAACAGTTCCTGAAGATCGGCAGTGATCCGGGCCCGGTCCTCCGGGTGCAGCGTTTCTACCCACAATTCGTAGGATGGACGTTGGTCGAGAGGAAAGTCGCACAGGCGCTGAAAACCATCCGACCAATAGACTTCGTCCCGGCTCACATCCCAATCCCACACGCCTCCCGCAATCACCTGCTCGGCAATTCGCAACCGCTCCTCAGTTTCCTTGGACTGTTGCTGAGCCGCCTTGCGAACATCCGCCTCGGTGGACGCCTGAATTATCGCGCGCCGGCTGGCCTCACCCAGGACAGCCATCAGCAGACCCGACAGGGAGAACAGAAAGGTGGCTACAACCGTCTTGCGATCGCCGAGTCCAAAAGTGTAGAGCGGCGGGATCAACAGGTAGTCGGCTAAGCCAACGGTGATGAGCACCGCGACCAGTCCCGGACCGAGACCGCCATAGAAGGCCGAGAGCGCTATTGGGACAAACAAGGATGCGAAGGGATACCCGTCCTCAAAGGCAAAATGGGCAAACGCCCAACGTGACCCGATCCATATCAGCGAAAACAGCACTGCGCCGCCATATCGCCAGCGAGCGCTCCGGTTTGCGCCGAGCGCAAGTATTCGCCGTCGAGCTGAGCGTGAATCTGTCATGACTACGCGAGTGCAAACCTAGCCTTGGACTGCGCGATTTCTTAAATCAGTTGACGCCGTTGCGTAGTTTTTTGCCATAGCCATTAAGTGACTACTTGTTCCCTGCACCTTGGTAGAAAGTTTTGCAACATTTCTTTGCCATGCGCGGTAAGCACGCTCTCCGGGTGAAACTGCACGCCCTCGATGGGATATTTGCGGTGCCGCAGAGCCATGATTACCCGGCTACGATCGCGGTCGCAGCAGGTTGCCGAAATTTCCAGCTCGTCCGGCAGGCCCTTCTCCTCAACGATCAGCGAATGATAGCGGGTCGCGGTAATCGGCGAGGGCAGACCGCTGAAGATCGTCCTGCCGTCGTGTTCCACTTCGCTGGTCTTACCGTGCATTAGGTTGGCAGCACGGATCACGTTGCCGCCGAAGGCAGCACCAATGGCCTGGTGCCCGAGGCAGACTCCCAATATGGGAATACGCCCGGCAAAATGCTTGATCACGTCAATGCTGATCCCGGCCTCTTGCGGCGTACAAGGCCCGGGAGAGATGACGATGCGCTCAGGAGCGAGCTGCTCGATTTCAGCGAGAGTGGTCTGGTCGTTGCGCCGCACCACCACCTCGTGCCCCATCTCGCCAATGTATTGCACCAGGTTGTAGGTAAAGGAGTCGTAATTGTCGAGGACGAAAATCATGGAGTTAGTTTCAAGTTTCGAGTTTCAAGTTTCAAGTGGCAGGACAAGTGAGGCTGGTACAAATTGACAAACTCTCTGCGGCGGAGCCACCAGTCTAGTGAGTCGATCGGTCCATGCAGCACACCGAACACTCTTGCGAATGGCCAACGATGGCATCGGCTTCTGACTGCAAGATGTAGTTCAAATCGGCTGCAATCTGGTCCCATGTTTCCAAACAGCCGCACGAGGCATCTGCTTTGGCCAGAGCCGGCGCACTCCGCCAAAACTGTATGCTCTCTATAGATGTGCGACACGGGGACCCTTTGGCACCAACTTGGAACTCGAAACCCGTGTTATTCAGTCGCAGCTTCCGCCGCCCGCAGCAGTGCCCTGGCTTTATTCATGCACTCTTGGTACTCACTCTCCGGATCCGAATCAGCCACGATGCCCGCTCCCGCCTGTACGTAGGCGCGGCCGCGATGAACCACCATCGTTCGGATGGCAATGCAGGAGTCGAGATTGCCGGCATAATCGGCGTACAAAATTGCGCCGCCGTATACGCCCCGACGAGCCGGTTCCAGTTCCTCGATGATCTCCATGGCACGCACTTTCGGTGCGCCGCTCAGCGTCCCCGCCGGGAAACAAGCGGCAACGGCGTCGAGCGGATCGAGTTCGGAGCGAAGCTGTCCTTCCAATGCTGACACCAGATGCATCACGTGCGAGTACTTCTCCACGTACATTAGATCGCGAACTCTCACCGTGCCGTAATCGCTCACACGCCCGAGATCGTTGCGACCGAGGTCCACCAGCATTACATGCTCGGCGCGCTCCTTCTCATCCTTGCGCAGCTCTTCGATAAGCCGCTCATCGTCAGCCGCCTCTTCGCCGCGACGGCGCGTGCCGGCAATCGGCCGATATTCAAGATTGCGGCCGGTAATGCGCACCAGCATCTCCGGCGAAGCGCCCAATACCTGAGTGTCGTCAAACTGCAGGTAAAACATGTAGGGCGAAGGATTCACCGTGCGCAGCGAGCGATAGATCTGAAAGGGATCGGCCTGCGGCTTGAAATCCAGGCGCATCGATAAAACAACTTGAAAGATGTCGCCTGCCGCAATGTACTCCTTGGCGCGACGCACGCTCGCCAGGAATTCGTCATGGCGGGCAGTCGTGCGGACCTTGATCGCCCTGCCCCTGGAAGAGGCGGACCACCCAAGATTCTGCTTGTGAATGCCGCGGACCAGCTTCTGCTCAAGCATGTCGATATCTGCGAGCGCGCGGTCGTAGGCCTTTCGCGGCGACTCGCTGCGCACATCGGCTAACGCAATGATGTGCAATTGGTGCTTCAGGTGATCGAAGGCCAGCAGCCGGTCATAAAAGGTGAAAATGCAATCCGGTAGGTCAACATCCGTCTTTGCCGTTTCCGGCAGACGCTCGAACTGCCGCACCAGGTCATAGGCAAAGTAGCCAACGCCTCCACCGGTGAACGGCGGCAGCCCGGGAACCTGTGCCGAGCGGTGTTCTCGCAGCGTTCGGCGTAGCACATCAATCACGTGGCCTTGAGTTATCTCGAACTCACGGCCACAACGAATCGAGATCTCCTTTCCTCGCGCCGTTACCACCATGCGAGGCTGCGCTCCCACGAAGGTGTAGCGCCCAATCCGCTCGCCACCTTCGACAGACTCCAGCAAGAACGAGTACTTCTGCCCTACCGCAACACTGAGAAACGCGCCCACCGGAGTCAGCAGGTCGGCGCTCAGTGTCTTCGCTACCGGCACCAATGTCGCCTCGCGGCTCATTTGCACAAATGTCTTGTATCCAGGAGCAACCATTGAGATTCAGGCAGTGTTGGAGTAACTAGGATTATACGTAAGGCCTTACGGTTGCCTTGCACCGCCATTAGGGCCTGCATATACTCGTAAGGTTTGCCCGCTTGACGAACCAGGTTCGAAACTTGCGGACGCAGAAAGTTGCTCGGGCCGGCGGCCCGCATTTCTCGGAGAATTCTTATGGCTAGCACAGTAACGCACACCCAAGAAACAAACCCGTGGGAACAGCAGGCGGCGCGCTTCAACGTCGCCGCCCAGAAGCTGAAGCTTGATGAAGGCCTGTGGCGTGTGCTGCAGCAGCCAAATCGCGAAATTATTGTGCACATCCCGGTCATGATGGACAACGGTCAGCTCGAAGTCTTTACCGGCTACCGTGTTCAGCACTCCATCGCACGCGGTCCCGCCAAAGGCGGCGTCCGCTACGCCCCGGACGTTTCGCTGGACGAGGTCCGAGCTCTCGCCAGCTGGATGACCTGGAAGTGCGCAGTCGTAAACATCCCTTTCGGGGGGGCCAAAGGCGGCATCATCTGCGATCCCAGAAGCATGTCGCGTGGTGAACTGGAGCGCCTCACCCGTCGCTACACCGCCGAGCTAATCGAATTCATAGGCCCGGAAAAAGACGTCCCTGCTCCCGACGTCAACACCAACGAGCAGGTCATGGCATGGATGATGGACACCTTCTCCATGCATATGCGGCAGACCGTCACGGCGGTCGTAACCGGCAAGCCGCTAAACATGGGTGGATCGCGCGGACGTCGCGAGGCGACAGGCCGCGGCGTGATGATCATCGCCGATGAGTCCATCAAGCATCTTGGAATGCGAAAAGAGGACACTCGCGTAATCATTCAGGGTTTCGGCAATGTCGGTTCCAACGCTGCCCACCTCATGTATCAAGCCGGCTACAAAGTGATCGGCATCGGCGAATGGGACGGCGGACTGTACAACTCCAAAGGCATCGATATCAACGCACTGGTCGAGTACCGGCAGAAGGAAGGCACAATCCACGGCTTCAAAGGTGCGGAGCGCGCGATTACCGAAGAATTGCTGATCACCGATTGCGATGTTCTGGTGCCGGCGGCCACCGAAAACGTCATAACGTCACTCAACGCCGACAAGGTGAAGGCGCGAATCCTCGTGGAAGGCGCCAACGGCCCGACAACCGCCGCAGCAGACGACATTCTCTCGGACAAGCATGTGTTCGTCATGCCCGACATTCTCGCCAATGCCGGCGGCGTCACTGCTTCCTACTTTGAGTGGGTGCAGGACCGCCAGGGCTACTTCTGGAAGGAGTCGGTGGTGAACGAGCAACTCAAAGACATCATGGAAGAGTCGTTCGACGCGGTGGTTCGCTACGCGCAAACCCACCACGTCAACAATCGCATTGCCGCATATATGCTGGCGATCGATCGCGTCGCCTTTACGATTCGCCAGCGCGGAATTTACGCCTAAGGCTCCCAACGTGCAGAGAAACGGCTTCCATTCCGGAAGCCGTTTCTTTTGGTTCCCCCGTTTTGCTCTATTCACAATCCCTAATTTCCACCAAATTTTTCCCTTAGGAGCGCCGCCGGGGTGCCCAAACAGGCGCATAATACTGCCAAGGAAGTAGCCGTGGGGATCACCCGTCCTGAGTTCAGCATGTCTCGCTATCGTTTTGTCCTCCGCCGCACGGCAGTTGTAGTGGCCTTCCCAGTGATTTTTCTGGTCATCCTCTGCGCAACCCTGCTCCATCCCATCACCTCAGTCAGAACGAATTTCCGCATCTCTCTGCGTCTTTGGCTGAACGTGCTGGACTGGGTCAAGGAAATCCCCATCGGCTACACCTTCTGGGTCCGCTACCAGGCGCCGCTGATGCTGGATACCATCGAAGTTCACCACGACGACTAGCACCGGCAACTGGGCTGCTGGCGACCGGCAACTGGTTGAACTGGTTGCTTTCATCTTGCAACGTGAACGATAATCAGCTGGGCTGCGGCCAGCTCCGCGGCGCGGCGCAGTCGCTTTCTGTGAACCTTCCGAATTACATCACGCTCACACGGATCTTCAGCATTCCGGTGCTGATCTGGATCCTGTCGAGCAATTACTTCAGCGACAGCAACGGTAACCGCGAGCTACTGGCATCAGCCGTCTTCATTGCAGCCTCCATCACCGACGCAATCGATGGTTATCTCGCGCGCAGGTGGGGCCAGATCACCACCATGGGCATGCTGCTTGACCCTGTCGCTGACAAGTTGCTGATCGCCGCAGCGTTCATCACCCTGGTGCAATTCAACCCACGCATTGTGCCCGCATGGATGGCTGTCATTATCATCGGTCGCGAGTTCCTGGTCAGCGGACTGCGTTCCATCGCCGCATCCGAAGGCTTCACCATCGAGGCGAGTGACCTGGGCAAAATGAAAATGGTCGTACAAATTGTCTCAGTTGTAGCGGCCATCGTAGACCACCATTGGACGCGCTTGCCCTGGTACTTTTTGTGGCTGCCGGTACGACCGATTGCCCTCGCCTCAATTTGGGTAATGGTGGTATTGTCGCTGGTCTCAGCCGTGGATTACTTCGTCGCCTTTTGGACCAAAATCAATCGTCATGCCGAGAAGCGCCGCAAGCGGCGTTCGTTTGTTTTGAGCCGGCGCAGAAAGCGCAACGATGTCCCCGCAGTCTGAGATCTCGCCAGTCTCCTTGTCCACCAGCTTTGAATATTCCCCTGAAGAACGCAGAATCTTGCTGCAACTTGCGCATCGCGCCATTGCCGCCGGCGTAGAAAATTTTCGGCTCGACCTTACCCCGCCCTCGGAGCACCTCGCTCAGCCTCGCGGTTCCTTCACCACCCTGCACCTCCACGGCAAATTACGAGGCTGTATTGGCTACGTAATAGTTAAGTATTCGCTTTACCGTACCGTTGCCGAAACAGCCCAAGCCGCGGCGTTCAACGATCCTCGATTCCCGTCGGTTACGGCCGAGGAAGCATCCGAACTAGAAATCCAGATCAGTGTCCTTTCTGCTCTCCAACCCATTGATCCAGAGCAGGTTGTCATTGGGCGCCACGGTTTGATGGTGTCCCAAGGTGGCCGTCGTGGCCTATTGCTTCCCCAAGTTCCATTGGAGTGGGGATGGGACCGAGAAACCTTCCTCGCTCAAACCTGTTTAAAGGCTGGTTTGCCGCAGGATGCCTGGCGCCAAGGTGCTGAATTGCAAGCATTTACCGCAGAAGTATTCTCCGACCTCGCAGTTTAGGCCGGCATAGAGCGCGCCAAAACCAGCTAGATTAACAATTTTCCAACAAGACGGGTTGCAACCTTCGTTGTGCATCTGTACTATCGGGACGCTCTCATGCACGCAACTTCAACCATTTACGCCTCCCGTATCCAGCGCTTCCGTCTTCCCCGTGTCTGTGTTCCCTTGGTGGGCGAAGATCCTGCCCGGATTGTCGAACGGGCCGAATCGCTTGTTCGCGATAACCCATTTCTGGAGTTCCGGTTAGATTACCTGGCGAACCCGTTGGCAGGGTTTCCGAAGCTAAAGCATTTCCTGGATCTGCACCCGGAAGCGACCGTGATTGCAACCTGTCGCCGCGCCGTAAATGGCGGAAAATTCAAGGGAAGCGCCACCGCGCAACTCGAAGTTCTAACTAAAGCCGCCGCCACCGGTTTCCAACTGGTTGACATAGAGCTGCAAACGGCGGAAATCCTGAAGCAGCAACAACTGATCGACCTTAAGGACCGGGTGGGGGTAATCCTTTCTTTTCATGACTTTAAGACAACCAAGAAACTCGAGGAGACATTCACCGAGTTGAAACGTTATCCAGCTGATTTCTACAAGCTGGTCTCCACCGCGACCACCCTGTACGACAACGTGCAGATGATGAAATTCTTGCAGGCCCATTCGGCCCAATATGAGATGGTGGCGTTGTGCATGGGCGAACAGGGTATCATCAGCCGCGTTCTGGGGGTGCGGGCCGGCAGCATCTTCACCTTTGGAGCCGCCACCCGGGGTGAAGAAACCGCACCGGGACAGGTCACCGCCCGCGAATTACGCGATACCTACCGCATCGAGATGGTGGACGCCGCGACCCAGGTGTACGGTGTCGCCGGCGATCCCGTGGCGCACTCGCTCTCGCCGGTGATGATGAATACCGCATTCCGCCGTGAAACCGTCAATGCGGTGTACCTTGCGCTGCACGCTAAGACACCTAAGGACCTGCTCGCCTGCGTGAACGACATCCCCATTCGCGGCTTAAGTATCACCATGCCGTACAAACAGGAAATCATCGCGGCGCTATCGAACTCGGACGCCTTAACCAGGCAAATTGGAGCTTGTAACACCCTTGTCCGCAGCCAAGATGGAAAGCTTTACGGCTTTAATACCGACGTGGCCGGGATCATAGTGCCGCTGGAACAGCGGCTTACCTTACAGGGCGCGAAAGTTTTGATCGTCGGCGCCGGCGGCGCGGCAAGAGCAGCCGCCTTCGGACTGAAAAACAAAGGCGCAGAGGTCTTTATCGCGAACCGTACCCCGGAAAACGCTCAGGCTTTGGCGCGGCAATCGAAGTCCAAGTACATGAAGCGCGCCGATGTGGGCAAATCAACTTTTGACGTCATCATCAATGCCACACCCGTAGGCATGGGTAATGGCAAGCAGTCGCCGCTGGAAGACAAGGAGTTGAATACTCGCTACCTGTTTGATCTGGTGTACAGCCCGGCAGAGACAAAGCTGATCAAGATGGCCCAAGCAAAGAACATTCAAGTGATCTCAGGCCTGGAGATGTTCGTGCAGCAGGGTGCGCGCCAATTCGAGATTTGGACCGGCAAACCTGCCCCGGTGGCCGAGATGGCATTTGTCGTCACCAAGGCCTTGGAACGGCTTGCTGCGGCGAACGGTAAGGAGCCTTCTCCTCCACCGCAGGAAGCAGCCGAAGCGGACGAGAGCGGCGCCACCCGCATCGCGTCTCGAAAACCAACCGTCGCCAGCAAAGAGAAAGCGAAAGCGGCTACCCACAAGCCCGCGAAGAAAGCGGTTCGGAAAACAGTCAAGCGTTAAGCCAATCCTTCTGGTTGCCGCCCTACTCTGTGGTACCTGCCGCCGGAAAGCGGCATCCAGTGCGGGTTTCGAGCAACCACGCAGTGGTTTTTCGCAAAGATTCCGACTTTGCGATGCAGTTCTCAGTTGCAGTTTCACCGCAATTGGGCTTAGGATGTGAATAGCAGGCGGTTCTTCCCTGCTTCCGGTCGTTTTTTTCAGAACAAAGCCCCACGTTCGAAGTCGAAAAACCCATCACGCACAGAGAGTAGAGCTGTGTGCGAGCATTCCCAGGAGAAGACGGAGATGGCGTGGTACGCGTACTGTATTACCGAGCAAGCGGGCCTGCAAAGCGGTAATCGTGCCCGGCGTCCATTTGCTCTGGAAAACCTTAAGGGAGTCAACGAGGCTCCCGTACTTGCCTACCCCAGCGGGGAATTCGCGGTAATCGTCAGCGAACACACTCCCGCAAAACCACTCACCCAGCAATCCATCATTGAACACGCACGCGTCATCAGTGACTGCTTCCGCACGATGACGGTGTTGCCCTTCCGCTTCGGAACTATCTTCGACTCCGACGACGCCCTACGTCGCGCCGTGCGGGCCAATCGCAAGACCTTTCTGGAGAGCGTATCCCGGTTACGGGGCAAATCCGAAATGCATGTCAAGATCGTAGTCAGAGACGGCACGGTCGAAGAAGCGGTCCCCGATCTTCCCGCCTCTGTCGGAGGAGAGTATTTGCGCAGGCTACGGGATCGCGCCAGCCGTGAGCGCGAGCGCCAGACGAAAGCGCGTGCGCTGTCGATGCAAGTGCACAAGCTCTTTTGTCCTCTGGAAGAAGATGTTGTCTGCAAGCGCACTGACTCCGGCAACATGCTGATCGATTTCGCCCACCTGATTGATTCCAGTACCATCACCAAATACCAGAACCGCTACTCAGCAGCCACCCGGCATTTCAAGGACTGCCAGGTGACGATCTCCGGTCCTTGGCCTCCCTATCACTTCATGCCTGGCAAATTGAGGACGGTGTCAGGCGGTAACTAGCAAACAAGCCACTCATTTTTGAGGCGGCCCACCGGCCGCCTTTGTTCTTTTGCCCGCGAACTTGCCCACGGGCTTCGATCCATGCGGGCATGAAGATTCGGCGACACGCAGCGAGTCATGTCATTTTTCGCCCCGTTCCAAAAAAGGAACAAATTCTTGATTCCGCTGTCCTCGCAAGTTGACGGAGCCATGTAGGGGGCATATTATCTTTCATTCGCCATGCTGAATTTTGGGCAAGGTAGAAGGCTAGCCCTCGAAGGCATGGGGGTGCTTTATGGAAAAGAAGAAACTGGACACCTTCAAAAAACGGCTGGAAGAAAGGCAGCGCGAACTACGCCAGGCAGTCAGCCGCACCGCTCAGGATGGGCGTGAGGCCGATCTAGAAACGGCCCAGGATGTCGCCGATCGCGCCGCAAACTCCTACACCAAGGAATTTCTCTTCAGCCAGAGTAGCAGCGAGCGTCAGACTCTGCAGATGGTGGAGAGCGCGCTCGAACGTATTCGCGAAGGCAGTTTTGGTGAGTGTATTGCGTGTGGGGAGGAGATCAATCCTAAGCGCCTCGAGGCTGTGCCCTGGACCCGCCATTGCATCGCCTGCCAGGAAAAAGTCGAACAGGGACTCCTGGAGGCCACCGGAACCTAGCTTCAACCCTTGGCAGAAACTGACAGAAGCCGCTCCGAGGAGCGGCTTGTCATGTGGAGCACGGTCGTTATTTTGGCGGCTTTTTCTTACTACCCCCCAGCAGGCCTCCAATCGCATTCTGCAAATCGTTTAGCTGCTGTTGCTGTTGATTTGGCTGCGCGGGTTTGCCAGCCTGCTGTCCCTGTTGCTGCTGCTGTCCGCCCCCCAGCAGCGCGCCCACGATCCCTCCTGCACCGCCGCTCTTACCGCTCAGCAGACCTGCCGCATTAGGGACGATGTTGTTGAGCTTCATCTCAGCCAACTTCTGCACGTCGGGCGTAACGACCGGATGGCTCATGGTGCCGGAGATGATGACGGGAATGATCAGCTCACCGTTCTTGTTGCCTAGCGCCGTATTCAGGTAGCCGCCCACGCCTGTACCGCCCACTGACTGGCTGTACTGTTTGTTCAGCGCTGCGGTGAGGTGCATAGCGAGCGCCTCATTCACCAGATTAACGCTGCCGTTCGCGGCCATGGTTCCGACGTCCAATGCTGCTTTCAGATCGTTGGTGTTGGCGACGCCATTGTGAACGTCAAACGTTCCGCTCATGCTGGAGATCGAGGTGTATCCCTTTCCGGTCGCGCCTCCCCCTCCGGTAAATTTGCCAATCTTTGCCAGCTCACTAACCAGATCGACCTTGGTGAGCTTGCCGTTGGTAAGCGTGAACGCGAATGGCCCATTCAAAGTCTGGGTGACATCTCCAGAAACAGGCGTGGAGAAGGTCTGATTCAGATTGGCGTTCATCGTTCCATAGAGCGTGTCTTTAGTGTTAGCCACGGCGGTGAGTAACTGGTTGGCATCGGCACCCGTCAGCTTCGCATTCACGGCATAGCTGGCCGTTTCGCGACGCATATCCATGCTGATCGCGCCATTGACCTGACCGCCAAAAACCTGCCCGGTAAGTGGATTGAGCTGAATCACGCCATGATTGAGGTTAACGTTGGAATGAATGTTGCTCATTATCGTGCGGTCATAAATCAGCGTCCCGACGGCAATCGTACCGCTGCCGGTGGCGGTATCGAACAACCTGGGCTGGGGAGCGGGTGTGGCTGGGGCGGAAGGCACCAAACTCCAGGACGACTCGGCCTTCTTCGCCGGCGCAGGTTTGCTCGGGGAAGTCAGCTTTTCCAATTCCGTGATGTTTAGCTTGTCGGCCGACAGTGCAAATGTCAGATGCGGCGCCTGGAAGTTCGACATCCCCAGATTGCCCATGACGTTGGTGGAAGCAAGCGATGCGTTGATGTTGGTCAGATTGATGGAATTCTGCGTGAACTGAAGATTTGCATTCCGTACGTTCAGCGGCTGGGTAAGCGTCGGTGTCTTCAAGACTGCGTTCTGAATTGCTCCGCTGCCGTTGAAGGTCATCGACTCAGACTTCTTGATGGGTCCGGTGGCGCGTAGATCGAGACTGATCGCTCCGCTACCGCTCATGCCTTCGGCCATTTTTATGCCGTAAGCTTTGGCCATATTCAGCAGCTCATCGACTTTCCCGTTCACCGTCTTCAAGGTCGCATCGATCAGGGGAGAAGGCGATGTGTACTGGGAAAGGCTCATCTGCCCTGACAATGTGGTACCACCGGATGTGGCAGTGAACGGCGCTGAGCGAATGTCTTGCGGCGTCATGGTGAGATCAAGCGCGGGAACTTTGACGGCTTGTGGAATGTCAGGTCCTGTAACCTCAAGATTGCGCCCGTTTACGGTCCCGCTCAAGGCCAGATTGTCAGTCGGTCCCTGCGCATGAACGTTGGCCGAGAGTTTGCCCTTGATCTTTGCGTTCGGACTAAAAGCCACACCGAATGCGGCCGCAAGCCGTGCCGCGTCTTCGATGGATGCCTCTTTCGCCGAGAGGTTGAGATCCGCTATTGAAGTTTTTTCGTGCGTGTTGAGCGTCCCATTTACCGAGAGCTGGGTCGAACCCAGCTTCAGATCGCCGGTTTTGATCGTGATCACGTCGGACTTGAGGTCGTCGGCAACGTCGAAATCTGCTGTAATCGGGTATCCAACCTGCACATTGTGAACCACCGCATCGTCGATCTTCAGCGATCCCTTCGCCGACATCTTTCCACCGGTGTTCACCAGGTCGGTCTTGCCGGAAAGCATGGCATCGCTACCCTCAAGGGACGAACTGTTGAGGAACTTCTGCATGCCGGCAAGCGAAACCTGGTCCAGCTTGAGCTCGCCGTCAAACGGAGTGTTCAGCGTCTCAGCCTGGTCGATCGGACCTGCCTTGCCGCTGACTGACAACGTCTCGTTTCCCTTGCCGGGAAGGTGCGCCTCCAGATCCAGCGAGAACGGTTTGCCGGGAGCGAAATCGTTCAGCGTCAGGTCAATGTGGTCATAGACAGCGCGCGGCAGATGCTTCTGCAAATCGGTGACTGCGACCTGCCCGTCTTTGATCTTGAGCTCACCCAGCGAAAAGCCGCCGCCGCTGGGAGGAGGCGCAGCCGCGGGAGCTTGCGCCGGCGCCGGAGCCGCGGCCGGGGTCACCGGAGCTTGGCCGATGCTGGCAAAATTCCAAACTCCCGCTGGATCTTTGATCAGCTCAATCGTCGGCCGGTTCAAGGTTAGGCTGCTGATCTGTACCGACTTTGCAAGCAACGGCAGCAGCTTGACGCTGACATCCATTTCGCCAACTTGGGCAAACGGCACGCTGGTGCGGAAGCGTGGGTCCTCACCGATCGTGACATTCTGCACCGCTACGCGCAGAGGAAACCGCAGAGACATTGCAACCAGCTGTACCGGCCGGTGTAGACGTTGCTGTAATTGGGCTTGAATCTCGCCGCGGTGCGAGTTGATGTCGATAAAGAACGGCAGCACCAGCAGGACTACCAAAATGAGCACGATGACCGCGACGATCGCGATGAAGATCTTCCGCATATAGGCTCCTTTGGTCGACGGAGTGGGTTAGCTGTGAGTGCTTACTTTAGTGTGAATCCGCATCTTGTAATACCGTTGCTCAGCCATCCCGTTCAAACCGCGATTCGCGAGAGTGCCGTGAGCGCGCTGCCGATATGGTGACACGCCGGGGAGAGGTTTGAGAAGCGGAGAAGAGCGACTTAGGAATTTGCCGGAGACGGCTCGTCCTCTTCCGCGTGGAGAAGCCCGAACTTCTTCAGCTTATAACGCAGCGCGTCGCGACTGATATCCAGCAGCTTCGCGGCATGTGTCTGGTTGCCACTCGCCTGCGTCATCGCCATGTCAACCAGAGCTCGTTCAACTTCTTCCAGCGAAGTACCGCCTTCAGGGATGACCAGCTTAGGCAAGCTCCGTCCGTCAGGAAGTCGCGTCGCGTCGGCGTTTCCGTTTCCAGTGGCCGACGTCATCTCAAAAGCAGTATATGCAGCCTGTTGCTGGGCCACGGCGAACGGCAGGTAGTCAGGGCGGAGTACGTTGCTTTCTTCCAAGATCATCGCGCGTTCGACAGCATTCTTCAACTCGCGAACATTGCCCGGCCAGTCGTATTTCAGCAGCAGCTTGCGCGTTTCGTCGGTAATGCCTTCCACCGATTTCCTGAACTTCCGGTTGTAGCGATCGATGAAGTATTCCACCAGCGGCAGTATGTCATCCTTGCGATCGCGCAACGGCGGCAGAAAAATCGAAATGATCGCCAGGCGGTAATACAAATCCTGCCGGAAAGAGTTTTCCTTCACCGCACGTTCGAGATCGCGGTTTGATGCAGCGATCACGCGCACATCCACCTGCATGTCGCGCAAGCCGCCTACGCGTCGGATCATCTGGTCTTCTAGCACGCGTAGCAGCTTGGCCTGCAACAGCGGCGAAAGTTCGCCGATCTCGTCCAAAAAGAGCGTGCCACCGTCGGCCATCTCGAACAAGCCCTTCTTCATCGCCTTGGCGTCGGTGAATGCACCACGCTCATGGCCGAAGAGCTCGGCCTCCATCAGCGTTTCCGGAATTGCCGAGCAGTTGATAGCGACGAATGGTTTGTCCTGACGCCGGCTCTGATAATGGATGGTCTTGGCGACGAGATCCTTGCCCGTCCCGCTCTCCCCCTGAATCAGAATCGTTGTGGCTTCGCTGGTCGCGACCTTGCTCACGAATCCCAGAAGATCCGCCATCTTCGCGGAAACGCCAATAACATTGTGGTATCCGGCGCGACGCCGAACCTCACCACGCAGGGTCTCTACCTCGTTACGCAGGCGGGTTGTTTCCAGAGCGTTTTTAACGGCAACCGATAGCTCGTCGAAATCCAGCGGCTTGCCGACAAAATCGTACGCGCCCAGCTTCAATGCTGTTTTTACATCCTCTAACTGCGGGTCAGCCGTAATCATGATGATGGCTCGGGCGTCGTTGGCCTTTTTGATCTGCTCAAGGACGTCGATACCACTGGCGTCGGGTAGGCGCACATCCAACAGGACGAGATCGGGAGACTCGTTGCGCGCTAGGCGGAGCGCAGCCGTGCCGTTGTCAGCTTCCAGTACGCGATATCCCCACTCTTCGCACTTTTGCCGGAGCGTCCAACGGACCAGTTTCTCGTCATCGACGATGAGAACCTTTTCCGCAGGCATTGCGTACCACTAGCTTACTACGCTGGCCCAAAAGTGCAGGCGGTGGTGTCTATGACTTTTAGGTTACGCAAGGTTGGACGCGGCAGCTCATAGGCATACGACCTAGCATTGGACAGGGTTGTCCAAAGACGAACACTCGCTAATCCCAAAATGGGACTAATCGCATCGAAAGCACGCCATTTGCAGATTTCGATCGTTCACGGATGGCTGGCCGGGTGCAAGATCAAGAGTGAGTTCTTGGCGAACAGGAGCAACGCCTATGAAAATAGTGATGCAAGATATTCGCTTTTCGGTTCGCCAACTGCTAAAGAACAAGAGCTTCGCTCTGACCGCGATCCTCTCGCTGGCCTTGGGCATCGGGGCTACCACCGCGGTGTTCAGCGTCGTGTACGGCGTTCTCATGGACCCGTATCCCTACAAAGACGCCAATCGCATGGTGCACGTCGAGCTGTTTGACAATGCCGGGCGGCAGATGGGACTTGTCTTCAACAACGGCCCGGAACTCAATGACCTCAAGCAAGCCAAGTGCCTGGATGAAATCTTCATGCAGAGCGGCAATACCGTAACCATGACGGCCGCCAACCAACTGCCAGTCTCCGTGCAATTGGGCGAGTACACCCTGAACCTGTTCGAGTACATGGGAGTGCCGCCGGTTTTGGGCCGCCAGTTCACGTCAGCGGACGTCACCGAGGGAAAAGCGTCGCCCGTGGCGGTGCTGAGCTACCTCTTTTGGAAGAAACAGTTCGGCGCCAGCCGTGACGTTTTAGGCAAGACGATCGAGCTGGACCGCAAGGTCTACAGCATCATCGGAGTGGCTGCCCCACGTTTCACCTGGGGTGACTCGGATGTGTATGTGCCGTACATTCCGACCGCCGACCCGAACGACTACCGCAACAGCTTCATCAAGCTCAAGCCCGGCATTACGCTGGAGGCAGCGAACGCAGAACTGCAGCCAATCATTCTCAGCTTTAAGGACCGCGACCCCAAGGGATATGCACCGGTCGTCCGTACCCAGACGGTGACGCTCAACGAGCAGGTGCTAGGACGGTTTTCGGGGACGCTCCTGATGCTGTTTGCAGCGGTGGTACTACTGCTCGTCATCGGCTGTGCCAACGTTTCGATCCTGATGCTGGCGCGCGGCACGGCGAGAATGCACGAGTTGGCGTTGCGATCGTCGATGGGCGCCTCCCGCTGGCGCATCATTGGGCAGCTGCTGACAGAATCCGTGTTGCTGTCCGTCTTGGGAGCCATACTCGGTCTTGGGTTCGCATTTGGCGCAGTGAAGTGGATCGCCGCTGCCATGCCCTTTTACTCTTTCCCGCACGAAGCCGCCATCCATGTCAGTTTGCCAGTGCTGTTCTTTTCTATGGCGTTAGCGGTCATCACGGGAATTCTGTTTGGCGTTTCGCCGGCCCTGCAATTGTCGCGCCCGAACCTGAACGAACTTATCCAGAGCGGCACAGGACGGCATTCCGGTGGAGGCGCGGACCGCAAGACCCATCGGCTGTTGATAACCGGTCAGGTTGCTCTGACACTCGTTTTGCTCACTATGGCGGGAGCGGCTACGCGTGCGTTCATGACCGCCTACCGCATACCGCTGGGGTTCGACGTGGATAAGGTTACGAGCCTCAATCTGGCCTTGCCGCGCAAGTCGTATCCGGGTTGGACCGAGCGCGCGAACAAATTCGATGCGATTCGCCAAGCGATTGCTTCGGGGACGGGCGTGGAACAGGCGAGCATTTCATCCACGTGGACGCCTCCTATGCGCGGCTACACCGACAAGATCGAGATCGAGGGCAAGCAGGACCTCACCGGAATTCAGTCACAGCTGGTGCTCATCAGTCCGGAGGTCTTCGAAACCCTGGGCATCCCTCTTATCCAAGGTAGGGACTTCACCCAATCCGAGTTGATGCGCGCGGCGCACGTGGCGCTGGTGAACCAGGCATTCGTGCGCAAATATCTATCGGAGGGCGACCCCATCGGGCGTCATGTGAAAGCGCCTACCTTGAAGATGGAGCGGCCGGACTTCGTCACCGCTGACCACAACGATGACTGGTTCGAAATCATCGGCGTGGTGGGTGACGTTCGCAATAATGGCCTATTCCGGGACAGCGAAAGCAACGGCAAGCCTGCGCCGATTGAGCCTCAGTTCTTCGTCCCGCACACAGTAGTCATGGTTCCCTATGCTTCGCTGTTAGTGCGAACAAAAAGCAATGCCGAGGACGCAATTCACTCCGCTTTGCTGCGGCTCCAGGCCAGTGATCCTCAAATTGCCGTCTCCGACCACCATCCATTGACCTGGTACATGGAGACGATGATTTGGGGACAGCAGCGCTTTATCGCGTCGTTGTTTGCAATCTTTTCGCTTCTAGGGCTGGTATTGGCGACGACCGGACTCTATAGCGTCGTTTCCTATTCCGTCAATCAGCGCAACCAGGAGATAGGCATCCGCATGGCTCTGGGTGCTCAGCGAATGAACATCGTGGAGCTGGTACTGAAGTCGGTGGCGGCTACCGTGGGTGTTGGTATCGTGCTCGGGCTGGCAATCAGCATTGCCCTCAACCACCTCGTCGCACACTGGGTACAGAGCAGCTCGCGTGATCCACTTACGCTGCTAATCGTAGCAGTGGTACTGGTGTTAATCGCTATGTTCGCCTGCCTGTGGCCGGCCCAGCGGGCAGCCAACCTCGATCCTATGAAAGCGTTGCGCACGGAATAGAACCAATCAAACTCTCGACTGAATTTCGCTGCGCTGGCGACGAGAGTCGCCAGTCTTTTCTGCAATTCATCCCACTTTCGTCATCGTGATGGGGCTCCCTTCCGGAAAAGGGTTTAGAATCCCGCTACGCCACTCTCTCACAACCGGTCCTACCGGGCCCCAGAAGTTCGGAATCAATCATTCACTTTCGAAGGAGAAGAACATGGCTGCTAAAGTTTCACCCATTCCAGCCGGCTACCACTCTATTACTCCGCACATTGTCGTTAGCGACACCAGGAAGGCCGTCGATTTTTACAAGCGCGCGTTTGGCGCCGAAGAGCGCGGCATGGTCGAGGGACCGGGCGGCAAGATAATGCACGCCGAGATCAAGATCGGCGATTCCCTCCTGATGCTGAACGACGAAATGCCGGAATTCGAAGCACTATCCCCCACCGGTACCAAGGCCGATACGTGCGTAACCCTTCACTTGTATGTGGAAAATGCCGACAAGGTATTTTCGCAGGCAAAAGCGGCAGGAGCCATTGAAACCATGCCTTTGCAGGACCAGTTCTGGGGTGACCGCTACGGCAAGCTAAAGGATCCGTTCGGCCATTCGTGGTCAATCGCAACTCACATCAAAGACCTGAGCCCGGAGCAAATGAAGGCAGCTATGGACGAGGCAATGTCCAAGATGCACGCTCACGCCCATTAGTATGGGTGCTTCAGGGTTCGCGCCCGTCCTATGGGACGCTAACCTGGTTACTGTAGGCCGGCAACACCAATAACAA
>Ga0209465_10000010_pt1 | contig 74929 bp, 59 predicted proteins | sample PanSoiPlot1MoBio_FD_188321 | JGI IMG/M metagenome (GOLD analysis project Ga0209465, IMG submission 188321) | Tropical forest soil microbial communities from Panama analyzed to predict greenhouse gas emissions - Panama Soil Plot 1 MoBio (SPAdes)... | ecosystem: Environmental > Terrestrial > Soil...
GACCTGCTCGGTGTCAAATTACAACTGTAGTCAGTCCTCGATCCGACAATCGAGGGAATACAAGGACTTGCGTTGCGGCTTAAGGAAAGTTCGGTCTAATCAGCGATGTCTATCGAATCCGAAATTCTCACTTATGCGTCGCCGCACGACCCGCGCTGGAAGCGCTGGGCCATGCGCGCCATCGAGAACCTCTCGGGGCGGCGTCGATTGTTGCCGATCTATCGCGCCTGGCGGACGGAAATTGCCGGCAAGAAGCCGCGCATGATGAACGCATTGCTCGAGATGATCGGAACGCGGCTCGACATCAACGTCGGCAATCCAAATGGGGCGCCTTGGCCTGTCACCGTGTCGCCCGATGTTCCGCTGGTGATGGTTGCCAATCATCCGTTTGGCATTGGCGACGGCATTGCAGCGTTGGCCCTCGCCGAACAACTCGATCGTCCGTTTCGCATTCTTGCCAACAGCGACTTCCTGAAGGTTCCGGAAATCCGCGATTGGGCGCTTCCGATTGACTTCTCCGAGAACCGTGCGGCGATCAAGACAAACCTTGAATCCCGCAAGACGGCGCGGCGCCTGGTGCGGAACGGTGTAACGATCGTAGTGTTCCCGGCGGGCGGGGTCGCGACCGCGGAACATCCCACCGGCAAGGCCGAGGAACTGCCCTGGAAGACTTTTCCTGCACGGCTGATCCAGCAGGCGCGGGCGGCGGTGCTTCCGGTCTACTTCGAGGGGCAGAACAGCCCGCTCTTTCACTTTGTGAGCCGGTACAGCCTGACGATCCGGCGGGCCCTGATGGTTTCCGAATTGCGAGATTTTGTCGGCGCGACCATCCCGGTGCATGTGGGCGCCGTCGTGCCGTTCGCTGAACTCGCATGCAAGGCTGACCGGCAAGAACTTACGTTGGAACTCTATGCACGGGTCCATCAGCTTGCTCCGGCTTCGCGGCACCTGCGGCTCGACAAACTGCGTCCGCGGCCACCCGATGCACGGCGCCAGTACCCATGGGATCCGCCGCGGTGACCCGATGGAAGGTAGGCAAAAATCGTTCGAGTTTCGCGTGATCTCCCTTGCGCTCAGCGTGCGGAGGGGCCGCCGTCTCGGCCAATATTCCAAGGACATTCGGTATCTGTGGCTTATATGCCGCATCCTGCAATCGGTTTGTCGCACAAATCGGCTACGGCTCGGTTCGGTCCTGGCTTATTCGCGAGAAGGCTGTTGCCGCGATGATTGGTGAACTGTTGATCGGTGCCGGCGCTGTCACGGCCAGCGGATTGACCTATGCCCACGGACGGCGTGCGAGACTTTATCGAGAACTCGAACGATGTGTAGCACGCATCTCATGCAGCGTCCCCCTGGACCTGCTGGCGACCAGGCGCCGCGAGACGCCGAGTTTCGCCGATCGTCTCGCGGTCGTGCCGGACCTGTTGTCGGATCAGATCTTCGCAACCCTCAGGGCGGAAGCCGAACGCTTGGTCGCGCCGGAGCGGAGCTTCGTGCCGACACACAAAAAAGGCGGAACGGTCGCATACGAGACCTTGATCGCATCGGCGCCTGCAATCGTTGCGCTCTATCACTCGGCAGACCTCAAGTCCTTCGTTTCGCAGCTGGTTGGCACGGAAATCAAGCCTACCCCAATTCATGATCAGAGTTCGTTGTCGATACTGTTCTACGATAAGCCGGGCGACCATATCGGCTGGCACTACGACCACAATTTTTATCGTGGACGGCATTTCACGGTCCTGCTCGCGGTGATCAATCAGGGAGGCGCTGGCGGCGGCCTTAGCCATGCAGGGCTCAGGGCTCAGATCGCGGGGCAGGAGATCGCGGTGAGCACGCCACCAAACACCGCCGTGGTGTTCGAGGGCGCCCGGGTTCACCACAAGGTGACGCCGATCCGCGCCGGCGAACGGCGCCTCATTTTAAGCATGACCTACTGCACCGATCCGAGGTCGCTCTGGTGGCAGGGCATGTTGCGCCGGATCAAGGACACCGCCTACTTCGGTATCAGGGCGCTGTGGACGTGAGGCGACACGCATCTTCAATTTGGGTACGCTTGCAGCTGTGACACGGCGCCTTCCGGCCGTGACACGGCGCGCCACCTCGGCTATCGAGTAAGACATGTCTGCTGCGCTTTCGCACCATGAACCGACGCCCCTGTTCGATCCCGAGGCGGTCATCGCGGAGTTTCAACAACTCGTAGCCTCCGTCGAGGGTGAGCCAAGGACTGCGGTCGCTTTACGCCTCAAGGCGGTCCTCGCCGAGAGTTGTGCGAAAGCCGAGACCCTGTTGCTGAAGGAGCGCCACGGCGGCCGCTGCGCGGTGCGGCTGTGCCGCATGCAGGACGACATCATTCGCGTCATCTACACCTTCGCGGTGACTCACCTGTATCCGTTCCGGAGCCCGTCGGAAGGCGAGCGGATGGCCATTGTGGCGACCGGCGGGTATGGCCGCGGCCTGATGGCGCCGGGTTCGGACATCGATCTCCTGTTCGTGCTTCCGTACAAGCAGACCGCATGGAGTGAGCAGATCGCCGAGGCGATCCTCTACTGCCTGTGGGACATGGGGCTGAAGGTCGGCCATGCGACGCGGTCCATAGACGAGTGTATCCGCTTGGCCAAAGCCGACATGACGATCCGCACCGCGATTCTGGAGGCCCGGTTCCTGCTCGGCGACCGCGCTTTGTTCGACGAGATGGTCGCTCGTTTCGACAAGCAGGTGGTGCAAGGCACCGCCGCCGAATTCGTCACCGCCAAGCTTGCCGAACGCGAGGATCGCCTTCGCCGCAGCGGCCAGTCGCGTTATCTGGTTGAGCCCAACGTCAAAGACGGCAAGGGTGGGCTGCGCGACCTTCACACCTTGTTCTGGATGGCCAGGTACGTCTACCGGGTGCACGATTCCGAGGATCTGATCGCCCAAGGCGTGTTCAACCACGCCGAATATCGCCTGTTCCGCCGCTGCGAAGATTTCCTGTGGGCGGTGCGTTGTAACATGCATTTCGCCGCCGGCCGCGCCGAGGAGCGTCTGTCGTTCGATATCCAGCGGAGCATCGCCAGGCGGCTAGGTTACGCGGAACGCGCCGGGATGCGCGACGTCGAGCGGTTCATGAAGCATTACTTCCTGATCGCAAAGGATGTCGGCGACCTCACGGCCATCTTGTGCGCGAAGCTCGAGAGCCGACAGGCCAAGTCCGTACCGATGCTCAACCGGGTGGTGGCGCGTCTACGGCCGCGGGGTCGGCGGGCGCTACGCGAGTGCCCCGATTTCGTCGTCGACAACAACCGTATCAACATCGCCGACCCGGAGGCGTTCACCCGCGACCCGGTCAACCTCATCCGCATGTTCCGCCTCGCCCAGCGCCATGTGCTGGCCTTCCACCCCGATGCGCTGCATCGGGCGACCCAGTCGCTCAAGCTGATCGACAAATCGGTGCGCGAGGACAGGCAGGCCAACGATCTGTTCCGCGAAATCCTCACCGCGAGGAGCAACGCCGAGATCGTGCTGCGACGCATGAACGAGGCCGGCGTGCTGGGCCGTTTCGTTCCGGAATTCGGGCAGGTCGTGTCGATGATGCAGTTCAATATGTATCACCACTACACAGTGGACGAGCATCTGTTGCGCTGCATCGGCGCGCTCGCCGAGATCGAAGCCGGCACCAATCCGGAATACGCGCTTGCCAACGACCTAATGCGCACGATTCAGCCGAGCAACGGTGAGGTGCTCTACATCGCGCTGTTCCTGCACGACATCGCCAAAGGCCGGGTGGAGGACCATTCGATCGTCGGCGCTCGGATCGCGCGGAAGCTATGTCCGCGACTAGGCTACTCGCCGGCAGAGACCGAGACCATCGCGTGGCTGGTCGAGAACCATCTCGTGATGTCGACGGTTGCACAGTCACGCGATCTTTCGGATCGAAAGACGATTGAGAATTTCTCGTCGATCGTGCAGTCGCTCGAACGCATGAAGCTGCTCACTATCCTGACGACCGCTGATATCCGCGCGGTCGGCCCCGGGGTCTGGAACGGCTGGAAGGCGCAGTTGTTACGGGCGCTTTACTACGAAACCGAGCCGGCACTCACGGGGGGCTTCTCGGAAGTCGACCGGGCGAGACGGGTCGCAATCGCGCAGGCCGAATTTCGTCCCGAGCTGTGTGATTGGCCTGCCGAGGAACTCGAGCGCTACATCGCGCGCCTGTATCCGGCCTATTGGCTCAAGGTGGACTTGCCACGCAAGATTGCGCATGCGCGGTTCGTGCGCGCCGCCGAACGGGACGGTCGTTCGCTTGCCGTCAATGTGGGATTTGATGCCATGCGTGGGGTCACCGAGCTCACCGTGCTCGCGCCGGACCATCCGTGGCTGCTGTCGTATCTCGCCGGCGCTTGTGCAACCGCCGGTGCCAACATTGTCGACGCCCAGATCTATACGACGACCGACGGCATGGCCCTCGACACCATCGCGATCAGCCGCGCCTTCGATCGCGACGAGGACGAGGCACGTCGTGCCGACCGGATCGCCGCGACCATCGAGAAGGTGTTGCAGGGCGAGTTGCGGTTGCCCGATGTGGTGGCCAAGCGGGGTCCTGCCAAGGGCCGCATCGGAGCATTCGCAGTCGAGCCGGAGGTGATCATCAATAATCAGTGGTCGAACCGCTATACGGTCATCGAGATCAGCGGCTTGGACCGGCCGGGACTGCTTTATGAGCTTACCGCGACTTTGTCGGAGCTTAATCTCAATATAGCGTCGGCGCACGTCGCAACGTTCGGCGAGCGCGCCGTCGATGTGTTCTACGTCACCGATCTCATGGGCGCGAAGATTTCCTCGCCGACCCGCAATGCAGTGGTGAAGCGCGCGTTGATAAGCCTGTTCGCGCTGTCGCAGGACGCGGAGAAGATGGCCGCCGGAATGTAGGTGCCTGTATCTTGCCGGTGGCATTGTATGGTGGGCAAAGCGAAGCGTGCCCACCGCGGCCGTGGTGGGCACGCTTCGCTTTGCCCACCCTACGAGCACCCCCATCAATCGCAGGAGAAGTTGCCCGTCCCGGCCGGACGGCACTGCGGCGGCCAACCCCGCGCGCGCCAGTATTCCACCAGGCCCAGATCGCTCACCACCGTCTTGAAGCGGTCGGTTTTGCGCACCACCGCATAGGTCGGATACCAGAACCAGGTGGCAGAGATCGGCTGGAAGTAGCCGGCGCCGATCTCGTCCTCATAGAACTCGAGCACGCGCTCCGGCGCCCCGACGTGCCTGTACACGAAACTCAGATTTCCGACGCGCGGCAGGGCGTCCGGCGTGGCGGCTTTCTCGGGCGCCAATTCGATAATTTTTGCCGCGGCCTCCGCCATGCCGGCGGGATAGTTTGCCGCCGGCATTTCGCGAATCGCGGCTGCGGCTTCGCGATAGCGCCCGGCTGAGGCCTCAATCAGCGCGAGTTCAAGCGTACGTCCGGGCCGGAACGGCTGAAGCATCGCGATGGCCTTCTCGGTCGCGCCGTCGAGCCAATAGATCTCGGCGGTGTCGGCCGTGTAATTGGTGACGAAGGGCTCGCCCCTTTGCAGATGCTCGCGCATGGCAAGCGATTCCTTGATGCGCCCCAGCGCGGCGAGAAGCTGGCTGTAGCCGTGCAGTCCATCAGCCTGGTTGGGGTTGAGCGCGAGCGCCTGCTTGAAGGCATCCTCGGCCGGCAGCATCCGTCTCTGCACCATATTGGCGTAGCCGAGCGCTACGAACGCCTCCGCACTCTTCGGATCGAGCGCGGCGGCATGTCGAGCCAAAGCATCACTGCGCGGAATCGCCCGCTCCACGATCTTGCGCTCCTCGTCGGGCATGCCGCCGCGCAGCGAAGGTGCGAACAGCGGCGACAGTGCATAATCATAGGCAAGCAGCGCGGCCGCGGGCGCAAAGTCGGGATCGGCCATCATCACTCGCTCAAGAAACACTGCCGCATCAGCCAGCGGTTTGGCCCCTCGTGCGCGCGCTGCCACTTTGGCCCGCAAGAAATCCGTATAGGCGTCGAAATTACCGGTCCGACTGCGTACCAGCGGTTCGCCGGGATCTGCCGACGCTTTCAAGGCAGCGGCAACGTTCCGGGCGATCTCCTCCTCAAGATCGAAGATCCGCGGACGCTCGGCGTCATATTCATGCGACCACAGCTGCGTGCCGTCGCGGGCCTGCGTCAGAGAGACATTCAGGCGCACGCGGTCGGCCATGAGGCGCGCCGAACCTTGCAGGACATGGCTTACATTGAGCGCCGTTCCGATCGCCTTGATGTCGCGGTTCGGCTGTTTGAATTGGAAGGAAGACGAGCGCGCCACGACCTCGATCCCGCGTACAGCGGTCAGCGCGGATGCAATCTCGTCCGTCATCCCGTCAGCGAAAAAATTCTGCGCCGCATCGCCGGAATTATTCTCAAGCGGAAGGACGGCCACGATGGGACGGCCGGACACAGGCGCCTGTGCGGCTGCCGAGGAAAGCCCTGCACCAAGCGCAAGCATCGATGCGGCCATAAGCTTCAAGCACCGCCGTGTCAGTTCCACTAACATCCTGCTCATACGCTCGCCCCCTCCAGTCGGACTGCCCGCAGCGTCGTTGCCCGGCTTTGACACAAAAATCCCATTAGCCACCGATCTCGATCGTGGAAATCGGGTTCGCACGGTCAAGCCGGGTGATGACAACAGAGAGTGGCATCAAGTTTATGAGGGAAATGCTCCGAAGACGCGAAACGGACCGCCGGCCGCTGCCGGCGGTCCGCCTTTTCACGCACAGTCCGTGCAAATCTTGCTTCACCGGGCGGCCGTCGCCGCCGACATTCCCTTAAAGGCGAGCTTCTGCATGCCCTTTCCGGTGTTCGCGATGTAGATATTGCCCTTGGCATCCGTGTTGATCAGATGGCCGCCGCCCTGCATGCCGGGCACCTTGATGGAGCCCAGCACCTCGAGGGTCTTGCGATCCAGGATGGTGATGTCGTCACCATCGCCCACATAGAGGAACTGCTGCTCCTGGTCGGGCGAAAACGCAACCGAGCGCGCGAACAGTGTGTCGGGCTTGATCAGCTGCTTGATGAACTTGCCGTCATTGGTGAACATCTGGACGCGGCGGTTCTCGCGGTCGGCGACGTAGACGATGCCGTCATGGGCGACGCGCAGCGAGTGCACCACGCTGAGCTGCTGTGGGCCGGGAGCATCGAAGCTGGTCTTGCGCACGATTTCGCAGTGATCGTCATCCTCGGGTTTGTTGGAAAAAGCGCCCCACATCCGCTTGAACGCGCCGGTGTCGGCATCGAATACGATGACGCGGTGATTGCCGTAGCCGTCGGCAACAAACAGTTCGTTGGTCGGAGCATAGACCTGCTCGTCGGCGGGGCGATGCAGGTTCTGGGTATCGGCGTTGCCCTTGCTCTGGTTGCTGTGGCCGATCTGCATGACGAACTTGCCGTCCTGGGTGAACTTCAGGAGCTGGTCATCGGCGACGGGCTTGAGATTCTCGAGACCGTTGCTGGGGCAATTGTTGCCCCCGAGCCACACGAAGCCCTTGTAATCGATGTAGATGCCGTGCTCGCGCTGCGGCCACTCGTAGCCCGCGCCGTCGCCGCCCCAGGCCTTGATGAAATTGCCGTTGACGTCGAACACCATTACGGGCGGAGCGGCTTTCTTCAGGTCTTCGCCCTTGAGCGTACGCGGGCGGTGCAGGAGCCAGATATTGCCTTGCGCATCGGCCGTAAAGCTCGACACATCTCCAACCTTCCATTGCGGCGGAACCTTCGGCCAATCCTTTTCAAACTCGAAGGTGGGCAGCGCCCGCGGTGCCTGTGCAACGGCGGCTGAGCCGAGTAGACAGGTGGCCGGCAAGGCCACTGCCATGCTGGCCGCAAGCAGGGCCGTGCGACTGAGGTTTTGATGTCTCATGGCTTTCCTCTCTGGGTGTGTCGTTAGGATTGGTGAGCAGTACCTATTGGGCTCTCCGCGACCCCTCGTGTCAAGGCAAGTCCAGACGGCCAGTCATCCGGTCTTCGTGCGTGCGGATCGGACAGGTTCTTACATCCGGGTCGGGAGATAGAGCGCAATCATCGGAAAAGCGATCAGGATCACCAGGCGCACCAGATCGGTGACGATGAACGGCAATACGCCCTTGAAGATCGTGGCGAAATTGACGTCCTTGACGACGCTCTTGATAACAAAGACGTTCATCCCGACCGGCGGATGGATGAGCCCCAGCTCGACCGTCATCACGATGATGACGCCAAACCAGACGGGATCGAAGCCCAGCGTCCTGATCACCGGGAAGATGATCGGCACCGTGAGGATGATCATCGCCATGGCGTCCATCAGGCAGCCGAGCACCAGATACATCAGCATGATCAGCGCCAGCACGCCGTAGCGCCCGACTCCGAGCCCGGTCAGGAACTCGGTCACCTTCTGGGGCGTCTGTGTGATGGTCAGGAAATACCCAAACAGCAGCGCGCCGATCAGCACCGTGAAGACGGCCGCGGCCGTCCGCGTCGCTTGCAGCAGCGACGCGTGGATGTCGGCCCGTGACAGTCGTCCGCGCAGCACGCCGATCAGGAACGCACCGCCCGCCCCCATGCCGCCCGCCTCGGTCGGGGTGAACAGGCCACCGTAAAGCCCGCCGATGACGAAAACGAACAGGGCGAGCGGCGCCCAGATGTCGCGGATGGCGGCAACACGCTGCGGGGTCCGGGTTCTTTCGCCAGCCGGCAGGAATCCGGGTCTGAGCCACCCGATTACGGCAACGGTGGCGATATACATCGACACCGCAAGAATGCCGGGCAGGATGCCGGCAATGAACAGTTTGCCGATATCCTGTTCGGTGATGATTCCGTAGACCGCGAGCACGGTCGAGGGCGGAAACATGGCGCCCAGTGTGCCGCCCGCCGCGATCACGCCGGTCGCAAAGGATTGCGGATACTTGTAGCGGCGCATCTCCGGATAGGCGACAGTGGAAAACGTCGCTGCAGTTGCCACCGAGGAGCCCGAGATCGCCGCAAACCCGGCGCAGGCCACGATGGTGGCGATGCCGAGCCCACCGCGTCGATGGCCGACAAACGTATTGGCGGCGCGGAAAAGCTCCCGGCTCATACCCGAAGCGGTGACGAATGCTCCCATCAGCAGGAACATCGGGATGACCCCGAAGGTGTAATCGGTCACGGTCCGCATCGACGTCTGGCCGACGAGCTTGAGCGCCGGGCCGCCACCCACCAGATACGCAAAGCCCGCCACCCCGACGAGCCCCATCGCCATCCCGACCGGCACCCGCAACAGCATCAGGGTGAACAGCACGACGAAGCCCGTGACGGCCACCGCATCGGGGCTCATAGGACGGGCCTGCCTTTACCCTTCCCCGCTCGCGGGGAGGGGTCGGAATTTGCCCGCGTTTGCGCAAATTCCGGGTGAGGGGGCGTTTCCACAGCCTGAGTGCCTGGAAAGGCCCCCTCTCCCCGCACGCGGGGAGAGGGAGAAGAGGTACCGCGTCGTATCCGATTACTCATGAGCCTCACGACGCTCGACACTCCGGACACCGTTAGGTTCGCCATCATTCCACTGCCTTCGCGAGCGGCTCGCCGCTCTGCAAATCCTGCGGATGGAAGATCAGGCGCCAGGTGCGGATGGCGATCAGCAGCACGGCCGACACGTCGCCGGCCCAGGCGATCGCAAAGAATGGCCACGTCGGCAGATGGAGATCCACGGTCAGGATGTTGTCGTTGCGAGTGGCGATCACCTTGTCGAGCAGCGTGTAGGTCTGCACGGTGACCACGAACAGTAGCACCAGCGTGGCGAAGACGTCGATCATGCGCTGCTGGCGCAGCCCGACATTGGCCCAAACGAGATCGACCGTGATGTGGCCACCGCGATAGCTCGTCGCGGCGATGCCCCAGAAGATCAGAATCCCGAGCAGGAGCTGGCCGAAATTGTAGCTGTCGGGAATAGACGTGCTGAAGAAATAGCGCAGCAGAACCGATACGAAGATGTCGGCTGCCACAATCCCAACGAAGATGGCCGCCACCCATTCAATCGCGTCGATGAAGCGGTCCATGTGGTTGCGCATCAGGCGGAGACCTTTCGGATCCGCGTAGGGGTGGGCAAAATCGCACGCCTGCCGCCGCGCCATCATGCGATCACCGTCGGCGATTTTGCCCTCGCTGTCACTCCGATAGCCGCCGGACGGCGCGGGCAACGCGCCCCGCAGGTCTCGTACGATGCAACGCCACGACACGGCGCGTTGCCCGCCCTACGGAGTTCAAGCCGTTAGCCTTCAGTACCCCGCGTTATACTTGGCGAGCTGGTCCTTAAGCTCCTTCATGGCCGTGGCCGGATCGACGCCGACCTTGCGGACATTGTCGGCCCAGGTCTTCTCCAGCGGCTCGGCGGCCTTCTTCCATTGCGCGAGCTGAGTTTCGGAGAGCGGGTAGACGTCGTGGCCCACTTCCACTTTTACCTTGGCGATACCGTCATGCTCGAACTCGCCCCACGGTCCGCCGATCCGGCCGGCAAAATCGGTGGTGCAATTGTCGTCGATCGCTTTCTTCTGCGTGACCGACATCTGATCGTATTTGTCCTTGTTGAACACGAAAGCGAAGGTCGTGACATAGAGCGGCACATCCATGTGGAACTTCGTCACCTTGTCGATCCCGAACAATACCAGCGAGCCCCACGGGAAGGTCACCGAATCGGCAACGCCCTTTTCCATTATGTCGCGCACTTCAGGCGCGCTCGACTGAACGTTGATGCCGCCAAGCAGACTCACGAACGTCCCCATGGTGGCGTGCGCGGGCCGTACCTTCAGGCCCTTGATGTCGCCTGGTACCAGGATCTTCTTGTTGGAATGGAACGAGCCCGGATCGTGTATGAAAGCGAGACAGAATTTCACGTCCTTCATCTCGCGGGCCGCGTATTTGCGGTACCAGGCGTCCAGCGCCTGGGAGCCACCTTTGGCGTCCGAAATCAGGAACGGAAGCTCGCCCGCCGCAATGATGGGGAAGCGCCCCGGCTGGTAGCCAGGATTCACATAGGTGAGATCGGCAATGCCGTCGCGGGCCATGTCGTAGTGATCGAACGCCTTGCCGAGCTGCTGCGCGGGAAACACCTTGTATTTGAGGGTTCCGCCTGATGCTCGCTCCACCGCAGTTCCCCAATCCTCCAGCGCCTTCTGCAGCGGATGATTGGGCGGCACCCAATGGGACAGCTTGAGCTCGAAGGTCCTGTCACGGCTTTGGGCGTCTGCGGGCGTCGCAAGGCTTGCGAGCAGCATCAGGCCGGCCATAATTCCGAGCGCTGCGATTCCGGCAACCGCTGGCCTGTGGAACGCCCTGCGAATGGGGTGTTGCGGCACGTACATCGATTTTTCCTTTTTTCGCATAGAGGCGATTGCCGCGCTTGCGCGTGGCGGTAAAGGCGATTGAGCCTGAATCTGGTGGGGTTGTAAATCCCGAGCGCGCGGGGCTAGCCGCCTCTTTACCTCTCCCCGCAAGCCGGCTGCCAAGCTCAAACCGCGTCAGCCAAACGGGCAATCACATGCGCCGTGAAAGCTTGGGTGCCGAGCCGGCCGCTGAGATCGCGGGTGCGATGGTTCGGCACCGCAATGACGGCATCGAGGGCGTTCATGATTCGTCGGCTTGCCGCGGCGAAATTTTCGCCGCGCCCACGCTGTTCCAGCCACGCCAGAAGCATCGCGATGGATTCGATCAGTGACGTTGGGTTGGCGAGATCGCGTCCCGCGATGTCGGGTGCCGATCCGTGCTGCGCCTGGGCGACCGCAAAGCGATCACCGGCGTTGAGCGATGCGCCGATACCAAGGCTGCCGGCAATCTCGGAGGCTTCGTCCGACAGGATGTCGCCGAACATGTTGGTCGTGACGATCACGTCGAACTGTCCAGGATCGCGGATCAACAACGCCGCAACTGCATCGACCAGACGTTCCTCATAGGCGATATCGGGATGCCGCGCTGCTACCTGGCGCGCGCATTCGAGAAAGAACCCGTCGGACAGGCGCAGCACGTTCGCCTTGTGAACGAGCGCCACCTTGCGGCGGCGGCGCGCCGCAAGCGAGAACGCCGTCTCGACGATGCGCTCGGAGCCAGTGCGGGTGATTTTGCGGACCGAGAGGGCGATGTCCGGCGTCGGCATGAACTCACCGGGCCCCGTATACATGGAGCGATCCGCATAGAAGCCCTCGGTGTTCTCACGAACGATCACCAGGTCGATGTCGCGCCCGCAGCGTGGGGGCAGTCCGGCCCGCGAGCGTGCCGGCCTGATATTGGCAAACAGGTCAAGCCGTTTGCGCAATTCGCCGGACGGATTGAGCCCACCCTCGGCGACCGGCGGGTATTCGTTGTGCGACACGGGCCCAAGAATGACGCCGTCCGCACGCTCTGCCTGCGCGACCACTTCATCCGTAATGGTAGTGCCGACCGCTTTCAACGAATCGAATCCGATCTCAGCCGTCTCATAAATCAAATCGAGTCCGAATATGCGATCCGCTTCGCGAAGCACATCGACAGTGGCGGCGACGATCTCTGGCCCGATGCCATCGCCCGGAAGCACCAGGAGGCGGGTTGCGCCGGGGCGAGACTGATGACCGTATGTTTCGACTTGCTCTGCCATCGTCTCGCTCCAGGGCGACTACCCAACGCTTTGCCAATTAATAGACTGATTCTGCGAAGCCGATCATACGCGCAGGGCAGCATTCCTGGGCGCCACCGAAGGTGGCGAGCCTGGAATCCATAGCCCTCGGTCAGTGCTTATGGATTCCGGGCTCGCCGCAGAGCCTGTCATCGGGCCAGCCGGACGCCGGACCCATTGGCAGCGCCCCGGGACGACCACCGCACAGGTTCGAAATTCAAGAATACTGAATTAGCAGTGGACCATGGGCCAATCGTGCTTGCGTGAGGATACTTCGGTGCAATCATACAGGCGAATCACTCCTCCATCCTCAACTGTATTTCGGTCATGCCAAGATTTACCCTCGCCCACAGCGATGTATCCAGATCTGGTCAAATCCAGAACCGAAGACCCCGCAGCCGACGCAAGGCAAAAGCCGTGCTCGATCGGCCCGCATCGCAGCCGGGCTGGCTCACCTGCGACGACCACGAGATCAACCTGCGACGCTGGCGCGGGCGAACCGAAATCCTCACGGTCAAGGCCCTTGAATCGAATCATCCCTATTTCGGCACGTTTAGCGCTCAGTCGGCCAGCGGTGGCAGCTACGAGGTGGAAATCCGCAGCCTGGCCGAGCTGGTCAATTCCTGCGGCTGCATCGATCATCGCGTCAATGGGCTCGGTACCTGCAAGCACATCGAAGGGACGATCGAAGCGATGGCGCGCGGTCGGGCCAAGAGTTTTCGTGCCGCCAAAGCGATAGGCAGCTCGCGAGTCGAGGTGTTCCTGGATCGCCGCGAATCACCCCTACCCACAATCATGTGGCCGGCGGAAGGACCCGGCCGGAACTTCAAGCCCATCCGCGACTGGCTTGGCCCTTATCTGGAGGCAGACGGAACGCTGACGCGCGACCCTGCGCAGATCGAAAGACTGATCGCAGCATGGAATATGGCGCCCGCACGAATTCGCAGCGTGTTGCGGGTGTCCCGGTATTTCACCGCGTGGTTGGATCGCGCCAAGCGCGAGGGGCAGCGCGTCGAGGCGCGCGCTGCTTTCGAGGCCGATCTCGCAGCGGGGCGGGAAACGCTCGATATCGTCAAACTTCCGCTGCTGCCCTATCAGCGAGAAGGCGTCCTTCACCTTGCTTTCGGTGAGCGTTCCCTTCTGGCCGACGAGATGGGGCTGGGCAAGACCATACAGGGCATTGCGGCGTGTCTGCTGCTCGCGAAGCTGAAACGGATCGAGCGCGTTCTGGTGGTATGTCCGGCATCCCTGAAGGCGGAATGGGAAGAACAGATCGCGCGATTCAGCGATCGCTCCGCGCGCCTCGTGTTCGGCCCAAAGGTGCAGCGCCACGCTGCGTATCAGAACCCCGCGTTCTTTACGATCGTCAACTACGAGCAGGTGCTTGGCGACGCCGAAGAGATCAACAACACGCTCAAGCCTGATGTCATCGTGCTTGATGAGGCGCAACGGATCAAGAACTGGCAAACCAAGACGGCGCGGCGCGTCAAGTCGCTGCGTTCACCTTATGCTTTCGTGCTCACTGGAACGCCGCTCGAAAACCGCATCGATGAGCTCTATTCCATCGTTCAGTATCTCGATCCGGAAATTCTTGGACCGCTGTTTCGCTTCAATCGCGACTTCTACCAGCTCGACGAGCGCGGACGGCCGATCGATTACCAGAATCTCGCCGGTCTTCGTGAGCGCCTCAAGCCGTTGCTGCTACGACGACGCAAATCAGATGTCGAGACGCAGCTACCAGGGCGTACCGTCAAGACGTATTTTATGCCGATGGCCGAAGAGCAGCGGTCGCGCTACGAGGACTACGATGCTCCCGCCAGGCAACTGATCGCCAAGGCGCAGAAGCGCCCGCTGACACAGCAAGAATTCGAGCTGCTGCAAAAGCTGCTCGCCTGCATGCGTATGGTCTGCGACTCCCCGGCCATCCTCGACCCGACCTGCCGCATCAGCCCCAAGCTCGAAGAGCTGGAGGGCATTTTGGGCGACCTCTTGGATGATCCAGACCGCAAGGTCATCGTGTTTTCCGAGTGGGAGCGGATGCTGACCATGGTCCGCGAACTCGCCGGCGAGATGGGGGTCGATGCCGCGTGGCACACCGGCTCGCTGCCGCAGCAGCGCCGGCGGGCCGAGATCAACCGGTTCAAGCATGATCCCGCTTGCCGGTTGTTCCTGTCGACCGACAGCGGCAGCGTCGGACTGAATCTTCAGGTCGCCAGCGCCGTGATCAACGTCGATCTGCCGTGGAATCCGGCCAAGCTTGAACAGCGTATCGCCCGTGCCTGGCGCAAGAACCAGATGCGCTCCGTCAGCGTCATCAATCTGGTTACCGAGGATTCGATCGAGCAGAGCATCCTGCACCTGCTCGGCCGCAAGCAGGCGCTTGCCGACGGTGTGATCGACGGGGCTGGAGATCTGGCATCTCTGAAGATGCCGTCGGGGCGCGCCGCCTTTGTCGAGCGCATGCAGGCCATGATGGCGTCTCCGCGCCCGGCAGCACGCGTACTCCCGCCCGAAGAAATATTGGTGGCCGATCTCATCGAGCGGCACGGTGATAAGGTTCTGCTGGCCGAAGTGCGTCACGGCATGGACGGACGCCCAAAACTCCTGGCCGTGTTCGATCTGGATGCGGCAGCATTGGCCGCGGAGACCGCACGTCTGTCCTCCGTCGACTCCGTCGCCGTCGATGTGGTCGACCGCGCCACCTGGCTTGCAATGCAACGATTCGCAGCGTCCGGCCTGCTGCAATTTACGCACGAGTCGCGGCTTCTCCACCGCTCCATAACGCTTGTAGAGCATACCGCAGATGCGCCCGCGCCGGACCAACGCTCCCAGCAGCTCATGGCCGAGGCTCTACGTGCCCTGCGCATGGCGAAAGTCCTGGCGTCGGGGGGCTTTCCCGAGGAAGCGCCTCCGCTGCTCGCCAAGGTCTTGCAGAAGGTCGGGGCCGCGCGGATGGCCGAGCGGCAGGAACTCCCCGCCGGCGCACCGACCGCCTCCGACATGGACATCCGCCGCCTCATAGAGCGGGGAGAGTTTCCGGCGGACGCACTCGCCATTCTGGATGCCAGCCAGCCAAGCGCCGGCTTACCGACCCCGGATGCAGTGAGAGGGTTGGTCTCAATGGCCGAGCAAATGTTGGCGACGATCGGATGTCGTGTCTCGGCTGAGCCGAGTTTGCGCGCGGCGTAATCTGCTTCTTACATTAGTAAAGCGATTTTAGACTTCGATTTTAGACTACTGTAGTTCAGCGTTCATGAATTTCGAATCATATGCGGCGTCATCCCGGGGCGCCGCAAATAGCGAGTCCGGAATGCCTGACTACGGGTCCAGGATTATGGATTCCGGGCTCGGCACCTTCGGTGGTTTCCTGGAATGAGCGCATTGCGCATATGATCGCTTTCATAGAATCGGCCTAAACCAGCTGCGGCTACCGCAGGAGGCGGTGCGACTCGGTGAATCCCACGATGCCGGCAGCCGCGATTTGACCTGCGCGGCTCCCGGACTACAGTAGCACCAAGCCTCCTGGCGGAGCGCGCCTGTGGCGCCGGGCTGAATCACGACCGAGCGGCCCGAACCCGAAGGCAGCAAAGGCCGCAAATCGGAGAATCTCATGGCCTACCGGGCGCCGGTCGAGGATCTCATCTTCACCCTCAAGCACGCGGCGGGGTTCGCCGCCGCACGCGCCGACGGGCTTTACGAGGACCTCGGCGACGACCTCCTCGAGGCGGTGTTGGGAGAGGCTGGCCGGTTCGCGTCCGAGGTGCTGGCCCCCCTCAACGTTCCGGGCGACCGCCATGGTACCCCGTTCCGCGACGGCGAGGTGACCACGCCGCCTGGCTGGAAGGAGGCCTATCGGGATTGGGCGGCGGCCGGTTGGAACGGCGTCGCCGCTCCGGCCGAATGGGGCGGCCAAAACCTGCCGCGCGCCGTCAATGCCGCCTGCCTCGAAATGTGGAACGCGGCCGCCATGGCGTTCGGCATCGGTCCGGTGCTCACCATGGCGGCAGTTGATTCGCTTGCGGCCTTCGGCTCCGAAGAACTGAAAAAGACCTATCTGCCCAAGCTCGTCTCCGGCGAATGGATGGGCACGATGCAGCTCACTGAGCCGCAGGCGGGCTCCGATGTGGGCGCGCTGCGCACTCGCGCCGAACGTGCTGGCGACGGTAGCTACCGCATCACCGGAAGCAAGATCTTCATCACCTATGGGGAGCACGACTTCACCGAAAACATCATCCATTTCGTGCTGGCCCGCGTCGCCGGCGCGCCGGACGGCACCAAAGGGCTGTCGCTGTTCCTGATCCCGAAATTCCTGGTCGGCCCCGACGGGAAGCTGGGCGCCCGCAACGACCTGCGCGCCGACCGCATCGAGCACAAGCTCGGCCTGCACGCCTCGCCGACCTGCCACATGGTGTACGGCGATCACGGCAGCTGCGTCGGCTACCTGGTGGGCGAGGAAAACCGCGGCATGGCGTCGATGTTCACCATGATGAACGAGGCCCGGCTCGCGGTCGGCCTGCAGGGTGTCGCCATCGCGGAGGCCGCGACCCAGCAGGCCCTCGCCTATGCGGGGGAGCGCCGCCAAGGGCGCGCTCCGGGCATGGCGCCGACCGAGTCGCTGCCGATCATCGTCCACGTGGACGTACGGCGCATGCTGCTGACCATGCGTGCGCTCACCCGCGCGGCGCGCGCCATCTGCTACGCGACCGCGGTCGCACTGGATCGTTCCCATCTCGCCGGAGACGCCGCCGGCCGCAAGGCGGCCCATGAGCGCGCCGCGCTGCTCACCCCGATTGCCAAGGCCTTCTCCACCGATATCGGCACCGAAGTCGCCTCGCTGGGCATCCAGGTCCATGGCGGCATGGGCTTCATCGAGGAGACAGGAGCCGCGCAGCACTATCGCGACGCGCGTATTACTCAAATCTACGAGGGCACCAACGGCATCCAGGCAATCGATCTCGTGACTCGCAAAGTGCCGCTATCCGGCGGCGCCGCGGTGCGCGGCTATATCGACGAATTGCGCCATACCGTCGATGCCGTAAAGGCCGCCAATGATCCGGCGTTTGGCGCCACAGCTGAGCGCCTTGCCGAGGCGACCGACAGCCTCGCGCAGGCCACCGAATGGGTGCTCGCTGCACTTGCCACCGGACCCGACGCAGCGCTCGCCGGCGCGACCATCTATCTGCGGCTGTTCGCCTCGGCGGCCGGCGGCTGCATGCTCGCCGCCGAGGCGCTCGCGGCGGCGCGCGGCGACGATCTGGGCGATGGCGGCGCCGACAAGTCGGGCCGCATCGCGATCGCCCGGTTTTTCGCCGAAAACTTCGCCGCCCAGGCACCGGCGCTCGCGAGCATCGTCACCGAGAGCGCCGGGTCGGTGCTGGCGGCCAACGCTGCCATAGGTGCGTCATGACCGGCCACGTGATCGTCACCGATGACGGGTCGATCCGGATTCTTCGGCTCAACCGGCCGGAAAAGAAGAACGCGCTGACCGACGCCATGTATGAGACGCTTTCGGAGGCGTTGGAAAACGCCGCGGTCAGCAAGGTCATCCGTTGCATCGTGATCGCCGGCGGCGCGGGGGCCTTCACGGCCGGCGCCGACCTGCAGGACTTCCTGCACGCCGCCCAGCACAAAGAGGGTCTGCGGCCCCAGGCCACGCGTTTCCTCCACCGTATCGCCCACGCCGGCAAGCCGATGGTCGCCGCCGTCCAGGGCGTGGCGGTCGGCATCGGTACCACCTTGCTGCTGCACTGCGATTACGTGGTGGCCGCGATGGATGCGCGTTTCTCGACGCCGTTCGTCAATCTCGGGCTGGTGCCGGAAGCAGGTTCAAGCCTGTTGATGCCACGCCTCATGGGCACCCGGCGCGCGTTCGAACTGCTGGTCATGGGCCATCCGCTTGACGCCGACCAGGCGATGGCGGTCGGCCTCGTCAACGCGGTCGTCCCGGCAGGCGAAGTGGAGCCGGAGGCCATGAAAGCCGCCCGCCAGATCGCGGCGCTGCCGGCAGAAGCAGTGGCCGCATCACGACGGCTCATCCGCGGCTCCACCGCCGAGATCGTGCGGCGCATCGACGAGGAGTCGGAGATTTTCAAGCAACGGCTCAAGTCGGACGAGGCAAAGGCGGCGTTCGAGGCGTTTCTCACGCGCAAGGGGTGAGGCGGGCCGCCGTCATGGGCGCTAACTTACCCAGCAACAGCGCCCCGAACTCCTCCCCTCCCCCTTGTGGGGAGGGGTCGGGGGGTGGGGTCGAGGAGTGGGGCAAGGCCGTGCCCCGCGGTACGACCCCTCACCCCAACCCTCCCCCACAAGGGGGGAGGGAGTCCCGGCGGCATGGCACAACTTAACTCAGCGCAAATGAGGGTTGCCGTCCTGAACGAAGGCGCTACCTCGGGAGAGAGAGCGCGGCGCGGCTGTTCATGCGCTGACGCAGCGAGCTGACGGATTCCGTACTCAACGGAAACTCCTGCCTTGGATCAGGTCGAAAACACCTCGATCCTCAAGACAGAGCCCATCATCGCTATCGACGATCTCCGACCTCTTTAACGCGGCAGCCAAGCCTCTCCTCCGTTATCGCGCACCGATTTAGTGCCTTGGCCCATGGCGGTCGTGCCCTCCATCGAGTCATGACGGCGGCTATCACAGGTACTGCCAGCGAAGTGGTCGGGCAAGGGCCGAAGCCTCACGCTGTTGTTGGCCAGCGAGCGCCTCTCGGCCGTTGAGCTGAGCCTGTCTCGCCGTGGGAGCAGTCACTACAATTACGCGCGCCTTCGAGGTACCCCCTCGACTGATTTGCCGAAAGCCGAACCAATGACCCTCAGCAAAGCTTGCATCTGCATATTAGTTGTCTATCATCCCCCAATTCCTAGAAGGGAAGGTGTGAGTGGACGAGGAGCAGCCAGGCGGCTGTCCCGAATGAAGCCGCAGCGCTCAATGAGAGAGCCGCAGTCCAGAGAAGCAAAGCCTTAAGCAGCGCGTAAGCTTCGTCCAACTTCCTCGCCGGCCAGGCAGCAAAGTAGCCCTCGATAACCCTGCGGGTCGTATCCTGCGTCGTCATGGTGCCTCTTCCTTGGTTCTGTTCATAAGGACGAACGGCATCGAGGGAAATCGACAGAAACGAACGCGACCCGATTAAAAAAAGATATCGGTCACGATGAGCACCAACTAGAGGCTGCAATTTGGCAGGGCATCACCTCCGCTTGGCCTTCGCGTAGCACGCGCCGAGCGGGAGACGCTATTGACTCAACGCTGAATCAAATTTGGCAACGCGCGCCGTCTACCATTCCGGGAGCGTGGTCCGCACGCAGGAAACAGTCTGCCACGCTGACGGCCTCGTTGCTGGCGGCCCATCCGTGCCGTCATGGAACCAATCCAACCAATAACGCCGGGCAACATGCGGTGCAACGGGGGCCGCTCGCTCGTGATCTACTGCAACTCTGCCACCACGAAGTCGTGCTCGACGTCGAGGCCTGGTCAGGTTGTGTGCCTGTACCGACGTTCGCCCCTGCCGACCCTGTCGAGGTCGTGAGCCCCGGCGCCGGCAGCGCCAATGCGGCCTCACGATTACCGCTTCACGTGAAAATCACGGCGGTTTATGCCGGCGCATACCACTGAAATTTGGACAGTTCGCCGCGTCACCACTGGGCCGCCTGCAAACGGGCCACTTCCAAGCGGCCAGCAAATCCCTATCCGTGCCCGCGCTAATGAACCCAAGGGCAGTTCCTTACTGTGCAGGCTTGGCGAGGCTTAATATCCGCGGCCGGCGCGTCGTGGTATGCTTGTGGGAGTGGCAGGGACCGTGGGTTCGTCAAGGGCGTTGCCTCAACCGTTCTGCCATCAACTTGATTTCATCTGTCAGCTTAGGATCAAAGCTTGGTGTGCTTACCTTCGGCAAACTAGGGCGTTTATCCAGGTCAACGTTAGCAAAAGTCTGCCGGGGCATTGTCGGCGGAACAATGCTAACCTGAATTCCAAGCCTTTTCGCATCATGATCTGACAATAGCACCATGCTGTTTGGCGGCGCGGTCGTTGTGAACCTGGCGACTTCAGGGCCATAACCTAGCTCAGACAAATAATCGGAAACCGCACGGTTGCTGGCGGTACTTACTGCTCCCGTACGGACATCTGATGAACTGTGAAAAGCAATTTCCGCACTTGCAGTTTTGAAATGTCGAGTGCCCGCCAGCCACAGCCAGGCGCAAGAACTGTAACAGGTGTATTCAACGCTAGTGTCCCAACCCCTTTGCCTGATGAACCGGCCTATCTTCAAGGCAGGCGTTGTCATCCCGCCCTTGCTATGCAGGTGAACCACCATAGCTTGGTAGAAAGGTTGGGCCTTGCTCTCAAACACGGCATCGTCACCTAGTTCGAGGGTACCGATGATGCGGATCGTATTGCCTTTGATTTCAATATTTGCCGCTGCGCAAGGAACGGCTGCGCTTGCAAGCAATACGGCTAGAAATGCTGGCTTCATTGTACTGGCCTCTGCGGGCGTTTCTCGGTCATATTAAAGCATAGCCTGAATGCCTAAAGTAGTTGGCACATTCTTGAGCATCGAACTGCGGTACGAACCGAGGTCCCCCCTTTTTTCGTTCCATCGCTCCGAATGCACGTAGCGCTGCTGTCACGCTTATGGCCCGCGGCTGCCTCGAAGCCGGCTTCGTCGAAGGCCGGAATTTCGCGTTCGAGTACCGCTTCGGTCCGACAAGAGCGGAAACAGGAGGTTGCGGCATGATGGTTATCCTTAGCCGCGACGTTGCGCCGCCCACGTGCCCGAGCATTTGCCCCTATTCCCTTGACCCCGCCAGACACCGCCCCCGTAATTTGAGGACAGCCGGCCAGAGCCGCTAGCCGATTGGCCTCCGGCCGAGACGCTCACGCGCACCATCCCCTTCGGCGAAACGCGGCCATTCATGTTGATTCCGCCAACCTCAGAAAAGATGATGCCGTTTCTGATTTGCGCACCCGACTGATAGGCGGGATCGCAGGCTCCACTTCGTGTATAGATGACAATACCCCAACTGCCATCGTAAACCGCAGCGCTGGCAGAGGTGGCAATGCAGGTCAATGCCAAAACGCTGGTGCGCAAAAGATAGCTGGTCATAAATGCCTCGCATTTCGTTACCGTGCCCTTACGAGCCAAATGCCAGCCTAACTCGGTACGAATTAGACAGCCAGAGAGTACCAGGATGCGTCAGCGCGCCGGACCCCGACATTTAGCAGACGCAGTGCAAGGACGGCGTGGACGTCCTGCCGTGAATGACCCAGCAGGGAGATGCCGTAATAAGGGCGTTCGACGCCAACGACTGGATCCACCAGACCTTGGGCATATGAGCGCACGAAGTCGGCGCGACACCGGGCTTTGATGGCGACACCGCGAAGGCATTTGGCTCGATCAAGACCAAGGCCTTGATCCTTATAGGAATCAAGGATGCTCAAACCGGAATTCGAGCCCCAGGTTGCGGCGCGCTCACTTCCGAACGTGCGTGTCATGACGATTTCCCCCGGCACAGTGACGGGACACACCCCAGCCGGCGGCGCATTGCCGGTCGCGGCGCGAGATGCCAAATGGGCCTGCGGTGTGGCGGTGCGTGGTCTTCTCTCGCTAATCTCAAACAGCAGCCTGCCCCTTCGCTTCAAGGCGGAGATATCTGTCTCACCGCAGCCTGCTTGGTGCGGAAATAACCGGCCGTTCCCTCGTGTAATTTCGAATAGACGAAGTCATAGACGCGATTTGCCTCCTCCTTTGAAATGGAGCCATCCAGAGAGCGCAGAGTAACCCGGATCAGCAGGTTCTGCTGCCCGGGAGACATACCGAGCCGCTCGCGCGCCTTTTCGGGAACCGACGCATAGTCAGTCGCTTGGATCAACTCCACGTTCTCCACCCACCCGCCTCGCTCACCGAGTACGTCCCTGACGCGGTCGCCCAGCAATTCCATGTCTGGATCTGCAACGCAGATCGACATGTCACGGTGCGTCGCTGGCTGGTTGCTGACCGGCTCATAGGGATCCAAAGTGAGCATCTGCCGCGCGACACGGGGATCGCTGCTGCGCAGCAGGCGGATGTCGTCAATCTGCTTGATCAGCATGACTAGGCGATCAAGGCCAATACCCATGGCCAACCCAGACCATTGCTGGCTCGGCAACTTGCTTTCGTTTAGAAGCCATGGGTGGATCTCCCCGCATTCGAGCACCTCAACCCACCGGCCATCGAGATGGACTTCTATCTCGAGCCCGTTCATCGTGTACGGATGAATGGTCTCGTTGCAGCGATACGCGTGACCAGGCAGCATGGTCTCAATGACCACCGCAATCATCTTTAGAAGATTCGCTCGGCGAAGCCGGGCCCGCCGCACAATCCAGAAGTCGCTCTGATGCGGTTCGCCGACGTGCAAACGATCTACAACATCGCGCCGATAGACCAGTCCGGGGCACACGATCAGTCGATCGCTGTCGGTTTCCGCCAGCAGTGCCGGGATGGCCGCCGTCGTGTGGGTCCGCAGCATGTACTTCTCGTCGATGTAATGCGAGTAGCGCGCTGAACGCGCCATCGCATCCGGCTCGTAGAACAGTCGATCGTAATTATCAGCGATCGGGACCACCGGTGGCCTTCGGATGATGTCAGCCGGAAGCGCCGACCATCGCTCGATGGCCAAAATCAGGTTGGTCATCAGGATATTAATCGCGTGTAGGCCCTGATCCGGGTCGGTCAAATCACGCAGTGCCAGATATCGATCTAGCCGTTCTCGATTTAATCGCAAAACCCCATTTGAGTGAGCCTTTCACGTTCTTTCGGGATGGACCACGGAAGAATGATCCGGGCAAACAAAAAGCCTCCCGGAAGATCCTGGAGGCTTGGACCGCGATCAATGCAAGCACTTAGCCTCGCGGAAACCTCCAACTGATAAACGACGCAGAGTCGGTAAAGGTGAAGGCGCGCAAAAGCGATCCGCTTTGCCAGCGTCTCTTCAACCGCCCTCGGACGGAACGGGTGTCTGTTATTGCGGCGCTCATAGTTTGACAATCGCCTATCAGACCTTGTCTGTCAATCTGTGTTTCGGGTCCGAAAATTTGATCGCATATCACCGAATCATCGCGCTTGCGACATCGATTGGGCGCCTCCGGCATCCGACCGCCGCGGAAGCTATGGGGGTACACCGCCGAGCCCTGCCAAGTTCGACCGATCTTTCCTCTGCCGAGCAGACCGACCGTCAGCGACGGCGTGAACCTACGGGCGAAGATGACCGAAGGAGAGGTCGTTCCTTCGATAGGCACCTGGTATCTAGCCCAACTTGCGCGTTTTGGGTTGGCTTTGGCGAGTCGATTTGCTCACCACTCAGGCGTTTTGCGGCCATGGTCCAAATGGAAGGGCTTAATCTCAAGGATTTTTCTGGCGACCCCGGCAGGAATCGAACCTGCGACCTTCAGCTTAGAAGGCTGTTGCTCTATCCACTGAGCTACGGGGCCTTGATTAGCTCTGGACTTCGCACCATCGGACATCGGGCGATCGGATTGTGCGCACTCCAAGATAACTTGCCGTCACCATAACACAAAAGGAGCCTCGGCTGCGAGGTCGCGGCTCCTTACCAAAGTTGAGGTCTCCGAGCAAACGACAACAGCAGGTCAGCTTCCTTACGGAGCGCCGAACTTGTACGACACAACGGTCCGCCAGACGTGCTCATGCAGATTGCTGGTCAGCAGTTGGGCGGTGCCGCCGGCGACAGCTGGGTTGACGACTGTGTCGCGAACGCTGCCGAGATCGACATAAAGATATTCGGTCCGCGTTGTCCAGTTCGGGCCGAGCAGTCCAAAAATATCCAACTTGTTTTCGATGCCGCCACCTACTGCAAAGCCGGATTTGCTGTGGGAGAACGACGGGCTGACGATGGTGCCGGCCGCCATCTGGGCGAAGCTCTCCTTGACTTCCCCAAAGGCAGCGCCTCCGGTGGCATAGAATAGGGCTGGTCCGACCGCATATCCGAGCCGGCCGCGCGCAGTCCCAAACCAGGAGAGCCTCTGATCGATGGTTGTCGCGCCCGCGCCATTGCAGACGGCCACGCAGGTCAGGTAACCGCTGCCGGTACTGGCCTGGACATCGGCGTCAAGGCCGACAACCCAGCTTCCGAATTGCCAATTGTAACCGACGATGCCGCCGCCGTCGAAGCCGCGTGGCGACAGGAAGAGTGCCTCCGCATTAGTCGCCGGGACCACGAACGTGCTGTCGTTGCGCCCAATCCCGTAACCAAATGTGCCGCCGACGAAGAGGCCGGTCCAATTGTAGATCGGTCCGACGGCTGCGGACTGATCCGCGCCAAAATGGTAATTGACGCCGCCGCGAAATATCTGCTCCTGATTCTTCACGCTGAACGTGCCGACAAACGGAGGCACCGGAGCAATGCCGGCAGGCACCGCAATGATGTTGGTGGCAGACGAACTGCCGAGATTGACGTAGAGATATTCGGCCTTGGCGGTCCAATTCCCTCCAAGCGCCGCTTCGACGCCGGTGCCCCACGTCCAACCGCTTTTCGCCGCGGATGTGATCGATGAGGTCGTGACGCCGCCGAAGGTGGTTGTGACGCCGGTCTCCGTCCCCCCATAAGCCGCGCCGCCGGTCACGTATGTCAAAACCGGGCCGGTTGCCAGTCCCAGGCGTGCCCGGGTCGTGCCGAACCAGTTGAGCTTCTGGTCGATCAGCGCGGACGTTCCGACGATGCAGCTCAACAAGCAGGTACGGGTATCCGAAATACCGGCTCCCTGGATGTCGGTTTCCACCCCGAGCACAATGCTGTTGATCTGGTAATTGTACCCGAACTGGCCGCCGCCGAACCCGCCCGCCGGCATGGCGTTGAAGGTCTCTACTCCCGCTCCTCCGGGAAACGCGCCGCCATTGAACGCAAAGTTGCCTTGGCTTAGCCCGATACCGTAACCCGCATTCGCGCCGACATACCAGCCGGTCCATGTATAAGGGAGCGGGGCCCGATACGGTGGTGCCTTGACCGCCATGTCAGCACCCAGCGCGGGAGCGCCAAGCATCAATACCAGGGGAGCCACAGCGAGCAGCAGGCCCCGATTTTTTGGCGTCATTTCAATACGGAAAACTCGAACCTGTTTGATCATTCTCGACATACTTGCACGGCCGCTTGGCTCTGTCTGTTGCGGTTGCGTCACAGCGCAGATCTTTGTGGCGGCCATAACGTGCTCAGCACGTGTCTATGTTGCGCACGCGTTCCATGTTGCAGTTCATGCCATTTGCGAGAATGCAACTTGTCTATCGCGCTGTTTCGGTTACATTCGAACTTGGAGGAGCGAATAGAATAAAATAGCAGGTTCCGTGACGCCAAAGCGGAAGCCGCCCAAGGGGTTATCGTGGCTCGCGGTCGACGCGTTCTTGTGTATTGCGCCGGTGTGATCGCGCTTGCCGGGGCGGGAGCATGGTACCTGCACCAGGACCCGGAACCGGTTCGAGCCGCGCGTTCGCCAGCGCCATCAGCTGTTCCGGTCACGATCGCTACAGCCACAAAGCGCGACTTGCCGATCTACCTTACGGGCCTCGGTTCGGTGCAGGCCTCATTCACGGTCGGCATCCGGCCGCAAGTTGATGGCAAGCTCGAAGCGGTGTTGTTTACCGAAGGCCAGCAGGTCAAGAAGGGCGATGTCCTGGCCAGGATCGATCCGCGCCTCTATCTGGCAGCGCTCGATCAGGCCAAAGCCAAGAGAATGCAGGACGAAGCGCAGCTCAGTTCGGCGCAGAAGGACCTCTCCCGTTCGCGGACATTGGTGGACAAGAGCTTCCAGACTCAGCAGGTGCTCGACCAGCAGCAGGCCAAGGTCGATCAACTGATTGCATCGCTCAACGCAGACGATGCTGCGATCGAGACTGCGCAGACGCAGCTCGATTATACCCTGATCACCGCCCCCAGCGACGGGCGCATGGGCGTGCGCAATATCGATCCCGGCAACATCGTGCGTGCCTCCGATCCGGCGGCGATTGCCACCTTGACGCGGACCAAGCCGGCCGCCGTGCTGTTTACGTTGTCGGCCCGTTCCCTCAACGATGTGCGCGATGCGATGGCGCGCGGTCCGGTGGAGGTGGTCGCGTTCAGCCAGGACAATGCTCGCATCCTGAGCAAGGGGACGCTGCTCCTGATCGACAATTTCGTCGATCAGGCGAGCGCCACCATGCGGCTCAAGGCGATGTTCGCCAACGAAGATGAGCGACTGTGGCCGGGCGATTTTGTCAATGCGAGAGTTTCGCTTGAGGTGCGACACGACGTTGTGACGATACCGTCAGCCGCGGTCCAGCGCGGTCCGGACGGCATCTTCACCTGGGTGGTCACACCGACGGATTCGGCTGAGGTCCGATCCATCACCTCCGGGCCATCTACCGGCGACCTCACCATTGTCACAAGTGGCCTCGCGAACGGAGAACGGGTGGTTGTCGATGGCCAGTACAAGCTGCGGCCCAATTCGCATGTGACCGTGAATCCAACGGCGGGTTCTGCGATCGCAAAGCGGGGCCGCGCGTCATGAATATTTCCGAACCTTTCATTCGGCGGCCCGTCGCGACATCCCTCCTGATGGCGGCGATCGGCTTCGTCGGCCTCGTCGCGTATCCATTCCTGCCCGTGGCGCCCCTGCCACAGGTCGATTTTCCGACGATTAGCGTAAGTGCGACATTGCACGGCGCCAGTGCCGAGACCATGGCGGCTTCGGTGGCGGCGCCGCTCGAACGCCAGTTCGGACAAATCCCGGGGGTCACCCAGATGACCTCGGTCAGCACGCAGGACGCGACTTCGATCGTCATCCAATTCGATCTCAATCGTAACATCGACGCTGCTGCCCAGGATGTGCAAGCGGCGATCACAGTCGCCGGCAAGACACTGCCGCAGCAGATGACGACGCCGCCGAGCTACAAGAAGACCAATCCCGCTGATTCCGCGATCATGATCCTGGCGGCGCAGTCCGAAACCCTGCCGCTCTATATCGTCGACGATTACGTTGACAATTTTCTCGCTCAGCAAATCTCGCAGGTGCCCGGCGTCGCCCAGGTCAGCATCGGCGGAGAACAGAAGGCGTCGATCCGCGTGCAGGTCGATCCGGCCAAGCTCGCGTCGAGTGGCGTGACGCTGGAGGAGGTGCGCAACACCCTCGTAACCTCCACCACTATTGCCGCGAAGGGGACGGTCAATACGCCGAAGACGAGTTTCACGATCGCGGCCAACGATCAGATCGTCGATGCGGAGCCATTTAACGACATCGTTCTTGCTTATCGCAACGGCGGCCCGATCAGGGTGCGCGATGTCGGTCAGGCGATCGCCGCCGAAGCCGACCGCACCATCGCCGGCTATCAGAACAACAAGCCCGGCATCCTGTTGGACATATTCAAACAGCCGGGCGCCAACGTGATCGACATCGTCGATCGGATCAAGCAGGAGCTGCCGCGCCTGACCGCCAACATCCCGCCGGCGGTCGAGGTCACGACGCTGTTCGATCGCACGACCACGATCCGCGCCTCTGTCGAAGATGTCGAGTTTACGCTCGGCCTGACCATTGTGCTGGTGATTCTGGTTATTCTGCTGTTCCTCCGCAATGTGTGGGCGACGGTGATCCCGGGCGTAACAGTTCCGCTCGCGCTGCTCGGCTCATTTGCCACAATGTATCTTCTCAACTTCAGTCTCGATAACATCTCGTTGATGGCGCTGACCATCTCGGTCGGATTTGTGGTCGATGATGCCATAGTGGTGGTGGAGAATATTTACCGCCATATTGAAAATGGCGAATCGCCGTTTGAAGCCGCACTCAATGGTTCGCGCGAGATCGGCTTCACGGTGCTGTCAATCAGCTTTTCACTGGTCGCAGTCTTCATCCCGCTGCTGCTGATGGGGGGTATCATCGGCCGGCTGTTTCGCGAATTCGCCTTGACGGTAACGGCGTCGATCGCGGTATCGGCGCTGGTGTCGCTGACACTTGCGCCGATGATGTGTTCACGTTTCATGCGTCCCGAATCCCACGAACCTGGCCCCGTTTTTCGCGTCATCGAACGTGGCTTTGATGGCCTGCTGTCGTTCTACCGGCGCACACTCGACATCGTGCTGCGCCACCAGGCGGTCACGCTCGGCGTCTTTTTCGCCACCATGGCCGTGACCGGCGTGATGATGTACCAGATTCCGAAAGGATTCTTTCCGATTCAGGATATCGGCCTGATCAACGGAATATCCGAGGCCGCCCAAGGCATATCGCCCGAAGAGATGAAGCGGCTGCAGCGGGAACTGGGCGAGGTGATCCTACGTGACCCCGACGTGGTGGCGTTCAGGTCGTCAATGGGGACTACGGGCACCAGCGCGCAGACCGGGAATACCGGCCGTTTCAGCATTATGCTCAAGCCACGCGAGCAACGTGAGCACAACGCTTCGGAAATCATCGATCGTCTGCGCCCGGAGCTCGCCAAGGTCACCGGCGTGAATCTGTTCCTGCAACCGGCACAGGACATCACGGTCGGCGGCCGGATCGCGCGCGCCGCGTTCCAGTATACGCTGCAGGATCCAAACATTGACGAGCTCGTCGAATGGTCGCAGAAAGTGCTCGACAAGATGCGCACGTTGCCAGAGCTTGTCGACGTCGCGAGCGATCTGTTGGCGCGCGCCCCGCAACTCAAGATCACCATCAATCGCGACCAGGCCGCCAGATTCGGTATTTCCGCTCAGGCCATCGACGATACCCTCAACGACGCTTATGGGCAGCGCCAGATCACCCAGTATTTCACTCAGCTCAATACCTATTGGATCATTCTTGAAATTCTGCCTGAACTGCAGGCGAGCCTTGAATCGCTCGATCGCATCTACGTGAAATCGCCGCTGACCGGCGCGGCCGTACCGCTGTCGGCTTTGGTCGATATCGACTCGCAGAAGATCGGACCGCTGTCGATCAATCATCAAGGGCAATTCCCGTCGGCAACGCTGACGTTCAATTTGCGGGCCGGGGTGTCGCTCGGCCAGGCGGTCGATGCCATTAACAAGGCGGCGCGCGAGATCGGCATGCCGAGCGCGGTGCTGGGCTCGTTCCAGGGCAACGCCCAGGCGTTTCAGTCGTCACTAAGGAGCGAGCCAGCGCTGATCGCCGCGGCGCTCGTTGTCGTCTACATCATTTTGGGCATGCTCTATGAGAGCTTCATTCACCCGCTGACTATTCTTTCAACGCTGCCCTCAGCCGGCATCGGCGCGCTGCTGGCTCTGCAACTCGGCCACATGGATCTGTCGGTGATCGGCATCATCGGCATCATCCTGCTGATCGGGATCGTCAAGAAAAACGGCATCATGCTCGTCGACTTCGCCATCGTGGCCGAGAACGAACGCAACCTGCCCCCGCTTGCGGCGATACGCGAAGCCTGCCTGTTGCGGTTCCGCCCGATCCTGATGACGACGGCAGCCGCGATGCTGGCCGGGCTGCCGATGATGTTCGGCCACGGCACCGGTTCGGAAATGCGCCATCCGCTCGGCTATTCCATGGTCGGCGGGTTGGCGCTCAGCCAGATTTTGACGCTGTACACGACGCCGGTCGTCTATCTTTACCTTGCCCGCCTGCAGGCCTGGGTGCAGGGCAAGAAGGCTCATCATGCGCCGCAAGCCGCGGAAGTGCATGCTGTGGCGGCGGAGTGAAGGGGCGACCGTGAATCGCGAGTGGATTGCAGCGAGGTTGAAGCGCTTCGCACCTCTCCCGGGTCGTGGGTGGGCTTGTCCCGGCCACCTCGATTATTCGTGCTCGGTGCGGTGAGGTTCAAGGTCGCCGGGACAAGCCCGGCGACGACGTAGTTGGATTCGCAGCGTGCGGTTCAAAACGACCGAAATCCGCTGTGCCGTAGTTATTCCCGCGGCTTGAAGCCGAACTGCCGCGCGAAGCGCTGCGCATAGGCCGGCCACACCTCGGGATTGACCTTGCGCGGCGCCGGCTTGCCGTCGAGTGCATCGAGCACCTGTTCGGCGGCGATCTTGCCCATGTTGTGCCGCGTCTCTTTGGTAACGCCAGCCGTGTGAGGGCTGACCAGGACATTGTCGAATTTCAGCAGAGGGTGGTCGCAAGGCGGCGGCTCGGTTGCCCACACGTCAAGACCCGCGCCGGCCAGCTGCTTGCGCCGCAGGGCTTCAGCCAGCGCCGCCTCGTCATGAATGTGTCCACGCGCCGTGGTGATGAGAAACGCGCCCGGGCGCATCTGGGCAAACTGCGCGGCACCGATCATGCCACGGGTTTCCGCCGAGAGCGGGCAGTTGACGGACACGTAGTCGCTGCGGCGCATGAGCTCGCCGAGCTCCACCTTTTCGGCGCCGCGCTCGGCGCACACCGCAGCTGTCAGATAGGGGTCATAGGCGAGCACCTGCATGGTGAACAGGCCGCGACACAACTGAGCAAGCCGGGTGCCGACATTGCCAAGGCCGATGATGCCGATGGTCTTGCCGAACACGTCGTTGCCCATATAGGCGACGCGATCGATGAGGCGTTCGCGGCGCATCACCTGGTTGGTTTCCGGAATGCGCTTCGAGAGCGCGATCAGCATACCGAGCGCGTGCTCGGCAACCGCCTCGCGATTCCCGCCTGCCTGGTTCACCACAAGGATGCCGGCATTCGTGCAGGCTTTGACGTCGACCGTGTCGTAGCCGACACCGCTCGTCGAAACGACGAGTACCTTGGGCATGCGCGCGATCAGTGCTGCATCCACATGAAACCTCCGCGCAATCTCATCGCGCGCCGAGCCGACCTGGTAGACATGAGCGGCAGCGAGAATTGGCTTCGCGTCGTCGTCCCCGCTTTCGTTTTCGAGCCGGTCGAGCCTCACATCCTCGCGACGCCCCAGAATATCTGCGTAGACCGGATCGGCGAGGTACTTTACGTAGAAAACACGTTTTGTATTCACGGACACGCGAGACCTTTCTGTCATTGCCGCGTGAGGGATTGCGCGGCGTGCGGTGCGCGCCCCGAAGCGATATTCCATTTCATTTGAAATATGCCTTAACCAATTTTCCGTTGCGGAGGAATCGCCGACATTTACTTCGACGTCATGCGCTTGTCATCAGCCAACATGGCGGAGGCCGGCGGCCGCGCCATCGAGCGCAAGCTCACTCCGTCGTGGAAGCCGGCTGCAGCCGTGATCAAACCGCTGTTCGCTGGAGCCTCCTTTACGAAAATTCTGTGGCGGGCGACCACACTTGTGTCGGACTGCGCGTTCAGCCGTCTCGCCGCCACCGTGAGCTCCGACATCACCGAAACGGTGCGCGCCAAGGCCGAGCCGGTACAGCAGTCGCGCAAGCCAATGCCCTGCTGGCCCTGCCCGCCGCCGACGATGCGGTTACCGCATTGCCGGGCCAATCGCCAATCTACGGCGTCAGCAAGGCGTCTACTGTGTCAACAAGCGCGCCGATCACGGTCCCTTTATTTTGTGTGCAAGACATTCTTGATAGCGAGCTTGGATAATTGGACTACCAGCTCTCTCAGACGTTTAATTTCCTCGCGAAGAGATTGTAATTCGTCGGACTGGGAATAAGGCTTAGGATTTTCCGAAATACGCTCCGGCCATTGGTGTGATAGTTTGGTGTCAGCCATCGTGATCCCTCATTCACGAATCAATACTAGGCCAACCTCAGTTCGAATTGAGTAGTTCGTTGGGCGCGATTGTGTCCGTCTCGGCACAGCCGGAATTGGTGCGCGTCATTTGCTGCTGGTCGCCAGGTCCGGGGCCGTACTGGATTGAAGATCTTGAGCCCAGCAAAATCCCCTTCGTTATCGCTGACCTCCAGATGTCTTAATGCAACCAGAGCGCGCGCTCGATACCGATACGGCAGGTCCGGTCGCAATCCTGGAAGTCGGATCGAAGCGCACTTCTGTCCGACAGGAAAATGCTGATGATGAATGTTGATGGCCGCAAGGGAAGGCGGTTTTCGTCGCCCGCGCCGAGACCTGAACTGTTAGTTGCGCGGCGGCCACAGTGTTGCGGTTTTGCGCCATTCTGAGATTTTCCATGTCTTGCCGCCGGTTAGCGGCCTGTGCCGGGGCCGGAAAGCTTGTCTGTGTAACCCACGCGCTCTAGGGTGACGTGGGGACCGCGCCATCTGCCGCGAACGAGGCGGCAAGGCGCGTCGGGACAGCGGTATGGCCGTCATCGCCGAGCCTAGAGTACGGATGGGATTGGGGAATTGGAGGATCGCAAGCCTGCTGGGCCTTGCGACGGGCTCCCATTTGCGCGCGATCGCGGTGCTCACAGTGATATCGCTCGCCTCGTTCTTGCCCGGTTTTTTCCAAATTCCGCCCGTTGATCGCGATGAGGCACGGTTCGCCCAGGCAAGCAAGCAAATGATGGAGACCGGCGACTATGTCGACATCCGCTTCCAGGACGAAACACGCTACAAGAAGCCGGTCGGCATCTACTGGTTGCAGGTGGCGGTCGTTGAAGCCGCAGAGGCGGTGGGCGTCCCGCACGCCCGAACGCAGATCGGGCTTTATCGGATTCCTTCACTGATCGGTGCCGTCGCGGCCGTTTTGCTGACCTATTGGGCCGCACTCGCCTTCGTATCGCGGCGGGCGGCGGTGCTGGCCGGCGGCATGATGGCGACGTCGATTCTTCTAGGCGTCGAGGCGCGGCTCGCAAAGACCGATGCAATGTTGCTGGCGACCACGGTGGCGGCATTGGGTGCGATGGCACGCGCTTACCTGGTGGAACAGGGCGACCGAGCAACCGAGGCCTCTCCTTTGACGGTCGCGACGATCTTCTGGAGCGCGATCGCGGCCGGAATTCTGGTCAAGGGACCGATGATCCTCATGTTGGTCGGCTTCGCCGCCGTCGCTCTTGTGGTGGCGGATCGCTCCGCACATTGGCTGTGGCGGCTGAAACCAGTGATTGGAGTAGTGTGGGCGTTGGCGCTGGTGATGCCTTGGTTCGTTGCCATTTTGATTCGCAGCGGCGGCAGCTTCCTTATCGATGCGGTCGGCCAGGACATGTTGGCGAAGGTGACGGGCGGGCAGGAGACCCATGGCTTGCCGCCGGGCTTTTATTACGTGGCCTTTTGGGAGACGTTCTTTCCGGGCGCCATGTTGGCCGGTCTCGCGGCGCCGGCCGTGTGGCGTGCCCGCACCGAACCCGGCTGCAAGGTTCTACTCGCCTGGATCGTGCCGTCCTGGATCGTTTTCGAGCTAGTGCCGACAAAGTTGCCGCATTACGTTCTGCCGCTCTATCCTGCGCTCGCGATCCTGATTGCCGGTGTTGTTGACAGCCATTCGCTTTCGCGCAATCGCTGGCTCGTGCGCGGAACGATTTGGTGGTTCATCCTGATGATGGCGGTGGCGCTATTTCTGATCGTGCTGCAAATCTTCATCGGCCAAAGGCTCGGCTTGTTGACATGGTCGTTTGCGGCGGCGGCCGTGATCTTTTCGCTGTTCGCCTGGCTGCTCTATCGGGTTGACGGCGCCGAAGCGTCGCTCATACGGGCCATGGCGGCGTCACTGATGTTGTCCGTTGCGGCGTATGGGGTGACCTTTCCGGGGTTGCGGGGGCTGTTTCCGTCGGTGGGTCTCGCGAATTACATGCACAGCGTCAACTGCAGCGACCCGGTCGCAGCAGCGGCAGGTTTTCACGAACCGAGCCTGGTGTTCCTCGCTGGCACCAACACCAACCTAAGTGTGGGCTCCAGCGCGGCAGATTTTCTGCTCAGCGGACCGTGCCGGGTCGCATTCGTCGAAAGTCGTCAAGAGCGCGCGTTCGTGCAGCGCGCCGATGCGATCGGCCTTCGCTATACGATGGGCCCACGCATCGAGGGCTTCAACATCAACGGCGGCCAGGCAGTCAACATTGCCACCTACCGTTCGGAGCGCGGCCCGTGACGGCCTCCGGCGGGGCTGATGCGCACGACCTCAATGCCGTTGCGGCGCGCGCCAACGCATTCTTTGAAAATGTTCGTGGCAGCCTTGGCGCTGTGTTGCGCCGGCCGCGGCGACTTGAACAGGACTTCGTTCCCGCGTGGCGACGCCTGAAAATCCACGGCGCGGTCGCGATCGGCGCAGTGGTGCTGTCGATGTTGTTGCTCGACGCGCGCGGGCATGAGCTTGCTGCCGGCCTGCCACAGTGGCTGGTCGAAATCGCCTATGAAATCACCGATTTTGGTCGCTCCGGATGGATTCTGGTGCCGGTAGGCACCCTGATGGTGTTGATTGCTTTGCTCGCATCGCCGGCACTCGACTTCATGTCGCGTGCGGTGGCGGCGATGGTAGTCGCGCGGCTCGGCTATGTATTCGTCGCGGTCGGCTTGCCGGGGCTCGTAAGTACGGTGGCAAAGCGATGGATCGGACGCGTGCGGCCGTCCGCCGTTGGACCGTTCGCCTATGAGCCATTTTCTTGGCAGCCGGAATATGCAAGCTTGCCCTCCGGCCATGCGACGACCGCATTCGCGGCGCTGGTCGCTATCGGCGTCATCTTTCCTCGCGTTCGTCCCATACTGTGGGTCTATGCACTGTTGATCGCGGCGAGCCGGGTGATGGTTTCTGCCCATTATCCGAGCGATGTCATCGCCGGCGCGGCGTTCGGGGCATTCGGCGCCTTAGTGGTGCGTGACTGGTTTGCCGTGCGCCGGGTCGGGTTTTTCATCAGCCCGGATGGGGTCATTCACACCATGGCGGGCCCCTCGCTGCGACGGATCAAACGAGTTGCCCACGTGCTCATTGGTCCATAAAAACGCGAGTGCGGATGGGGCAGCCCGTCAGTACCGTGATCCCCCGGCCCGCTCACTTTGTCGCGTCTCACGACCAGACAGGAATTCGCGGCGGCAGAAACGGAACTCTTGATGACCGAGGGCAGTCCATTGCCGTCCAGTGCCGCAGTGCCGCGCCTCTCGGTCGTCGTGCCGGTCCGCAACGAAGCCGGCAACATCGCGCCGCTGATCAAGGAAATCGTGCGGGCGCTGGATGCGTTTGCGCCGATCGAAATCATCTATGTCAATGATGGATCGCGCGATGACACCGAGGCCGAGCTGCGGTCCTTGATGAAAACGCACGTTTTCCTGCGCCAGATCCGGCATGCGGATTCGTGCGGTCAATCGGCGGCTATTCGCAGCGGCGTCGCCGCAGCCCGCGCCGGCATCGTGGCGACGCTCGACGGAGACGGTCAGAACGATCCGGCCTTTCTCCCCGCCCTGGTGGCAGCGCTGGAGCGCGACGCCATGGTGGGGCTTGTTGCCGGTCAGCGGGTCGGCCGCAAGGACACGGGCTTCAAACGGCTGCAATCATTGATCGCAAATACGGCGCGCAAAGCCATTCTGCGCGACGGTACGCGCGACACCGGATGTGGACTGAAGGCGTTTCGCCGGGAGCTCTTCTTGACGCTCCCTTATTTCGATGGCCTGCACCGATTTCTGCCGGCGTTGGTGCGACGGGAGGGTTACCGCATCGGCTATGTGGAGGTAGTTGATCGGCCGCGTCTGCGCGGGGTCTCGAATTATGGTCTATGGGATCGGCTGTGGGTCGGCATTCTCGATGTCGCAGGCGTGTGGTGGCTGATCCGGCGCCGAAAACGCGTGCCGCTCGTTTCGGAGGTTGTTCGCGATGCTGGTTAGCCTGTCTCAAGCAGTCGGCAACTATCTGCAGAACGTTTTCTTTTTGCAGCTGAATTGGTGGGTGCTGATTGGTTATGCCGGACAGACGCTGTTCGCGATGCGCTTCATCGTCCAATGGGTTGCGTCCGAGCGGGTCGGCCGTAGCGTGATTCCCGTCGCGTTCTGGTTTTTTTCGATTGGCGGCGGCGCGGTGTTGCTCGTCTATGCTCTTTACATACGCGATCCCGTTTTCATTATCGGCCAAGGCTTTGGCTTGTTCGTGTATTTGCGCAATCTCTATTTCGTGTTCCGTGAGCGCAAGATGGTATCGGTATCATGATCCCGCTCAAAAATTCGTCTTGGCGATTGCCGGGCGGCTATGAAAATCCCAATTGACTATTGTTTGCAATGCGTTCTCATATCCGCATGAGTATCGAGCGATCAGCGCTGCCTTTGGAAGAAGATCGGGCCCGTTCGCGGTCTGATGGCGCCTTCCTCCCGCTGGCTCTTGCCAAGAGATATTTCGACCTCGGACGCATCTGGATTCGCAAGGCGATGGCTCCCGGCGGGGTTACCGGGGTCATCATGGCGTTCGTTTTCATCGTCGGAACCGACGCCTTTCTTCTTTTGATGCGGTATATCCAAGAACTGCCGCCGGTTTCTTTGACGTTCCTCATCCCGGTCGTCGTGGCCGCCATCCGCTGGGGCACGCTGTCTGCCATCATAACGGCCATTGGCGGCGCGGCGACAGTGACCCTCTTCTTCTATAGCCCGTTTTATATCACCGGCCCCGAGGCCCGATCGCGTGTTCTTGGCCTCATTGTCTTTCTCGTCGTCTCGCTGGTGCTGGGCTATCTGGCAGCAAGAACGCGCCGCGACGCCGCCCGAGCGCAAAAGCGCGAAAGCGAGATTCGCGATCTCTACACGTTTTCGCAACGGATTTCCGCTGCCAATTCGCCTGCAGGAATCTTCGAGGCGATGCAGCAGCATTTGGAAACACTGGTGGGACGCAAGGTTCTGCTGTTTGATTCCCTTGGAACCCTGGAGGCAAAATCGGAACGACTTGCTGATGTGGAAATCCCCAAGGCGGTCACGGAGGCCGCAGCCACGCTGCCCGCCGCCGGAAGCGACGGCTTGAAGGACATCGTCGTCGACGATCATCGGGGCAGCGCCTGGTTGGTGCGACCTGTCTCCACCAATACGGCGGACTTCGGCATTATTGCCGTCGACCTCGGGCATCGATCTGAGGTGTTCGACGATTTGCGGGGGCGCGTCGTCGCCTTGATCGCTGACGCCGGATTGTCGCTCGAACGGCTGGGACTCGCCCGCACAATTTCTGAGGCGCGGACCCGCGCCGAAACCGAGCAGTTTCGCGAGGCGTTGATCGGCTCGGTGTCGCACGAGCTGCGCACGCCATTGTCTTCCATCCTGGGTGCATCAACGGTGCTGTCATTGGCGCCGGAGATTACCGGCAATACCCGCCTGAAAAAGCTTACGGCGCTGATCCACCAGGAATCGGAACGGCTTAACGTCGAAATCCAGAATATTCTCGACGCTTCACGTATCAGCAGCAATGGTCTGCAGGCGAAGCTCGAATGGGCGGAACCCGCCGACTTCATCAATGCGGCGCTTCAGCGTAGCCGCAACCGTCTGGCCGGCCGCGCAGTCGAGGTGGCGCTTCCGGAGGAACTCATTCTGCTGCGCATCGATTCGGTATTGATGGAGCGGGCGCTGGGTCAGATTCTTGATAATGCAGCGAAGTATTCGCCCTCGGAGTCCGCCATCAGCGTCCGCGGCCATCTTGAATCTGGCCAATTCGTAATTTCTGTGGTTGACCAGGGGGCTGGCCTTGACGCGGACGACCGGACGCTGTTGGGGCAGAAGTTCTTTCGCGGAAATCGCCACTCCCAGGTAACTTCGGGCCTCGGATTAGGATTCTGGATTGCCAGCGCTTTCGTGGCGGCTAATAACGGGACTATCGAGGCCACCAGCGAAGGCGTTAACAGGGGTATGACGGTTACGGTTCGATTGCCCTTGCCGATGAAGGAGGACCATAAGGAAGTGACATGAAGGACGGCGACCAACACGTACTTATCGTCGACGACGAAGCGCAGATTCGCCAATTTGTACGAGCAGGCATGGAGCTCGGTGGCTACCGGGTAACTGAGGCGGCGAACGGCAGCGATGCATTGCGTGAAATTACGCTGCATCCGATCGATCTTGTGATTCTTGACCTGGCTTTGCCCGACATCGACGGATCGGAATTGCTGGAGCGGATTCGCGGCTGGTCCGGCGTTCCGGTGATCATACTATCGGTGCGGGCAGGCGAGACCGAGAAGGTCAAATTGCTCGAGCTTGGCGCCGACGACTACGTAGTGAAGCCCTTTTTCATGTCGGAGCTATTGGCGCGGGCGAAAGTCGTGTTGCGGCGTCAAAGCGAGCGCAAGGACGGTGAAAGTGCATTGCGATTGGACCGCCTTGTCATCGATTTCGCGGCCCGAATAGTGGAACTGGACGGCAAGCGCCTTAATCTCACGCCCAAGGAATATCGGTTGCTTCAGGTGCTCGCCCAGCACCCGGGAAAAGTCATAACTCATCAGAACCTGCTCAAGTCGGTATGGGGGCAGGCGCACGTCAACAATACGCAGTATTTGCGTATTTTTGTGCGCAAGTTACGACAGAAAATCGAGGTCGATCCAAATCGGCCCAAAATCCTCTTGACGGAGCTTGGCGTCGGCTATCGATTGAGCGATCCAGCCGCGCGAGACCATGGGCGCCCTGAATAGAGACTCGAATTTAACCTCCGTTACTGCGATTATTGCCTGGCCGTAATGAATTCGTAATTATTGCTTCGCTGTAATGAATTCGTAATTCAAACTTAACTTGTGTTCTATTGCAAATAGTTCTTTTATCAATTCGATCAGTTTTTCTTTAGGAGACCGCAATGATCAGGACAATCGCCGCTGGCGCGACTGCACTGGCACTAGCAGCGGCAGCGGCTGCCTATGCCCAGCAGCCGCCGAGCGGCCCTGACTTCGGGCGGCGCCAGCCATTCGGCGCGGAAGATCGCGCCGCATTCCTCGACGCGCGCATTGCTGCACTGCATGCCGGATTGAAATTAACGCCTGAGCAGGAGAAGGCTTGGCCCGCGTTCGAACAGGCCTACCGCGACCTCGCCGCAACGCGCGGTGATCGATCGGTCGGTCCTCGCACGGAACAGTCGCCGGATCCGGCGCAGCGCGCACAGCGCGATGCTGATGCGCTGGCGGCCCGCAGTACCGCGCTCAAGCGCTATGCTGACGCCGTAGCGCCGCTCTATCAAAGTCTCGACGACGGCCAGAAGCGGCGCTTCGGCATACTTTCGCGGAGAGAGCGGCCGCGTTTCCGCGAGTTCTCGTTCTGGCATGGTGGTGATCGCGGCGAGTTTCGGTCGTTCCGCTGAACGCAAAGTCGGACGCGCATTCCCTCCCTATCCGCGTCTGGAGACGAGTCGCCGGTGTCATCCGGCGACTCGTCCGCTTTCGCAGTAAGACAATTTTGGTTTATGGACGGCTCGGCCCGAAATCCGGAGAGTCTAGTCGCTCGCTTCAGCCAATCTGAAGTGATCGGACGGAAGGATGATGTAGGGGGCGACCCTTGTGGTCGCCCTATTTGCCGGATGCGATCATGGGGTGACCACAAGGGTCGCTCCTACAGCGGCGAGGTTGGAGGACGTCGCTTGTGCGGCCCCTCCAATGTTATGGCTTGGTCGATGCTCTAATCCCATCAAATTGCATGAAGCGATCGACGAGGCGGTATTGCATTATCAAATCGCGGCACCGAAAGCCTCAAAACCTTCTTCAAGGTCGGCGATGAGGTCGGATACGTCCTCCAGCCCGATGTGGAAGCGAACCGTCGGACCGCCCGGCGCCCACCGCGTTGCGGAGCGGACGGGGGTACAGTCGAACGGGATCGCGAGGCTTTCGAAGCCTCCCCACGAGGCGCCGATACCGAACAGCGTCAGCCTATTCAGAAATGCATACACCGCCTCGACGGGAGCGGGCTTGAACACGACGCTGAAAAGCCCACAGGCGCCGGTAAAATCTCTTTTCCAGATCGCATGGCCCGGATGGCTCTCCAGCGCCGGATGCAGCACGCGCAATATTTCCGGGCGCGCCGCCAACCAGTGCGCGACCTTCATTCCGGCGCCGTAATGCTGGGCGAGGCGCGCCCCCATCGTACGCAATCCACGCAAGGCGAGAAACATGTCGTCCGGTCCGACGCACAGGCCCATTTCGAAGACCGTTTCCTTGAGATTTTTCCAGGTCGCCTTTTTAGAGGCGACCACACCAAGCATTACGTCCGAGTGGCCGCCGATATATTTTGTGCCGGACTGGATCGAAAGGTCCGCCCCTTTCTCCAGCGCGCGAAAATGGATCGGGCTCGCCCACGTGTTGTCCAGCAGCACCACGGCGTTGTGCGCATGAGCGACGGCCGCGATCGCCGGAACGTCCTGGATTTCGAATGACAGCGAGCCCGGGCTTTCAAGGAGAACCGCGGCGGTGTTGGGCCGCATGAGCGACATGATGCCGGCGCCGACAGTCGGATCATAATATGTGGTGGTCACATCGTAGCGGGGGAGGATGGTGTCGCAGAATTTGCGTGTCGGACCGTAGGCGCTGTCGGTCACCAGAATATGGTGGCCGGTTCGCACCACCGATAACAACGCCGCCGAGATGGCGGCGAGCCCTGAGGGCAGCAGCGCGACCGCGTCGCACTCCGGTCCCTCGATGTCGGCGAGCGCGGTTTCCAGAGCTTCAGAGGTCGGTGTGCCACGTCGACCATATTGATAACGCCCGCGATGCGCGATGTAGTCCTCTGCGCTTGGATAGAGCAATGTGGAAGCATGATAGACGGGCGTATTGACATAGCCATGATGGGCCAACGGATCGCGCCCCGCATTGACAAGCCGCGTCGCCACCTTGTGATCGTGATGATTATTGCCTCCGCTCTTGACAGTCATTGCTCGATCCTTGTGCAGCGGGATTGCGCGCGCCTCGTTGCAGCGAAAAGGGTCATATAGGCGGGGCGAACGTGCCTGCGTCAAGCCTTGACCTCCAACCTTATAAGCCCTTGACCTCAAGGGACAATCGGCCTCTAGATAGCATGCGGGATTGCAGAAATCGGAAGGTGCGGCAGCATGCGGCGTGAAAAACCGGATGCAAAGTGCTTCATTGCCGGCCGCCTCGGCCGCTCAGGACGACGTCCTTCATGGCGGGCCGGCTTTCAAATCAGTGGCGATCAGGGTCAAATCAGGGGAGGTTCAACATGAAACGGATTGCGCAGGCGCTGTTCGCGGCCGCTGTGGCGTTCGTGGTCTCGGGCGCAGCCGATGCCGCAACTCTGGATACGGTCAAGCAACGCGGCATCCTCAACTGCGGCGCCAACGGCCAACTGCCGGGTTTCGGCCTGCCCGATTCCCAGGGCAATTGGACCGGGCTCGACGTCGATTTCTGCCGCGCGGTTGCGGCCGCGATCTTCAACGATGCCACCAAGGTGAAATTCATTCCGCTCACCGCGGCCAACCGCTTCGCCGCGTTGCAGACGGGCGATGTCGACGTCCTGGCCCGTAATACCACATGGACGCTATCGCGCGATGCCCAGGGGCTCAACCCTACCGGCATAAACTACTACGACGGGCAGGGGTTTATTATCCGTAAAGCGCTGAAGGTCAATTCCGCGCTTGAACTCAACGATGCTGCAATCTGTGTGCAGCAGGGAACCACCACGGAACTCAACCTCGCTGACTACTTTCGCACCAACCGCATGCGGCTCAAGACCGTCACTTTTGCGACCCTCGATGAGGCCCTGAAGGCGTATGAAACCAGCCGCTGTGACGCGTTCACGACTGATGCATCGGGCCTCTACAGCACGCGGCTCAAGCTTGCAAAAGCCGATGACCATGTGGTACTCCCGGAGATCATCTCCAAGGAGCCACTCGGGCCGTTTGTCCGCCAGGGCGACGATCAATGGTTCGATATCGTGAAATGGGTGCATTTCGCGATGCTCAATGCCGAAGAGCTCAACGTCAACAAGGCGAATGTGGACGAGCAGTTGAAATCCGAAAATCCTGAAATCAGACGGCTGCTTGGCGCCGAGAACAATTTTGGGGAGCAACTGGGGCTTACAAAGGATTGGGTCTACCGCATCGTCAAGCTGGTCGGCAATTATGGCGAAGCCTTCGACCGCAATGTCGGGCAGGGGTCGCCGCTGAAGATCACGCGCGGCCTGAATGCGCTGTGGACCAAGGGTGGAATACAATACGCGCCGCCGGTCCGCTGATTTTTGCACCGCAGGGCGAGCAATGGCACGGCCATGGGAAAGCGCCCCTGGCGTCCCCTTCTACCGCGATCCGAAATATCGCGGCATTGCTCTGCAGATCGGACTCTGCGCGGCGCTTGGGTATTTGGCCTACTCCGCGATTCAAACTGCAGCGGAAAATCTGGCCCGCTCCCATGTGGCTTCTGGATTCGGCTTTTGGAACGTTGTCGCAGGGTTCGACATCAGCCAGACGTTGATCGACTATTCCCCGCAGAGCTCGACCTATGGCCGGGCGTTCTGGGTTGGCCTCCTCAATACGCTTGTGGTCGCCGCGCTGGGCATCGTGCTGGCAACGATTCTCGGCTTCACCATCGGCGTCGCCCGTTTGTCGAAGAACTTTCTGGTGGAGCGACTTGCAACCGGCTATGTCGAACTGATCCGCAACGTGCCGCTGCTGCTGCAACTTCTATTCTGGTACAACGCCGTCTTAAACGCGTTGCCGGGATTTGCCGCGAGTTTTGTCCTGCCTGGCGGCATTCTTCTTAACAATCGGGGCTTGTTCATGCCTCGGCCGTTGTTCGCCGACGGTACACAGATCCTTGCTACGTTTGCGGTCACAGTTCTGTTGGCCGCGCTATTTAACAAGGTTGTGGGGCGAAGCGCGGGCTTTTGGGGAGCGATTGGTGTTCGGTCAGTGTTCACGTTGTCGATCCTGGTAGGACTGCCGATTGTCGTGTTTGTCGTAGTCGGGGCGCCGTTTGCATTCGACTATCCGGAAATCGGCCGCTTCAACGTCAAGGGCGGCTTCGAAATCCTGCCAGAATTCGTCGCATTGGTGCTCGGCCTCGTCATCTATACGGCGGCCTTCATTGCCGAAGTTGTGCGCGCTGGCCTCCGGTCGGTTCCGCGTGGGCAGACCGACGCGGCACAGGCGCTGGGATTGACCCGCCCGCAGACGCTGCAGCTCATCGTCATTCCGCAGGCCATGCGCGTGATTATCCCGCCGCTCACGAATCAGTATCTGAATCTCACCAAGAATTCTTCGCTCGCAGTCGCCATCGGCTATCCAGATCTCGTGCAGATATTCACCGGGACAGTGGCCAACCAAACCAACCAGCCGGTCGAAATCGTTGTCCTCACCATGCTGGTGTATTTAAGTTTCAGCCTCGTCACGTCGCTGGTGATGAATTTCTATAATGCGCGCCACGCGCTGGTAGAACGGTGATCGTGATGGAAGCGCCGACCGTTGCAGCGTCGAGGACGAACAGCGCCGCAGTCGCCTATGTGCGTGCAGCGCCGGCTGCTGCCGTCTTGCCACCGCTGACGACCGTCGGTGTGCTCGCCTGGTTCAAGGACCGCCTGTTTTCGAGCGTCGGCAGCACGGTGATGACGATATTGATCGTGCTGCTGCTCGCCTGGATCCTGCCGCCCCTGATCGACTTCCTTATTGTTGATGCGACCTGGAGCGGCTCCGATCGTGAAGCCTGCCTGCCGTCCCCGGCACGGCCGGAGGTCGGCGCTTGCTGGCCCTTTATCGGCGATCGTTTGGCGTACGTCACCTACGGTTCCTATCCGGTCGCGTCGCGCTGGCGGGTCGATGCGTTCTTCGCGATGCTTGCGTGCGGGACAGCGTGGCTGTTGTGGCTCGAAGCTCCACGTCGCGATATTGGCGCAGTGTATTTCTTCGTCGTGTTGCCTCTCGCCTCCCTCGCCCTGCTGCACGGTTTCCCCACGCTGGGATTGGCGGTCGTCGATACAGCCTTTTGGGGCGGTATGATGGTGACGATAGTGGTTGCGGCGGTAGGCATCGTGACGTCGCTGCCGATCGGCATCGTGCTGGCGCTGGGGCGGCGTTCAAAGATGCCGGCTGTCCGCTTGCTGTGCACCTTGTTCATCGAAATCGTTCGGGGCGTGCCGTTGATCACCGTGCTGTTCATGGCGAGCGTGATGCTGCCCCTGTTCCTCCCAGACACCTGGTCACCGGACAAGCTGATGCGCGCGCTGGTCGGGGTGGCGCTGTTCTCCTCCGCCTACATGGCCGAGGTGGTGCGCGCCGGTCTGCAATCGATCCCCCGGGGCCAGTACGATGCCGCCCACGCGCTCGGTCTGTCCTTTTGGCAGACCTCGCGCCTCATTGTTCTGCCCCAGGCGCTCACCGTGACGATCCCCAATATCGTCAACAGCTATATCGCGCTGTTCAAGGATACGACGCTCGTATTTTTCGTCGGTATTTTCGATTTCCTCAAGACCATTGAGGCAGCGCGTGCGGACCCCAAATGGTCAACGTCCGTGACCAGCGCGACAGGTTATATTTTCGCGGCGCTCGTCTACTTTGTCTTTTGCTATGCGATGTCGCGCTATGCGAGTCGCATGGAGAAAAGGCTCGGTGTCGGAGAAAATCGATGAGCATGGATGCCGGTGCCGCAATCGATACCCCGGCCATAGAGATAACCGGTCTGCACAAATGGTTTGGCGCGTTTCATGTTCTTATCGATATCAATCTCAAGATTGATCGCGGCGAGCGCATCGTGATTTGTGGTCCGTCCGGGTCCGGCAAATCGACGCTGTTGCGCTGCATCAATCGGCTTGAAGATTTTCAGCGCGGCCAGATCGTAGTCGACGGGATGTTGCTCACCCAGGACGTCCGCCGCGTCGATGCGGTTCGACGCGAGATCGGAATGGTATTTCAGCAATTCAACCTGTTTCCACACTTGACGGTGCTTGAGAACTGCGCGTTGGCGCCGATCCAGGTCCGGGGCATGCCGAAGCGCGAAGCTGAACAACGGGCAATGCACTTTCTTGAACGCGTCAAAATTCCCGAACAGGCCGGAAAGTATCCGAGCCAGCTTTCAGGCGGTCAGCAGCAACGCGTTGCCATCGCGCGGGCGCTGTGCATGAACCCGAAGCTCATGATGTTCGATGAACCGACCTCGGCGCTCGACCCCGAAATGGTCAAAGAAGTCCTCGATACCATGGTGGAGCTTGCGCTCGACGGCATGACCATGCTGGTCGTTACTCATGAAATGACATTCGCCCGGCAGGTCGCCAACCGCATCGTGTTCATGGATGCCGGCGAGATCATCGAAATTAATGCGCCCGTGCCGTTCTTCGCCCATCCACGGCACGAACGGACGAAGCTGTTTCTAAGCCAGATATTGCCCTAGCGCCTTGCAACTCTATCGATGCGTAGGGTGGACAAAATCGCCTGCCACGGCGATCCTGAACATGCCACGGCCGTCGGCGATTTTGCCCACGCTGTTGCAACGCCAAGTCGAACCGCGTGGGCAAGGCGCCGGTGCGCTCTCGCCTGCAATGCCAACGTGTCACTGTGTCGGCGCGTTGCCCGCCCTACAATCGTGGCTGCGCCGGGCGATCAGCCCGGCCCGGTCGCGATCGGAAGGTCCGCCCGCGCACCCCATTCGGCCCACGAACCGTCATAGAGCGCCGCCGGCTCTTTCCCGATTGCGTCCAAAGCAAGCCACAGGATGGCGGCTGATACGCCCGAACCGCAGCTTGTTATGATTGGCTTGTCGAGATCCAGTCCGCTGGCCACAAAAGCTTGCCTGATTTGATTCGCCGGCCGAAGCGAACCATCCTTCACGACCATACTGGACGGAACGTTATAGGAGCCGGGCATGCGGCCGGAGCGGACCCCGGGTCGCGGTTCCGGCGCCTCGCCGCGAAAGCGCTCGGCGGACCGCGCATCGACGACTTGGGCGCTGTGCGAAGCTAGCGTCTGTTGGACGTGCGCTAACGAGGCAACGATATCGCCACGCTTGCGAGCCACAAATGTCTTGCTCGGATGCGCAACCGGTCCGCTCTCCAGCGCACGGCCTTCTGCTTTCCACTTTGGGAGTCCGCCTTCGAGAATGAAGACGTCGTCGGCGCCGAACAGGCGGAACGTGAACCACACACGCGGCGATGAAAACATCCCATGACCATCATACACGACGATCGTATCCCGTTCGCTGATGCCGAGCTTGCCGGCTGCTGTCGCGAAATCCGCGGATGAAGGCAGCATGTGCGGCAGATCGGTTGAATGATCGGCGACCTCGTCGATGTCGAAGCGGATCGCACCCGGAATATGCCCCTCAAGATATTCAGCCGTGGGGTCCCGCTTCATGGCGGGCAGATAAAACGAGCTGTCGAGCACAACGAGACCGGGCGCGCCGAGATTGACGGCGAGCCAGTCAGTCGTCACCAGCCATTTTGAGATCGGATGCGGGGGAGGGACAAGCATCTATGGATTCTCACATCCGATCACATCGGCTGGAACGGCACCTTGAGAGTCGATCTGCGCTCCAACCAAGTGGGTACCGGCAATCCTTTGGCGCGCAGGAATTCCGAGTTGAACAGCTTTGTTTGGTAACGCGTGCCGTAATCCGTGAGCACCGTAACGACGGTGTGTCCCGGCCCGAGCTCGCGGGCGAGCCGGATCGCGCCCGCAACGTTAATTCCTGACGATCCCCCGAGGCATAAGCCCTCGTGCTCCAGCAAATCGAATACAAGCGCCACCGCCTCCTCATCGGGAATCCGATAGGCGATATCGATCGGCGCCCCTTCCATGTTCTTGGTGATGCGCCCCTGCCCAATTCCTTCGGTAATCGACGAGCCCTCGGATTTAAGCACGCCGGTGGTGTAATAGCTGTAGAGCGCGGCACCGAACGGATCGGCAAGCGCGATCTTAATGGATTTGTTGCGTTCCTTCAGCGCGATGCCGACGCCAGCGAGCGTTCCGCCGGTGCCGACCGCGCAGACGAACCCGTCGACCTTGCCTTCGGTCTGGTTCCAGATCTCGGGGCCGGTCGTTTTTACGTGGCCGTCGCGGTTGGCGACGTTGTCGAATTGATTGGCCCAGATCGCACCATTCGGCTCGGTCTTCGCCAACTCATCGGCAAGCCGGCCAGATAATTTCACGTAGTTGTTGGGGTTCGCATACGGAACTGCCGGGACCTCGACAAGTTCGGCCCCGCATATTCGGAGCGCGTCCTTCTTTTCCTGGCTCTGGGTATCCGGTATCACGATCACGCTGCGGAAACCGAGTGCGTTGCCGACCAGCGCGAGGCCGATGCCGGTGTTCCCGGCAGTGCCCTCGACGATCACGCCGCCGGGGCGCAGGCGGCCGCTTTTTACCGCGTCTTCGATGATGAACAACGCCGCCCGATCCTTGACCGACTGGCCGGGATTCATGAATTCGGCCTTGCCAAGAATGGTGCAGCCCGTCTCCACCGATGCGCGCTTGAGCTTGATGAGGGGAGTGTTGCCGATGGCTTCGGCAATTCCATCGCGAATCTGCATGATGCTTTCGATTTAGGCGTTCGACCGGGCCCTGATCAAGTGGCCGGAAGCGAACCTATCGGGGAAACCGAGCGGCTACAAGTTGGGGAAAATCGCCATCGGCGGGAGGTAGGCTCTTTTGCTCGAAACGGAACGGGTGCCTTCGACTATGCGCCGGGTCATTTGGATTATCGCGAAAATTGTCGGAGTGGCTCTTGGAGGTTATGCAGGCTACATCGTCGCGTTCATTCTTTCCTATTATCTGGTCGATCATGGAGATGTCGGAGCGCCGCCTCGTTGATCCTCCCGGTTCCGATAGGAGTTATGGCCGGCGCATTGCTTCTATACCTCCTTCTTCGGCGATTCGATAAGAGAACAGGCAATGCGTCGCGGTCTTAGAGGCAAAGTCGCCGTCCGCGCCACGATGCCGAGAGAGCTGCTTCGATGCTTTCAGCGTGCTGCGATAGTCAGACGGCAGCTTCTACCGCCGGCTTGCGCTGCAGCGGCAGCGGTTGTTCGTCCAGCATCGCCCTGATGGACGCTCTTGCGACCCCCTCCGCAATGCCGTGCTGGGCGAGGAGTTCGCGACATTCGGCCATGATGAGGTCGACGTCCTGGAGCAGTTTCAGCCGCTTGTACTGATCCGGATGCGCCAGCCCCATGCTGGCGCCGATCACTTCGAGCACATTGAGGACCTGGAATGGCCAATCGCGCTCGTGGGCGCACAGTTCGCGGTGATCGACATGGTAGACGGCGATCAGCGCATCGATGCCGGCTTCGCGCGCGCCCTCAAGTTCTTGAAGTTGCAGTTTCTTCTTGTAGTCAGGCAGGGTCCGCAAGGCATTGCTCATGAGCCCGACCGCGGGCTGGTTGAGGTCAACTAGCTCGATGCCCGGAACCGCCGTCAAAAGCTTGATGGCCGCCTCGACGACGCTCGGAATGCCCGGATGACGATGCAGCGCCGCACGCATCGGTACCGGCAGTCGCAGTAATGGTCGCAGATCTTCGATCCGTTCACCGAGATACCGCATAAAGGGGGTCATTTCGAAGGGACGGCTCCCGAATTGCCGCTCGTGGGCCGGCAGCATCACCTCGGTAAACTGCACGTGGCAGCTCGCGCACCAGGTCAGCACTTGCCCGGAGCGCGAGAGCTTCCGCATGGTTGTTTCCGCCATGTTGGCAGAGGTCGCACTATCGCCGGTCCGCAACTGGCCAATTCCGCAGCAGTGGGTGGGCCCGCCCATGACCTTATAGCTGACCCCAAGAGCATCCATAATATCAAGTGCCAGCAAAGCGATGTGCGGTGTCTTTAACAGATTACAGCCGGTGTAGAAGACGAAGTCCGGCGCTGGCTTTCCGCTCGCGCCCTTGTCGCTGCTGGCCGCCGCCATGTTCTGGCCGAGCCGCGCCAGAACAGCGTCATCAAGCTGCATACGCGACTGAACCGTGACCTCGCGACTGAGCTTGTGGAAGGTCTCGACGCCTTGGCGGCGCTGCTCGCGCGGCTCAGTGTTCGCCTTGGCCATAGCGAGACGCGCCATCGAGAGCATGAAGCGCGGATTGACCCCGTAATCGCAGGCCTTGATGCAGTCCCCGGTCAGCATGCAGGTGGACGCCCAACGCTGCGATGCAGCAGGGCCGCTGCCAGTGCGCAGGATGTCGATGATCCCGGAGACGACCTCCTGAGCCGGCGCTGTAACCCCAGCCGGGGTCTTGACCGGGCAGACCTCCACACATTTCCCGCAGCGCGTACACGCGTCGATGATGTCCTGCACGCGACCGTTTAACGCATCTTCGAAGAAATTGCCCATGGGCCTGCGTTTCGAGGGTTGATCGATGCGAGTATCTTACCCCGATAACGCACTTCAGCAACGGGGACGCTCCGCTGCGGTATATGAACGAGCAGGAACTTACGAGCGTTCATCGGCCACCTTTCTTCTCCTGGTCGCAAGCGGTGACGGAAAGCATATCTGTGTCACGTCGCATGATGGTGGCCGAGCCATTAACATGCGCGGACGATATCATGGTGAACCGAAGGGAGCCACGATCATGCTCACGCAAACCAAACCATCGGATCTCGAATCGCACGTGCCGTTTGACGCTGGGCGGCTCGATCGCCTCATGGACGAGGCCGCCCTCGACGTGGTGATCGCGACTTCCAAACACAACGTCCAATATCTGCTCGGCGGCCACCGCGCATTGTTCTTCGACTACATGGATGCCATGGGGGTCAGCCGCTATCTGCCGGTTTTCGTGTACGTCAAGGACGCATTGGACAGGGCCGCTTATTTCGGCCATCGGCTGGAAGGCTATCAAAGGGACGTCAGGCCATTCTGGGTGGCGAATGCACAGACCTCATCTTCAGGTTCTGTTGACGCCATGCAGAAGGCGATCGACCATATCCGCTGGCTCGACCTCCGGCCGCGCCGCATCGGGGTCGAAGTGGCCTTTCTGCCGCTCGACGCCGGCATGGCGTTGCGCAGTGCCTTCCCGGATGTCGAAATCGCCGACGCGCTGGTTGTGCTGGAGCGGCAGCGCGCGCGCAAGAGCGCCGACGAGCTCGAAAAGCTGCGCATCGCGTCGGATCGTATCATCGACTCCATGCTGGCGGTGGTCGAAGATCACGGACCAGGAGCAACCAAGCTTGAGTTGGCCGAGGCGCTGCGTCGCGAGGAAACCAACCGCGGCCTAACCTTCGAATATTGTTTGATCGCCGCGGGCACCAGTCACAACCGCGCGCCTTCCGACCAGAAATGGCGGGAGGGAGACGTCCTTTCGCTCGACTCCGGCGGCAATTACCGCGGCTATATCGGCGATGTCGCCCGTATGGCAATACTCGGCGAGCCCGACGCAGAACTCGACGACCTGCTCGCCGAAATCGATGAGGTCCAACAGACCGCCTTCAAGGCGATCCGGGCCGGTGCCATCGGGGGCGATATCTATGCGGTAGCAGGGCCGCTGGTGCGCCGCTCCAGGCAGCACAACCACATGCATTTTCTCGCCCACGGCATGGGCCTCGTCAGCCACGAAGCGCCGCGGCTCACCAACAGGGGCCCGGTGCCCTACACGGACGACGATGCCCATCGGCCGCTCGAGGCCGGCATGGTGATTTCCGTGGAAACGACGCTGTTGCACCCGCGCCGCGGCTTCATCAAGCTGGAGGATACTGTGGCGGTCACGGAAGCAGGCTATGACATCTATGGCGACCGCGCTCGCGGCTGGCTTCGCGGCGGTGCCGCGCTATAGCCGATCTGATATAACGTTAAACAAAAAAATATCGAATGTCAGGTTGAGGTTTGAATGCTGCACCGACTGGCGGGGGCGATCGCGTTCTGCGTGCTGTTGAGCTTGGGAGCACAAGCGCAAACCAGCCGCACGATCAAGTTCGTGGTGCCGTTTGCGTCCGGCGGCACCGCGGACATTCTGGCGCGGATGCTCGCGGAAGAAATCGGCAAGGCGCATGGGGGTCGGAACGCTGATCGAGAACCGCTCCGGCGCCGGGACCATAATTGCGACCGAGGCGGCCTCCCGCGCCCCACCGGACGGTAACACGGTGCTGTTCAATGCCAATGCCTTCGTCATCAATCCGCATTTGCGGAAGCTTTCCTACGATCCCCTGACGAGCTTCGAACCGATCTGCCAACTCGTATCATCCCCGCAGGTGATCGTGGTCAGCGGGAGTGCAGCTTATCGTAGCCTCGCAGAAATACTTGATGCGGCGCGCACGAAACCCGGCGAATTGACGCTCGCGAGTGTCGGACCGGCGAGCACACAGCATATTGCGTTCGAAATGCTCAAACATCTCGCCAGGGTGGACATGATCTTTGTTCCGTTCAACGGCAATGGTCCGGCCGTCAATGCGCTTCTCGGCAAGCACGTCGATTCGGTGCTGGTGAATTACTCCGAAGTCGCGGAGCAGGTACAGGACGGCAAGTTTCGCGCTCTCGCGACGACGTCGCGGAGCCGCATCGATTCCCTGCCGCAGGTGCCTGCTGTCGCAGAACTGGGTTTCAGTGATTTCGAGGCGGATGTATGGTTCGGCACCGTGGTGCCGGCCAAGACTCCTGCGGCGATCGTCACCGAACTTGCAGACTGGCTTACCGCAGCCTTGGATGCGCCTGCCGTGAAGCCCAGGGTGAAAGCGCTCAGCCTCTACACAGTCGGAAGATGCGGCGCCGCCTTCGCGGCCGACTTGCGCCAACGGTACAACGAATACGGTCGGGCGATTCGCGAATCAAACATCAAGGGCGAATGAGCTTTATGGCCGGGGGGATGCTCTGCGCTACGCTTGCGATTTCTTGAGTGTACCATCCATGATGTAGATGACGATGATCCATGAAATTGCAAAATTAGCAAAGAAGAGGGTGAGAAATACGATCAGGCTAACGGTCGATGAGACGGTCTTTTCCAGATAGATACCCAGCAAAGCCGACAAGACCGCGCCGGCGACCACAAGACCGGCATACAAGATAAGCGCCTTCATTGGTTCGCCCCGGCTGCAAGAGTTAGCGTCCGTTCGAGTTTCCACCAATTTGCGGAAATGTGCAACGCCGCTATTTCAGGCCGGCGCGGGCCGCCTGCCGCGGCTGACCAGCAAGGCCGCAATGAGGAGATTAAGGAGGTTCCAGGCGAGGCCATTCAGGAAGGCCGTCTGGTAGGATCCGAAATAGTCGAATACGGCACCCGACATCCAGCCGCCGAACGCCATCCCGAATAAAGTCATCATCAGGACGATGCCCAATCTCGTCCCGACTTCGGCAGGCGGAAAGTATTCCCGCACGATGAAGGCATAGCTTGGCACGATGCCGCCCTGGAACAGGCCGAACAGGGCGGAGATGACATAGAGCGACATCAGCCCGTCGAACATGATATAAAGCAGCAGCGCCACGCCCTGCGCGGCCGAGCCGAGGAGGAGAGTCGGCAGTGAGCCGATGCGGTCGGCGACGAAACCCGATCCGATACGGCTGACGATGCCAAATCCCAGCATCAGCGACAGCATCTCGGCGCCACGGGCAACTCCATACCCGAGGTCGCCGCAATAGGCCACGATATGGACCTGAGGCATTGCCATTGCGACGCAACAGGCAAATCCCGCCACACAAAGAAGCACCTGCAGGACGCCGCGCGGCAAATCGAGTAGGCGGTTTTGTGCGGTCGCAGTCTGGGCTGTGGTTTTGCGCGGTGCCGGATGTCGCAACAAGGCCAGCAACGGCAGCATGATCGCGAGGCAAACAAGGCTGATCCCCGCATGCGTGGGACGCCAGCCCGCGGCCGCGACGGCGTGCTGGATCATGGGTGGCCAGAACGTACCGGCGATATAGTTGCCGGCCGCGGCAATTGCGACGGCGATGCCGCGTTGCGCCGTGAACCAGAACGACACATCGGTCATGATTGGTCCGAATGTCGCCGAGGCACCGATGCCGATCACCATGTAGGCCAGCGCAAAGGTCCACAGGCTGGGAGATATGGAAGCGCAGAAAAAACCGAGCGCGAGCGCGCCGATCCCCAACAGGGCGGGAGCCAGGAGGCCAAAGCGGTCCTGCAGCCGACCCATGATGACGCCGCCGCACGCAAAGCCGAGCATGGTGAGCGTAAACGGCAGCGACGCATCGGCTCGCGGCACGCCAAACTCGGCTTGCACGGCGGGTAAGACCACCGGCATCGACCACATGCCGACGCCGCCGGCCGTGCCGAAGGCGGCCGATGCTGCCAGCCGTACCCACGCATAAGGCGAGTCGGCGCCACGGGGGACGGCGGAATTAAGATGTCGGTTACTCAAATTGCATGGACTCCTGCAGCTACGGTGGCGTGGGCAAAGGCGCGCTTGTCGCAATGTACCTGCTGCGGCCACGCCGAGGTCGCAGGGGTGGCGACGCGGAGCCTATCATCGGGCCGGCCGAAGGCCGGACCCGCTGGCTTTGCCCACCCTACGATGCTGATCGAAGGGGCTCCGGCGTCGCTCTACTCCTCCGCAACGAAACCGGAGGCTTTCACGATGGGCCCCCAGCGTTCCAGATCGGCCCTGACGGTGGCGGCGAATTGATCGGACGATTCGAATCTCGTGTCGTTGCCGATTTTGGCGAGACTCTCGATCATCTCGGGCGACCTGACCGCCTCGCCGATTGCGGCGTTCAGCGCGCGTACGGCTTCAGCCCGCGTTTTGGCTGGCACGAAGGCGCCGAGCCAGGTTTCCAGCGCGATGTTGTAGCCGGCCTCGCGCATGGTCGGCACGTTCGGCAGGAATTTCGAACGCGCGGGACTTGCCACCGCCAAGATGCGAACTTTTCCGGAGGCGGCCTGAGGCAGCGTTTCGCCCACCGGATTGACGCTCGCCGGAACATGGCCGCCGATCAGATCCTGCAACGCCGGCGCCCCGCCGCGGTAATGAACCGGGCTCAATTTGATACCGGCTTCGCTCGCCAGCATGATCCCCACAAAATGCGGGGTCCCGCCGGCTCCCGTGGTGGCGAAGATGGCCTTGTCGGGATTGGCTTTGCACCAGGCCACGAATTCCACGAGCGACGTGACCCGCTCCGGCACCGCGGGACCGATCACGAATGTCAAAGTCGATCGTGATGCTGGGGCGACCGGTACCAGGTCACGCAGCGGATCGTAGCTCAGCGTACGGAAGCTATGTGGATAGAGCGTAATGGGAAAATCGGGCGTGAACAGAAACTCGCTGCCGTCCGGTTCCGCATTCTTGACGTAGTCGACCGCGACGCGAGCAGCCCCTCCCGGCTTGTTCTCGACGATCACCGATGGCGCATATCGGCCGCGCAGCCGCTCGGCCAGCATGCGGGCGATGAGATCGGTCGCGCCGCCGGCCGGGAACCCGACGATCATATGCACAGTCTTTTTCAAGGTTTGCGCGGCGGCATGCGGCGGCCTGGCACCGATCGCGGCAACTGCCGTGGCAGTAAGGACAGTGCGGCGGGTCAACATGTTTGCGCTCTTTGCATCGTTTTGCTCAGTGAGGAAACCGGATCCTGGGTCAGTCTACCGCAATGCGGGGCTCTGAAACGCAAAAAACTCGCCGGCCCATAAGGCCGGCGAGGACGGAGTACGACGGACGATGATTTTGCGCGCAAGGGCAATCGTGGGGGTTAACTCATGAGTGCTCCCTGTTGGCGATGTCGGGCATCAATTGACGCGCAACGAGGATCATGATGCCGCGGATGTAGGGGCGACCCTTGTGGTCGCCCCGTGCCGGATGCGACGAATGGGGCGACCACAAGGGTCGCCCCTACAGCGGGCAATTTTTGGAGGCCCTCGGCTTGTGCGGGGCCCTCCAATGTTATGACTTGGTCGATGCTCCAATCCCTTCAGATTGGCTGGAGCGACCGACTACGGTCTCTGCTCGACCCGCCGGTTGATCAGCGCCTTGATCTCCGACAGGCTCCCCGTGATCCCGTCCACCTTGGTCTCAAGCCGGATGATGCGCTCGAACTGGGGCGCGGCAATCTGCATCCGGCGCTCCAGCTCGCCGACGCGGGTCCACAGGTTCGATGCCCCCCAGGCCGCAACGATGGTCTGGCACACGATCGTCATGATGAGGGCGAGCGGCACCTTCTTGTCGAGATGCCATTGCCGGTCTTCGGCGTTGCTCATGCGTGAACTCACGGGATTGCGAGGCCCAGGGCCGAAAGTCCCACCGCGCCGCTGACCGCCATGGTGAAGAACTGTATGGCCGTGAGCCTGAGCGCAGTCCACGCCGGCGCGCATGCGGCCATCAGCGGGCCTGTCGGCTGCAACGTTTCCGCAACTTCGGCAAGCTGCTCGAAGGATGAGAACACGTGCGGCTCGGGCTGCGTGAGCGCATTCCCGTTGGCATGCTTCAGGCCGACACCCTGGGCTTGTTCGATGGTGGTGATCCACGCCCCGTAGCAGGCCGAGCGCAGCTTGGCCCCCGGCGAGCCGACGGAATCGGCGAGCGCTTTGGCGTATTTCAAGTCGCTGGCGTTGGCGGCCTGGATCTTTTTCCACAAATCCTCCGGCGTCGCGACCGCGGCGGGTTTCGGAATTGCCCCGCCGAGTTCGGCTGCCACCTTCAAGGGATCGGGCAGCCTGGGTTTGGCCTGAGCCAACGCCAGCGACGGCGCCAGCACAAGGATGAAGAAGAGGAACATGCGCATGGTCACGCTCCGATCTTCTTGGTCGCGACCACGCGGCCATAGATGGCAATGAGCCCGCCCACGGCGCCGGCAATGCCGCTGAGAAGGTCGACGGCCTGAGCTGCATCGGCCGGCGACAGCGAGTAATGCCCGAGCGTCAGCGCGGCGCCGCCGAGCGCGACGACCGCGCCCCAGAAGGTTTTCGATTGCGTGAGTGTCTTGAATTCGTTCATGGGGTTGTCCTTGAAAAATGCGCACTTTGTAGCACTTTGTAGCCCGGGTTGAGCGAAGCGAAACCCGGGAGCTGCCGTGCCTTGTTGATAGAACGGTCCCGGATTTCGCTTCGCTCAATCCGGGCTACGCTTTCAGGTTTCGGGCGTCAGGCGTCAGGAAGAACGGGGCCTTCCTGACTCCTGACGCCCGACTCCTGAAATCTCACCTCCGGATCGATCTGCATGAGCGCCGCCAGCAGCGCCATGCCGCCGATCTGCGGGTCCATCACGGTCGCGTCCCACACGCGATCCGCGGTGTATTTTCCGCGCTGCTGGACTGCCGTCGCGCCCCATACATAGGGCGAGCGGATATGGTGGTAGAGGCGGTAGCCGAAGCCGTTGAATTTTTCGAGCAGCCACGCCACCAGGGCCGGCGACCAGTCCGTTTTGTTCAGCAGCCCCTCGACCGCATAGGCGTCGACCGCGCCGTCTTCCCACGACACACCCGGGTCCGGCGGCCGGTGCGCCGGCACGTTCACAGTCTGGCGGGGGAACCCGTTGTGATCGAACATCGGATCGCCGTTGTGCAGCCACGCATGGAAATTGGGCGGGCTGCCGGCCTCGCGGGTGAGAATGATGCCGGTGACGAACCACGGAACGCCGGTGCGTGTCTCAACGGCGCGAAAGCGCCTCCGCGCGCCGGGCGCCGCGATCGCGTAGGCTTGGCGCTGGGTCTCGGGGACGCGTGTGAGGCCGCCCGGCTCGGTGACGATAGCCCAGAGGTCCTCGTATTCCGGCCGCAGCGCTTCGAAGGTGAGGTCCATTGATTTTCTCCGGGGGTCGCATGAGGGGTGACGCGGCAAAAGCGCGTGTCCGTGCGCGCCGTTGCAGATGCGCGCGTGGTCGGGGAGTTCTGTCCGTCGGGGCGTCGGGTCTCATCCGATGATCCCGCGTCCCGTGGCGTAGCCGCCGATGCAACCGACGAAAGGGCGCGGAAACCGCCGAACGCCGCACCGTAATGGCAAAGCCTCCCTTTGGCCGCAGATTCAACCAAAGAATGACCAAAGCCGCTCGTATCGGGCACAGTGATGTGCGTTGGGGGGCGTGGATGTGGGGTTGGCGCCCGGCCTTAACGGCCGGCTTTCCGATCGGGCTCGGAACGTACCGCTTTGTTTTGGCGGCACTGGTGTTGGATAGCCATGCGATCGGGCCGCTGATGGGGCATACATCGCCCCTCAATCCTGGCGTTTGGGCCGTCGCAGGCTTCTTCGTCCTCTCTGGATTCGTAATGCGCCGTCACGCCGAAACGCTTTCGCCGGGACAGTTCTACCTCGATAGATTCCTGCGGATTTACCCGCAGTTTCTGCTATTTTTTTCGCTATCGTTCGTCGCTGTTTATGGCGTGCTCCGGTCGCCTGTAAACAACCTCGGCTCGACGCCCCATTGGGTAGCGCTCATTGCGAATCTGCTCGTGTTTCCGATCGCGTTCAACAATTCCCGGGCATTGGGCGCGACCGGCGCATGGGTGAGTTCCGGGGCTCTCATGCCGCAAGCTTGGAGCCTCGGTGTGGAGGCATCTTATTATGTTCTGCTGCCATTGATTGCGCGCCTGTCACGCTTGCGAAATGCTCTGTTCTGGATATCGCTCGGCATTTTCATTATGTCTGCACTCAATTTCGTTCCCAGGAGCGCCGGTTACGTTTACCTTCCAGGCACGCTGTGGATGTTCTTGCTCGGTTGGCGGCTGCATGATTTGAACGCGCGTACTATCCGCTGGCTGGGTCTGGTGGGCCTCACTATCGTGGCGCTGATGCTCGTGCCATCGCTCCAACAATCGCCGACGATCGAAGTTGCAAGCGGAGCGCTCGTCGCCGCCTGGGTAATAATGAGACTGGCGGGCGCGCCCACAAATCGGACCGACACGTTCCTCGGCGCGATGAGCTACAGCCTGTTCCTGTGCCACACGATCCCGTTATTTCTTTGGGGCGATTGGCCGATGAGATATCCGGTCGTATTCGCTGTATCGCTCGTGCTGGCGTGGATCGGGGCGCATATGGAAATGCGTATCGCCGATTTCCGGCGGCTGATCAGAGCACGGCGCACACTGGCGCCGAGCCGTGCAGCTGCCGCGCCTGCATGAATGAATTGGCGACGTCTCGTTGTGCCGGGCGTTCGCGGCGCGATCGTTGCGCAAAAAGGGATGCTGTTTAGTCGCGTGGCGGGTGGGGGCCTTAAATCTGAAGTTCAGTAAGCCGACACGATACCGTCGGACTCCATGTCGTGAAGCCGGCCCGGCGTCATGATGAGTCACATGTGGGCAAAGTCTCTTTTTAGCCGCAGATTCAGCCAAAGAATGACCGAAGCCGGTCGTACCGGGAGGCGCGATACGTGGGGGGTGTACATGTGGGGGTGGCGCGCGGCCTTACCGGCCGGCTTTCCAATCGGGCTCGGGACGTATCGGCCTATTTTGGGAAAGCGGATTGAGCGTCTGTATTTGCTAGATTTCGTGCGAGGATGGGCTGCGCTTTCCGTCGTCGTCTGGCACTACCAACACTTTTTCTACACCGCGCCCTCCACTCTAACGCCGAACTTCGATAGAGCCTCACAGCCGTTCTATGCCCTGCTTTGGCCGTTTTACGAGCAAGGCGGTAGAGCGGTGCAAATATTTTTTGTGCTGTCGGGATTTGTGTTCTTTTTCCACTACGCACAGGCAATCCGAGTTCGGGCCGTTGACGCGCGAACTTTTTTTATCCTGCGATTCTCCCGACTTTACCCGCTGCACTTTGCGACGCTTGCCCTGGTTGCGGTTGGCCAGATCGCTTCCCGGTTCATAGATGGGCAAAGCATCGTTTATCCCTGCAACACCACTCCGTATCTTGCTCTGAACGTCTTCTTTGTAATGCACTGGCTGCCGGCAAATATGATCTGCTGGTCATTCAACGCGCCATCCTGGTCAGTGTCGGTCGAGGTTTTTCTGTACGCCGTGTTCTTTTTCGTAGCGTTGAGTTTGCCCAGATCGTGGCGCGGGCAACTCCTGACGACTGCGGTGGTCGTGGCGACGGGTGTAGCTGTTTACGCGCTCCGGGGATTCCATCTTGTTGGCGAGCCTGTGTTCTGCTTTTTCGGCGGCGGCCTTGCGTGTCTGATTTGGGAACGCTCGCGGGCTTGGCCGCTGTGTTTGGCTGGGGGCGCTCTTGGGGTGCTGGCCATCACGGTTTTATATTTGTACTTCGTGGGTATTAGCGAGATTGCAATAGGCGCTGCGCTTTACCCGGCGGCGGCCCTACTGCTTGCTGCACTTCAGGTCCTTCGCCCTAAGCTGAGCCGCAGGGCAACAGTGCTAGGCGATATTTCCTATTCCGTCTACCTGCTGCACTTTCCCATTCAGCTTGGGCTTTTACTTCTCAATAAAGCAAACTTAACCCACCTTGATTTCTCGGCGCCGCAGGTATGGTTTTTCTTCTTTAGCCTGCTTCTATGCCTGTCATTAATTACTTACAAGTATTTCGAACTACCCTTACAGTCGGGATTGCGTAAGCAGCTATTAGGTACCCATCTCTCTCGACTGAATACGGCTTTTGGAGATGCCGCGCCCCTTTCCCTTCAAAAGCAGAAGCGCTCATGAGACCCATTACGTGTCGCCGGTCGCGCGCTTTAAATCTGAAGCTCAGTAGCGGACATAATGCCGGTCGGACCCCATGTCATGATGCCGGCCCCGGTGCCACCTTGCATGGAGTATACCTGATTGCCGATCACGTTCGGCACATCGTAGGCTAGCAGCGCGCCGGGCATCGACAGATTGCTGGCCGTGATATTCGCCCGGTCGTTGTTGCCGATCATGTTTGTATTGGCAACCGCACCACGCGACAGTCTCGTGGCCACCGACGCCGTGAGCGTACATGAGATGGTGCCGTAGGCCTCAACGCGAATAAGGTTTGAGGCCGAAGAAATATTCATCGTGACATTCTGCCCGGCCAATGGGACCAGCGTAGCGCTAGAGGTAGAGCCGCCACCACCCGTGACGGTATTGGCATTGCCGACCATTTCACCCGGCCGCTTCACCCCAGGCCCGAGAAGTTCGCTTTTCGACGGAATGGTGGCCCAGGTGCCGGCCGTCGCCTGAGTTGACTCCAGGTATCCCAGAACCCGCAAGTTCTTTGCCGATACCGTGCTCGCCGTATACCAAGTCTGTGCACTGTTCGAACTGGAGGTGACGCCGGTGCCATTTGCCGCTGCGGTCTCATCCCAAGGGACAATATTGGTGCCGGAGAGCGTGTTGTAAACGCCAAGCAGCGCGCTCCCGCCGTTATTGAATGCGGCAAGCCATATGCGGTTGGCCTGTCCATTCACAGTTCCGAGCGTTGCATTGGCGGGCACCGTGATGGAAAGCGCTGCGGTCTGCTCGATGACAACATATCCAGCGGTCGCATCGCGGATGAAGAAAAATACTGGGTCGCTTGATGATGGATCAGCTCCCGCTAGTGTCTTCATCGCAATCGTGAGTGCATTTGCCGCCACCGAGGACACGATGGTGCCGTTGAGCATGCCAACCGCGAAGGCCACTGCGGCCGTGGTGAGCATCGCTGGCGTGATGGTGTTAGCAGCTCCGACCGGAGCGCCGCCGTCCTGAAGGACTTTGCCGGTTCCGTCGGCAAACGTCGCGATATGACCGGCCGTCGAGGATCCTGGCCCTGTCACGTTACCAGAGCCGACTGGAGGCAGCAGACCTGCCGCCGCCGCACTGTTGGTCAGTGCGATAGTCCAATCTGCATGAGTGCCAGAGCCACCGGTCGCTATCACATTTATGGTCAGCGACGTGCCGCTGTAGGCCGTGATCTGCCCAAGCATCTGATTGGCGGAATTCGAGGTTTCGTTGACCAACACGTATTGGCCGAGCTGGAAAGCCTTACCAGCTTGAGTCGTGAAGGTCTTTGAACCGGTGCCAATTACCAGCGAAGTAGCTGACGTGGCCGATTGCGTCGCGGTGGCCACCACGGATTGCGCCCCGAAGGTGATGTTCGATGTACCCACCACCACTGGATCGTCAGTGGTCGTGCAGATATAGGTAAGCCCTGCATTGACGGCGCCCAGCGCCACCGTCACGGCCATGCCAGAGAAGAATTGCTGGTTATTGGTTGCGTCCGTGGTGCGCACCCACGGCCCAGTCGTGGCAGCATAGATGCCGTTGTTGATAGCGTTCGCTTCGTCCTTGCACAACACACGGTCACCGGCAACGAGCTGCACGCCGTCGACGACGAGAAGGCCCCCAGCCGAGGGATTGAGTGGTGATCCCGTGGAAGCAACTCGGACAGGCGGAAACGAGCCCGAGGTCAGTATGGTGTTGCCGGCGATGGAATTGATGGCCATTTTACGCTGCCAGTTCTTTGACCTGCATAAAGCTATTCGCGACGCCGCCCATCTGTTGTCCGCCGGCGGCGCCATTGAAGGTGAACGTGTTGACGGCGGAGCCACCCATGCGAGTCTTGAATGTGGTCGAGGAAAGCGCCGCCGCCAGAATCACATGACTGATACGCTGCACGATCTGACCGTTCGCGGTGCCCTGATTCTGCGAAGTTGCCGTCAGGGCATTCGCCGAACTGTCCTGAAACAGCGCCATTGAGATATTATTGCCGACGCTGCTCGCTCCGTACCCCTGCGCATCAACTTCCAGCACATTCGCCGACGAAGTCGGCGTAATTCCTTGCGTCATATATTGGTCGCCGGCCGTATTCTGCGGAATGCCGGACGTGGACATAGTCGTCGTTCCCGTCGTAGACGCCCCCGTCGGCGTGCGTTGCCGCTGGATTTCCGTCCCCGGCAGCGGCGTTGAGCCGGGCTGATAAAGCTGCATCCTGGTGGCGAGTATGTTCCATGTGCCGGCGGTCGCGAGCGTCCCGCCGGTCTCCCAGGTCGCATAACCGATCGGCACATACGGCACGTTGCTCCGCGCCGTGGTGCTGTAGGCCACCTGCGCCGATGCCGCGCCCGATACTGCCGACGTGCTGATGAGGCCCCAGCCGCGCAGCGGGTAGATGCCGATGACATTCGTTCCGGCGCCGGCGCCCGCTGCCAGCGACACGCAGTTGATGACGAACAGCTCGACCGTGCCGGCATTGTCGAGCGCGCCGATCCACACCTTGCCCGGCGTCGCATTGAGAAAGCCGATCGCCTGGCCGGACGGAATCGTGATCGAGAGCGCCGCCGTAACGGTGCGGACCGTGTAGTTTCCGGTCGCCGCGGTGGCGTTGCGAAACAGAAACGTCACCGGATCGGCGGCAGACGGATCGTTGCCGGCCAGCGTCTTGATCGCGAAGGTTTGCGCGTTTGCGGCCTGCGACTGGACGATCGTGCCGTTCACCATGACGGCGGTGAAGAGAGTTGAGGCGCTCACGCCCGGCGCGGTCTGGCTGGCCGTGATGGTGTTGTTGGCGATCTGGGCCGCCGTGATGGTTTGATTTGCGATGTTGCCCGCCGTGATGGTCTGGCTGGCGATCTTCGCTCCCGTCACAGCGCCGGCCGCGATCGTCCCGGCGCCGCCGCCGGCCGCGAACGACACATCGCCGGAGCCGAACGCCGGAAGATCGGCCGCCACGATGGCGCGAAAGCTCGCTCCCGCCGGCGCGCCGCTCGACGGTCCCGCAAAGAATGTATTGGCCGTCCTGATGCCGAACCCTATGACGGAGTTGACGAAGGTGAGCGGCGATATCCCGAGCGTGATCGGGTCGGCCGTCGTCAGCTCGAACCCGAGGCCGTTGTTGACGGTGCCCTGCACCACCATGACCTGGAGGCCGCCGGCGAACTGGGAATTGTTCTGCGCGTCGATCGCGCGGGTCCACGGTCCAGTCGCGGCACCATAGATGCCGTTCGTGGTGGCATCCGTCTGGTCCTTGACCAGCACGCGGTTTCCGGCCGCCAGCGCCACACCATCGATGGTGAGGAGGCCTCCCGTCGTGAGATTGATATTGCTCCCCGTCGTCGCCACTCGCACCGGCGCCTTCCAGGCGAGGTCCGGGTTCGGGTTGGTGGCGATTGGCGGGTCAGCTGCGGATACGGTTGCGCCGCGCCGGTCGATGGTGGCCATGGAGTATGTCTCCGATTCTCGTAGCCCGGGTTGGGCGGAAGCGAAACCCGGGGACAGCCGCGCCGCTTGCGATGGCATTCCCGGATTTCGCTGCGCTCAATCCGGGCTACAGGCTACGGGCTGCGGCGGGATGAAGTCTCCCATCCGTCGCGTCCGCGCTCCCACACGAACAGGACCTTGCCTTCGATCCGCTGGTCGCCGGCGGGCCTGAACCCCAGGCGCTTCAACCATCGCACGGCGACCTCGCTGCCGGCGTCGGCGGTAGCGACTACCTGCCCGGCTTCGGAGGTCCGGATCATCTCCATCGCCATCAGGCCGGCGCGGTGAAATGCGAGCGGATAACGCCTGGCCTCTGGAATACTTTCTGCGGCGCCATCGTCGGGACATGCAGCGCCGTCGTGGTTCGATGCCGGACGTACCAACTGCACGAACGCAATTGCGGGCCCTCGCGGCGGAAACGCAATGCCGCCCATGCCGATCACGCGATCATCGACCACGGCTGTGATGGTGCGGATACGGTACGGCAAAGGCTCGCCGATGACGTGAGGCAGGTCGGCGAGAATGGTCGGACGCAGCGTTACCTTTGGCATGCGCAGCGCCTCCATCGGCTCACAAGCCTCACGCCGCAACAGCTCCGAGACTTTCTCTCCTCCGCCTTGTGGGGAGGGGTCGGGGGTGGGGGTCGGTGGATGTGGCACTCCCGAGACGCAACGGCACGACCCCCCACCCCAGCCCTCCCCCACAAGGGGGAGGGAGCCACCCTCACGACTTCTCGTTCGTGGCGAGCCCGATCACCACACCGCCCACCGTGCAAGGATTGGGCGCTTGTGCCAACAGACACAGCCGCGCATCGGTTTGCCAGCTGCCCGGCGCTTCGATCATGGGTTCGTCGTACTCACTCCAGGTCGTTCCGGCGGGCGTCGCTGCGCCAGCTTCATAGAGCGGCAGATTGTCGAGCGCGTCGAATCTCTGGCCGAAGGAAATGCCCTGGTAATTGGCGTCGTACAGCACCAGTCCGACATGATCGATGCGCTTGCGTTGCGTCAGGGCGGAGCCCAATTGCGCTGCATAGGCCAGCTTTGCCGACATGAACGGCGCCACATAACCAAGACATGCGATGATGGTCAGCGCGGTCTGTCCATTGGGCAGCGTAATCGTGCCGTTCGTAACGACGATCGCACCGACATGGACCGGATCACCGGTGGAGCCGATATCGGCAAGCACCTCCGCCGGATATCCGTTGTATTGCGCGCCGACGTTGAGTGTTGCAGTCGCGGCTCCGGTGGTATTAGAGATGACGGCCCCGGCGAGGCCTGCCACGATATTGGAATGGGCCTGGCCGCCCGGCAGCGTCAGCACGCCCAAGAGGTTCGTTGTGCCGGAGCCGATCGCCTGGCCGTCCGCCCACACTGAAACGAGTGTGTTCGGCAGATGCGACAGCGTGATGGTGGAGACCGGCGCACCCTGATAGACCACGTGGCAGTCGAGTTGCTGGTTGATGGCGCCGCCGACGCAGTTGGTGCGCGGAGCGAGCCGCTCGATGAATCGGCGCGTCACGCCGTTCACGGTACGCCGGATCACGAAATAGACGAGGTCTTCGAGCCCGTTCTGCGGCAGCACCGCGACGTTCTCGACGACGCCGAGCGTCTGCAGCCGCCACCACGCCTCGACTTCGTCCTTCACGTCGTACAGGAGCGCTGCGCATTGCCCGTCGCCGCGCGGCAGCAGGATCATTTTGTCCGGCTGGGTCGTCTTGTCGATGTCGACGAAGCCTTGCGTTCCGATGTCGAGGTTGAGCCGCGTGAGATCGCGGTCGTCGTAGTCCATCTCCTGAGCGTTGAAGAACAGCTCGTAGACCCGGCGGCCGGACTGTTGCACGTAAATGCCGCGCTTGCCGGCCTTGATGGCGGGAAGGCGCTGAGCGCCCTGATCGGAGCAGTCGCGGATCACGATCTGGGTCGGAGTCACCGGCTGGTCGAAGTTCGATGACCGCGCCGACATGATCGATTGCTCGCGGCCGAGCATGAGCCGGGTCAGCGACAGGCCCCACGAGATGGTGTCAACTGGGCCGGAGCCCAACGTCACATTGATGGCGCCGCCGTCTCCGGTAGCCGTGCCGTCGAGGTTGATATCGGCGTAGTTGGTGAAGTCGTCGGAAGCGGACAGCCACGCCTGGTTGCCGCCGAACCAGCACAGTCGGCCCTCATGGAACGCGACGGAGGTCGGGAAACCACGGAATGTCGACCAGTCGCCCTCGACCCAGTCCGTGGTTGCCTGCAACGAGGAGAAGGAGTCGAGCACCTGGGTGTTGACCGAGGTGGGCGAATTGTAGCCGGTGACGCGGAATATGCCGTATCCGCCGCCGCCGGCGTAAGTCGAGGTCACTGTGACATTACCGCTGGTGTAGTCGCCGCCCTTGAAGCCCACCCGCTCCCACGCGATGACGTTATCGAGGTCGGGCGTGCCCGTGTTGCCGCCAGTTGAGGACGAAAATGTCGGCGAGCCGTTCGCAGTCGCGCTCGATACGTCGATGAAGCCGGAGGCGGCGGAATCATAGCTGCGCTGGAATGTGAGTTTTCCGGTCCAGGCGCCTGACGTGGTCCAACTGTAGTTTCGGGTCGAGCCGACGCCGGTCACCCGAACCGCCGATGTGAAGGCGTTCTGCGCTCCCAGGATGGTCTGATTGAATTGCCCGTTGGAAAACACCCGGAACAGGCAGCCCACGTGCCCGGGCTGAAACCATGGTCGGTCCGACGTCAGTGTGGTGTTGCCGGAATAGGCACCGGGGGTGAAGTTTGCCTGGATTCCCGGCGAGGCCTGGAACGGTCCGTTATTGGAATAGAACAGCACCGTTGACCAGCTATGGGCAGCGCGCCGCTCGATCTTGTACTGCTGTTGTCCGTAGCAGCCGATGAAGATGATGTCGCCGGACTGATCGTAGCGGATGTTCGGCAAGTCCGCAGCACCCCACGGCGTCGGCAGCACCAGCGGCCCGGCGGGCTCGATCGCGCATGAGGTCAATGTCTTCGGCCACGCATCAGTGGCTTCGATCTGAATGCACAGGCTGGAACTGCCCGGCGTAAAGGTGAGGGAGTGCGTTCCGGTATCGAGCGTCGTCTGAGGGATGAGATCGGCGCCGCCAAGTGTCGAGCCGGCTCGAAACACAACAGGTCCTTGCGTGACGACGATGCGAATCGCGTGTTCGATGCCGAACGCTGACGGCGACACCGTGACGGTCTGCTGAATTTGCGCAAGTCCGCCGACCGGCGGACACAACAGCGTGCACACGCCGCCGCCCACCGTCGCAGTCGCCCCGGACGTCGTGTTGGCGGTCAACCAGCTGCCGAGGCCCAGAAAGAACGGATCGCCGATGGATGTCGCGACCGCGGCGCGGCTTACCAGCGCTTCATTGACCCAGACGCGCATCTTGTTGGCGGTCAGCTCGATCAGAGCGGTGTCGAGCTTCGAGAACACAAAACGCACGAGCTTGGCCGGCGCGTCACCCAGCACCTCGCCCACATAATAAAGCCCGGGCCGCAGCGACATCGGCCCGACCACATAAGGCAGCCAGTTGACCTGGCACGCAGCCGCCATGCGCAGCTTCGCCACGTCGACGCGAGCCAGCGCGATTTTGGAGACTTCGCCGGCATTCATCGCGTATAATAGTGGATTAGCCTTCACGATGATTTTACCTTCATTTTCTTGAAACGCCCCCGTGTATGCTATACGGGCGCGGTATGGGAAAGAAACTTATTGACCTCGTTGGCGAGACCTTTGGACATCTCACGGTGATCAAGCGCGAAGGTTCACTTCGCAGCCACGCTACTTGGCTATGTCAATGCGATTGCGGAAATCTTTTTGTTGCACAGAGTGACAAACTAAGAACAGGACGGGCTGTTTCATGCGGTTGTCGCATTGGCGGTGCCACCCATGGCCACACAAGAGGACAACTCAAGGGAAAACAATCTTCTCCTACATTCAGGTCATGGAACGCGATGATTGGACGCTGCACATACCGCAGTGTTTTTGGGTTTGAGTACTATGAATGGAGAGGCATAAAAGTCTGCGACAGCTGGCGTTATGGAGAAAATGGGAAAAGCGGTTTTGAATGTTTTCTCGAGGACATGGGAGAACGTCCAAGCCTCGAATACTCGCTTGATCGATACCCCAATAACGACGGTAATTATGAGCCTGGAAACTGTCGCTGGGCCACAAAGCGTCAGCAGGGAAATAACCGATCTGATAATCAGCTTTTTAACTATCGCGGCCGTAAGTTTACTATAACGGAGCTGGCAAGAGAAACTGGCGTGCCAATACAAAGGTTAAGACATCGACTGTTGCGCGCGTCAAGTTCTTCGCTGTGGACCGTCGAAGAGGCGATCTCCACTCCAAAGGGCGCTCTCGGAACGAGGCCAGATCGCAGACATTCTCCTAATTTTGGGCGCAGCCGCCGCAATCTAAAGAAGAAGTGATTCACGACCGCGCACCGATATAAGCCCAATACCGACTGCCGCTCAGATTGAAGACGAGGTTTACTGAATCCGGCCAGCAATTGATACCGTTGATTCGAAGTTCGCAGACTCGTTCCCGGCCGTCGCGAGCGAGTAGGGACGAGCGCCGGCGCGCATCAATCGTTCCCCTGCGGCCCAGTCACGATCGAGCCGCCGGTTCCGCCGCCGAGCCACAGGCCTCCCGGCCCGAACGCGCCGCGGCGAGCGCGCGCCCAGAACGGCACTGGCGGCAGGCCGGGCGGCTCATCCATCGCTTCCTCTGCCTTGGCGACCCGGCGAGCGCGCTCTTCTTCCCGCTGCAGGCCGGCCTTCAATTCCTTGTCGTTGGTGATGCGCAGGCACGCTTGCCTCGCGAGACGCAGCGAGACGTAATCGACGAAGTGCTCCGGCCAGCCGCCGATGTTCATCCCATAGGTGGGATCGTTGGAAACGTAGGACACGTAGATCGGCGTGAGGTTGGCATACCAGAACCCGGCTTCATCGCTGAATTGCAGCAGCGGCGGATCCATGTTGGGCGAAGCCGAGACCAGAATGGTTCTGACCCAGTCGATCGGGATGGAGAAGCAATAGTTGAATCCGAACTGCGGCGTAAGCGTCGAGCTGTTGTCGATGCGGGCAGTGCGTTTTGCGAATTTCCACAGGCCCTGCGACAGGCAGAAGCCGACCACGTCCGACCAATAGGAATCGAGCACACGGCGCGGCTCGCGCGGTTCGGATAAGCTCGCGAGCTGGCGCTCGCCGAGATGGCCGAGCGCCTCGTTGTAGATGAAGAGCTGCGTGGTCATGGGGGCACCGGATGTCAGGGATCAGACGTCAGGGATCGGATGTTGGAGGCCACATGTCGGAGGTCGGAAGGACGGAGCTCCGACTCCGCCTTCCGGTCTCTGTCCTTTGGCATCCGTCCTCTGTTTAGAAGTCGGCACTCGCTTGCACGAAGCCGGCGCCACCACCGCCCTGGAGCAGAGTGCCCTGGCCGGCGGTCGCGGTTGTGGTGCCGGTCACGCTGATGTAGTTCGGCGTGTGGGTGGTGCCGGCCGCAAAGCCGGCCACTGCGGTCGCGACGCCCGCGATGTTGAACTTGAAGGACCCTGCCGACACTGTGACGGTCGGCGCGGCGCGCATTTGCACGGGCAGCGGAATGAAGATGATTTCGGCATTGGTTCCGGCGACCATCCCGGCGCCTACCACCACACCGGACGCCGGTTCTGGAATGTTGAAGAAGTAGCGCTGGGCGATTGCCAGCTCCAGTTCGACGTCGCGGTGCTCGAACGGCGTTGCCTGCGCACCAATCTCGAGCTGCACGCCCATGATCTGCACGACGTCGGCCGCGCCAGCGGTGCCGACCGGGGTGGCGTTGAACAGCACGCCGAGCTCGGTGCAGCCGGCGGGGACCGGCGCCGTGAATGCATAGCGCGTCCATGTGGTGGTGATCGGCTGCGCGATGTTCGCCGCCGCGGCCGCGATGCCCTGCGCTGGGGTCAGCGTGAGCGAGGAAAAGCCCGTCCACGTTCCCGCCACAGCGCTCGCAGCGCTCTGGTTCGTCCCTGTCCCGCTGACAAGCTGCACGTTGAGGCTTCCGGACGCCGGCGACCAGTTGGCCCCGGCCTGTGCCCAGAACGACAGCGTCACCGTCTGCCCCTGTGCACGGATCGCGTCCAGCGTCTCCACGATCTGGCCGAGCGTGATGACCGCGGTGTTGGAATTGGCGGCAGCGCGGCCGAACTGGAGGGCTTGGCTGAACCCGGGCACGGCCGTGACACCGGTGATCTGGGAAACCGAGATCGATGACGCGGCGCCGCCGACCGCAAAGAAACGATCCGCCGTGTAGGTAAGCGTGCTCGCAATGCCCGTGAAGCCCGTGCCGCGCTGCCATGGATTGGTGGTGAAGTCGCCGCCATCGATGATGTTGCGCGGAAAAGCCAGCTGCGAGCCGCCGACGCCGGCCGGGGCCGCGAGGGTGGCGGTGCCGGGTACGCTCATGGTGCCGGCCGTCAGGCTTTGGACCTGCAGGATATAGCCCTGCGGGTTCGTCTGATTCACCACGATGACGAAATCCCCAAGGCTCATGCCTTTGAAGGTCGCGTCCGTGATGTAGCCTGCGGCCGTCACCTGGGCCAGCGTGTCGGTCGTGGTGTATTCCCACAGCTTCCACGCGCCTTCGACCGGGCCGCCCGCGATATAGGTAAGAGTGCCGGTGGTATATGCCATTGCGAAAATCCTTCGGATTCTCAGGCATCAGCAACCAGGCGTCAGGAATCAGGCATCGGGAGTCAGGAAAGCGACTGTGCTTCCTGACCCCGCTTTCCTGATTACTGATTCCCGATCACAGATTCCTGTTATGTGTATTTCGAGCCGTCGTGATTAACGACCACGACGCCGGAGTTCTGCAGTAGTGCCGAACCCATAAAGATCGAGGAGCGCGCCCAGTAGTAGGCGTTCTCTTCGTTGTAGCCGGCGCGCACATCCATCTCGCCCGTGTTCACCGCGTGGCCGACGGCGGAGCGGTGGAACGCAAAACACTGCTCATTGGCGGTGCCCACATTCGGAAGGTGCGGATGGAAGATCCAGTTGAAGCCGGCCCAGCGCCGGAAACGGCGTGCCGGCCCGACCAGAGGCTTGATCTCGACATATTCGGCCTTCTGGAATTCAGGGATCTGCATGAGGTAGGCCCGCATGGCGGGCGAACCGACGAAGAACATGTTGTCTTCTTCGGTGGTGTCGACGTCCTGCAGATCGAGGTGCGCCAGCCCACGCGTCGCCAGCGCAAGGGTCATCACCTGCGCCGAGCCCAGATTGCTAGTCGCACCGGACAGCACGCCCAGGATGTCCTGGTCGATCTTCCGGTTCAGCACCTTGACCGTCGAGGCCTGCATGATGCGACGGCCGTCGCCTTGAGAGGCGAAGATATTGAATTCGGTACGCTGGGGCTTGTCGTGCCACTCGACAAGTGTCGTGGGCACTTGGGTGAGACTGTCGACGCGCGGCGGAATATTGCCGTTGAGACCGCGCGTGACTGCGGTAGCACCGCCGGAACCGGCCACCAGGAACATCGCCTGGTTGCCTTTGATCACCGCTTCAGTCGTGCAGACGTTACGCAGCCATGACTGGCCTTGCTCGAACTGAGCGATGAACTCCTGACGGTACTGTATCTGAAACGCCGAGTCGGCCATTGATCCAGTCCTTCATGATCATCGTTGAGATGCCTCCGTTCCGGTTGTCTGCGGGCGCATGATCGGGGTTGGCCGAGTTCAGGAGATTGAAATCAATCGACAGTCAGAGGTGCGGCGACGCGGGACCGATTGTCGTCTGATCTTCGATTCCTGAAAGCCGGCGCCGTCACCTGCCCCGCAGGGCTTTCCGTCGGCGGGTGAGATTGCAAGCCGTTCGGGGCCGCCGCGGGCGGATTGGAGCGAGGTTGGAGAACCTTGCTCCGCGGAACCGGGCGCCGATGGGATGTCCGATCGTCTCGCGAAATGGGGTGATCGAGTCGCCACGATCGAGATTGAGCATGGCGGCGATACAAGTCCGGAAACCGCACATCCGGCCGTCGTACGCCGCTGCGGGCGTAGTGGCAGTGGTAGTGAATCCCGGAGTAAGCGTCATCAGGTTGCTTGATCGGCGGAAATGCTATGCTGCCCCATTCAAGTTCGGGGCGCCGCAATCATGGACACGCCAAGACTGACGCTGAGAGTGGATTTGGGCAGCGGCCGCGCCTTGGGGCCGGGCAAGGTCCGCCTGCTCGAAGCCATCGAGAAAACCGGATCAATCTCACAGGCTGGCCGGATCCTCGGCATGTCCTACCGGCGCGCCTGGCTTCTGGTCGACGATATGAACAATTGCTTCCGCGATGCGGTGATCGCCGCGCAGCCGGGTGGCGTCCATGGCGGCGGCGCGACACTGACGCCGTTTGGGCAGAAGCTGGTCGAACGCTACCGTGCCATCGAGGCTGACGCCCTGGTCGCGACCCGCAAGCATCTTCATGGTCTCGGCGCCGCGCTGAAAGCTCCAAGATCGCAGCGCGCCGCGGCCTCGCTCAAGCGTTCGGTGCGCGCGCCGTCGACGAGGTGAGCTGTCGGCCGGTATTATCCCGCTCGGCCAACCCGCGCTTGCTCGCGTCTGGCGAGCAAGCCGCGATATTCCTGTTGCATGCGCGCGCCGGAATTGCCTGTCCAATAGCTTTTCCACAAGTCGGAACCGTGCGGCGCGCGCATGTATTTGCTTTCGATCTCGGCAATGCGGCTCTCCACATTGGACAGGCCGCCGCCTGAGGTGTTCGGAAGCATGGCGCCGCTCGGATTGAGAGATTTTGCCACCTCCAAAATGGCCTTGTTGAACGTCGGATGATTAGCAAGCACGCGCCCGTCAGACAGTCTGGCGGTCAGCAGTGCATCCTTGAAATCTTCCGGGAAGCTCTGGTCAAAGAACTGCGCGACAGTATTGCGGTTGGTCTCATAATCATGGCCCCATTCGCGCATGAGGTCCTTCGACCCCTCGTGCTTGAAGGCCGCGTCGGCGTGGTCACGTTGGGCAGCCAGCCGGTCCTGCATGTCGAAGTACCAGCCGACTGCCTGGTTGTATTGAGTGGCCGTCCATCGGCCCTTGAGGGCCTGGTCAGCAAACGAAGCGAGCAGCGCCCGCTCGGCTTCTCCCGTCACGGTGCCATCGCCAAGCTGCAATCCATCCACATAGGCAGCAGCATTTGTTGGCAACCCATGCTCGGCGCGCCAGGCCGCAAGCTGCGCCGGTGTCGCATCATCAGCGGGCGGTTTCGTCGACCGCAGGTCGCCCGAGGAGAGCCTTGCGGTCAGCTCCTTGTAGGCTTTGGCAAGCGCCACCGGGCTTTCGAATCGATCGAGCGTTTTGCGAAACGCCTTGTCGCCGCCAGCCAAGTCTTCTCGCCAGGATTCCGGAAAGGCTTTCGCAGCTGGCTCAGGAGCGGGCGTCACATTTCTTGGCGGCGGCGAAGTGTTTTTTGCTCGCGGCTGAGCCGCGTTCGTCGCATCCATCCGCGTGCCGCTCGGCATGCCGCGCCCGGCGCCAGCCGCAGGAACGTCCCGTGGTACGTCGTTCCGAACCTCGGGAGGGCCGGAGCCAATGCCCTCGCCGCCTGCGACTGCGCCGTCCTCGGACGCTATTGCAAAGTGCGGCGTGGGCGCGAAACGATTATCCCGCATGGGTCACCTCGTCGATGGCATCCTGGTCGCGCCCAAATCCGTGGCGCGACCGGTGTGAAGCCCGGTAGGGCGGGTTAGTCGAAGACGTAGCCCACCGCGGTGTAGCCTATCGCGCCGAAGGCGGATTAGGCGGCGCTCATCCGTCCTACGGCTACCAGCGCTTCACATGCGCGGATGGCTGACGAACGCCGTACTGGTCGGCGTGTTGCGCGTCGTCGTATCGCGTTCTGCTTCTTCCTTGGTCAGGATGCTGTCGCGCAGCACCGTTCCAGTCGGCCCGATGACGCACCAGCGCTTGGCCGGACCGCGCCACTGGGCGTAATGGCTTCCCCGCGCTTCGATCTGACCGACCGCGACGCCGCCAAGCGGCACCTTGATCAGCTCGGCAAAGCGGATGAATTTCGCCGGTACGTGCTCGACCAGATAGAGCAGTGCGAACAGCGTGGATTGCTCGTCCAGCACTTCGACGATATCGCCGGTACGCAGCTTTGCTTCGTTCGGACCCCACACCGCCACGTCGGTGAGGACGCTGTCATAGGGCGTGCGTTCTCCGTCGATCACGACGCGCCACCAGTTTCGGGCAAATGCGGCGTCCTGCATTGCACTTTGTGGGATCGGCGCTACTGGCCGGGGTGTTTGTGCCGCAACGTCGGATTCGAGGGCAGGCTTCGATGTCTCGGCAAGGACTGTTGAGATGCGGGCGCTCGCTGGTGCTTTGCGCGTGGGCCGTGTTGCTGGTTGAGTCGCCTGAGTCATGGGTATGTCCTGTCGCGCCAGGGAGGTAGCGGTCCGCGATCCGGCGCATGGGATCGATGCCGCGTGATCTCGCGATCAGGCGATGAAGTGGCACGCGTTCAGGAAACGCACGCCGGTTCAGCCCGAGTAGCGATTTCCAGGTCAAGCGGTGGCCTGCGTCGCATCAACATCGGGCGGCGCGGTTGAGGACAATGCGGCGCTTGCGCTGTCCGCGGCCGTGTTGCTGTGCAGGCGCGCTAGCGCCTGGGCATAGTCCGTGCGCAGCCCAGCCTCTGTCCAGTAACGGCGTTGTCCCTCGCCGCTGGGATCGCGTAACAACGTCTCGATTTCATCGATCCGCTGCCGATCGGGGCTTGCCTTCAGGGGCCGCTCGGGAGGGTCTTCCGCCAGCGCAAAATCGTGAAGCCGTTCGCGCGCCTCGAATGCCGCATCCTGCAGCTCGCCGTCGCCCCAATAACGGGCTGGGTCGCGGCGCAGCAACTCATCGGCGCGCGCAAGGGTCGCCCGGTCCTCGTCGGGACGCGGTATTTGCATCACCGCGGCAGGGCCATTGTCGCGAATCGCTCGATAGAGATCGAGGGCGCCGTCTCGCTGCTCGGCCGGCCACCTTCTGTCGGCGGCGAATTGCGCAAACGCATCGGCGAGTTGCCCCTCGTCGCCGCCCGGCCGCATATGGTCGCGATACCAGCCAAGGGCGTCCAGAAATTGTGCAAACGACAGGCCCGCGCGCTTGAAACCGTCACGAAACGCGCGGCGTAAGGCTTCGTCCTGCTCGCTGACCAATCCGAATTCGCGATAGCGGTGCATGCGGGGTCCCCAGTCGTTATGATGCCGGCGCGATCTGGAAGAAGATGTTCTTCGTGCTGAGGTTTGAACCGGATGTCTGCCGGATTTGCCCAGCGGTCGAAATAACGACCTCGAAACTCGACGTCACATTGGCCGGCGTGGTGAGATCGAGTGCGAACAGCACGACGTCGCCATCGACTGCTGCCGGAAATGCGACGTTACCGACGCCGTTGCTGCCAGGCGCCAGCTGCGACACGACAGGTCCGCGTTTGGAGCCGACCAGCTGACTGTCGATCATGAGTCCGGATGAGGCGCTGAAGCTGCCGTCGCCGACGAGCCCGAGGCGGCGGCCGTGAAGCCAAAGCAGGACGTTGTCTTGCGTGAGTGCGGGCATGAGTTGAGACTCCGGTTGGTTCGTGGATGGTCAGAATTGCTTAGCGGTGCCTGTAAGCGGGGCAGAGATGCGATGCCGCCTGGCCAGTGCGCTGCCGAACTGATGCCGCATCGGGTCGCTGTCGCCCCGGCCCGATA
>Ga0209465_10000011_pt1 | contig 74412 bp, 113 predicted proteins | sample PanSoiPlot1MoBio_FD_188321 | JGI IMG/M metagenome (GOLD analysis project Ga0209465, IMG submission 188321) | Tropical forest soil microbial communities from Panama analyzed to predict greenhouse gas emissions - Panama Soil Plot 1 MoBio (SPAdes)... | ecosystem: Environmental > Terrestrial >...
TACCAACGGGTCGAGTTCAAGACACCCGTGGTGTGCTGCGCCAGTTCGTACATCTGGTCGAAGCTCGGCCACAGCGTGGACGCCCCGACGTGGTAGCTGCGGAACACCCGCTCGACGCAGTTGGTGTCCATCAACCCGTAGTCCGGATTGACGCACTGCGGGTAGCCGATGTCGTAGGCCACGCTCTCGCGCGCCGCGTTCACGTCCAGGCCGGTCGCCTGCAGCACCCAGGTCGTAGCGCACACCGAGCACGTCCAGTCGTACACCTGGGGAGCCATCCACAGGTCACGGTGGCGGTCGAAGTAGTCGTACCAGCCCAGGACCGGTGTGATCGGCTCGGGCTGCGGCGCGTAGATCGGCACCGCGACGTTCTGAGGTGCGAAGGCAGCTACGCTAACCATTGGCGATGTAAGCTCCGTCGTCCGCGTTCCAGCCGATGACGACGCCACTGGTGAAGCCCTGCTGGACACCCGCCTCGGTCGGGATCTCGGGGGTGCACGGCAGGCCCGGGTTCGCCATAGCCGGGTCGTTGCGAAGCTCGCGCCAGAACTTGTAGATCGCGGCGTCCGGATTGAGCACCAGATCGGGCAGCACGGCACGCCAGAGTTGGTCGTCAATGTAAGACCCGTAAGCCATGACAGCCTCCTAGCTCGACACCAGTCGAGCACCTTCGTCGGCACTCCACTCGATGACTGCGCCCGACGAGAAGGCTTGCTGCACGCGACCCTCGCCCACGGCCTGCTCCGTCGTGATCGGCGGACCCAGGAAGTGGTCGTCGTCGCGGTACGCCCGCCACAACTTGTAGATCGCGGCGTCCGGATTGAACGGGGTATCAGCCCCGAGCACGGACTGCCAGATCAGATGGTCGATCATGCTCATCGGCTATTCCCTCTCGCCAGGCATTGGCACGTACAACGACAGGTCAGGCCGACTACGCGACGACCTGGCCGGGTGGACCGGTTGGGTGGACCAGGCGCAGCGGCTTCATCTCAGAACGCGCCCACCTTCTGCGCCATCTTGCACGGATGCTGCTCCAGCTTGAGCTTCGGCTGGCCCTCGCTCTCTGAGTCGGGAGGCCAGAAGCAGCACTGTGAGCAGCGCGGGTCGTAGCAGTGCAGCGACCCGATGATGTCGTTATGCGGTGTCAGCGGCGTGCCGCAGTGCGGGCACAGCAGGGGTACCTCGTCGGTGTCGTCAGACACGATCTCGACGGTGGGGGTGGTGGTAGGGGCCGTCTGTTCGGACTCGTCGCCCCAGGGATCTGCTGCCATGCCCGCCATTATCACGCCGCCCGGACGAAGACGCGGTTGGTCAGCCCGAGCGCGTCCTTGGCGTTGATCGGCAGGTTGCCCGTGTGCTTGTAGCGGAACATGAGCACCGAGAAGGTGATGTTCGCCACCAGCGGGTTGACCACCACGCGCACGAAGCGCCTGGGTGGGCGGTACGCCTCGATCCAGTACAGGCCCGTGGTCGTCCCTGCCGCAGGCGTCGATGCCGCAGCACCGGTGCCCGCGTCCACGATGGGCGTCAGGTTCTGAGTGAACGCCGCGTCGTCGGCCATCTGCAGGTACGCCTGCCAGGTGCCCGTCGCCACGACAGCCGCGATGTTGACCAGCGCGGCCACGCCATCCCAACCCGTCATGTTGACGCCCGCACCGTTGACCAGCGCGCCGAAGCCCGGCGCACCTTGCGGCACCTCCACCGACTCCAACAGGACGGCCGAGATTGGGGAGTGGTTCATCATGACCATGACTTACGTGGCCCTTCCGCCCGCCCTCGTCGGTGCTGGAGAAGGAGGCATGTTGCCCGTGTGCCTGAACCTGAAGGCGTACACCGGCGCGGTCGCCGTCATCACCGCGATGTAGCGTTTCGCGGGTCGCCAGACTTCCAGCCAGCCAGGAGGCGTGAAGCCCGCGCCAAGCTGGATTGCCGTGCCACGATCAACCTCGACAATCGGGTTGACGACGTTCTGCGTCATGGCCGAGTCGTCGGCCCCCGCCGCGACAGCAGCGGTCGTGCCGCTGGCGCACAGGAAGGCGATGCCATCCCATCCGCGCATGTCGATGCCGGTGCCAACCGCCGCGACGGACATCGTGAAGCCGTCGCTAAACCAGAGGTGGTAGCCGTCAGGCATTGGTGCGTCTCCTCAACTCCGTTTCCCACTGATCCGTAGATCCCCTGTCATGGCGAGCGGGAGGTGGAACGGGGCCACCGACAGGTGTGGCCCCTGGCGATAACCGGTTATCGGCTAGGTGACGTTGCCCAGGCGGAAGGCGTCGATGTTCCACGGCGCGCCACCCACGCGCTCCCACAAGATGATGCCGGTCTGGTCGGTGTCGGCAAACCGCTCGCGGAGGATGGTGATCGTAATCATGGCCCGCTCCGCGATGATGTAGCTGGAGAAGTCGCCGTACACGAGGCCGACATCACCCGTGGCCGCTGGATGGGTCACGAAATCGGACTTGTTGACGGGCTTGCCGAGGAGCGCTGGCTGCGGGCTATCAAAGCCAGGTGCCCAAATGAAGGCACCCATGCCGTTGACCAACTGGCGGATGTCGTTCTCGGTGAGACGGTGGAGCAGCCACTGAGCGCCGTTCTGGTACTGGGACGGCAGCGCGTACTGCAGGTTCATCAGCTTGGGAGCCGACCCCATCGTCGCCGTGGTGTTGGAGATGGTGTGTGCCGTGGTGCCGGTCACGTCGAGCGCCGCGATGGGCGCGTTGACGATGCCCTGCGGCTGCATCGGTCCGCCATCGCCACGGATGAAGCCCTGGTCCTCGACCAACGCCATGTTGCGCGCGCCGTCCGTTGACAGGAACGTCAGCGGGTTGGTGATCGCGTCCGCCAGGAAGTCGTTGCTCAGCCGAGTCGCCACGCGGATCTTGCGGATCGGGATGTCGAAGAAGCCGAACGCAGGGTCCACGTCCTGAAACGCGGGAGTCTCACCAGCCCACGATCCCACGAAACCGCTGGTGAAGATCGAGCCGCCGTCAGCGCCCAGGGCACCCGACAGACCCGAGGTCGTGCCTGGCGCGGGCTGGATGCGCGGGAAGCGGAGCACGTCACGGGAGGTTTGACGCACCATCGCCATGCCGCGCATGACCGCGTTCATGGGCAGGCGCGCGAGCACCTCGGCCTGCATGTCGGGCGGCACCAGATAGCCACCTGACTGGTCGATGCCTTCGGAGAGCGCCTTCTGCTCGGACGGCTCCAGCAGCGTGAACGCCATCGCCTCGTTCTTGGTGCGGATGGCGGTCGCGAACCACTTGTTGAAGACCTCTTTGTACTCGGGCTGCAGCGCCGCGCGAACCTGGCCGAAGTAGCGCTCCTCGTCCTCACCCTGGGGCGTGCCGAACAGCACGCGCTCGGGGTACATCGGGTGCGGACCGAGCGAGGTCGGCGCGTAGACCTGGCCGCTCTTGATCTCCCAACCCGCCTGGAGCATGGTTTGGCGACCGTCCGAGTCGGCGTTGATCGCGCCGCGCGGGGTCTTGTACTGCGGCGATTCGAGATAGGTGTGCAGATCTCGAACCTGATTGGCCTTCTTCTCAAGCTCATGCTCAAGATCGAGCCGTGGCTTGAGTTCCTCGGCCTTGGACAGCAGCGCTTCCAGCTTCATCTTCAACTCGGCTGGCATGTCCGACAGGTTGTCGCGCCAGCGCGGGTCGTCAATGATGAGTTGGGTCTGACGGTGGACCTCACCCAACTCGGCGGCGAGTACCTTGACGCTCATGAGTCTCCTTACCCTCCAGTTGGGCTTTAGGGTTCGACTGACTGGTACTTAGCCAGTGTCAGTTCCATGTCCTTGAGCGCGGCGACGTAGCCGTTGGCTCCCGTGGGCTTGCCGTTCCGCCGCTTGCGGGTCTTGCCCTCGTTGTCTTCTCCCACGCCCTCGGCTGAAGCGTGGCGGTTCAAATGGGCGATGGCCTTGTCCTCCTGGGACTGGGGGTCGCCCTTCATCTGCGGGGCACGCGACAGGGCGTTGCGGAGGTGCGGCATGTCCAGCGAGCCGTCGCTCTTGTGGTGCGGGAGCTTGCGGACCTTCTGCCCGGCGTCGTTGGTGTAGACCATCGCGAACGCGGAGTCGGGCAGGTCGCTGACGTAGCCGGAGTCCCACTCGGCCTTCTGCTCGAACATCTTGGTGTCGTGCTCGGGGTGGACGGCATCGTGGTGACCCACGAACTCGGTCATCGCCTGCGCCAGGAAGTCGATGGCCGACGCGCGGTCCTTCTCCTCCTTGCGCTGCGGGTCGTCACGGTCATCACCGTTGACATCCGAGACTTTGGAGTCGTCGTCGTCGTCGTCATCCCCGTTCTTGGGCTTCAACCACGGCGGCAGATCCTTCTTGGCCTTGCCGCTCGGCGGACGCTTGGTGCCTGGGATCGGGTTGCCGTCCTTATCCCAGTGGTCGTGGTCGGTGTCACCCTCGGGCGTCGAGTCGTCGTCGCCGTCGTCGTCCGGATCCCACTTCTTGCGGGCCTTCTCGCCCGCGCCCAGGAGATCCATCGCCATCAGCAAGTGGTTGATGCCACCGTGCAGGTTGTCGAGGCTGAGTTCGCCCGCGCTGGTCTTGCCGTCCCAGGCGATGGCCTGGGCGAAGCGCGCCCGCTCCAGCGCTCGACGGGCGGTGCCGCCGCGCGTCTTGCCGTCCGGGGTCATCGCCTCGTTGAGCGTGCTCTCGTCGCTCTCGGCCCAGGTCAGCAGTTCGTCCAGCGCCGCCTTGATGTTCTTGAGCTTGGCGCGCATGGTGCCCTTGAGCCGTACGCCGACCTTCTGGCCGTCGAAACCGAGCTTGGTACCCGTGCTCAGCGCGCGTGCCGCTTCGGACGAATCCAGGCTCAGATCGGCCAGCGTTGCACTGATCTCCGAAAGCGCAGACGTTGCGATTTTGGCCCCGTCACCCATGACACCCTCGGCCTGGGCGTGCTGCCGAAGGTGGCCGAGGGCGAACTCGCGGAAGGGGGAGTCGGTGGCGCGATCCAGTTCGCGCTTGACCGCCTCGACGTTGACCGAGCCGTCTTCGTTGTGGTGGGGGAAGTGGCGCAGGGCGTGAGGGATGGTCTTGCCCTCCATCTGTTCGCCGCCGTCCTCGATGTAGGCGAACGCCTCGTCTGGAAGCCCCTGGATGAAGGCCGTGCTCCAGACTGGCGTCTCGCCGGTCGCGAAATGCTCGTGGTCCGACATGCCGGCTCCTTTCGTTCGGGTCTTCACCGCTGTGACGAGCGCCGGCGGCGAGGCGATGACTTGCTTCGCGGCGTACGAGTACTCCATCAGGTCCGCGTCGGTGAGCAGCCGGTACGTCTTGCCGTCCTTGGTCTGCCACTTCGAGTCGCGCGTCTGGAACCCGATGGACATTCCCAGTGGCTGGCCTGCCGCCTGCAACTCCCTAGCCGTCTGAAGGAGGTCGTCGCCTGCCTGGGTCTTGAAAATGCGCGTCTTGGTCCACAGGCCACGGTCGTCCGTGCGCATCTCGACCGGGATGCCGACAGGCAGCATCGAGGAGTTGTGGCCGACGAAGACGGCGATGTCGGATGGGGTCTTCTCGGAAAGCGTCTTGACGAACGCCTTCTTGTCGATCACGTCGCCGTTCAGATCGAGGTTTCCAAACGTGGCGGCGTAGCCCTCGATTGTCCGCTGCTCGGGATCGACCGCCTTGACCTCTAGGGAGGTCAGGAGTTTGGATTGATCGTCGCGGTCGGGCAAGCGCCACCCCGAAGCCCCCTGGCGCTCGCCGGCGCTCTAGGCTGACTAGGGGTTCGCAGACCCTCGAACTATCGCGACGTGCGAATTAGCTGCGAGTGTGCGACTGCCTCTTGGCTCATGTCAAGGCTGGCCGCTACTGTAATAGGCCGTACTTCCGCAGCGCGGACACGTGACCTGGGCGGTCCCGTTCAGGCGAAACAACATCTTGTTGCAGAGCCGCTGCGTTTTCGGATTGATCTGGCTGCAGCGGATCGCTTTCAGCGGCGGGCGAAGCTGCGTCGAATCCACGTCGCGGCGCAACGTTGTTTCTGTTGTTGTCATCCCGGGCTGTCCACAGCCTACTACTCGAACACCGGCAGGAATACCCGTACGCAGTTCGGATGCGCGATGGGGTGCTCCAGTGCGTCCGCTATAGGGAACGTCAGTTGATCCACGCCGTCCGGGTAGTCGGGATCGTCGTGCTCGACCCACCCGCAGCCCTCGCCGTCGCGCACCTCCACCAGATCCACTGCTGACTCATCATAGGTGTCGAGCGTGGCCCGCGCGGACGCAAACGCAAGCTCGGTGCGAGCGATTGCCGCCGAGCGATTGGCGTAGGTCTGGTCCACGATGTCGTCCAGGCCGACGTAGCCGTCCTCGGGTACGCCGTGCGCGATCTGGTGCTGGTTGTAGCCGCGCGCGCCGCCCAGGACCAGCGCGTCCTGAATGGAGTTGCGCGTCACGTCGTTGATCTGTGTCACGCGGTCGCCGGCAATCGACAGGTAGTCGCGCACGCGCGGGTCGTCGGGATCGGGGGCCTCGGAGCCGATCAGTTCGCTGGCGATGTCCGCCGCCTGGAGGTACTGGTCGCGCAGATCCGGGTTGAGCACGATCTGCAGGCGACGGTCCTCCTCGTTGGGCATCAGCGGGTCGGCCTGCTCCTTGAGTTCGCCGTAGCCCCACAGCCCGCCCATCCACACCGGGTACGGCAGCGTGGCGCTCTTGGTCCCCAGGTAGCGCGCGACCACGCGGTCGGACTGCTGGTGGAAGAACAGCCGCAGCCGCACCGTGAGCATGGTGTAGCGGCGTGCCTGGACGTACTTGAAGCGTTGGGTGATGCCGGTCTTGTGGCGCTCGGTCAGGGCTACCATCAGGACGGATGATTATCCACAAGCACCATGACGAGCACTTCCAGGCGGACTACATCACCGTCGAAGAAGCCCTGCCGGTCGAGCAGATCGCCGTCGAACTGTTCGAGTGTCCACAACCGTGGCTGCGCATCTGGAACTTCTCGGACGACGCGGACGGCGTGCACGGAAAGTTCTCGATCAGCGCCAGCAACGGCACGTGGGTGTACCAGTTCACTCGCAAGCTCTGGTGGCTCGACGGCGTGTACGAGGCCAAGCTGACCGATGGTGTCGTGCTGCGCAACCCGGTCAGCACGACGGCGGCTAGTGTCGTTGTCCAGGCTCAGCGGGTGGCGCAGGGGCACACGAGTACCGCCCTTTGATGTGGTTCGCGATCACCTTCGCCATCGTGCAGTCGGGATCCGGGTCGTAGTGCGGGATCAGCCCGTCGCGCCGAGCTTCATCTACCCAGGCTTGAGCGGTGCCTTCGAGGTACTTGGCGCGCGCGGCGTGCAGGACTTCATCCTTCTCGGCGTGGACGTGCCCGGCGTCCACGATGTAGCGCTCGCCGCCTAGCTCGACGCGGGCGCTCATGTCATCTCCGACAGCGGCGTCGGGAAGATCTGGCGACCACCCTCGCGCGCCTCGGCCAGTAGCTGTTGGGTGAAGTCGAAGCTCTGCGGGTCGTCGCGGGCGAACTTCACCGGGTCGTCGTGCATGAGTTGCAGCGCCATCGACAGGAACTCGTGGCTGGTCGGCGCGTTGGGACCGTAGTCCTTGCCCATGTACGGGTCCGCGAACTGGTCGCGGTGCGTCACCTCGTTGTCGTTGTAGTTGCTGCCAGTCACCGAGCGTAACGACACGGTTGGCTCGCCCTGGGTGCGGCTCTCGATGTGCGCCTGGATGCGCGGCCCCATGCCCGGGATGTTGTCTTCGAGCCAGTGGCCCATCTCGTGGACCACCGTGCTGTCGGAGTTGTCGCGCGGGTGCATGGTGACCATGCCCGTGCCGCTGCTGTGGTAGCTGCGCCCGCTGTCGAACCACTGGTCGTCGGGTGCCATGAACTTGATGCGCGGCTGAAGGAATCCCTGGGTCACCTGGCCGGTCATCTCGTTGATGCGCTGCACGCCCTGGGTCCAGTTCTTGGGCACCTCGGTGGCTGAGATCGGCGTCAGGTCGCCGCGATAACCGGTTATCGCCAGGTTGCCTGGGCCGGTCGGGGAGTTGACGTACTTGGCCCGAAGCTCGGCCGTCAGGTTGTCGCGCGCGGCGTCCACCTCGTGCTTGGTCGCCCAAAAGTTGTTTTGGGTCACATCCATGTTGTGCATCTGGCGGTCGAGTTCGGTCTTGGCGTCTTCGTACTCCTTGCCGTACGTGACCTGATCGTCCTCTAGCTGCTTGATGACCTCGGGCGAGGCCCCGAGCCGCTTGGCGTCCTCGATGCTTTTCGGCAGCGACCCCACCATGTCGCGCATGTCGCTCCAGTTCTGCGCGGCGTGCTGGTAGTCCTCGCCCACCTGATCGTATTGCCGCTGCGCCTCGGTCATGCGTGCCTTGAGTGACGCCGTGCGTCGGTCGGCTTCCGCGATCATCGCCTCGCGCCTCGCGCGCATCCGCTCGGGGCTGGTGTCGGCACGGACGCCGCCGGTCGGCCCGACCACGGGCTTCGCCGCGCCCTCCTTGGGCTTGCCCCAGGAACTGACGAACCCCGCGCCGCCCTCGTCGGTGAAGCGACCCGTGTCAGCGTCGTGGTACGGGTTGAACTTCTCCTCGACGGTCTTGGCCTGGTCGCCGGGCTTCCAGTCTTCGGGTGCGCCCTGCTCGGCCCACTCGATGATGTCCTGCCAGATCTCCCACGCCTGCTCCTCGGTCATGTCGTCCGGCGGCTCGTCGGTCATCTTCATCATCCGTGCGGCGATGGCCTCGGGCGAGCGGTTGGTGAGTGCGCCGCCCTCGCGCCGCCACTGCTCCCACACCACGGCCTGGAACGCCGCAGGGTTCATGTTGCGCGCCGACGCTGCGCTGCGCACGCGGTCCGCCGCCCATCCGTAGCCGCCGACTGTCGTCGCGCTCGGGCCGCGCCCGATCTTGCGGCCCTGGATCAGCGTGTTGACGGCCTTGAGGTTGGCTTCGGTGTCCTCGTGCAGGTTCAGCATGGCGCGCCCCATGTGCGTATCGACGGTCACGTCGAAGGCCGACTCGGGGTGGCTCAGGTTGTTGTTGAAGGATCGGATCTTGTTGGCGTTGAACACCTCGTCCGGGTCTTCGCCGCGCAGCGCTCGGATGGCGTTCTCGGCGTTGTTGCCGATGAACGGGTACGGCTTGGAGTGCGGCGTGATCTCGCGGATCTGCTCAGGCGTCATGCCCGGGTGCGCGCGGTCTACCTGCACCATCGCGCGCGCAGCTTCGAGGTTGGGCAGTCGCCCGTTCTTGAGGTTCCAGTTGGTCAGCGGGCTGGTCGCCGCGACCGCATCCGTGAAGCGCTGGCGGTCCACCCCGAGTTGGTCGGCCCACTGGCCGATCTCGTTGTGCTTATCGACGTACCAGTTGGCGTCTTCGGCGTGGCCCTGCTCGATGGCTCGGTCGTACAGATCGAGCATGCGCTGCTCCGCGAGCTTGGCGGGCAGATGCGGCGGATCAACAGCCCTGGCGCGGACACCCGTCAGGTGCGCCGTGTCCAGGCCGGTCCGCGAGGACTTCCACGTCGAGAGGTGGGTGACCGGCGTGCTGACGCCACCGCCGCCACCAGATACGAATCTGCCGCCCTCACCCCTGGGGTGGAGCGACTCATCCCACTCTTTGAGTTCGTGCAGGAGCAGGGCGCGTTCCATGTCGAGCAACGCCGCGCGCACATCACGCGGAGCAACCACGACACGACCGTGGGCTACGTCGAGGCTGACCTCGATCTCACGGAGCTTGGCCTGAAGCGCGTCCCACTCAAGCACTTGGGCTTCTAATCGAAGTCAAAATGGGGTGCTTTGCCTTCGGCCATCGTCTTCTCTAAGCCTTGCTTCAGGCGATCCCAATACTCCCTGAACAGGGGCGTGTCGGGTATCCCATCTTCCTTCATGCAGTCCTCAAAGGTCTTGCCGTCAGCAATGCAGTTCCCCATCGAGGCGAACTCACTCATGTCTGGCACACCATTGTCGGCAGGCATCGGTCCTGATCTCCTTTCCTTCTGATCCCTCCACTGACATAATAGCAAACTTTCGCACACGTTCAAAGGGTTTAGCCCGTGTACTGGCGGTCGGAGCGCTTCTGCGCGTTCTCCCATGCTGTCCTGTCGTGGATGATGACCTGACCCTGCTTGGTGCGTTCCGCGATGAGCTTCGCGGCTCGCTGTGGCGAACCCTTGGGTGCCCAGGTGTTGTCCCAAATCTTCACGCTGTCGTAGCCGGCCTCGCCGTTCAGGATGCGCGGCAGCATCGAGTTGACGCTGGTGTGCGCCGCCTCGATGATCGCCTCGTCCACGGGACGGTCGGTACGCCCCTTCGCGGCAGCGATGGCCTGGGGGATCGGCACCGTCAGGTAGTTGGCGTTGACCTCCCTGGCTCCGTCGTCGCGGTAGCCCTGGATCTTGGTCTGCAGCTTGGTCATGGAGCTATTCATGACGGCATCCACGACGGCGTTGCGGCCGTTCTGCAACGCCGTCTTGACCACCTTGCCCGCGATGTCTGAGGACTCCTCGTGGACCTTCATCGCCCACTTGACCGAGCCAGCATCGCGCATGGCCTGCGTCTCGGGGATGTCCTCGGTCTTGTTCCAGTCGGCGTTGCTCCACACCGCGTGGTCCTTATCGGGCACGGCGAACTGCTCGGGGCTGCGCTGCAGCGCCGTGCTCTTGCCCGACGCGCCGCCACCGCCCAGGACGCTGACGGTCGGTCCCCCCTCGGCGGGTGGCACGTAGCCGCCGCCAGCCACACCTTGTTCGTGGTTCTCGTAGATGCCGTGTTGGGCGCGGTCGATGGCCGGCTCGTGTACCTTGTCCAGGCGCGCCTGCACGTAGTCGCCCTTCTTGCCGCCCTCGGGCATGTACAGCTTCTGAGTGTCACCCTTGTCGCGCAGGAAGCCGTGCGGGTTGTCCTTGGTAATCAGCGACGAGGAGTCGCCCGACTCGACGTTCTCGCCGCCGCCGACGCCAGCGGCGAAGCGCCCCGAGTTGTCGCGCGGGTGCTTGTCCTCGAAGTCCTGATCCTTGGTTTCGGGCAGATCGAGGATGTTCAGCCAGGTCTGCGTCTTGGGGCGGAACACCTGTACCGGCTGGCCCGCACCGAGCAGCGAGCGCTCCATGTCGCGGATCTGCTCGGTGACGGCCTTGGTCAACTCGTCGCGGGAGTCCACGATGGTGTGCTCCCACCCGTTCAGGTTGAGCTTGCCGTTCTTGTCGCTCTCCTCGGACGGCGCGTGCCCAGGCCAGTAGCCGGTCGCCTCGTGGTGCAGCCACGCGCACAGCGCCTGGGGGTTGTCCACCTTGTCGGTGAGCGTGTCCACACAGTCATCGAAGTCGCCCGGGTGCCCGCCGTCGAAGCGGTCCTTCCAGTAGTCGAGCAGTGCCTCCAGATTGCCCGCCTTGTAGCTCAGCCGCTCGCCGTCGTCCGCGACCTTGGTCGGCCACTCGCCCGTGGCGTGCTTGTACAGCCACGCCGTCACTTCGAGGTGGTCGTCCAGGGCTTTCATCGCCGCATCGAAGTCGCCGCCGCCGGCCGCGAAGGTGTCGCGCCAGTGGTTGAGTAGTTCCACCACCTCGGCGGTCTTCTTCTTCTTGGGCGGCTGGCGCGGGCCACCTGGCGGGACCATGATGCCGCCGTAGGTGTCGATGCCCTCGGTCAGGATCTTGGTGGCATTCAGCGGGATGGCGACCTGGCGACCATCGGTGCCCGAGTAGGTCAGATCCCCCAGGGTGATGTGCATGCCATACAGCGGCGACCTCTGGCCGACGTACTTCGAGACGGCCGAATGCTTGATGTAGGCGATGGTCACGTGCGGCGTGTAGTTGGTGTGCGTCTCGACGTTGGCGAGCGAGCGCTTGATGATGCCGTTGAGATGGCCCGCGTCGTCGCTGGTGACGCTCACGTACAGCGGCACGCCGCCGCCCTGGTCCTGGCCGGCGAAGACGTAGTTCGGCCCAAACGTCATGGCGACCGGCGTCTGGTCCTTGACCACGCGCGCCACGTCGCTCGCGCCGACGTTGGGCATCAGCCCGTACTTGACGGTGACGTGCGGCTCCATCTCGATGCCGCCGCTGCCCAGGTCGTCGGGGTCGATGTGGTCCTCAGCCCACTCGACCAGTTCGTTGCCCAGGATCTCTGGCAGGTTGAGTTGCGTCGAGGAGTAGTCGTAGCCGCTGGTCGCGTCGGTCTTGAGCATGTACGGGTCTTGGCCGCACCAGGCGCACACGCCGAGTTCCACCGAGCGGTAGTGGCCCATGTCGTCTTCGGGGCAGTCGGGGATGATCTCGAACCGCCCGTCGCTGGTCATCTTCGTCTCGATCATCTTCCCTCCTGGGCCGGCTGAGCCTGACTCCTGTGCGCCACCCGGTGGCGGTACGCCAGGGATGGATGGTGGTGCGCCGCCGCCGCCAGGTCGTCCGCCGAACGCGCCGCCGCCACCTGGCGGCAGGCCGGGCGGCTGGTCAGGCTGTCCTGGCGGCTTGTCCCCCTTGTGGTAGTTCGCCAGTTCGTCGGAGGGCGTCGGGATCATGTTGGCTGGCAGCAGCACCCACCCTGGCTGGTCGGTCGGGTAGCCGAGCGTCTGCGCCGCGACGTGCCACGGGATCAGGCCCGCCGTGAAGTCGGCACGCACGCGGGCGTGCACCTTGTCCACGTCCTCGGTGTAGCCCGGCACCTGGCTGAGGTCGAAGTCGAAGTGGTCAACCTCGGGGAAGTCGGGCTTGATCTGCAGCGAGAACTGCTGCGCCAGATCCTCGTACATCGGAGCCAGCGAGCCAGTCCACCACTGCGCTCGGTCCGACTCCTTGTTCGAGTTGTTCAGGCCCGACGAGGACTGGTGGCCGAGGACCGTCCAGATGATCGACGGCGGCACGTCCAGTACCGCGCAGATCTTGGACTCGGTGACGCGGTTGATGTCGTCCAGGCCCAGGCCCACCGGGTCCATGCCCATCTTGGTGTAGGTCGCCTGCCCGTTGTCGATGACCAAGACGTTGCCCCACCCGTCTGGCCCGCCGTACTGCTGGCGGAAGCGCTGGCGGATGATCTCGCGCTCGTTGGGTTCGACCGAGCGCATGATGTTGAGCAACCCGCTCGGCACGCCCGCGTTCCTGAAGAACGCCGTGGTGAACTCGCGGCACCACACGTCGATGTCGATGCGCTCGGCCAGCACCGCCAGCGGCGACAGGCCGTAGTAGTCGTTCAGCGGGTTGGGGTTCTTGAAGTGGATGACATCATCCGGATCCAGGGTGAACACCCGCTCCCCGATGCGGTACTCGTACGCCTGGATGTAGTCCTTTTCGTCAGGGATGATCCACACGCGGTCGGGTCGCAGCGGCCAGTACTCGATGATCTTGCCCGAGCGCCCTCGCACGATCTCCCAGTAGGCGTTGCCGTTGATCTTGAGCGCCACCACCGTGGACGACCACAGCATGAACGTCGTCCACCACTTGTTGGGGCGGTTCAGGACATCCAGCGCGGGGTGGTCGAAGATGGCGTCGGCGTCGTGCGCCTTGGAATCGAAGACCACCATGCGCGGCAGCGCCGCTGACTTCGCGACGGCCTGGCACGCGGCGAAGACGACCTCGGACCCCAGGTAGCCCTTGCGCGCCAACTGGTCGTACGAACGTTGGTTCCAGATCGGCGTGGCCGGCAGGCCAACCTGCCAGGTCGGGATGGCCGTCGCCACAGCCTGCTTCGTCTCGCCCCCGAACAGAGCGAGCGTGCGGAAGGCGTCGGCCAGCAGGCCCATTTAGAGTTCTCCGGCAGCTTCGAGTTGGTCAACCAAGAGCGCGATGTCGTCGTAGGCCCGCTGCGTCTTGGCCCTGCCGCCCCCGCGCGACTGCTTCATGCACACGGCCATCCGCTGTTGCATGTCGGGAAACTCGCCCTTCAGTGCCGACATGCAGCGACCCATGAAATCGCTCTGTGACTCGCCGCCGCTTGGTTCAGGTAGTGGCATGGTTTCCATCCAATTCGGCAACCCGCGTGATGAGCGCTTGTCCGCGCACCGCCTGCGCGCCGACCTGTTCGAGGACGCCCTGCAAGTCGAGAATCGTCTGGCGCAGCACGGCGTTTGAGTGCTCGATGCGCGTGATGCGCTGCGAGGAAGCAGCGAGACGAGACTCACTCGCGCGCCGCGCCCCAACCGCCTCGCTCAGTGCGGCGCTCTGTCGTTCCGCAGCGGCTTCGAGTTCGGAGATGCGCTGCTGCAGGCGCGTGATGTCGTCACGATTTCTCGCCAGGGTCCGCTCCAGGGTCAACGTCTCGGCGCGAATTCGCTCGATCTTCGCGCCACATGGCGCGTGCTGAGCGTTCAGTTCATCGAACGCTCGTTGCCACTGCGCTTCGAGCCGCTGCGCATCAGCTTCCATCCGCAGGATGCGCTGGTCCCTGATCTCGACGTAGCGCATCAGGGTGCCCACGTCGGGCGCTCCCTCTACCGTGGCGTTCGGCTCAGGCAGCGGCATGGCCCCACTCTAGCGCAGGCCGGACACAACTAGGAAGATGCGGACCGCCAAACCGAGCAGCGCGGCCGAACCGAGCACCAGCAGCACGACCACGACGATGACGCCAGCCGGCCTCAGATCGGAACGGTCAACGACTGCCATACCCTATCCGTGCACCAGCGGGGAATAGTTGGCGGTCCTCCGCGCTCGCGGACACATGCCGCTCGCCCCGTTGGTGCCGATAACCGGTTATCACTGGTGCTCCGACCGACCTTGCACGTGTTAGATCGGTCGGAGCACTCAGATCACCCACACGCCCACCGATCCCTGGACCAGTAGCTCGGTCAGCGACCAGACGGCGGCGTCCAGGCGGTTGGGCGACCAGCCCGTGGTGACCGGATCCCAGGTGCACATCTCGTCTTCAAGCTCGGTCAGCCCGTTGACGCCGACGTGGTGCACGCGGCCCTGGTCGTACAGCATGGCGACCGGCTCAGCCCTGATCGCCTTGCCGCGCGAGGCCGAGCGCTTCTGGACGTTGCAGTAGATGCCGCGCTCGCGGGCGGCTGTCTCGATGACCGCCATCGCCATGTCGCCGCCGAAGTTCGTCTCGACCACGATCAGGTCGGCCTTCCAGTCGAGCCACGCCTGGACCACCCGCGCGCCCCATCCCTCGGGGTGCAGCTTGCACGAGTAGTCCGCGATCACGTAGCCGTGCGGCAGCGCGCCCGAAAGCTGCGTCGAGTCGGCCACCCAGTTGTCGGGCGCGGGTCCAACGCCGCATACCACGATGCCCTGCTCGTCGTTCTCGGCACCCGCGCCGCCGGACGGGTCCACGCCGATCACCACACGTCGGAGGTCGGTGGGAGCGCGTGGTACCCGCTGGCTGTCCAGCAGCGCGCGGTTCCAGAACGAGTCGGGGTTGTCGTCAATGAGCTTGCCCTCAAGCTCCTGGCGACCGAGCCGCGTGCCGGCGTACTTGTCGTAGAAGAACTGGCGAACGTCGGCGTGCAGGAAGCGGTTCTGCGCCGTGGTCGCGATGGTCAGTGCCGTCTTCGGGTCGTTGACCAGATCCTTGATGCGCTTACGCGGCTTCGGGGTGGTCGAGGCAACAGCGTGTGGGTGCGGCCCCAACCGCAACCCGAAGCGCATGTGATCGTAGCACTCGTCCAGCTTCTGCCACGCGGCCAGTTCCTCCAGCCACGCCAGACAGCGGTTGCCACCCGCTCGCAGCCGCTCAACGTCCTCGGGGAAGCTCGCGCCGAACAACTTGCCCTCCGATCCGTTGGGCCACACGATGTGCAGCCCGCCCTGGGTCTTGAACTTGATGCCGCCCGAGTGCGCCTTCAGGCCAGACGGCCCGGTGACGCACGCCTCCACCGCGTCTCCCAGGTTGGGGGCGATGATGGCGATACGATGGCCGCCGGGCAACGACTCCAGACACGGTGGACCCAGTACATGTTGGGTCACGTAGTGGGCCATCGCGTCGGTCTTGCCCGACCCGCGCCCGCCGAGCATCAGCCAGAGCAGCCACCAGTCGCCCTCGGGCGGGATCTGGTGCGGTTGCGGCGTCCAGGCGTTGAGGAGACGGTCGAGTTCTTCTAGCTCGCGCTTGTTGAGGAGAGGGAGAAGCTCCTGAAGCTCCTCGACCTCAACCCCGAATCTAGCCGCTTGCTGCCGAACTGTCTCCAGTCGCGGGTCGTCCGGTGGAACGTGTCCGTTTTGCCCGTTCGCGCGCGAGATCAAGGATGCCGCTAATTCGCTCGGCTCGCTGGTCATCCGTCAGTCCACTCACCTCGACCTCGATTGCGCCGCCATTCGGTCCGCTGAACTCGGCCCGCTCGATGTAGCCACGCTGCTTGCCCTGGGTCTTGAGCAGGAAGCACACCGCCCACGCCTCGCCGCGCTGGACGGCGCGCAGCAGCGACAGTTCGCCCACGTCGAGGAAGCTCTCGCGCTCCTGGCGGCGGACTTCGGCCACCTGGGGGTAGACCTTGCAGTAGTTCTCGACGGTCTTCAGGTCGCAATGCAGCAGGCGCGCGGCGACGGTGTTCATACCCTTCGCCTCTTTGAGCGCCGCGATCATCTGGTCCGCCGAGTACTTGCGGTACGTCCCAGGCTTACGTCCACGTGGCACGCCCCGAGCATAGCACTGGCGCACACCGGCGGAAACTACGGAATGCGTGCGCTCACGTGCGAAATTGTGTATACTCGTGTCGTGAGGAGAGCAGAGAGTCCACCACCGGTCCCGCCGCCCGACCCCGAGCAGGAGGCGTACGAGGCCGCTCTTGTCCGAGAGTACGAGTTGTTCCATCGGTATTCAGATCAAGTAACCTATAAGCGTGTCTTCAAACGCTTACATGCGTGAATACATGCAGCGGCGCTACCGAGCGCGCATGGCGACAGCTATCGAACGGCTCGGTGGCCGGTGCATCCAGTGCGGCTCGACCGAGAGCCTGGAGTTCGACCACATCGACCCGTCCACGAAACTCATGGACATCTCCCAGGCCGTCACCTACTCGACCCGCGTGTTCGAGGCGGAACTGGCGAAGTGCCAACTGCTGTGCGCCTCGCACCATCAGCAGAAGACGCTCCAGCAGAACGGCATGACCCTGGCCCGAGGCACCCACGGCACGCTCTCCGCGCTCCGCTACTGTCGCCCGCCATGTGACGCCTGCCGAGCGGCCAAGGCCGACTACAACCGGCAGCACTACCTCTCGCGCCGTTAGCTCAACTGGCTAGAGCAAGAAGCCCTTAACTTCGAGGTTCTCGGTTCGAGTCCGAGACGGCGCACTGCCCCCGGCGTTGACCCCGCTGGCGCGTAAACGTTCGCTCATCAGCGACGACCCGCCTTGTCACGTCGGGGCTTTTCCATATCGTGGAGCGGCCAATGAACCCTGACGAGATCCCAGTCAAGATCCTGCGCGAAGTCGAGGTCGGTGACACGCCGATGTTCCCCCGAGGGCACGCCCCTGGCGCATTGCCCAACGGCACGCGGGTGCGCAAGAGCCGCGACGACCCGGGCGACACTCACACCATCGGGGACCAGGCCACCGTGCTGTCCAGCGTCGGACCGCACGAAGGCATGTTCCTGTACTTCGTGGAGTGGGACGACTTGCCCCGGATCCCTGTCGGCATCCGCAGTGACAAGCTCTCCCGAGCCTGATGAACGACGGCTCAATGTCGCGCTGTTCGTCATCCTTTTCGTTTTTCTCACCTTCGGGATCGCCCTGGTGTTGACGCTTTCTCGACTGCATGGCGCGTAGGGTGGCGACGTGGCACAACCACTACTTGCCGCCTGCATGGGGTGCGGGGAGCGACTCGCCGTGGACGCTCAGGAAGCGCTCGCGGATACCAGAGGTTGGAAGTACGACTTTGATCTCGGCTGGCTGTGTCAGCGCTGCGACGGGCTGGACGCACGCCTGCAGCAGCGCCGCCGCCGAGGACCAGGCATGCCGATGAAAGGACACGGCAACGATGACCGATGATCCGCGCACCTGGCTGGATCTGGACAACTGGTGCTACGAGCACATGGTCGAGAAGCTCGACTGTGTGCACTGCCAGTTCGGGGACGACAGTCTGATCTTCATGTACGACTGCGAGCGCTGCGCGATCCCGCACGGTGCCAAGACCTGGGGGTGGCTGTCGCCCGAGGGCCGCGAGTACTGCATCCGCTGCATGGCGATTGGGGCGTATCAGGATCTGGTGAGCCACGACTTGCTGATGCCGCAGTTCCCCAACCAGGGCGATCTGCCACCCGGCGCGCGACCATGACCAACTACAGGCCGATGGCGGTGTGGATCGTCAACCTGCTGGAGACGGACCCGGGGCAAGTCCTGCAGGCCCTGGCGGTGATGATGCGCGACACGCCCATCGACCAGCGCCTGCCACTGATGGAAGCCATCGAAGCCGAGACGGTGAGGAGGCTCAATGAGCAAGAGCGAGGATAGGGCCTGGAAGGACTACGGCGACCGCTTCCGCCGCGAGGTGCTGCCGAAGATCATGAACTCGGCCGTGTTCCTCGCCATCGGCACCGAGGAACTGGACGTGAAGATGGCGACCGAACTCGGCGCGGCGCTGCTGGCCGACAAGCCGCTGCTGCTGGTCTGTCCGCGCGGCAGGCGTATCCCTGAGCGACTGCGGCGCGCGGCCGACATCGTGGTGGACAATTGGGATCCGGCCGATCCCGACGCCCAGGAGCGCTTCGCGGATGCCCTGCAGCAACTGGATCTGCCCCCGCGCTAATGTAGCCGAACGTGTGCTATAAGTGGCGGCATGAAGCCGACCGGTAAGGTCTACGTCGGGGTGCGCCTGCCACCCCTCAACTCCGCAGGCGAAGCCGTGGTGCTGGTGCTCGACCCCGAGCGGCAGCAAGCCCACTACCTGCCGCACATCTGCGACCAGCACACCCCGCGCGCCAAGGCGCTACTGGCCCACTACGGCTGTCACAGCCCAACCGGGTTCAACTGGGGCTACGGCGGCTCGGGACCATCCGAGCTTGCCTTCATGCTGCTGCTGGATCTCGGCATCGCGGACGAGCGCGCGTGGATGGCCCACAACCCGCTGACGACACAGATCATCGCCGGGCTGCAGCAGGACCAGCCGTGGATGCTGAGCGCCAGACGCCTGCGCACCTGGCTGCTGCACTTCGAGAACGGCATGCTCGGCCGCAAGGCCAGCCCCGAGGAAGTCGCCCACGCCATCCGCGAGGCCGAGGGGGAATAGTGCACATCCACCACCCCGACCATCACGCCTGGGGCCAGCAGGCCATCGACGCCCTGGAAGCCAACTTCAAGACCATCCCGAAGTACGAGGCGATGACCACCGACCAGTTGGCCGACTTCTGGCAGGGCATGACCGAGGCGTGTGTGCTGCGGCTGGTCAAGCTCAAACCCGAGGGCGTCTCCCACCCACCTGAGTAGCTAATTCTTGCGAGCGTGTGCGATCAATAGTTAGAATGTAGCGTGAGCGAGAGAGAAAGCTGGATAGAGGTCGCAGCGCGGCATGAGGCGACGTTCCAGCCGTACGTTGACCGCGCGGTCGAAGCAGGGGCTGACCCTGGGACGATCAAGTACCTGGCACAGACCGCTGGCATGCAGCGGTACATCTTCGAGAACAACAACCCTGGTCGCGAGACGGCCTACGCCAGCTTCGAGGAGTTCGTGTTGAAGCACGGTGAGGTCTTCGAGGCCCCACCCACCAAGAAGCCACGACCCAAGGGTTTCCGCAAGGGCCGCGACAAGATGTGCTTCATGAACTCGACGCACGCGGCGTTCGAGCACGGCTGGTCCTATGTCGAGGGCTTCGGCACCGGCTACATCCCCGCCCACCACGCCTGGGTCGTTGACGACGACGGCAACGTGGTCGAGACGACGTGGAAGCAGGCGGGCAGCACCTACTTCGGGGTCAAGTTCTCCGACGAGCAGTGGCGGCTGTCGATCTCGTTGACCGGGGTCTACGGCGTGATGAACGCGGTCTTGATGGAGCAGCCGTACACGCCCGAGGGCCACGTCGCGGCGTTGCGCGCGGCGTTGGCCGAGAAGCGCAGGGCGGCATGACCCGGCTCCCGTTGACGCTGGACATCGACGGTCGGACGTGGCGTACACCGCTTACCGCGTCGGATGTCCGTGAGCATGGCGGCGCTCGCATGGTGCCGAAAAGCTATGGGCGGGGCGGCTACTGGCGAATGGAAGGCACTGGCGGGTACGAGTTCTTTCGCGTGCGCGGCGGTCGCCTGACGGTGATGTCCCTGGACCGCCGTGAACCTGGCCGCAAGCGCTGGAAGACGTGGATGGTCGATGACCCGCTGCACTGGTACGGGATGCGCGAGTTGGTCCTCGATCTGCCGCCCGGACGCCTGCTGGTCGCCGGGTTGGGACTTGGGCTGTTTGCCCACCACCTGATGGACCGTCCCGACATCACCAGCATCGAGGTCATCGAGATCGACCCGGACGTGATCGCGCTGGTCGAGCCAACGCTGCCCGACGATCCGCGACGAGTCATTGTCAGAGGCGACTACTACGACCGCATCAGCGACGGGCCTGCCCCGGACGCGGTGCTGTGGGATCTGGCAGTTGGCACCGAGGATCAGACCCGCCCCGACTTCCTCAAGGCGCAGTTGCTGACAGCCGTCTACCTGCCCGGCACGCCGCTGTTCTGCTTCGGCCTGCGGCGAGAGAAGCACGCCGAGGAGTTGCTTATCTGATGCCGCTGAACGCCGAGCAGATCGAGCGCGAGACGCTGTGGTGGTGCATCAAACGCCAGGTGAAGGTCGTCGGCGGCTGGCACATCGCGGCCTTCTGCCCACTGCTGATATGGGACTCGGCCCGCGAGGTCCAGGCCGAGGTCAAAGACATGCACCGCCGCCAACTGGCGATGGAAGCCCTGTGGGACCGTCTGCTGTGAATTCTTGCGCACACGTGCGAACATAGCGCATAATGTCTCTGGAAGGAGAGAGGAATGTCCACCACCAAGACGCCGTTCGTGCCGAGCTTCATCCCTGAGCCGGACGGCCTGCCAATCTGGAAGATGCGCGAGATCGAGCGGTCACGCCAGCACTTCATCGAGGGCGGCGCGTACGTCGGCCCCGAGGGTGAGGTGCGCTGGTTCTCCAACGACAGCGTGGTCCCGGGCGACGTGTTCCGTGATGCCTACGTGCGGGTGCCCAACCCCGAGGCTCAGGAGCGGGTGCGCGACCGTGAGACGCAGGCGTTCCTGGCCGAGTACCGCCGGGCCAACAAGGGCCGCAAGCGGTCGGCTGAGGAGATATTTGAGATGCGCGCGGCCTTCGGCCCGGGCGAGACGGTTGTCGATGTGATAACCGGTGAGCGGTTCGAGACGTGAGTACGACCTACTCACCCTCCCTGTGCACGGCGGCGCGGGATCTCCCTGTTCGCCTGTCCGAGTGGTGGATGGAACCCAAGATGGACGGCATCCGTCTGCAGATGGTCGCCAGAGGTGGCCGCGTAGACTGCTACTCGCGGGCGGGGCTGACCTACAACGGTCGTATGCCCGCCGTCGAGGAGGCCCTGTCCGCCCTGGACGTGGTAGTCGATGGCGAGGTCGTCTGGTTCTCACCCGAAACGGGTGAGGTGGACTTCCACAAAGGCTCGGGCCTGTTCCGTCGCGAAGACTCGGCGCGGGCGCAGCGCTTCGAGGGGCCGCTGACCTACGTGGTCTTCGACATGCTCGAACTGGCCGGCCAGGATCTGCGCAAGCTGCCCATCGAGACACGGCGCGGCCTGCTGGCGCAGTTGGTCGAGGGCCTCGGGTGCCCGCAGCTTCGCCTGATCGAACAGGCCGAAGCGTCACCCGAGGCACAAGCAGCCTACATCGCGCGCTACCGCGAAGGGGTGGTCCTCAAGAAGAAGGGCAGCACCTACGTCGCGGGCCGGCCTCCGACCTGGCTCAAGCTGAAGGTGGTCGAGGATGCCGATGTGGTCATCACCGGCTTCGAGCGCGGCAAGGGCAAGTACGCCAACACCCTGGGGTGCGTCGAGTTCAGCCAGTTCCGCGAGGGCCTGTTGGAGCGGCGCGGGACGTGCTCGGGCATGACCGACGCCGAGCGCGATCACATCTGGCACAACCGCTCCGAGTACGAGGGCAAGGTGCTGGTCATCCGTCACATGGGAGCCGATGGCGAGGGCTTCCGGCACCCACAGTGGAGCCACGTTCGAGAAGACAAAAACGCCTGGGAGTGCGTCTGGTCATGACGCGCTCCTGTCGTATGCTGACCCCGCTGCCGGGGAGTCACCCTGTTTCTCCTTCCAAAGTGCAGGGGCGCTTGGAGTGCTGTGGTGGCCTCTGAGCCGACGACTCCCGGCAGCGGTCCGCCCATCCCGCCCGAGCTACTGCGGCAAGCGCGCGTGACGCTGCGCGCGCACGAGGCGATGGACGAGGCGTGGCGGCTGATCGAAGAAGTCAACGCCCGCCAGGAGCACCCGGGCCAGGTCGCGTGTGCCAGCGGTTGCGCGGCGTGCTGCAGCTACCTCGTGGACACCATCTCCTCCGAGGGAGCGGTGATCGCCACGGGCATCGAGTACGGCGACCCGGGCTACAAGGCCGTGGTCATGGAGCGGCTGCTGGATTGGGAGTACGAGTTCATGCACTGGATGCTGCGGCACCCCATCCCCAACGAGGGCCGCAAGGATCACGAGCACGACCTGTGGCGCGGCCAGTGGCAGATCCGCAGGATCGCCTGCCCGTTTCTGGATCTCGACTCCAACATGTGCTCGATCTACGCCGACCGACCGGCGACGTGCCGAGGGCACCATGCCTGCTACCCGCCGCCCCAGGTCGCGGATCACGTCTCGATGCCGCCCGAGGGCTGCTTCACCAAGATCGAGGATCTCCAGCGCGGCGAACTGACCCCGATCTGGCAACTCAACGACACCGTGACGCAGACGTTCTCGAAGTTGCTGGCCGACTCGTTGCACGCCCGCGACATCGCGTTTTCGTCGCATCTGCTGCCGATCATGGTGCTGTGGGCCGGGCGCTCATGGTTCGGTTGGCCCGCACCCGACTCGCGCAAGCGGAGAGCCAAACCCCCACGGATAACCGTAGCCAGGAAGGAGCCACCACAATGATCGACCCGATGAACCTGCTGGTGCTGGAGGCGACGTTCTGCACGTTCTGCTTCCGCCAGGGCAAGCGTCCGCCAGCACACGAGGCGGGCATCCTGGGCGGCGTGCGCTTCGGGCGCGGCGGACGGATCGGCAACTTCGACCGCAGCTACCGGCGTGCCACGCGGCGGCGCGTCATCAAGCACGTCCGCGCCGAGCACCCCGAGTTCAAGGCCCCACTCAAGGGCGAGAAGGTCGCGCCATGAGCGTCTGCGACGACGAGCGGAATCTGTACCCGCTGGAGGCAGCGCTCGATGCCCTCGAACGGCTGCACGACTACATCGTGCAGGACGGCGAACAGAAAGCGCGGGAGTGTCTGTGCCAGGAAGCCGCTGCATGGCGGGCCGCGCGCAAGGTGACTGTGGCGTGGCGGGAGGAGCGCGGCATGAAGGTCCGCCTGCTGGATCAGGTATGAGCATCGGCAACCCGGGCGTTGGCTTGAGCCTGCGAGACGCCATGCTGAACATGACCCGCAACCCGACGCGGCTGTGGCACGCCTCGTCGCTGGTCGCCAACAGCAACGACGACGACGCCATCGCGACGATGGCCGGCTACATCAAGCCGACCGCCGAGCGCGCCGCCGTGTACTACGCGACTTCGAGTGTCTCGCGCGACCTGGGCGCTGCCGCCAGAGCGCTGCAGCAGGAGCACCTCGTGCGCTTCTACCGTGAGGACTTCCCGACGCCGTTCGGCCTGATGGTCTTCGACGGCGACGACTATGAGCTACCGTCCTGGGGCACCTACGGCAAGCAGACGCTGCGCGGCATCCTGTGGGCGGTCGCCGCCGACGCCCTGATCCTGTGGAGCATCGTCCACGACCGGAGCGACTTCGAGGAGCACGCGCGCATATTCAGCTTCGGCGGCGCGCACTTCCGCCAGATGCTGGCCGCGCCCTGGGGACGCCAGATGCAGATCGTGCCCGGCCCCAACCCGCAGCAGCGCGCCGAGGCCGAGGAGTCCAAGGGTTGGCCGGGCGGCAAGGGTGTCACCCTCCAATCGGACGGCATCGTGCGAATCCACGGCGGCGACATCGCCACCTTCCGCGAGGAGACGGAGAAGAAGATCCCGGGCTACGACGCGGGCATCAGCGTCGAAGACGAGCAGGTTCAGGTTGCCTACGCCGCCGCTGCGATTTTCAGATTGGTCTACACATGGACGCAGTTCGTGGCCGACGAGATCGTGACCGTCAGCCGTGCGGCGCTGAGCCGTGCTGAGAGACGCCGCGCCGAGCGCGAGAAGACCCCCGAACCGCAACTCAACGTCATTCTGCTCAGACGGGTGCGGCACGAGCGACCCGAGGGCGACGAGATTCACGACGTGGACTGGAAGTCGCGCTGGTACGTGCACGGCCACTGGCGCAACCAGCCGTACGGTCCCAGGGACAACCCCGAGTACCGTGCCAAGTTCATCACCGGCTACATCAAAGGGCCAGAAGGGAAACCTCTCGTGATGAAAGATCGGGTGATCGTCCTTGGCCGCTGACCCGCGCCTCGACGTGCGCAATCTCATCGAGCAGTGCATCGACCAGACCGAGGAGCGCCGCCGTATGGAAACGGTGATCGACGCCGTGGTCGCCAGGATCAAAACCGACCCGGCGCTCACGGACGCCATCATCGAGGAGTACGTCCGCAATCAGTACCGCAGCCGTGAGTACGGGCTGTGAGCGAGGAGTTCACCATCCTGTGCGGCTGGTGCCACCGCGAGGTGGTCAGCTTCGTCGGCCCGCCAGCGATGGTCACCGTCAACACGCTGGCTCCTGGGCTGGACGGCAACTTCTGGCGGATCTGCCTGTCGTGCTACGCCGAACTCATCAAGCTGATCGCTGAGCGCGACTGGCGCTCGACGCCTCCTGACCGTGAGCCGCCTCGCCCTGGCAGCTTTGAGTTCGAGATCGAGAATCCGTGATCCCTGACGACCACAAGCCCACGCTGTACCGCGCGCGAGGCCACGCCTGGGTGGTGTGCGCCTGCGGTTGGAAGTCCGGCGACCAGCGCGACCAGGCTGCGGCGCAGCTTGCCTGGTCAGGCCACATCCGCGACGTGCTGCTCGCTCATCCTAGAGATCGAGGATGATCCCCGACTGGCTGGTCTACCTGCTGTGCTTCGCGGCGGGCGAACTCAGCGTGGTGCTCTGGCTCAACTTTCGATGCTCAAGACGAGGCCGCGACCGTCGTTAGGGAAGCTCTCCTGATGCCCGGGCCACGCCACCAGCCAGTGGTAGAAGTACGCGCCAGGAACGTCCGTCTCGCCAGGTAGCCAGATGTGCTGCACCAGCCCCTGGGTCGCATCGGCACCCGCGATGGTCGCGGGCAGGATCGTCTCGATGCTGGTCGCCATCTCAAAGAGCTTGAGCGAGACGGTGGCGTCGGTGAGATCCACGGCACTGAGATCCGGGTTGAGCAGCGTGCCCGTGATTGTCGGCAGCGTGTCGGAGAGCTTGAGATAGAAGTCGGCCATCAGCTTGGCTCCTCGCCTCGATTCGGGTTGCCCCACGTCACCTTGCCAGATGCACCCGCGCTGGTCCTAGAGCCGTAGGGCGAGCCACTGGTTGCCCTGCGCCGTCCGCCCGCCGAGGTGCGCCCGTTGCTGCCGCCCACTGAGGTCCGCGACGGACCGGTGTGGATGATCTGACCGTCACCGGTCGTGCCCTCGAAGCGGTTGATGTGCAGGGTCGCATCCAGCGTGGCCTGCCCAACGGATGACCCGAACAGCATCTTGAAGATGGCGATCTCGCATTCGAGGGCGACCGAGGTGAGCACGCCCGATGGCGGCAGGTAGACCAGCAGCCCGGCCGCGAAGCTCGACTGCGCGACGGTGACCACCGTCAGGCCGATACGCAGCGGACTCAGGCTCGAAGACGCCTGGGCGACCAGCGGCGGCGGCTGGATGTACTGATAACGGGTTATCGCTGCCGTGCTGCCCGAGGCCGTCAGCACCGTCGCCTGGACGAAGACCGTCAGCCCCGCTTGAGTGCCGCCCTGAGCCGCGCCCGAGGCCCCCAGGCCGATGGCGAGCACCGCGTCGAGGGTGACGTGGGTGGTGACGATGCCCGCGAACTCGGTGCCCGCCTGGACGAACGTCACACCCGAGGTCTGCGCCTGGGCGATGGTGACGACACTCAGGCCGAAGTTGACCGGCGGCGCGCTCAGGCTGGCCTGGGCGATGACCGTGCCCGAGAGCACCGCGCGCTGGCCGGTCTGCGCGCTCGACGCGGCCTGGGCGACGGACTGGCCCGCCAGCAGCAGGACGAAGGGGACGTTCTGGACCAGCGCCTGACCCTGGACGCTGCCCGCAACCAGCGTGTTGAGCAGTGCGTCGAACTGCGACTGGGCGCGGATCGGGAGTGGCACCAGCGTGGCACCGAAGGCGCACGCTGAGATCGCCTGCGAGACAACCTGGCCGCTGAGCGCCACGCGCACCGTCAGCGCCGTGACGCTCGTGCTCGCCTGCGGCAGGACGCTGCCAGCCATGAAGTAGGTGATGAACGGGTTGGGGACGAAGACCGTCGCCTGGGCCGCGCTCGCGCCGACGAGTGGGGAGGCAGGCACCAGCGAGCACGAGGTGCTGGCCTGGGCGACGGTCAGCCCGGCGAGGCCGTACGTAGCGGGCAGTTGTCCCGTGGCCTGGGCCTGGGCGACCACAGATCCCTGCAGCGCCAGGGCGACCTGGGCCGTGGCCGTGGCCTGGGCGACCACGACGGCCGAGCCGATCAGCGGCGAGTAGATCGCGGAGAGTGTGGCCTGCGTCGTGATCTGGCCGGTCAGAAGCTCGGTGGCCGGGCCGAAGACCAGCGCCTGGGCCGTGACGGTGCCCGCCAGCCCGATGGTGAGCGTGCCGGTGCCCGTCGAGAGCGCAACGGACTGGCTCGCCAGGAGCACCGTGGGTGCACCAAGCACTTCATCCAGCGCCGCCTGGGTGACGATGGCGACCGGTGCCAGGACCAGTTTGAGCGCCGCCGTGGTGTTGGTCGTGGTGAGGACCGCACCCGCCATCTGGACGCCGGTGCCGAAGGCTCCCGTCGAGATGGCCTGGGCGACGACGGCCTGCGAGCCGAGGGCGACCTTGAGGCCAGGGATTGGCCCGACTTCATCCAGTGCCGCCTGGGTCGCGATGGTGCCCGCCAGGGCGTTGGCTTGGCTCAGCGCCGCAGTGCTTACTGCCTGGGTCGCGGCATTGCCAGCCAGCCCCAGGACCAGCGTGTTGGTACTCAGCACCTGGGTGACCGTCGCGCCCTGGAGCTTCGCCGTCAGCGTGGCTGTGGACTGCGCCTGGGTGACCGTCGCACCCGTAACCAGCATGCCGATGATGAGTTGCGCCGAGGTGCTCGACGCCTGTGCGGTGGTGACCTGGGGCGGGAAGGCGACGGTGATGATCGCGCTGGTCGATGCCTGCGCTGTGCCGATGCCGGTCAGGTTCGACATCGCACCGACGAAGACGGCCTGGGCGACGATGGTCTGGTTGCCGAGCGACAGCTTCAGCCCTGGGGTTGCGCCGATCTCATCCAGCGCAGCCTGGGTGGTGACCGTGCCCGTCAGGATGTTGACCTGGCTGAGCGCGCCAGCCAGCGTGACCTGGGTGACCGTCGCCGCTGGCAGGAAGACGGTTGGCGCGCTCGTACTGAGCGCCTGGGTCGCCGTCAGCCCCTGCAGCTTGAGGGTCGGCGCGGCTCCGATCTCGTCCAGTGCGGCCTGCCCGAAGAAGCTCGCCTGGAGCGCCTGGACCTGAACCATCACCGCGCTGGTGCTGGCCTGGGTGACGGTCGGTCCTGCCAGCAAGATCCTGGGCGCGCCGGTCGCGACGGCCTGGGTGACGATGCCCGGGGTACTCAGCCACTCGGTGAGCGGACCGCTGACGATGGCCTGGGCGATGACCGATCCCTGAACCAGCAGCGTCGGCGCAGCCAGGATCTCGTCCAGGCCGGCCTGGGTCGCGATGGTGCCCGCCAGCGCCTGCTTCGCCGTGAGCGTGCCGCTCAGCGTTGCCTGGCCGATGGAGTTGCCGCCGAACGCTGGCGCGACCTCGCGCGGCGCGCCCAGGACGATGCGCCCGAGCAGCGTCATCGGCGTGCCCAGGACCGCCGTGTCGCGCAGCGCGATGCCGAGGCGCGTCGGCACACGAAGGTTGGCCGAGGTAACTGCCTGGGTCGCCACGACCTGGGTGCCGAGCGCGAAGCGCGGGCTGGCGGTGCTGACGGCCTGGGCGACGGGCGAGGCCGTCAGCATCTCCCACATCGGACCGATGACCGTGGCTTGCGCGACAGAGGTGCCCGCCAAACCAGCGGTCAGCGTAGTGAGCACCGGTGCGCCCTGGCTGACCGTCGCGCCCGCCAGTGCGAAGGCTTGGCTCAAGGTTGCGGACGAGACGGCCTGGGTCGCCGTCACCACCGCCGGTAGTGCCTGGGTGAAGGTGACGCTGCCGCTAGAGACGGCCTGGGTCGCGATGACCTGGGCACCGAGCGAGATTCGCAGCGTGGCCGTGCTGATCGCCTGGGCGACGAACGCGCCCATCATGCTGCCGCCGCCTGCGGCGTAGTGCAGTGCGACCTGGGTGGGCGACAGCGCCACGTTGTAGTAGGCGAACTGGGCGAGCTTCCCGGTGAAGTTGCCGCCACCGCCGCCGTTGCGCCAACCGAAGTTGTTGGTGATGTTCGTCAGCAGCGCGTAGCCGCTCAGGTCAATCGTGCCGACCTGGGCACCGTTGACGTAGGCGATGCCCGTGTTGACATCGCGCACGACCACGATGTGGTTCCACTGGTTCTGCTTGATGACACCCGTCGTGGACTGGATGGCGTGGTTGCCGCCGCTGCTATCGACGTAGTTGGCGTACAGCGCGGTTGGCGTGTCGTACTGCCAGACGTGGAAACCCTGGGTGGCGGTGCCGTTGCTGTAGTCGATAATCGGCTCGGTGTTGGCCGTTGTCGGGTAGATCCACATTTCCCAGGTGAACGGGTTGCTAATCAGATCCAGCAGTGAGAACGGCGCGGCGCTGTCCAGCGTGGCGTTGGTCGTGCCATCGAGCGAATAGGCGTAGCTCGGAACGTCAGTTGACAGACCGGGCTGCATGACGTTGACGCCTGTCGGATTGGCCCGCATGGTCAGGCCGTGACCGCTCTCATCGAAGGCGTTGGCATCGCCCGCCTCGTGCATCCGCCAGTAGCCTTGAAGCCCCGTCGTAGCCTCGATGGACGAGCCGAGCGAGTCGCGTGCCTTGATGCCCTTGTAGTAGTGGTCCTGAGCGACGGCCAGGGTCATGACGTTGGTGTAGATCGCCATCTCGTCAACGTTGCCCGCAAGGAGCGCGTTCGTGTACGAGTTCTTGCCGACGTAGGTGTTCCCGTATGCGTCAGCAAAGTTGTAGAACGTCCCCTTGCTGCCCGCCTGGGCCTCGATAGCCCCATTGACCATGACCGTCAGCGTGCCGCCACCGGAGGGCGACCAACTCGCCACGATGTGGTGCCACTGGCCGGTGGACAGCGGTCGCCAGGTCGTGATGTTCTGCCAGGTGCCGTTGCCGCTCGTGTCGATAAACCAGTTCAGCGTGCCATTTGTGGCCGCGACCTCCAGCGAGAAGCCGCCCTTGTTGGTGTTGTCGTAGTAGCGGCGCTGAAAGATGGGCGCGCCAACAGTCCACGACGTGGCCCTTAGCCACGTCTCGATGGTGAAGCCGGTTGTGGTCCAGGGCGTCGAGTAGTCGCTCGAATAGATGTAGTTGACCGAGCCGTCGAGCGTTGCCGACTTGCCAATGCCATCGCTCAGCGCTGATGTGCCGCGCGGCTGCAGCGCACCCTGGAGGGCGAGGTTGGCGTTGAGCGCGGAGTCCCAACACGTCGTGCCGGCCGCCTCATCGAAGCGCCAGTAGTACTTGAGCGAGCCACCGAAGTTACTCAGGATCGTCGTGCTGTACTCGTTGTTCGCTATTGCCGAGGAGGTCGAAGCCTGAGCCTTCGCGATGCCACTCGATCCTGTCCACGTGATCGGGAGCCAGGTGTTGAGCGAGCTATAGAGGGCTTTGCCCGGCGAGGTGACGGCCTGGTAACAGCCCTCGACAATGTTCACCAGCAGGGCGGTGACCGCGAACGGATCGGCAACGGCGGTTCCGAGGGGGGTCCACTGGGCATTCAGCGGACCCCACGCCTGGAAGATGGTGTACCCGGTGTCGTAGTACGAGAAGTAGACCTTGCCAGCAGATTCGGTGATGCGCAGCCACAGGTTGTGGAGGCTCGTATTCGCGACCGTGCCGAGGGTGGTGAGCGTGCCCGCCACATTGGTGCGCGCAACCACATTCAGATCGACCATCCCGATTTCGAGGTAGTTGTTGCTGTCGATCTGAAGCTGAATCGTGGCGGTCTGGCCGGCCTTCCACGTTGAGGACAGTTGCAGGTAGACGAACATGGATTTGTTCGTCAGGTCGTAGCTAGATTTTGAAAGCACCCCGCCATAGGTGCTTGCTCCTGGCCCGGCGTTGTTGACAGCCAGCGTGTAGGGGAAGGCCCACGGGTAGCCGGAGTAGCCAGAGTCGTTCTCGATTGCGGCTCCCGTGCCCCAGAAGCCCCACAACGTCGTATTCAGCGCTGGAGCGTTGAAGTAGTCGCTGATGGGGATGGTTGCCCCCATCGCAACCTGCCCCGAGCCGATCAGGAAGTGGTTGGTAATCTGTGATTTGGTGAGCGCGGTGTTGTACCAGGCAACTTCGTCAACACCGCCGCCGCCACCGATTGAGTAGTTGGTCGTTGGTGATGTCGGATAGCTGTTGCCAAGGACGAGGTTGGCCCCACCACTGGATCCGGGTCCGGCGAAGCTACCGCCAGTGACAGGGGACGAGCCTTGCAGAATAGAGTCGATGTAGATGGCAGCATTGGCTCCGTCGTACGTCAGGGCAACGTGGTGCCACACGTCCTTCGTGACGGTGTAGTTGACGCCACCGACCCAAACGCTGCCGCCGGTGCCATAGAACAAGCAATCGAGTTGCGTGCTGTTGCCTGGGCCGAAGTAGTAGCCAGCACTGCCATTGGTGGTGTCAAAAAACTGGCCGTACGCAACTGTTTGCGTTGAGGACCACTTGAACCAGCACTCCATCGTGAACGGATTGGTGCCACCAGTGCCGACATCGACACTGGTGCCAGAGATCCTGTCGGTGGTCTGCTGTGTGGTCCATGTCGCGCCGATGTTGCCCAGTAACGAGCTTGTCGCAGCGCCCTGGACGAGCGAGCCGCTGCTCGTCGCCATCAGGTCGTCGGTGCCTTTGTAGTCGTAGACCCGGCCGCTGCTCTCGTCCAACCGCCAGTAGTGCCTGAGCGACGACTCGGCGGCGATCATCGTGCCGTACGGATCGGTGGGAGCCGGTGGAGTTGGCCGGATGAACGGAAACGCGATCCACGGGAAGATGTACTGGGTGGTTGTCGCGTTGGTGGCGTAGTTGACCGTGAAACCTGTGGCAGTCATCGAGCCGTGGTCGAGCAACACCTCGGTCGTGCCTGCCGCCGACACAGACGCTGGCAGGTTGCGCTGCAGCAGCAAGTCGGCTGCACCGCCACCAGTAATGCTGTGCCGCGACTGGGTGCTGAGGACGCCGTTCTTGTTCTCCCAACAGCCCTGGTTCCAGTTGGTCCCGTCCGAGGCACCGATGGCCGAGCGCCAGCCGGTGGACTGCGCCGTGCTGCTGGTAGCCGAGTTGGTGAACAGCATGTACGCGCTCGGCTGGAAGCCACAGGTGACCGTCTCGGAGGTAGCCGTCGTGTTGGCGGCTTTGGTGATCGCGCCCACGGCGAAGCTCGCCGCAGCGCCACCGAGCGCCAGGTAACGCGCACTCACGGCCGTCGCGCTTGCCGTCGTCCAGTTCAGCGTGAAGCCGTTGGCGTCCATGCTGGTCAGGTCCGCCGCCATCATGGTTGTCGTCGCGCCGCTGGCAGTCAGCAGGTTGATGCACTTGGTCGTGTCCTGAATACGCGAGGCAAGCGCGGTGCTCGACATCGTTGCGCCGCCTGTGGCCGACTGACTGAACGCCCACCGCGCGGTTGTTGACGCCGCTGCTCCATAGCCAACACCGTTGTTGCCATTGGTCGTCGTAGAGCCGAGGAGCGCAAACAGCAACAGCTTCGGCTGGAAGCCCGTACCCGTGTACGCCTGGGTGCCGGTGCTGGTCTTGGGCGTGAACGCCGCACTGAAGACACTGAGATCTGTACCGCCAAGCGCCAGGTAGTGCCCGGTGTAAGACCCGCCGCCACCGACAGTCCAGTTGATCGTGAAGCCGTTGGTGTCGAGCGAGACGAGCGTGCCTTGCAGGGCATACCCGAGAGCAGCATTGAAGATCGTGCCGCTATTGGTCAGGTAGGCGTTGGAGGTACTACCGTTGGTGGAGGAAGCGTTGTTGCCCATGCCCCCACCGAAGACACCTTGCTGGCCGGCTCCTGTTCCTACGGTCCACCCGAAGCCGAAGACTGCGTTCGCCTGGTCACCTGTGCCAGCCGGATCGGAGGCGTTGAACCAGATGATGACCTTGGGCGTGAAGCCACAGGTGTACGAGACGTTGCCGTTCGCCGCTGGTGCGCTGTACGTGCCCTGGTAGGCGAAGAAGGTCAGGGTGCGATCCTCAGCGTCTGTGCTCTAGCCGCCAGATCCCAAAACGCGGTGCCTGTCGCCTCCAGCATCCACGCCCCCGTCTTGAGCGCGCCTGCACTCAGGTCGGCTGGTACGTCGGCGGCTGCGCCCGCGCCAGGACCGTCAGCGCCGAGCCAGTAGTAGTCCTGGCCGTAGAACTGCTCGACGTAGTTCTCGGTGACCCACTCCGTCTCGATCCAGATCGGGTACGTCTCGGCCAGGTAGAAGGTGACGAACTGCACGTCCTGGCTCGGCAAGTCGGCCCACTCGCCCTCTCTGCTGGTCTTGACCAGGCCGTTGCCGTACCAGATGCGGAAGCCAACGTAGTCGGGCATAGCGATAACCGGTTATCAGACCGGCTGCGGCGGCGGCGCGGGTGCCTGGACCTGGCTCTCGTCCACCACTGGTCCCGCCGGCGACATGGGTGTGACGACGGTGCCCTGGTCCAGGCCAAGCGCCGAGACGACTGCGGCTTGCTGCTCGGGTGTGCCGTAGGCGTACGCCGTCGCAATGTCAATGGTCGGCACCGGCGTGGTCGCCAAGTTGAAGCTCCGCACGTAGGTGTCGAGGATCTCGTTGTTGCGGTCCTGCAGCCACTTGGCAGGGTCGTTGCCCTCGCCCGCGACCCACAGCAGCGCCTGGTTCTGCACGTCGGTCGCCTCGATGGTGTACGTGCCTGCGGCCAGCGGCGGGATGTACGGCGGCGGGGCGACGATGGTCGTACCAGGGGTCGGTGGTTGGTCAGTCATGCAGCCCTCCCGTCGAGCGCGTCCACGCGGCCGGCAAGCTCTTTGATCGCCTCGACCACGATGGGGATGAGTTCGGTGTACGCGATGCCCTCGATCTTGCCTTCTGCACTGCGGCGCACCACGTCGGGCAATATGGCATCCAGATCCTCCGCGATGAAGCCGTGGTGCGCCTGCGCCGGGTCGTGGACGTAGTTGAAGCGCTGGCCGTCCATGCGGCGCACCGTCGCCAGGGCGTTGCTCAGCGGGGTCAGGTTGGTCTTCACATCCCGCGTCGAGCCGACCGCCCACGCCTGGTTGACGTAGGGATAGCCGTCACCCCGAAGGTAGAAGATGTTGATCGAAGCCGCTCGGTTGTAGACCACCATCGCGATGTCACCGGACCCAGTGCCAGCCTGGACTTGCAGTCCGTACGAACCCGACCCGTTGTAACCAACGAGCAGCGTGCTGTACGAGCCAGTCGCCCCGTAAACATTGAAGACGTTGCCCGCCGAAACGGTCTGTTGGGTATTGACCGTAATCTGACCACCAGAAGCAATGGTGAGCCACTGGTTGGTAGCCGTAAACCCGTTGTTGCCCGCGTGCAGCGCGAGCGTGCCCGCCGACTTGATGCGCTGTGTGCCCTGCGCCGAATCCGACCACATCTCGAACTGGGGTGTGCCGTTGTTGGCCTGGATGAAGTAACCGCCCAGGTCACCCGCCGAGTTGCCGCCCGTGCGAACGAGTACGTTGAGGTGCGAGCCTGACGACTGCGCGGCGATGAGCACGTCGGCAACGCAATAGATGCCGTAGTTGCTCGATGACGCGCCGCTCTGCGCCGCGATGTAGATCCCGAAGGCGCTCGTGATGCCCGCCGCACCCTGGTTGGCGATATACAGGCCGTACTGGGTCGTGAGCGATGAGCCAGCCCCGAGCGACGGGCCATACGCCAGGAACGTGTAGCCCGTGCCGACCGTGTAGCTTGCCGCCGCCGTGGTCATCACGGCGCTCACCCCGATGATGCCGCTCGTGCCCGCCGAGGTGCCGTTCACGACGACCTGAACGCCGAACTGGTTGAGGCCACCCAATGCGGTCGGGTTGACGTATAGCGAGGACTGGTTAGGGCTTGGATTTGCGGCTCCAATGCTGATGTTGCCCTGGTTGTTGACCTGCATCCGAACGGTGTTGCCCTGGTAGAAGTCCAGGCCGTTCTGGTTGCCGCCGCTCGTGCGCTTGGAGCCGAGGCCCTCGCCACCACCCGCGAAGTGCAGCCACGGCTGGTTGACCGTGCCGTCGCCCAGGCCGTTCCTATCAACGTTGACGCTGCCACCTCGGTAGTCGCCGTCCGTGACGAAGTACTGGCCCTGCATCCAGCCACCGGTCTGGAAGTTGCCGTTGGTGCTGAAGCCGCCCGCCGAGACGTTGCCCGCGTACCACGCGGCTCCGTTGACGCGCAGCGCGTACGCCGGGTCGGTACCGCCCATGATCCCGGTGCGATCCAGGCTGTTGTTGGCCGCGCCCGTGGTGCCCTGGACGATGCTCATGCCAGAAGCCATCACCAACTGGTTGCTGATGGGTGCGGTGCCCATCCCGACAGCGGTGCTCAGTTGCGTCGAGCCGGCGTTATACAGGCTGATGTTGGTGCTCGACGCGCCCGAGGTGTTCTCCAGATACAGGCCGTAGGCGTTGGCGATCCCCGACACGCCCTGGTTACGGACATACACGCCGTACTGCGTCGTGATGGCACTGCCTGACCCCAGGACGGGAGTCTGCACCCACAGCGCGTACCCCGATGTGACCGTGAATCCAGCGGCCTGGGTGATGACGGAGCAGGCGATGGCTGCAGCAGTCGCTGTCGTCTGCGAGTTGAACGTCGGGTTGACCCAAAACCCGTAGCCGTTTGGACTAGTAGAGATGAGCAGGGTGCTGCTCATCCGGAATCCCACCGAGGGATTCGGCACCGTACCCATCCCGATGCCACGGTCGAAGCGGGCTTGACCCAGGCACCACAACCCGACGTTGTTGGTCGATCCTGTCTGGTCCGCGATGTAGACGCCGTAGGACGTGCCAACACCCGAGACGGTCTGGTTGTTGACGTAGATCCCGTACATCGTCGTGACCGTGGCCCCGCTCTGCACCAGCGCAGCCTGGATCTGAAGGCCGTAACCGCTGGTCATCGTGAAAACTTGTGCGGCGGTCTGGAAGCCGACCGAGATCGACGCGCCCGAGACGGTTGCGGACGAGTTGAAATTGGTCGTGACAGCCAGACCGCTCTGTTGAGTGCCCGTGAGCGTGGAGCCGCCCTGGAGCCAGACCATCGTGGTGCTTGATGGGCCTATGCCGATGCCCAGGAACGAGTTAAGTTGGGTGGTGCCCGCGTTGTACAGCCCGACGTTCTGGCTCGATCCAGACTGAGCGTCGATGTACACGCCGTAAGCGTTGGTCGCCTGCCCGCCGCCCTGGTTGTTGACGTGCACGCCGATGGCGTTGGTGATGCTCGAACCCGATCCCCAGGACGGTCCGAGTGCCAGGAAGTCGGTGCTCTCGGCCTGGGTGAAGCTCGCCGGCTGCGTTGCTGACTGGGCCGCGACCGCCGCGCCCATGACCGTCGCCACACTGGAGGTGATCGCCGCGAACAGCGCGCCGTACTGGGTCGCACCCGCCAACTGGGTGGACGGCGTGAGCACGACCATGCCCGTGTTGCTCAGGACGGGCGCGCCCACGCCTAGCTGCCCCTGGACGGTCAGGTTGCCAGTAAGCGTGCCACCCGTCAGCGGCAGGAAGTTGCCTGCGCCCAGGTACGCTGCCAGCCCACCATTGGTGATAACCGCCGAGATGGTCGAGCCACTCGGCCATGCATAGGCCGTGGTGCTGCCGTTGTAGCTCTCGGCCCCGCGCACCACCGTCAGGGTCGCCGTGCCCTGCCCACCAGTGATCCTGACCAACTCGAACGGACCGTTGACCGGATCCTGGCACAGCACGGCGCGATACTGGCCCGACGACGGCCAGCTACCCGCATCACCCGTCTGGATGGTGAGGCTCGTCGCGGCGGCGGTTATAGCTCCGTTGAGCGTGCTCTGTAGCCCGTTACCGGGCAGCACCTCCATGACCATGCGTCACCACCAACGGAACCAGTAGTGGCCCGCGTCGAACATCAGGTCGAAGAAGAACTTCAGGATCAGGAACAGCAGGATGAGACGGACGAGAAGGATCACGCCTCCGTAACTTTGAGCGCACCCGCCGCGAACGAGGCTGTCGCACCCGAGCCAACGGTCGTGGCCGAGCCGAACGTGCCCCAGTACAGCAGCGTGCCGACCGTCGCCGTGTCATAGATGCCGTAGCCCGTCGCCGCCGTCCAGCCTGCCGAGGCCGTGGGGAACGAGATCTGGTTGGCGTTGGTCTTCCACACGCCCGTGGCGTCGGTGGTCGTCGCGCTCCAGGCGGCTGCAGCGTTGGCCGCGTCGATGGTCGCCCGCGTGTAGCCCGATCCCGAAAGCTCCGTAAACGTGCCGTTGTCAGCCGTCGCCGTGGTGCTAAACAGCGCCGCATAGCAGCCCGCCGGAGCCGTGTACGCCGCTTTGCCCAGGACGTACTGGAGGATGTTCGAGTCGGTCGTGGAACCGCGTCCTGATGTCGCCATCGCTCAGGCCCCCGTCGTGGCTGGTGCTGGCACGTCCTCGGGATTGCCGAGCCGCACGCGACCGGTCGCGTTGCCAGCGGAGTCGAGTTCCGCAACGTAGTGCATGCCGCGCACGCGCACGAACGAGCCGTCCGCTGGCGGGCCGTCACCCGATACCCACTCGGGATGCCGCGCACTGAACACACCGCGTACCGCCTGGAGATCCAGTTCGAGCGGCTTGCCTGGCGCTGGTCGGCCCTCGCTATCGAGTTGCGAGTAGTCCTCGGCCACCAGATAGATGGGGTGGCGTCTGACCTGGCGTCCTGGCTCGGCCGGGTGCGGGTCGAGGTCGTGAGAATTCGCAGCGATTGCGACTTCGATCTGCTGCAGGTTGCAGTCGTGGCAGTTTATGACCGCCGACCACTGATCTTCGGTGCTGCTGGCATCACCCGTTGGGGGTGGGCTGCTCGACAAGGGCTGGTCCGTCATGGCGTTACTTTGCTCCTCTCTTGGACGCAGTGCAACTGGCCTGCTCCAAGGTGAAATCGTTGCCGAAAACGTGCGAGTTCATGCAAAATAGACGAAAGGAGTTGAAATCTCACCTATGCCGCGACCCATGAAGCCACTCAAGCCTGTGTGCCAGACGTGCAAAGCCGTGCTACCGCATGCGCTTGCATGTCGCCACGGCCAGCTACTGTGTCTGTCCTGCTGCAAGCACACCCACGCGCCGGTCGCCGCACAGACCGCCAAGCGTCAGCCAGTCCTCGTCTGAGTGAAGCGGCGACCCTGCTCGGTCGCGTGCGGGGATAGCGCCTCGCCCAGTTCCGCCGCGTAGCTCTTTTGCTGCGCCGGCGGGACTTTCCCGGCTGCCCCCTGGTTGTGCTTGGCCCACGCGCTCGCGTGGTCGGCGTCGTTACTGTTGGCCGCATCCTGCTGGTCGCTGCCCATCTCGCCCGTGCCGGGCAGCTTGCCGAAGTTCTTCGGCGGCGGCGCTTCTTTGTTCTCGGACAGTCGCTTGTCCTTGTCCGTCCCCGGGTTGGGCTTGCCGCCCTTCTGCTCGTCCATCACTTCACCCTGCACACGTTGCAATCGAGCGGCTCGTCGGTGAACTGCTTCATCCACGCTTCCGTCCAGCCGCCGTAGGGCCGGAAGCCCACGTTGACATCAGCCTTGCGGTCGTAGTTGCTGTCCCACAGCCGCCGCTCTGACCACCAGTCGTAGTCCGACCAGCCAAGCTGATCGAAGATCCACTTGCCCGTGTAGAAGGGTGAGTCGGGCACGATCTCGTCGCAGCGCAGCAGATCCGCGTCCACGTCGTCGGGCGTGAGGCCCATCTCCTCGACATCCAGTGCCACGAACACGATGTCGTCGGTGAAACGCTCGATCAGGTCCAGCCGACGCTGGAAGCGACCCCGGTCCATCGAGTCGCCCGAGGAGCACCACACGTACGACGAGATCGCCCAGTTGTGGTCGAGGCCCGCCTGGAGTTGCTGAGCCGTGTAGCTGTAGCCATCCAGCCCGACCACCGCCTGGACGATCAGCCCGCTGTAGCCGAGCGCGCCCCAGTGCTCGAAGAAGTCGTCGCCCAGGACGCGCTGGTAGTTGGATACGTCCAGAGACAACTCAGGCCACACGTCCTTGGGAAAGACGAGTGGCCCGGTGGGTGCCCATCGGCGGATGAGTCCCGCGCCGCTGATGCTCACGCGCCTCAGCTTAGCGCACGCCGATGATCCGTTACCGGTACGTTCCCTGATTGGTCCCTGATTGGTTCTTGCGTCGTTACGTCTTGCGTCGTAGCGTGATTGGTGTGAAAGGAGTCCTGATGGCAAAAGCCTTCACCTACACGAATATGTCCCTTGAGGACACGCTCTCGGAATGCCGCTCTGGTGGCGAGGACGTGCTCGTCGGTTACCAGGGCGGCGCGGCGGGCATGAAGCGTGACGCCCGCAACTTCCGCGACCCCGACACCGGCGAGCGCGGCGTCACCGTCCCCGAGTACCTGGCGATGCGCACCCGCTTCAAGGTCCATCGCAAGAACGGCGACGGCGACCTGACGCTGATCGGGCCACCCGTGGCCGCGAATTGGATGAAGGCGGCGGACTTCATCAAGATGGCCGAACCCGAGCCGGCCCTCCCTGCCGCCACAACGTAAACGCCGAAGCCCGGACCAGTGGTCCGGGCTTCTCTTGTGTCTAGCGCAGGCCGATGATCCGCGAGCACCTCGGCCAAGCGCCCCATCCCTGTGACGCCTGCCCCGCTATGGCGACGGTGATCTGCTGGTTCGGACTTGCCAGGTCGGGCCTGGCAGCGAAGGCTTTACCACCGTAACGTGCCCAAAATGTGAGATCCTCTTGGAGTCCGCCGTAGTAGCCATTGCCCGTATTCGTTGCCCAGTTTCCGGAAGATTCGCAGGCAGCGAGACGAGTCCAGACGCTACTCGGCGGTCCCGTTTGTGGGGGAGTCGCCGCCTGAGCGGAAGACGCCACAGCCTGCTGGCCCTGCGGAATTTCGAGTCGCCAGGTCCGCCAGCCATCGGTAAACGATGGTTGCTCGCCTTTGCGCCACACGGCCAGCCCGGTCGTTGTTCGCTGCACAGCGTCGGCATCCTCATTCTGATGCTCGACTTCGACCGGGGTGCCCATGATGTCCCCGATCTGGCTATGCAGTTGCTCAAACCCTTCCGCGAAGTCTGGCCCGCGCGCCGCTGGTAGGATAGTCATCTCGTCTGCAGACACCCCGCCCCCGGGGTTCAGCGTCTGCGCGACGAGTAACAAACTCGCCAGTACGTGCAACGGTCTGCAACCACCCTACCGGCCCCGGCCTATCGACTGTCAACCCTGTCCTGCGAAAATGAGACGGTGAAGACGTTTGTAGTGCGGTATCCAGAGTGGTTCATGGGTAACGCCGAGACGCCCGAAGAAGTCGTGCTGTACGCCATCGCGCGCGCCAACCTGCACGCCGAGACGTACATCGTGTACGACCACGACCTGAACCGCTTCGAGGTGCCCCACCCTGAGCGGCCATCCGAACCACCAGCCGTGGGCTGACCATCCGACCAACGGCGGTCCTGGCTGCATCTCGTGCGCGCTGTTTGTGTTAGTAGTTTGCGTCGTGCTCGTGATCTGCGCCGGCGGGATCATCATGGCGGTGCGCACGGGCCTATGATGGTCGCGCAGGACCAGTCCCCTTCCCCCTCCTGTGCGCCGGACGGCTTATGCCTCCAACTCCCCGGGCCGTCTGGCGCTACGCCTCCGAGCCAACTGGCGGCGGCAAGCGCAACTGGCGCGAGCGTCGGGGCAGACGATGCGGGTCGTCCTCGGAGACGCCCTCGAAGAACTCGCGTAGGGCACTACGCCCGGCACCGTGCAGCGAGCCATTGCAGCGACACTTGCAGCGCGGGTGCTTGCCCTGCTCGCAGCGCGTGACCTGAGTCGAGGTCAGCGCTCTCACGTCCGATGCCTGACCATCTGGTGCTGCTCGCCATCCTTGTCGTGGTGGTCCTGGCCGTGGCCGTTGCGCTCTGGTACTGGCGTGGCGACGACTGGCACTAGCGGCTTCAGTGGTCTGCCCTTCCGAAAACGCCGCACCCGCTTGGTTCGTTTTGGGGCTGAAGGCTCATCTGTCATGCGATAATGGGCATGCTAACGCACAGGCACGAAGGGATTCGAGGATGAACGGATGGCTACTACTCCTCGGTGCCTGGGTCACGGGCGGGGCGCTCGTGGCGTGGGGCTTCTGCCGATTCAAACAGTACGAACGCTGGAAGGACGAACAAGAACGTGAGCTTCAACATCGACGCGGATATTGCGAATGCTGACTGGGCCAAGCGCACCTGGGACATCTACACGCCGGACGGCCAGGTGGTCACCTCACTGGTGCAGTTGAAGTCGGTCTTCCCGGCGTACTCGGACGCCGAACTCAAGCACTTCCTCGATCTGCCCGTGGCCGAGAACATGCCCGCGCAGTTGAAGGGTGAGCTTCAGCGACTCTAGGTGGTCGAGGGCTGCGGAGGCTATCGAACTTCCTTCGCTCGCGCAGCCGGTCATGGGGCGGGGGGTTAGCCACCATGACGCTTTACATGGAAAGGTGCAGCGATCCTTTGTGTCTATGACACATGGAACACTGCACCGTTTGCGGCCATCCGCTGGATGCGCACGAACCCGACAACGACGGCTTCGCCTGCACCGTCCCGTACTTCGACCCGCTCACCGACGAGGTGAGCTTCTGCACGTGCTCGCGGACGTGCTGCCTGCCCGAGCGCTGCCCGCACTGCCCTGAGTACCAGGGCCGCGCCGTGGGGTGGGGCGGCGGCAATCCCCGCCACATCTGCTGTCTGTGCCTGGATCTACCCGAGGAGATCCTCGCCGCCAACCCGTAGCTGGAAGCGGCGGATCTGCGCCAGTCGGTGCTCCGAGAACCGATAACCGGTTATCGTTTTGGTCGCGAGCGCACTTCTGGCTTCGGGCGAGATCGGGTAGCCGTACTGGTCGGCCTTGCCGATCACCGCCTTGCCGAGCGCGGGGAACTTGTCGGCCATGAAGCTCGGTTCGTCGTGCAGCACCGAGTACGCCTCCGCGACGATCTCGCCCGGCGTGGTCTGGCCGTTGACGCCCCATATCTCGCCGTTTTTGCCCTTCGCGCCCATCGCCCCCTGGTCGGCCAGGTCGAACGCCGAGCCGTCCTTGAGCATCTCGTCGGACAGACCGTGGCCGATCTCGTGGTGGATTACCGCCTCCCGCTGGCGATTATCCAGATCGAAAAATTCTGAACCGAGGGTGATGTCGCTGCCGCCGCCGCGCCCGTGCTGGCCCTCGTGCCCCAGGCCGGCGTCGTACTTGAAGCCTTTGGGCGGATGGTCCTTGAAGTCCTGCTCGGACATGGCCGCGACCTTCTTCGGGTCGGCGTAGGTCGCCTGCACGCTGCCGCCGCCACCACCTACGGTCCAGCGACCCGACTCGTCGCGGGCCTGGTCCTCGCGAAACTTCAGCACGCGCGCCAGCAGCGGGTCCATCGCGACCCACTGGCCCGGCCCCTGGACGGCGAGCACCTTCAGGATGGCTTCGAGCATCTTGGCTGTGCCCGCTTTCTGCGCGATGCCCATTGCCGTGGTGTACTCGCGCGAGGTGTCCAGAATCGTGCCGATGTCGGCGTCCACGCGCTGCACCGGCAGATCGAACTTGGTCTTGCCCGCTCTGAGGTTCGCCAGCACCGTCGCCGCCCACTGGTGGTGGCCGTCCACCACGTAGTCGTCCTTGCTAACAAAGATCGGCCGGATGTTGAGCTTGCCCTGCTCCAGGGCGTCGGCCATGCCCGCGACCTGGGGGCCGACCAGATCCATCTGAGTCGCCCGCAAGCTCTCGGCCGGCACGCGACCGTCCGTCACCTTGAAGCCCTGGTGCTCCAGTTCGTCGCGGAACGCCTCGCCTAAATTGACCGAGCCGCGCGAGTTCTTGGGGTACTTCGACTCGTCGTCGGCTGGACTGCCCTTGGTCGGCGGGCCGGATAGTTGCGGCATCTGCACGCGCGGGATGCCCAGGGACTGCTGCGTAAAGAGGTTGGTGCCCGGCACGGTCACCAGGCCCAGGTCGTACGTCGGGGCCTTCTCACCCTTGGCGACGGCATCCTCAGCCATGTCCCCGAGCTTGTCGGTCAACGTCACCACCTGGCGGGCCTGGTCCAGGCGCACGTGGTGCCCGGCATGGATCTCGCGTACCGCGTGGTCGAGGTCGCCATCGACGTAGATCGGATGCGCCATCGAGCCATCCGCGTTCGGGTCACCGCCGGTGTGCGGCACCTGAGCGACAGCGTTGTGCGCGGCGTCACTGTGATCGGGTGGTGGCGACGACGATGGGGTCGTCGCACCCCCTCCCCCGCCAGACGAGAACTCGCCGCGCTCGTTGCGCGGATGCTGCGATTCGTCCCACTCCTTGAACTCGACGCGCTCCAGTACCGCGCGCATGGCCTGGATCTCGCGGGTTAGCTCGGCGCGGTCCATGCGGGATCTCCGTCCTCGAACTGGATGCCGTGGTCGCCCGGGTACGTCTGGCGATGCTCGATCTTGGACTGCCAGATCTCGTCGGGGATGCCGTGCGTAAACGCCTCGCAGCGCATGAACGCCTTGGGTGGCGGCGCTTCGAGGTGGATGCAGTGCAGGCAGATGGCTGGTGGGAACTTCACTCGTCGCTGGCCCGTGGCGCTTTTCCAAACACCTTTTTCATCACGTCACCCGCCGCTTTCGCGACCGGGTGCTCTGAGCCGAGATAGTACGCCGAGAACGCCTCGGCCCACGCCTCGTCGCGAGATCGCTGCGCGTAGCGCGAGAAGTCACCCACGTTCTCGGGAGCCAGCGTCTTGGACAGGAAGAAGAAGCTGTTGAACGCCATGCGCTGATCCTCGGTGAAGGCGTCTCTGTTGTCCTGAATGGCGTTAGCGACCGCGTGGCCGAACTCGTGCACCGCCGTCGAGCCGGGGATCTTCGACTCGGGGTACGAGAAGCCCGTGTCCGCGCCGTCGCGCTCGTACTTCTCGGCGGGCAGCGGGTCGTTGGGCTGGTAGCCCGAGCCGAAGTGGATGGCCGAATAGCCGAACTCGTTGCTGCTGGTCGCCATGATCGCCTGCGGGTTCTCGCGCATGTAGTCCTTCATGTCCTTGGTGCGCGGCTGGCCGACCTGAAGCAGCATCTTGCCGACCTCGGGGTACTGGTTGGAGAGCTTGCCCAGGAACTGCGAGACGGGCACGAGTTGGCGCTTCAGATAACTGTCGTAGTCCACCCGTGCGCGCGGGTTCGGCAGCGTGCCCTTGAGTGCCTTGGCGATCTGTGCCTGACTCCACTTGGTAGCGTCGTTCTGGCCGTACGGACTCTCTGGCCCGAGCGCAGCGGGCGGGTTCTTGAGTGGCGCGTCGAGCGCCGCGAACTTGGGCTTCGGAGCGCCGCCGCCGCCGCCTGAAGTCCAGCGACCACTGTCGTCGCGCGGCTGATCCGGGTCGTACGCCTTCGTCTCTAGATCTGCCCAGGTCGTCTTGGTCTGGAACAGCGCTGCGCCATTGGGAGGTGGCCCACCGCCGCGCCGCTTGCTGTACGCCTGGGCGCTGACTTCATCCTTGCCGCCCAGGAGCACGACCTCCTTCTCAGGTTTGCAGCCGAAGCCGCTGTTCATAGTTGAGAGGATGCGACTGGCCGGTACCTTCGCGGCCATCATCGCGCCCTCGTGCTCACCCGCAAAATTCGCGGCCTGCTTGAACGAGTAGGACCACGACGACGCCGGCTGCTGTGCCGTTTGCACCACGGCAGGCTTGCCGTTGAACTTCATCCCCGTCTCACGCTGTAACGCCGCCACGGTTTTGCCAGCGCTGAAGTTCAAACCTCGGTACACGGTCATCTCGGTGATGCCTTTTGCAGCCAGGTCCGCCTGGGTGTTGTCGTACATGGCGCGAGCAAACGCTCGGTAGGCGGCACCATTCTGCTGGTACTCCTGCTCGACCCTCGCCTGGGCGTCACGTCCCTGGTAGGCAACACGAGCATCGAGGTGCTCGGTGGTCGCGTCCTCCAGGCCGAACTCGTCCTTGATGGCCTGCTGCATAGCGATGGCTCGGACGTTGGTGTCGCCCGAGGTTTCCGCCCACCCGTGAACAAGCCTGGCAGTTTGGTTCACACGGTCCACGTCGTCCATTTGGCGTGACGGCAGGCCAGCACGACTGGCACGGCCCTCATCGAGGAGCCGCTGCACGTACTCGTTGAATGGGGCACTGTCCTTGAGACGGTTGCCTAGTTCCCACGAGATGCGCTCCTTGTATTCGTCGCGACTGGACCTGGGATTGAACAGCGCCTTGTTCGCCGCCTGCTCGTCGGCCCTGGCCGCATTGACTGCCGTGCGGCCCATGCCGAGCGGGTCGTCGGGCGCGGAGGGCGCACCAGTAGCTTCCCATCGCCCGCGCTCGTCACGCGCCTGGTTGGGGTCGTACTCCTTCAGTTCGAGCAGCGCCCAGGTCTTGTGCGAGGGCAGCGCGCTCGGCAGCGGCGGACCGTCGTAGGCGTGGTAGGCATCCATCACGTCCTGGCTGTAGGTCTTGCCGTTGAGCATCCCGGTGTACGTCTCGGCCACGAACTCGGCTGGCTCGGTCGCCGCGTAGCGCGAGACTTGTGCGGCAGCGGCCCGGTGCGCCGGGTTCGCCCACGGCTCGTGTGCGTCGTGCTCCTTGCCCAGGCTCTCCTCGTGCACCGCGTGCTGCAAGTGCGCCAACTCGTGGGTCATCACATGCGCGGGGTCACTATCCGACCAGGCGTGCGAGTTGGCCTGATCCTGGGCGGTCGCCTTCGCGTTCGACCAGTCGCCGTTGCGGTTGACCGCCAGGTAGTCGCCGCCACGGTTGTAGCTCGCCAGCGTGTCGCGGTCGGCCATCGACTCGACGGCCACGCTCTTGGGCATGACCATCGACGGGTTCTTCTCGGTGATGTCGAACAGTTGCCGGTTGGCCTCGTTCGCAATGGGCAGATCGCCTTGCTCCTCGAAGTGCGGGTACTTGATGCCAAGGCCCCTGGTGAACTGCGCGGCGTCCTCCAGCGACTTCGCCGGAGCGAACGCGGTTGGGCGCGGGATGACCTCCGGCTCGGGCGGCTTGTAGTCGGGCGGCAGGATGCTGCCCTTGACGTGGATCACGTCCGGGTTGATGTCGGGAGCCTCGCTGACGAGGATCTTGTCTCCTGGCTGGACGTTGCCCGGCACGTCGTACACCACACGGACGCTGATACCCGGGATGGCGGCGGATTGCGCTGCGGTGTGGCGCTCGGCCTCCTCGGGCGTGCCGAACGCCTTCGCGCCGCTCGGGATGGTGTGGACCGAGCCTTTGTCGAGCAGCATCACCGCCGACAGCGCGTGCGGATCGCTCAGCGGGATCGCTTGGCCCAGGTGCGTCCATCGCCCCCGCTCGTCGCGCGGCTGGCTCTCGTCGTACGCCTTCGTGAACCAGTGCCGCAGGGAGGCAACCAGTTGCAGGGCGAGCTTGGTGTGGAAGATCTCGCTGGCCCCGTGCGGCGCGCCGGTTGGCGTGTTGCCCCAGGCTTGCGCCGCCACCACGTCGTCGGTGCTGCCGAGCACGACAACCTCGTCCTCGTTCTTGCAGCCGATGCCGGTCTTGAGCGTGCTCAGGATGCGAGACGCGGGCACCGTCGCGGCCATCAACGCCCCAGGGATGTTGCGCCCGCCCGAGAATTTGTACGCCTGACGGAAGCTGTACGCCCAGGATGACGCGGGCTGATTGCCGACCGTCACCTGATGCGGGTTGCTATCGGGCTTGAAGCCCGCCTGCCGCACCATGTCCGCGTCACGGAATCTGACGCCGCGATACAGGGTCATCTCCTTGATCCCGTCGCGCGCCAGTTCCTCCTGGGTGTTGTCGTACATAGCACGCGCGAACGCGCGATACGCCTCGCCGTTCTGTGCGTACACCCTCGCGACGTTGGGGGAGTCCATCGGCATGTGCTCGGTGCGCGCCTTCAGCCCGAACTCCTCGTTGATCGCCTTCTGCATCGCCACCGCGTTGATGTTGCCGTCGCCCGACGTGCCAGCCCACATCGCGACCAGGCTGTTGACCGCGTGGTGCTGGCGTGTCTCGCCGGGCTTCAGCAGCGCCGTGGACAGGCTCATGGCGTACTTGCGGAACGCGGGATTGTTCGCCAGTCGCCCCGAGAGGTTCCGCACGATGTCGCCCTTGAAGTAGTTCGGGTTCAGGTTGTCGTTGTTGAGCGCCTGCTCAGCCGCCTGCTCGCGCGACTGGGCCTCGGCCTGACCCCACTCCTTGGGCGGCGCGGACATGGCGTTGCCGCCCACCGTCGTCCAGCGTCCATACTCGTCGCGCGGCTGGTTCTCATCGAATGCCTTGAGTTCGAGCCAGCGCACAGCGGTCTTGGTGTTCACCACATCCTCGGGGAAGCTCGGCGGGCCGTTACCGTTGGCTGACCAACTGAACGCGGCCACGTCGTCCTTGCCGCCCAGGACCACGACCTCCTTCTCGTCTTTGCACCCGAAGCCGGTCTTCATGGTCGAGAGGATTCGCGAGGCGGGTACCGTCGCCGCGATGACCGCGCCGTGCGTATCCGAGCCGCCCGCGAAGCCGGAGGCCACGTCGAAGCTGTACGCCCAGGACGACGCGGGCTGCTCGTTCACCGTCGCCGGGTGCGACTTGTCGTCGTACTCGAAGCCCATCGGCGGGTTGTCAGGCCCGAACTGGAGGCCACGGTACAGCGTCATCTCGCTGATGCCCTGGCGCGCCAGTTCCTCCTGGGTGTTCTGATACATCGCCCGCGCGAACGCGCGCAGGCCCGGCCCCTGCTCCCTGTACTCCTTGCGCGCCTCGAACTTCAGGTCCGCTGCGCTCTTGTCCCACGATGGTCCGCTGAGCAGATGGTCCATGCGGGCGTCGTTCAGGTGGAACTCGTCGCGTATGGCCTGCTGCATGATGACCGACTGGACGTTGTTGTCACCCGAGCTATTGGCCCACTGCGCGATCAACCCCGACGCCGTGTCTACGGGGCTGGAGGTGCCAAAGCGCTTCTCGCCGTCAGCCAGGTACTTCTCCCAGTCGGGGTTGCCCTGCAGCCGATACGCGAGATCCTTGCTCAGGCGCTCCTTGTACTCCGAGGCCGAGTGGGAATCGAACTGGCTGTCGATGGCCGCATCCGCGACGTTCTCGCGTCCGATGAGCGTGGAGCCTGACTCCTTGGCTGGAGCCTTGAGCGCATCCTCCTCGGCGTTGCCCTCAGCGGTCCAGCGGCCGGCGGCATCGCGCGCCTGGTTCGGGTCGTAGTCCTTTGTCTCCAGGGATCTCCAGGCGGTCTTGACGTTGAACAGTCCCTCGGGACTGAGCGGGCGTCCGGAGAGCTTGCTCCAGGCTTGTGCGGCGACCTGATCGTTACCGCCCAGGACCACCACTTCGTGTTCCCGCTCGCACCCGATACCCGAGTTCAAGGTGCTCAGGATGCGACTGGCGGGCACCGTTGCCGCCAGCATCGCGCCCCGCGAGTCGAAGTGACCATGCAGCGCACTCGCGGCCTGCGTCACGACGCCAGCGATGGTCGCGCTCCCAAAATCGTAGGACCACGATGAGGCGGGCTGCTGGCTGACCGTCGTCGCGTGGGGTTCACCGTCGAACGTCAGGCCAGGGGGAGTCTGAGAGCCGAAGCTCATGCCGCGATACAGGGTCATCTCCTTGATGCCCTTTGAAGCGAGGTCGGCCTGAGTGTTGTCGTACATCGCCCGCGCAAACGCGCGGTAGGCCGCACCGTTGGCCTCGTAGTCGGGTCGCGCCCCTTCAATGCCCAGGTGATCCGTCACGGCGTCCTTCAGTCCGAACTCGTCGCGGATCGCCATCTGCATTGCCACGGCCTGCGGTCGGTTGTCACCCGAGGACTGCGCCCACAACTGGACCAGCGACGACGCCGCCGTCTCGGACTGAGTGGGCACGTGCGCCCTGAGCACGTCGTACATCACCACCCTGGGCGGAACGGGATGCGCTCGCGTCAGGTACTCCTTCCAGGCGGGGTTGTCCTCAAGTCGGTCGCTGAGTTCCTTGGCGATGCGGACTTTTTCCTCGGGCCGCGAGGTCGAGTGGTCGTTGAGCGCACGGTCGGCTTCGTCCCGCCGCGCGTGCGCCACGATTTGCTCCTTGGACCAACCAGGCTTGCCGAAGGCTTCGATGGCCGAGGCTGTGGGTGCGCCGGTCGCCGCCCACCGTCCGCGCTCGTCGCGCGCCTGGTCCGGGTCGTACGCCTTGAAATCAAGCGATAACCCGTTATCGGCCCAGGTCTTGGTGTGGACCAGATCGCCCGGCTCGGACGGCGGGAAGCCGTGGTTGGCGTACCAGGCCCACGAGTTGACTTCATCCTTGCCACCCAGGACCACGACCTCCTTCTCGTCCTTGCAACCCCACCCCGAGTCCATCGTGCTCAAGATCCGTGAGGCGGGCACGGTCGCGGCGAGCATCGCGCCGGTACCGCTCTCGGTCGGCGCGAAGCCGCTGGCCTGGTGGTAGCTGTAGGACCACGACGAGGCGGGCTGCTCGACGGTGGTGACCGCGTGCTCGCGGCCGTCGAAGATCAGACCCGTCTTCGGATCCGGGATGGTGGGGTGCGGCGTCACGCCGCCGACGCCGGTATCGAAGCTCATACCGCGATACAGGGTCATCTCGGTAATGCCTTTTGCAGCCAGGTCCGCCTGGGTGTTTTCATACATCGCCCGCGCGAAATCGCGGTACGCCTCGCCCCTGATGGCGTACTCCTGGCGCATCTCCTCCTTCAGGCTGGCCGCGCTCGTTCCACTCGATTCCCAGGACTGGCCGCTGAGCAGATGGTCAGTCGTCGCGTCTTTCAGCCCGAACTCGTCCTTGACAGCCTGCTGCAGCGCCGCCGGAATCACGTGGTTGTCGCCTGATGAGCCGGCCCAACTCTGGATCAGGTTGGACGCAGCCCAGGCACGCTCGGCAGCGACACTCCTGGCAGGCGCTTCCATCGGCTCGCTGCCCGACCAGTTCTGGTACGGGTGCTCGCGGAACGCCTCGGCCTGAGAGTGCGCGTAGTCGTTGAAGGCGGCACTGCCCTCCAGTCGATCCCCGATCTCCTGGGAGATGCGCGCCTTGTACTCCTGCTTGGAGGCGCTCATGTCGTTGATCGCCTCGTCCACTTGGTTGTGCGCCGTCTCCGCTGCCGCCGTGCCCGCCGCCGGACTGCCCGGGAAGTACGAGCCTTCTTCGGGGTTCGGCAGGCTCGGCGTGCCGGTCGCCGCCCACCGTCCGCGCTCGTCACGCGGCTGGCTCGGGTCGTAGTCCTTGCGCTCCAGGGGGAGCCATACTGTCTTGACGCTCAACAGCGGCCCGGTGCTCTTGGGTGGACCGGCACCACCCGCGTCCCACGCCTGGGCAGTCACTTCATCTTTGCCGCCGAGCAACACCACCTCGCGCTCGGGCTTGCAACCAAAGCCCGAGTTCATGGTTGAGAGGATGCGACTGGCGGGGACGGTCGCCGCCATGACCGCACCCGGGTAGCTGCTGCCAGCTTCGGACGAGAACGTCGTGGCCTGGGAATAGGCGTACGCCCAGGACGAGGCCGGCTGCTGCACCACCGTGGTGCGGTGCGGCTCGCCATCCCCCTGCAGGCCGGCTGGCAACTCGGCATCGCGGGCGAAGTGCATCCCGCGATAGATGGTCATCTCCTTGATGCCCTTCGCCGCCAGGTCTGCCTGGGTGTTGTCGTACATCGCTCGCACGAACGCGCGGTAGCCATCCCCGAACGTGCCACCCGAGAGGCCGGTGGACTGGTTCGAGAAGTCACTGGCTCGACTGAGGTCCGTCCGGCCCACGTGGTCCATCGTCGCGTCCTTCAGGCCGAACTCGTCCTTGATGGCCTGCTGCATGGCGACCGAGGCGCTGCTGGAGTCCATCGAGGTGTTGGCCCATCCCTCGATCAGTTGGCTGACCAACTTCTCCGACGCCGCCGGACCGGTCGATGCGCCCACGTAGTCGCGGAACTTGACCCACCGTGGATCTTTGTTGGCGCGGACGGCGATCTCCTTGGCGATGCGCGCCTTGTACGCCTCGCGTGTGGCACTCTGGTCGTTGAGCGCGGCCTCGGTCGCTTTGAGCATCGCCTGCCCGGAGTCCTTGCCCGTGTCAGGCGCGCGAGTCACGTCGCCCGCGCCCACCGTCCAGCGACCGGATTCGTCGCGCGGTTCGCTCTCGTCGTACGCCTTGAATTGTCCAGCGCGTTGGACAGTTTTTCTGCGCGGGTTGTACTTGGCTCCTGGGCGCGACAGCATGCCCGCGATTCGCGGACCGTCGCCTTTGCCGAAGAAGTTGCCCGCGCCCGTCCACGAGTTCACCGTGTCCTGTCCGCCGAGCACGACGATCTCGTTCTCGTCCTTGCAGCCCATGCCGCTTTTCATCGTGCTCAGGATGCGTTCGGCCGGCACCGTCGCGGCCATGACCGTGCCCACGACGCCGCCCGAGAAGGCACGCGCCACGTCCGGGTTGTAGGACCACGACGACGCGGGCTGCTGAGTGACCGTCAGCGTCTCGGTGGCGGGCACGTCCTGATTCAGGCCGAAGCCTGCGGCGTGGGCGTCAGACGAGCGATCCCAGGACATGCCGCGATACAGCGTCATCTCCGAGATCCCCTGGGCCTTCAGTTCAGCCTGAGTGTTGTCGTACATCGCCCTGGCGAACGCGCGATACGCCTCGCCGTTTTTGGCGTAGTCCCGCTCGGCCTGCTCCATCGTGCCTGCCAGGTCTTCGCTCAGGAAGTGCTCGGTGCTGGCGTTGGTCAGCCCGAACTCGCGCTGCACGGCGAGTTGCATCGCCACTGCCTGGCGGTCGCCGTCACCCGAGGTGCCCGCCCACTGGTTGACGAGGATGCTGACGCCGGTCTTCAGCGGGTCGGCCTCGCGGTCCCACATCGGCTTGAGCATCGGGTTGTGACGACCCGTCGCGACCATCTCTTTGAAGGCCGCGTTGTCGCGCAGCCGCGTGGCGATCTCGTCGGTAATGCGCGCCTTGTACTCCTCGGCCTTGGCGTTGGGATCGTTGAGCTTGGCGTCGGCCTCCGCGACACGCTCATTGACGCGCTCCTCGCTGGCGCGCTTGGGCTGCGCCGTACCACCGCCCGAGTCCGTCCAGCGCCCACCTTCGTCGCGCGGCTGAGACGGATCGAAGTCCTTCTTCACCCACACGCCGCTGCGATTTTCCAGAAAGCTAAATTTTCGGAGCTTGGTGGTCGGCCGCTGCTCCTCGGCCGCGAGGTCCGCCCAAATCTTGTCGAGGATGGCCTCGTCCTCGGGCGTGGTGTCGTACGGCGAGCCGACGCTCACGCGCTCAGGCCCTTGGCCTTGAGGTACGCGGCCATCACCTGGCGACCCTGGGAAGTCGGGTCAGTGTCCATCGTCATGCCCGTTGGTCCGCCGTGCTCCTTCCAGAACGCCGCGCCGCCGGGCATCTTCATCAGGTTGCTGAGCGTGCCCGCGCCCTTGTACTGGGCCGGCCAGGTGGGGCGGAAGCCGACCGGAGCGTCGAAGCCGATGCGCGCCCAGGTGTAGTAGCCGTTTTCCTCGGGGTGGAACTCCTTGGAGCCGACGCCGGTGAGTTGGACCTTGGGCAGGCCAGCCTGGTGCGCTGCCTCGACCGCCCGCGCCATGACCTGCACGCCCTTGCCGGATCCGCGCGCCTCGGGCTTCAGGTAGATCTGTTCGTAGTGCAGGTACGGGCCGTTCGGCGCACCGTAGGTGCCGTCGCCGTTGTAGATCATGGCGACGGCCTGGTCTTCGATGTCGGGGTGCTCCGCGACGATGGCTACGCCTGGACCGTGCATCTGGTCATCCCAGTTGACGACCTTGATCTTGGCCCCGTTCGGAGCACCGACCAGTCCCGCGATCTGGTGGTCCGAGAGATCCCTACCCAGGAGCTTCTGCACGCGCGCGTGCACATCCTTGGCGACTTCGAGCGGACCGCTGCTGCCACCAGCAGTCCAGCGACCACCCTCATCTCGCTCCTCGGTTTCCCACGCTGCCTTGCGGTTTTGATCCGGCCGAAATAACAAACGCCGGGTAGGGACAATCTCCCCTACCTCGGCGCTAACGACCCGCCGCAGGGTCGCCTCCATGTCCAGCAGTGCGGCTCTTGGCTCAGCCATAGCGCGGCACGTACTCCTCGACTACCAGCCAGTTGCCGCCGCACGCCGGACAGTGCAGTGGGAGCGGGCGTTGCTCGGGTGCCTCGCGTCCGCACATGAAGCAGCGGTACTCGCGCACGAGGTCTTTGTCCAGCCGGCGGCGTACCGCAGGCACGAGGAAATCGTCGTCCTCCAGAGTCTTGCGGGGCCGGGGCACGGCTCCAGTGTAGCCCTGCGGTCAATCTCAGAGCATGCGCTAATGCTTGCGAACACGTGCGAGATTTTGTACACTCTATTCGGAAGGAGAAGTGATGACCACCACCACCGCCCGCGCCTCAGCCCCTCGGCCCGAGGGCGGGATCACGATCCCTGAGTACGCCCCAGGGATGGAGAAGGACCAGTACGGCAAGCCGCTCGTCGTGGCCTGGAACCAGTCCTACGTCGGGGCCGTGCTCATGACCTACGAACGCAACGGCTACGACGACTCGGACTTCTTCGCCATCGTTTACGACGAGGCGACCGACTCGCTCAAGCACGTCGAATACGCCAGCACCCGTGGTTACACCTACGACTGCGGAGCGCGCGTGGACGCGACCGAGGAAGTCAAGGCCAAGGCCCGCGAAGTCCTGCGGCGCGCGAGCTTCCGGTCGCTGACCGCTGCGGCGGCGAACGAGGCCGAAGCGCCCGAGGTCGGCAAGGCCGTCACCGTCGTCAAGGGCCGCAAGGTTCCAGTCGGGACCGCAGGCACCGTCGTCTGGAAGGGCGTGGATGCCTACAAGTCGAAGTACGGCTCGACCCACTACCGGGTGGGCGTCAAGGATGCCAGCGGCACCGTCCACTGGACCAGCGCTGACAACGTGAGGGTGGTCGATCCCCAGGACTTCATGCCCGCCTGGAGCGACCTCGAACAGCGGGCCGCGCGGTACGCCCGAGGCGACCACTGGCGGCAGTACTGAGAGGACCTAGCGCCCTCTCTTTCTTGCGCTTGTGTGCGAATGTCGGCTAAAATGCTCTTGGAAGGAGAGAGCAGGATGTTCACCCGGATGCCACCACCATCCAAAGAGGAGCGCGCGAAGTTGGCGCAGTACGTCTTGGATGAGCGCACGGCGCGCAACAAGAAGCGTGACCCGGACAAAGAGGGGTCGCGCGGCTCGACTTGCGAAGACTCGGGCATGAGCTACGGCGGGCGACCCCGCCAGCCCAAGAAGCGGCGACGGCCCGCGCAGTCGCGCTACGACAGCTACCACACGTGGAAGGGGTAACGATGTTCACCACACAGCAAGCGACCTACGTGCGCGAATTACTCGAAGACGAGGTTGACAAGCACGACCTGAACGTCTTCGGCGCAGAGCAGGACATGCAGCACAAGTACGAGCGCATCCGTGAGCGCGGCAAGCGGCGTCTGCCCGAAGCGCAGCGCAAGCTGGCCCTGGCCCAGGAGACGCTCCAGGCATTCGTGAAGGAGTACTTCCCCAAGTGAGCCACCCCGTCACCGGCGTCACCACGCCGACCTACGAAAACTTCCGACATCTGCCCACGGTGTTCTCGGTGCGCATGACCAGCGTCTGTCCGCACGGCAAGCGCTCGAACCAGTGCTGCGGCAACGCGGAGTGGCTCCAAGTAATCCACGCCGTCAACGGTGCGCTTGAAGAAGGCACGCGCCAGGAGCACGGTTTCGGCGCTCCGGTCGCGACCTACGCCTGGTGGACGGGCGGCATCTGGACCGAGGAGTACCCCGAGTTTCGGGTGCTGCTGCGGCCGGACTGGACCACCAACATCGTCGCCAAGACCGAGGCGGCGGCGGAACGACTGAAGGCGGCGGTGCGCCAGGTCACCGGTCACGAGGCTGTCGGTGCCTGATCCATTCGCGCGCTACGACATGTGGCTGCAGCAGGGCAATCCCTGGGACCAGCCCGAGCGCGAGCCAGATCGCCTGATCTGCTCCGAATGCGGCGACGAGTACTTCGATTTCAAAAACCACAAGGAGGGCGAGGCCCACTGCGTAGACGAAGACGACGGCACGGTGTACGGGAGCCTGCAGTGGGGCTACGGACCCGACGAAGACGATGGGCCGGATCCGGATGAAGCCTACGACCGGATGCGAGAAGGAGATTACTGATGGCGAGTCCACTGGTGTGGAAGGTCTACAGCGCGAGCGGCGAGCACATCGCCAGCCTGCGCGATGCCGAGGATGCTGCGGCCCTGGTCGGGCTGCACGACGACGGCAAGGTGCTCGTGGACGGGCGAATCGTCTGGCGCGAGGGCAAGGAAGAAGATCGGGCTGGCAACAGCTACGACTTCGCGGCGGGCGTCATGTACCAGCGGCGCGCCGAGCACCACCGTGCGGCCCAGGCGCGCTGGCTGAACCTGCAGCGGGCGGGGGTGCGCTGATGGCCCAACTCAGCGACAGCGAGCGCGCGGCAGTCCTGCTCGCCCTGGACTCCATCGAGACGCTTGCCAATCTGGTGCGCGACGTGCCGCCGGAGAACATGCGGCGCGTGCAAGGCGAGCTAACGAGCGCGGCCAGCGAGATCCGTAAGCAACTGGATCTCGACTCCGATGTCTGAGAGCAAGCTGCGCGACGTGGTGGAGGGCGCGATGGCGGACCTCGGGCTGGACCCCGAGGACTGCCAGGACTTCATCGAACTGCTCCAGCAGCGCTTGTCCAAAGCCATGCTAATCGAACTGGACGACGCCACGGTGTTCGTCCGTCGTCCGCCGCTGCGCAAACTGCGGTGAGCCGCCACACACACGGCGTCCTCTGGACGCTGTTCGCCGCCGTCCCAGGCGGCTTCTGCGCACTGTTCCTGATCGGCGGGCTGCTGCTCGGCTCCCTGGGCGCGAGCCTGTTCGTCGCCTTCGGCATGGCGTGCATCGCCGCACCGCTGCTGGCGAAGGCCCACGCCGCGTTCCGGGACGCACGGGAAAGCCGACTACTTGATGAGTCGCGGTCGGCCAGCGCGAGCAACACGTTGCCCCGATAACGGGGGCATGTGTAGGTCACCAGTATAGGCGTGCCCGAGCGCTTGTGCGTTTCCTCGAACCCACCCCGCGTCCGCTCCCTCAGAGAGTTCGCGACGGTTCGGGGCGCACCGCGATGTCGCTTCCCGCCTGAAACCCCGGGCGGCTCCAGTTTACACCCTTCCGAAGGTTCGCACACGTCTTAGCATTCAGTCGCTTACGAAACAACGTACACGCATGAAATGACTGACGTGTCCGATGCGTCGTGAGCGTCTAGCCCGGGCCGACGTTTCCGACGCCCTGCCGCGAATTCTAACACTTCTCTTACACATGCCAGCCTTGGATAATGTGTGTGAACCCGTGCGAGTGTGGTATAAATTAGTGTGGCCTCCGAGGGGGTCACAGAGAGGAGTCGAATGACCGACAGTCGGTTCAACCCGTACCGCTACGTCTATGACGAAGTGGCGCGGGAAACGCGGGCCATGTACGACGTGTGGTCGGGGACGGAGATCCCGCCCGACACGCGCCCCGTGGTCTTCCCTGAGACGTGCCCGGCGTGTGGCGCGGAGGCCGTGGCCCACGGCACGTTCTGGCGCAAGCCAGTCACCTACGCCTGTGGCGGCGGGTATGACTCGAAGCCACAGATCCAGAACCACCGCGACGTGTGGTGGGGACACTGCCCCGTGACGAAGGCCCAGGTTGAGGCCGAGGCCGAGGCAGCAGGCATGGTCAAGACCGAGTTCGGGGGCTACATCCCTCGCGCTCAGGCCGAGGCCGAAGGCTGGACATTGGGTAGATGGGGTTACCAGCGCCCCACGGGAGTTCGGTGACCACCATCCCCTTCGTCTTCGATGACGGCGGCCGGGAGGCCGCCGGATTCAGGGGCATCGCAGGCGACTGCGCTGTCCGAGCTATCGCCATCGCCACGGGCAAGCCGTACCGCGAGGTGTACGACGCGATCAACGCCATCGCCAGGACGACCAGGCGGCGCAAGAGCGGCAAGCGGTCGAGCGCGCGCGATGGCGTCTTTGTCGAGGACATGCACCGCTACCTGGGCGGCGTGCTCGGCTGGACCTGGCACCCGACAATGCACATCGGCTCGGGCTGCACGGTCCACGTGCGGGCTGACGAACTGCCGCCAGGTCGCCTGGTGCTCAACCTCAGTCGCCACTTCGCAGCGGTGATCGACGGCACGCTGTTCGACACCCACGACTGCTCGCGCGACGGTACGCGCTGCGTCTATGGCTACTGGCAACCACCTGGGGGCGCGTGATGCGCCCCTTCTCTGTGCGTACCACCTCCCAGGAGGAGCGCCTGGTGCGCGCTCGGGATCTGGTGGACGCCCTGGTCGTGGCCCGCGCCACCTGGCCGGAGGATGCGTTCGTCAGCGTCATCGAGGCTCCCGAGCCACCCCGCCGACGCCCTGGTTGGCAGAAGGGCCGACCGCGACCGTTCACCCACTGCGGGTGGTGCGGGCAGCGCGGCCACAACGCCAGGACATGCCCCGATTGGGACAAGGCTCACCAGCCGGTCGAGACGCTCGGTGACTGGCTGCTGCGCAACCAGCCGCAGACCCTGGAGCAGGCCATCGCCCTGGACCCGCCCGTCGAAGCGCCCAGGCCGACCAGGGTGGTCGAGCCAGATCCCGCCGATGTCGAGCGCACCCCCGATGGCGTCCGCCTGTGCGAGTGCGGCGAGCCGTCCATCAGTCAGAAGAACACCCGTGTGCGCACGTGCCAGCGCTGCCGCGACATCGAGGAGGCATCGACCCACCGAGGCGACCACGTGCGGGGTGCCCACCCGACGCCGAACACGAGCTACAAGGTCAACTTCAACCCGACCACGAGGCTGCTGCCGCAGCTTGACTCGCGCACGATCCACTCGGGTCTGGCCGAGGTCATCCGCGAGATGAACCGCCTCAAGCCGTTCACCACGATGTGAGCCGATAACCCGTTATCGCTTGCCGGCATGTGTGTGCGTCCGTGCGCTAATTCTTGCGCAGATGTGCGAACGGGTGTATTATCTAGTTGTCAGGAGAACAAGGCAGTGACCACCACCACGACGGCCTTCCCCACTTGGAAGCCTTCCCCCCGCCACGCGGCGATGATGGAAGAACCACCCACGGCCCCCAAAGCTACGGCCGAGGCCGTGACGCACGATTGGGGCTTCGGGGCCAGGGGCGCGGCCAAAGCCTGGTCGCCGCCCGAAACGCCCGCTCCACCCAAGGATTGGTGGAAACGGGATCGAGCTTTCGCCTGACGGTCTTCGGGCCGTCGTTCCCCTCGCACGAGGAGCCAGGCCGGTTGCCAGGCGCACGTCTGCAAAACGTGATTCGCGGGTTCGACTCCCGCCTCGTGCTCCGCGCGTCACCGCCCGTGAATTGTTCGGGCCTGGGCCGGAAGTCTTGCCGCCGACGCGACCACACTCAGAGAAGGAGAACCCACCACATGAAGTACCGCACGTACCGCGTCGAGCAGTCGTCACCTGGCTTTTGGGTCGTGACGGACCCGAACCAGGCCAGCGAGCCTTGCATGGGCGTCTTCGAGACGCGCGCCAAGGCCAAGGAGTTCGTGGACGAGTTGATGGCCGCTGCCGGGCGCGGCATGGCCCAGGCGATGCGCGCGATGCGCGAGCGCCGACAGGCGGGCCAGTGATGGCCTGGTACGACGTTGATCTGGTCGTGCCGCCCGAGCACAAGTTGTCCTGCACCTCCCAGGACTACACCCGCTGGTCGGCCCACTGTAGCTGCGGCTGGCGCTCCCCCTGGGTCGAGCGCGAGTCGTGGTCGCTGCTGGACTGGCGGCTGCACGTCGAGGCGCTGCTGACCAGCGCCCTGGACCAGCCCTGGAACTGGTCAGCTACCTCACCGCCCGCGTGAATTCTTGCGATCTCGTGCGTTATCCCGTACACTCTACTCGGAAGGAGATGAAGTGACCACCACCAGCAAGCGACGGACCGATGCCCACGCTCCGTCGAACTTCGTGCCCGAGAACTACACGTTTGTGGGCAGCTACGACGCCTCCCCTTCGGCCTACATGGTCGTTGAGGTTGGGCAGTTCGGCCAGAAGTACGTCAGCTACCTGCCCGGATACGAACGGGCCAAGCAATTGGAGGCGATGGTCGCGGCCTCGTCTGAGAGCCGCAGCGACGGTCGCTGTGACCACTGTGGCGCGACGATCCGCTACCGGGCAGTGATGCGGCACACGCCGACCGGCCAGGTCATACAGGTCGGTGAGACGTGCTTGGACAACCGCTTCTCGCTGGCGACCGCCGAGTTCAAGGCGATGAAAAAGGCGGCTGAGGAGGCCCGCAAAGACCAGCGCGTCAAGAAGGCCGTGGCCCTGTGGGTCGCGGAGAACCCCGAGATGGGCTGGATGGCTTCCCAGGTCGAGACTGAGGCGAAGGCCCCAGGAAACAACTTCGTCGCGGACGTGGCGCGCAAGCTGCGGGCCTACGGCTCGATCTCTGAGCGCCAGGTCGAGGCCGTCAAGCACTCGCTGGTCAAGGACGCGGAGATGGCCGCGAAGCGAGCGCGATGGGCTGCTGAGCGCGAGGCCGAGGAGTCCGCGCGAGCCGCCGAGCACGGCACGGCTCCGGTCCCACGCGGGCGGGTGACGGTCGAGGGCAAAGTCCTGACGGTCCGCGAGCCAGACCCGAACGCGCAGTTCCCCGCCTGGAAGATGCTGGTCCAAACCGACCAGGGTTGGAAGGTGTGGGGCACCGTCCCCCGCGCGCTGGACACCGTGGATCGCGGCGACCGGGTGAGCTTCGTAGCTGAGGTCCAGCCATCCGACAAAGATCCGATGTTCGGCTTCTACAGTCGGCCAATGCAGGCGCGCTTCGTGGAGCGCGCCCCGCGCGAGGGGAGCGGCAAGTAACTGGAGTTACGCTCCAGACCGTGCGATGACACGTGAGATCATTCGAGCATGAGCGCGAGCAATTGGGGATTGCGAATCCCTGGAGGAGGGTGCCTCAGACTGGCGGCGGCGAAACACGCCAAACCGCCCGCCAGTCGCCTATGGAACTGAGCTACACGGATGCGGGTCTGCGGCCTCCCCGCCCATCGAGGCCGCTCGTTGAATTCCTGTGAACGTGTGCGAGCATCGGCTATACTGTGTGTGCAAGGAGATAACAGTGACCACCACCAAGGCGTATCGACCACAGTGCAAGCAGCAGGTTCCGACCCGCCCAGGGCGGACCTACTTCCCGGTCCCGCTGTTCGCGCGCTGTTCGCGCCGAGCCGTCGCAGGCTCGCGCTACTGCAAGCAGCACCAGCCAGCATCTGAGAGGAGCCAGGCATGAGCAAGCCGCGCATCATCTACAGCCGCGTTCTCGGCGGCTGGTTCATCGTCGTCGGTCCGCACATGACGCCCATCGGCGGGCGCTACGAAACCAGGGAAGCTGCGGAGGCTGCGCTCCATGCCAAAAAGTGATCGACGCGACCGGCAGCGCGTCAAGGCTCGCTACAACCTGCCGACCAGCCGCACGTTCCTGCACACGCTCGACCGCCTCGCGGCCGAACGGGATCGGGCCAAGCGCGCCGAGGTTGCGGACCACGCCTTCGAGGGCGACGGGATGCCTGGTGCCAGCATCTGCTCGTGCGGGCGCTACCGCGAGGAGCACCTCCGATTCCGATGACCACCAGCAAGTACCGACCCACCCACTACAAGCCGGTGGCCTTCACCAACGGCACCTCGTGCGGCGTGCAGACGCGGCACGGCGTCAACTACTCGCTGCGCATGGAGAGCGTGACGTGCCCGCGCTGCATCAAGGAGATGCTCAAGCCGGCCACCACCGTCGAGGAGGCGCTCAAGCGCGTCAGCCACTACGCCCACCACACGCTCGGCAACGACCCCGAGGCGACCCATCGACTACTCGACACGCTGAATGCCCTGGTCCCAACACCCACAAAGGAGAACTCGTGACCACCAACGCCTTCGATACCCCGCTCTACGCTGGCCCACCGACCGAGGCCACGCTCGACCAACTCACGCGGGATCTGACCGCCTTCGAGAGCTTCCGTGCGATGCTCGACGCCGAGGGCAACTACCGCCCGACGATCATGATGCGCGATCTGCGCCACGTCCAGTTGGCCGACGCCTACGACCTGGCGATGATCGGTCGCGGCGATCCACGGCGCGCCTACCGAGGATCGCTGGACAACCGCCCGCTGCCGATCACGCTGACGGTCACCGAGGGTCGCCAGCTTATGGACTTCCTGGGCACCAAAGACGACGAGATCGTGGACGGCGGGTGGGAGCACGTCGAGAGCGTGCTCGGCAAGGTCGTCGCGGCGCTCCAGGCGGCAGGCTGATGACAAGCAGTGTGACGGCGGGACCGACCCGCCTGCAGGACTACCTGTACATGCGCGCGTTCATGGACGGCCCTCTGGATGCCGAGCAGCGGCGTGAGGCACGTGCCGCAGCGGGTGTGAACCCCACCGGCGGCTGGATGGACGGTTGTCTTGAGTGGTGCGCCGACCACGTGCGCATGCAACTGACAATCGGAGGCCGCGCCTACGTCGCCTGGTGCGAGTGGCAGGGCTACCCCGATGGCCCGATTCACGACGACGACACGCACGGGTGGGAAACCTGGCTGGCTGGCTTCATCCAGGGCTACACGTTGGGCGTAGGCTGAGGGCATGGCTGAGGAGCAGATGGTCCGCGACATGCTCGACCTGGCAACCGTCAAGGCCCCCGAGGTCGCGGAGTGGGCGCAGGACAAACGCCGCGCCGCGTTCGTCGCGTTTGCGATGGGCGCGCAGTGGGCGCTCGAACTCGCTGCCCTGGACCCCGAGGTCGCCCGCAAGCTGATCGAGCAGATCCACGCCTCGCAGACCAGCGACACCGCGCCCGAGTGGAACACCAACGCGCTGGCGTTCATCGCTCGCTGCCACGGCCACCGCCCACCCGGATCCAACTAGCCCACTGGCCTGTAGCTCAACGGTAGAGCACGCGACTGTGTACCGTGTGCTCTATGCAGCGCAACAACCCGAAGGCCGTGGGCGAGCGGTCCGAAGTCATGGTCCTGGCGGCGCTCCTGCGTCAGCGCCACGTCGTCCTGCAGCCGTTTGGCGACAACCAGCGGTACGACCTCGTAGTGGATCTCGACGGCGTGTTCGTTCGCGTGCAGTGCAAGACAGCGCGGCTGGTCAACGGCGCACTCACCTTCGCGACGTGCAGTTCCCAGGCGCACCGCCAGCGGGGGCACCAGACCTACCGTGGCGAGGCCGAGTACTTTGGCGTCTACAGCCCCGATCTCGACCGCGTGTTCATGGTGCCGGTCGAAGGTACAGGCGAGCGCTCATCGTGGTTGCGACTGGAAGCGCCGCGCAACGGACAGCAGGCGAAGGTCAGATACGCCGACCAGTTCGCCGTGGAATCATGGGAGCACACTCCCCGGTAGCTCAATGGTCGAGCGCGGTCCTGTTAAGACCGGAGATGCCCGTTCGAGTCGGGCCTGGGGAGCCGAAGCCGATGCGTAATGCGCTGCTGCTCCTGGGCGCGGGAATCTTTCTGCTGGCGACGATAGTCCTGCGGGTGTGGTGGGACTCGCCGCTGTACTGCATCCACTTCGGCTGGTTCTGCCCATAGCCGCCGGCGCACTGTGTGCGAATTGTTGTGCGCATGTGCGAAATCGTGTATTATCTTCTTGTGGGGCTGAGAGGCCCCCGAGAGGAGTCCGAGAGATGAGAGAGCGAGCCGCCACCACCGCGCGCCGAATGCGCGCGAAGGCCCGCCGAGCCGCCCGCCGCATGATGCGCGCGATGGCCGCTCCCCGCAGGCCAGTGCCGATGGCGATGGCCGCGCCCCGCATGGGCTACGCGACCAGTCACACGATGACCTATCGGTACGCCTAGTGAGTGGCGCACTGACCAGGGCGTCCAGCCGTGGGGTTCCCCCTTCTATGGGCCGGGAACAGCCGGAGAACGCAGCCAGGTGGTCAATACGGAGAGCGGACACGACGCCAAGCGCCCGCTCGTTCCTGGCCTGTCGGACCGGTGGCGGGTGTGTCGCCCAGGGGTGCCTTGGTCAGTGCGCCAGTCACAACCCGGCCTCTCGCGTCTGGACGAGGGGTCCGCGACGGGGCCACAAGCCTGCGTCGTGCAGTCCGGGTGTCGCCTCCAGTAGTTGAGTAGAGGTGGTTCACGACCAGTCCCTTGCCCCCCTATGGAAGTGGGCTGGCTCAGCCCCGAGCGGCTGAGGTCAGGTCGGTCTTGGTATCCGACCGTCCGCTCGAACGAAAGGAGCGCATGGCAAAACTCACTCGCGGACAGATCCGCTACTTCGCCCGCCAATCGGTCACGCCCGTTTACAGCGTGCCTGCTGACCGATGGGGGCACGGCTTCGCGATGTACGCCTCGGTGCCCGTCTTCGCTGACAACCGCACCAACCGCGCCATCGACGCCCACGAAACTCGCATCCGCAACCGCCGCACCTTCCGTCGCCGCCCTGGTCCTACTGCGGCAGATTGGAGCTAACCCTAATGTTCGAGGTCGTCCCTGACGGCCAGCGCTTCCGGGTCGCTCGCAACGGGGAGCTTCTCCCCGCGCGGTTCCACCGCCGCGAGCAGGCCGAGGCGTACGTCGCCGCCCAGGAGCAGGCCGTGCGCGACGAGTACCAGGCCCGCAAGGGGCACCTCCAGGCGGGCAACCTGCCTGACGTGTACGGCGGGAACCTGCTCAGCTACCCGCGCTAATTCTTGCACGTTCGCACACGCTCGCATATCATTTGGATGTAAGGAGAAGCAGTGACCACCACCACCCAACGACCAGCCACGGCCATGAAGAACGAGATCAAGCGCTTTCTCAAGCGCAACGGCTTCGACTACGAGGTCACGTGGTATTCCAAGGCCGCGTGGCAGGCGCGCGGCGAGCGCTTCGGCAACGAGGCGGACGTGAGCCTCGTCTTCGAGGGGCCACTCTACGAGGCCCTCAACTACGGCAGCTACGGCGGGTACCGCGAGGGCGGGGCCGTGGACTTCTTCGCTGAGACGGCGCGCAAGTACGGCTACTTCTTCGAGCAGGGCTTCGCCTGGTCGGGCCACTTCTACAAGTGGGATTGAGAGGAGATCCAGTGACCACCAACGTTCGCCTGGTAGCAGTCCAGGCCCAGGAACTCAACGACCCGGACGGCGATCCGGGCTACGTCTTCGAGGACGCCGAGAACAACCCCCAGGACCGCTTCGCCCAGGAGCGCGCCAACGCCTACGTGAACGGCGACTGGCATTGGGTCGGCATCCGCGCGATGGCAACCCTCGAAGTCGATTCGGGGGCCGACCCCGCTCACAACGTCAACTGGAAGACCGAACAGCACGTCTACTCGTCGGGTCTGTGGGGCATCGAGAGCGACTCGTCTGGCGACTACTTCGATGAGGTCGGCCGCGAACAGGTCGCGGAGCTACGCGAGATCGTCCAGGCGATGGGCGTCGAGTGGGACGAGTCGGTCGTCCCCGACCACCTCAAGGAGGTGAGCGCGTGACCAGCATCCAGCCCAGGGTCGGCCAGTACGTCCGCCCTGGCACCGGCTGGGCGCTGCGTCCCTGGTGCCGCGTGATCGCCACCGGCGAAGACAAGTGGGGTCCGTGGTTCATCGCGGAGTACCCCGACGATGCGGTCGCCCAGGAGCAGTTCCGCCAGTACAAGCAGTACTGGAGCGACCACAACTTCCGCTTCTGTGAGGTCAGCAATGAGACACCGCCCGCAAGCTGAGCCGCATCCCGAGTGGTGCGGGCGCTACCAGTACGGCTCCAAGCAACTGTGCGACGACCACCTGGCCGAGGCCGAGCGGCGCTACCCCCAGGGCTGGAGATCGTACCCGGGCGACACCTGTCGCCACGGCGTGTACGTCGGCGGGGTCGGCATCGACTGGATGTGCCCCGTGTGCGAAGGCGGCGAGTAATTACGCACGGTTTCGCACAGAATCGGCTATAATGTCCCTGGAAGGAGAGAGACGAAATGTCCACCACCACCCGAACGAAACGGCCCGCCGTGTGGGTCGATTGCCCTGGCCTGCAGGACGGCCGCTACGCCCACTCGATGCGCGACGGCTGCTGGTCGTGCGCTCCGTTTTGGGAGCAGTTCCCGGTCTGCCCCGACGACGACACCCGCCTGCGGAGGAGCCAGCCGAAGCAGTGGGACAAGGCTCCAGATGGCTACTGCCGAACGTGCCGCAAGCACTTCAGCCTGGAGCGGGAGCCGCAGTCATGACGCCTGAAGAACAGGCCACGCTCCTCGACATCGTTCGCCGGTATCACGCCGGCGAGCCTGCCCAACACTGCATGGCCTGGGTCTACGGCCTGGTCAGCAACAGCAATCTCTGGAAGCCCGAATACGACGAGGAGGAGCGCAGCAATGCCAACCATCGCTAACCGAGGTCCGCTCTCGGACAACATGACCGCCCTGGTCTGGCGCGGCGACTACGCCGCGCTCGTCTACCGCTTTGAGACGGCGGACGGCGACAAGGGCTGGACCTTCAGCGTCTTCTACCGCCAGCACGTACTCGGCGGTGAGCAGGGCAGCATGGAGTTCGGCACGCCGGATCCGAACGTGCGCTTCTGGAGCCGCGAGTCGGCGCTCAGCGTAGCCGAGGACGAACTGGCACGGCGCGAATACGAGAAGCAGCGCGCGGCCAAGCACGACGCGACCATCGCCCGGGCGCTCGCCGCCCGTGGATGAACTGAGCGCGCGCTACAAGGTCCGCGAGGTCGCTGCGCACCAGGCCGAGCAGGGGTGGGATCTGGACTGGTCCCGCCGCCTGCTCAACCAGTACGACGACCTCGTGGAGCAGGCCCAGGAGATCGCCAGGGTCGTCTTTGCGCTGCGATGGCCGCGCGCCGGTGAGTACAGCTTCGACATCAGTTTCAGCGAGGAGTACCGCGACGGCGGGCAGCACGTCACGGCGACGTACTTCACGCGCGGCGAGAACGACTCGTTCGCCTTCCCGCTGCACTACCTGTTCGCGACGTACGAGCAGATCGTGACCGCCGAAGACATCCTCAAGGATGAGGCGGCAGCGGCCCACGCGGAGAAGCTGCGCGCGGCCCAGGAGGAGTCGCGACGGCGCGACATCGAGACGCTCAAGCGCCTGCAAGAGCGCTATCCGGAGGTCGGATACCGCCGCGATGCCTGAGCACGGGTGCCGACCAGAGCCGCACTGCGTCTGCGGCCACAACGCCTGGTATCACGAGGACGAGGAGCCGAGCCGCTGCCACATGCAGGGCTGCACATGCACCACGTTCCGGCGCTGCCGCGAGTACCGAGATGCCTAAGCGCCACCCGAAGCCCGGCCCCCAGGGATCGGGCAAGAGCAAGTTCGCGGCGTTCACCCGCCCACGCCAGCGCGGGCCTGCATACATCCTTGAGGACGACCCGAACTGGACCGAGGAGGTGCGCGAGGCCAAGCTTGCCGAGATGCGCGCGTTTGCCAACGAGCGCGGCCCGGTGCCGGGCGCGCCGTTCATCATCTTTGAGTACGCCGATGGGCGAAGGATTCGACTCGACCGCAACCCATGAACCTCGCACCGCAACTGTGGGTCAGCCGCCGCACGCCAGCGGGTGCCCACTTCCAGCGCGTCGTCAACGACCAGGGCTTCGGCGTCAAGCCGACTGGTGGCTTCTGGACCTCGACGTACTCGCCCGAGACTGGCTCGGCCTGGGTCGAGTGGTGCCTGGGCGAAGACTTCCGTGTGCCCGCCAACTGGCGCTGGCACGGCTGGCTGTTGACGCCACCGCCTGATGTCGAGGTACTGACCATCGACACCTACGCCGACCTGTGCCGCGCGCTGGAGGTCTTTGGCATTGCCAGCCCCGTCTCGACGCTGCACGCGGGCGGCAAGAGCCTGGACTTCGAGCGGCTGGCCGAGAGCTTCGACTGCATCCACCTGACCGAGCGCGGCCAGTGGGAGACACGCCTGAGCATGCCCCACACGCTGTACGGGTGGGACTGCGAGAGCACGCTCTGGCTGAACTGGCCGTGGGCGCACGGCGAGATCATCGACCTGGGGTTCAAGACCTGGGGCGCGCCACCGCCCGTGGACACGCGCGGGCGCATCCGGAGGGCACGCCGTGACCTCTGAGCGGATCGAGGTGCCATGCGCCGGGTGCAGCACAGACCCGTGCTATCACTGGCCGTACTGCACCGAACTGCTCAGCCTCCGCGCCGCGAACGCGCGACTGCTGGCGCTGCTGCAGGAGGTCGAGAGTTGTGGGCACTGGTCAGACTGCCCGGCCAGCTTCAACACCAAGTATCGGTGCCGATGTGCCTACGGGATCATCGTAGAGGCGCACGCCCAAGGTGACTTATGATCGCATGTCTGCACGTCCATCGGATATAGTGCCTGCAATGACCACCGCGACCATCGACGCGCACGGCCTGCGCTTGCGGGCGTGGCGCACCGACCACAACCTGACGCAGAAGCAACTCGCCAAGCACCTGGGCGTGGCGTGGTTGACTGTCCAGCGGTGGGAGGCGGGCACGCGGGCGCAGCCGAGCTTCCTGTACCTGGCGCTCGAACGCCTGGACGAACTGCTCGCCCGAAGGCTGGTGGCACATGACCCGGCCACGGACCCCTGGTAGGGGACGGCGGGTTCGCTGCGATGCCTGTCGCGAGCTTCGCTACGGCCCGCTGATTCGCGGCCTGTGCGCCGAATGCGCCGAGCAGCAGCAGCGCTCTGAGGCCGAGTTCGACCGCCTGATCGGGGACACCATCCCCGACGCGCCGCCCGAGCGTCAGTGCCGCTACTGCCGCGCGGCCGTGTCCTGGCTGAACGACGACGGCTTCTGTTCGCAGTCGTGCGAGTACCGCTATGCGCGCGACGAGCGTAGCCCCGAGGAGCGCGCGCTGTTCGACGGCGAGCCGTGGCCCTACGGCCGCTCGCCGCTGGAGAGGCTGCGGACGCAGACCAACAACTACGGCCTGTACGTCGGCGCGCCCACGCCCGAGGTGCCCGCTCCCCTGGAGGAGCAGGTACGCGCCTGGTTTGACGAGGACACGCCACCCCTGGAGGGCGACGAGCCTGTTGCCATCGTTCGCGGCGGCGTCGTACACGATGGCGAGGGCGAGATCGCGCGTCTGTGTCGGCGCGGGCATCCTCTGGAGGAGGGCGAGATCCGCTGCTACGTGTGCCACCCGCTAGAGGACACCGCCCTGGAAATTGACGACAGAGCGTCAGTGCGCGGCGAGCCGGGCCACGATCTGGATCTGGAGTGCTGCCTGGAGTTCAACGACGTGGATGTGGACCAGGCCGAGGTCAGCCGCGTGCTGGCTCGGGTGCCTGGGCGCTGGAACGGCGAGAACTTCCACTGGCTGCTGGAGCTACGCCAGGGGCGCTACTGCTATCTGGTCGGCTGGTGCGACTCGAACGGGTGGGAGGGCGACTCGCTGGCCCAGGCGTGGTTCGCCAACACGCCGTACGAGGCCCTGGTACAGGACGACTCGCTGAGCGAGGACATCATTCGCGCGCTCATGTCGCAGACCCTGAACGGCTTCATCGCGGGTGTGCACGAGCGCATCGCCACGTCGCTGGCCCAGGATGCCGACAAGCGCCACAAGGTCTACCAGGCGATGGGCTTCGAGATGAACCACACCTGGCTGTGTGAGAACTGCGAGTTCATGACGGGATCTGACGCCGACGCGCGCTTCCACTCCGAGCAGCGGCGCGTGATCGACCCGCCGCCGGGCTGGATCAGAAAGCCGCGTAGACCGCTGTGATGAAAACGGCGGCGGCGTGGCTGGTTGCCATCGCTGCTGCCGTCGCCATCGGCGGCTGTCTGACGCTGCTCCTGCTGGTCGTCGTGGTCATCGGGCTGGCCGGCGCTGCCTTCAACTACCGATAACCGGTTATCGTCTAGCGTGTGCGAATTGTTGCGTCTATGTGTGCGGGCATGTATCATATGGATGTAGCGAGGAGATCACAGAGATGACAGCGACGACATTCGCCGGCCGACTTGAAGCGAGCGTGCGGACGCAGAGCCTGATGGCCGAAGCCGCCACGCGCCGAGGCGAGCACGTTGCCGCCGTCAAGTGGTACGCGATGGCACTCACCAGTTCTCGCGCGCGGGCCGACTACCTGAAAGGACGCACGAAAACCTACCAGCGCATGGCTCAGCAACGCGCCGAGCAGCAGAACCACTACCTGCACGACCAGATGACGATGGCCGAGGCGATGGCGAACGGAATGCCCGGCGTCGATGTCATGCCTGGCGGCAGCACCTACGTGCGCACCGACTGCCAGTGCATGAAGGAACGTGACGAACGTGGAGTCGAGCGAGTGGTGACCCACTCAAGCGATTGCCCGCAATACCTGCCCTACTGACAAGGAGATCCCGTGACCATCAAAGTCCACTACAGCACGCTCGACCACTTCTCGCAGACGCGGAAGTTCAAGACGCTCGAAGGCGCGCAGCGGTACGCGCAAAAGTGGGTCGGGCCACGCCCCGAAATGAGCTACTGGTACGCCGTCTCGTCGGACGGCATCGGCAAGGTTCAAGTGACTGGCGATGCCACACTGCGCGACCTGTTCCCGGAAGCCGAGTAAAGGAGATCCTGTGACCACCACCTATTCCGAGCAGGCCCTCGCGGGAGTGCGAGAGATCGCTGGCGGCACACTGCGCGGCGGGCTGCAGTTCACCCCCGAGGTCAAAGCCGCCATCGCAGCCGGGCTGGCCGTGGATGCCGACCCGTACTTCATGATGAGCGACATGCTCATCGGGCCATCGGCGCGGCTGACCCCCGAAGGGCAAGCCCTGGCGCGCGAGCGTGGGGATCTGACCGCGTGCGTCTGCCCTGGCTGTGATCGCGAGGCCAGCCGCAGTCCGTCTGGCTACTGCCAGTCCTGCCTGCGCGCGGGCAACCGCAGCAATGGTGGCGGACAGTGGGGCGGCTGGATCAATGGCGACCAGTGCTACGACCACTACCTGACCACCCACCCCGAAGTTGCCGCCGAGCGCACGCGGCTGCTGCGCGAGGCCACGCCCACCCGTGGCCGGCATCGCGACTACGCCTCGCAGCGGCGCTACAGCGAACTCCTGGGCTACATCGACCCGTCAGATCAGCGGAGCGAGGACAAGAAGGGCATCCCGTCCTGGCACTACGGTCCTGACGGGCGCGTGGTGTGGGACAACCTGCCATGAACCATTGTTCGATTTGCCGCGACTTCGCGGCGCAGTTCAAGCTCGATCTGCCGCGCTCCACGCGCAACCTGCTGGCCGAGCAGTGGTGGTCCCATCAGGACCGGGCCGACGACGTGCGCTGCTGGAATGCGTACATGGCGGTCTTCGACCCCGAACAGGTCGTGGATCTGGAGGCCGAGTGATGAACGAGTACCTGGCGGCGCTCGACTACGCCCTGGCGTACATGACGGCCGAACCCCGGCCGTCAACGTCGCTGGTGCGCGCCATCGAGGGCCTGATCGAGATCCGCGACAAGCTGACCCTGGCCGGCAGCTTCGCGGAGCTACTCAAGGAACTGGAGAAGACCGAGCCGTGAGCTTCATGGACCCGCTGGACGACGACGAGTACGCACTCCTGGCGGGCGCGCACGCCCAGGACCAGGCCGAGGAGGACGCCGCAGACGCCGACGCCCACCGTGAGCCGCGCGAAGACGACGACGAACTGGATGACTTCGAGGCCAGCGAGCGCGCGCGCGAGGAGGACGAGATCAACGCTGCCAACGAGCGGGCGCTCGCGGGCGGCTACTGCACCGCCGCCAACGCCTGGGACATCAAGTGCGGCGACGACGCCGTGTACCTGCTGGTGGCCGGGCCAGACGAGGACGCGCATCTGCCGAAGGTGCGCGAGCCGCTGTGTCACGACCACCTGGCCGACGAGATCGAGCAGGCGCTCGCCGCCGGCTGGAACCACGTCGAGGTCAGTCTCTGGAAGGCGAACGTGCGCTAATCCTTGCGCACATGTGCGTTATCGTGTATTATCTTCTTGCGGGGCCGAGAGAGGGCCTCGCGAGAAGGAGTCTGTCGGATGAGCAAGGTCAAGACGGTTGCGCGGGTCGTGGTTCACACGGCTGTCGCGGTTCACGTCGCGGCCGTCATGTTCCACGCGATGGACCCCTCTGGCAAGGTCGCGCGGGGTGCGCAAGTGCCCGACGCGGTGTTCATGCCAGCCAACCCCGTCACGATGACGGTTGATCCACCAGTGCCACCGGTGACGGTGAGCGTTCGGGCCTAGAGGAGATCCCATGTCCAGCAAAACCTGTCCGCGTTGCGCGGGCGACACCAGCGTCAAGCACAAGGCCACGACCAAGGCCCCGAGTGTGGCGACGATGGAACGTTGGTCGAACGACGGTGTGGCGCGCGCCACGGACGGCTGTCGGGTTGAGCCTGACGGCAAGTGCGAGCACGGCCACTCAAGCTGGATGCGAATGATGGGAGTGATCTAGATGACCAGAGCAGAAGCAGTCGAGTACGTGGTGCGCCGCCTCCTGGCGGTGACCACCCGCGACGACGAGTACGAGGCCGCACAAGAGGCGCTCGACTCGCTCCTGGGCCTGCAGGCTGAGCTACAGCTTGCCGCTCAGATCGACCAGATGTCCCGGCCGCGTTCCCGCGTGTCTCTCTAGGGCAAGAAAGGAGAACCAGTGTCCATCACTCAGCGCAAGCGCAAGCGAATGCACCCGCTGCTGGCGAGCGCGCGCGCCTACTTCCGTCTGGCTGGCAAGGCGTGGCGGGCCGGCAACTCCGGCGAGGCCATCGCCTACACCGAGCAGGCCCGCCGCATTCAGGATCGCTACTACCGCGAGATGGAAGCCAAGGCCCGCCGCGAGGAGGGCGAGAAGAAGTACCGCAAGGAACTGGCGGCGAAGGTCGCCGCGCGCAAGGCGGCGGCCGGTGGCTGAGCGACGGCGCAGCTACCGCCGCTTCCCGCACCGCCGCTCGCGCTTCAAGCACACCGCCAATGGCGTCGAGTACACGGTCGAGGTCACCAGCTACGACCGCGTGCTCTCGGGCGAGCGGGTGTTCATGGAGATGGTCATCGAGGGGCCAGACGGCTACAAGCGCGTGCTGCACGGCGACTCGAAGATCCACCCGGTCATGGAGCGCATATGGGCCTCGCACGAGGGCGACCCCTGCACCGAGTGTGAGCACGAGCGACGTTTACATGGACACGCCAACACACACTTTCTGTATGGACCCTGCAAGACCGAGGGCTGTACGTGCTCGAACTTCAAGAGGGAGAAGAAGTGACCCAACTCAAGCGCTCGATCTTTGTCCGTTATCGGGACGGCTCGGGCTTCCAGTTCACACGCGGCGACGACGGCCAGTGGCTGGTGCACGTCACCACTGCCAGCGGCCCGCGTCAGATCCGCTGGCAGCGCAGCGACCTCGTTGACGACGCCTACGTCATCCAGGCCATCGCCCTGCCCAACGTGGAGCGTGTCGATCAGTTCGATTGAATTGTTGCGAGTATGTGCGTTCTCGTGTATTATGTCTGTGGAAGGAGAAGACAGAATGACCACCACCACTCCCCGCTCGTGGAAGGCCGGCGTCAAGACCGCTGGCGACCGAAGTTGGGCCTACAACGCGCTTCGCTTCGCGACCAAAGCTGAGGCTGAGGCGTACGGGACTGACCTGGCGATGCGCTGGACGGCGGTTCGCGAAGTCGAGGCCCACCCGTCCGACGACGAACCCACTGACACCTGGCCGAGGAGCCGCTGATGCGCTGCACACGTTGCGGTGCGGATCTGCCGTGGTTCGACCCACGCGACGACCGTGTGACCGCTGATCTCTGCGACGACTGCGCGAATAACTTCTTTGCGGCAATGGCCGAAGAATTCCCCTACGGCCAGTGCCCGCAGTGCGGCGCGAAGTACCAAGCGTTCCAGTGCGAACTGGGCAAGCAGCACGTCGAAGCCTTCCACGCCGAGGGCGCGTGCTCGATGTGGCGTGACGGCGGCGAGGCCGTCGATGCAGCGGGAGTCGCGGCTGGCTTCTGCAGCTACGGGTGCCGACCCACCGTGAGCCGCGATGAAGTCTGGACCGTGCCAGCCGGCGCGGATGAGATGCCCTTCTAAGAGAGGAGAGGAGTGTTCAACACATGAGAGCGAGATTCGATGTCCATCAGGCCGAGCGAGAGGCCGCAGAAGTTGTCCAGCCCTCCGGGGTCAAGGTCTGGCGCGGCGAGGGCCGCGCGACCGGCAAGCCCTGGTTGAAGATGTGGATGCCGAAGGCCACCAAGCCGTTCGTCAACTACACGTTCCGGACGGTCGAGCAGCGCGAGGAGTACGCCTCGAACGTCATCGCCAACGTCACGGCCAATCAAGCGGCCAAGGCCGAGGCCCGTGAGAAGCGCAAGAACCCGAGCAATGCCGAGCGGGTCGAGGTCGGCACGGTGTTTGTCCACTCGTGGGGGTGGGAGCAAACGAACGTTGACTACTACGAGGTTGTCTCGAAGTCAGGCAGCTACGTCGAAGTGCGGCCCATCGCCTCCGAGGAAGTCCCAGGCACGCAGGGCTTCATGTCGGCCACAGTCAAGCCTGTCCCGGGCGCGTTCGTCACCAACAGTTTCCGGATGCGCAAGAACGACGGCTCCTACCGCCAGAGCTTGCGCAAAAAGGTCCAGTACACCGAGTCAGGCTCGGCGTACCTGAGCTTTGAGTACGGCTGGTGTGGGGTCAATCGCCCAGGCGAGCAACGCTACTCCAGTTGGTATGCGTGAAAAGCGACGAGTACCTCGCCGGCCTCTTTGACGGCGAGGGCACGTTCTCGATTCAGGTCGGCCTGCGCTACTACCGGGCCGACGTGCCGAGCGCGTGGGTCAACCCGTCGATGGGCCTGAATCTGTACTACGGGACCGACGTGCTACGTCGCTACGTGGAGCGCTTCGGCGGACAGGTCTATCCCTACCAGAGGGGCGGTGCACCGCGTGGTGCCCGCTGGCACCTGGGACAGCGCGAGGCGCTGCTGGTCGCTGTAGACGCCCTGCTGCCGCATCTGGAAATCAAGCAGGCCATCGCCCAGGAGTTTCGGCGGGCACTACTGCTGATGCCACCTGACGGTCGTGGCCCCAATCGACAAGCGGGCGGGCGAGTGTGGAGGGTCGAGCAAGTGCTGGCCGTTGCGGAGATTGCGCTCGGCTTGAACCCGCCTCGCGCTCGCAAGAGTAACAAGACACTGGAATACATCGAGATTCTGAGGAGATCACTGTGACCACCACGCCCATGTACCACCAAGACCTTCTCGAAGCAAACGACCTGGCGAAGGATGTCTACGCGGCCGTCGAAGACGCCGAGATGTGCCGCTCGCGGGCACTGGTGGAGGCGGCGCTCGTCGCCGTCGCCCGACTCAAGGCGAAGCTCGACCTGACGCTGGTGCATATGGACGTGGAGGGGAACCATGCCGAGACGACCACGTTGTAGCTGCGGCGATCTGTTTTCCGAGCACGACTGGCACTCGCAGAACACCAGAGTGTGCGACCCGTGTCGTGGGCCGGTGTGCGCGGCGCTGATGCGCGCGCCGCATCGCGAAGATCCGTGCGAGACGTACTCACAGGAAGGCTACGAGTACGTGCCGCTGCGCCAGATCCTGCCAGCCTACGGGCTGACGCCTGCCGACGTGGGGCTGACAGCAGAGCATCCGAAGAAAGCGGCGTATTGTCGGCGCGGCCTGCATCTGCGCTGCCTGGGCCTGATGCCGGATCGCAGCGCGTGCGAATGTGCCTGCCACGCTCCCGACAGGGAGGGCGCGCATGACTAGATCGACAGGGGCGCGCGCGGCGCAACGAATCCGCTGCGGCAAGTGCGGCTCGCCCGGGCGATGGGGTGAAGCGTTCTTTTTTTGCGGCGCGACCTCCACCGAGAGCGAAAAGGGT